>Ga0308169_10000874_pt1 | contig 38833 bp, 40 predicted proteins | sample PhyBR1_2_FD_202139 | JGI IMG/M metagenome (GOLD analysis project Ga0308169, IMG submission 202139) | Phyllosphere microbial communities from UC Gill Tract Community Farm, Albany, California, United States - DLSLSB.R1 | ecosystem: Host-associated > Plants > Phyllosphere > Unclassified | place...
CGAGGAGGAGAGAGCAATGGGGGGGGGGGAAGAGGACGCACGGGAGGGTGGCTGCGTCGGGGAAGTCTCGTGCGAGCTGGTCGTTGATGCTGGGCTCTTGACGCGCCCCTGGTTGTGCGAGCGAGGGTGCCGGAGCCATGGACGACGAGGTGGGGGGAGGGTCGAGGGTCGAGGGTGAGGGAGGGCGGATGAGGGGTTGCGGCGGCGGCTTCGATGCGCTGTGGCTCTAGCAGTGAGCTCCCTGAGCAGTTTCACAGCAGTGCGAGTGGTTGGACGAGGAGCGAGAGGTTCATCGCCTCATCGCGCCCGGCTCATCCTCGTCGACCTCTCTCGTGCCTCACAGCCGCCTCGAGCCTGCTTGGCGACTAGCAGGCAGGCCTCTGCACTCTCCCGACTCGCCGATGAGCGCCTTTGCGGTCCAGCTCGACCACCTCCTGCTCGACCTGCGCGCCCTCCCCTCGCCGTCGTCCTCGTCGCAGCTCGCCCACGTCCAGCACACCGTCATCCGCCTCGAGCGAGCCTACCACGAGCTCAAGCGCGCAGGCCCACACGCCCCAGCCCTCCTCTTCCTCCGCCTGCGCAACCGCCTCGACGAACTCGCCCAGGCGCTCGACGACGCTCACTCAGCAGGCGCCAACCTCGATCCGGAGCACAAGCTCGCGCGCGACACGGCCCAGGTTACGGCAAGCGTCGACGACCTCCTCGCCGAGTCGTCCCGGGCGACCTCGGCCCCGTCGTCGTCGTCCCACTCGCGCACCCCGTCGGTCGACCTCCCCCGACGACTGCCCGCCTCAACTCGCACGGCCGCGCCGCCTCCGTCGAGCGACCTCGACGCCTTCCTGTCGTCGACCGCCGCGACCCGCCCACCGTCCGCCCTCGACGGCTCCCGCCTCGCCGCAGGCCGCGCGCGCGCCCTCTCCGAGCTCTACACCCTCTTCCAGCTCTCGACCTCGCCCCAGTCGGTCCTCCCGCCCGGCCAGTCCATCCGCACCATCTTCCGCTCGTCCCTCGTCTCAGCCCCTGCGGCCGCCGACGACCGTCTCCCTCCCGAAACCGACACCGCCTCGCTCGAGTCGCGCATCTCGACCCAGCTCCACCGCGCCTACTTCGAGTCGTTCATCTCGACCTTCTCGAGTGCGAGCCCCTCATCGGCGACGCCCGCCGAGCAGAGCGCGGCCTGGGCCCGCCTCGCGCACGACCTCGTCGACGCTGTCGTCCCGCTCGTCCCCTCGCGGCTCAAGAGCCCCGACGGCGCGCCCCTCCGCGCGCACCTCGCCGCAGCGCTCTCGCTCGCACCGGTACTCGACGCGAGCGAGTCCGACGAGGCGTCGAGGGGCTCGGTGGGCGCGGCGTTCGACGCCCGGGCGGCGCTGCGAGGCGTGCGCGAGGCGGTGCGTGCGCTTGGGCGGCTGTGCGCCCCGGCGAGGGACGCAGACGTGCAGGTCCTGCGCACCTCGGTCGATGCGGCGCTCGACGAGTCGGCGGCGGCGGCGCAGGACCAGGGCGCGGCGCTCGTCGATGCGGTGCGGCGGACGCTCGAGCTCGCGAACGCGATGGAGCGCGACTTGGGGCGGTTCAGGGCGGGCGCCGTCACCGAGCTCGCGAGCGAGGAGGAGCTCGTCGGCGTCGTGAGGGAGGAGGCGGGTGCGAGGGAGAGGGCGCTCGTCGACGGGTGGTTCGACGGGGAGGACGGCGTGCGGAGGGAGACGAGCGCTTGGTGCGCGAGGGCGCTCGGGCGGGCTGTCGCTGACGCAGGCGCGAGCTTCGGTGCGGCAGCGCCGCCGGGCAAGGACGACATCGCTGCGGCGCTCGTCGAGACGCTCTTCTCCGACGAGGCCGTCGCCCTCCCCTCCTTCTCCTCAAGCTCGACCTCGACCTCGACGTCCTCTCGCCCCGACTCGCCCGCGTCAGCACCAGCGACGCCCAACATCCTCCCGCCCATCCTCCTCGCCGCCTCTCCCGCCCTCTACGCCCTGCAGAACCGCCTCCAGGCGCTCACCATCCTCGCGTGCCTGCTCGCCCTCTCGCCCTCAGCGGACCCGGCGCGCCTCTGGGCCCTCCTCGAGGGCGAGTTCGCCCCAAAGGACTCTGCCCCTGCGCCCTCGGCTGAGGGCGAGCCCGCACCCCGTCCGGACCCGACCCCGACCCGACTCGCCCACCTCGCCGACGAGCTCCTCCGCCCGCTCTCGCCGTCCTCACCCTCCTCCTCCGCCCTCGTCGCGCCCACACCACTCTCAGTACCCGACGCGGCCGACGCCCTCCGCATCCACACGAGCGTCGACCGCCTCCTGCGCGCCGACGACCCGGTCTGGCGCCTCCTCCACGGCCGCCTGCGCGCCGCCGTGCGCGATGCGCTCGTGCGCGCCGTGCGCGAGCCCGAGCGCGAAGACGAGGCGAGCGAGGAGCGCGTGCCGGGCGTGTTGAGGACGGGCCGGGCCGCGCGAGGGACGCCGTCCGAGAGGAGGACCGTGCGCGCGTCGTCGAGGACGAGGGCGCCGGTCCAGCTCGCGCCCGTCAAGGGCTTCGAGGCGCCCTTCGTGCGCGACGAGCTGCGTGCGACGGTGCAGGACCGGCTCGTCGGCGAGGTGTGGGATTGGGTCGACGAGGTGTGGAGAGGAGTGCTCGGGTGGAGGACGGGCGAGGCGGGGTCGATAGAGCCGTGAAACGCGCTCCCTTTGCTGCTCATCCTTACTCTTCGACCTCGCGCTCGACCGAGAGAGCCAGAGAGCGAGATTAAAGTGTTACAGCGCGACGAGGATGCTACAGGCGCGCGCGCGCGGAGAGCTCTAAGTCGCCAACGGCGGCAGGCCCGCCCTGCACACGGGGCACACGGCCCGCACGAGCATCCACTGCTCGAGGCACTCGGTGTGGACGACGTGCGCGCACGGCGTGACGGCCGCCTGGCGCCGCACGTCGTCGGCCTGCCCGGCGGCGCGCTCGGCCTTGGTCGGGTGCACGTGCACGGGCGACAGGCAGATCGGGCAGTCCTCCTCGACGGCGGCCGAGTCGCCCTTGCCGGTCTCGAGGTCGGCGGCGAGCGAGGGCGGAAGCGTGCGCGGGTGGTAGTCCCAGGTGGTCGTCTGTGGGAGGTCGAGCGCGAGGACGACAGCGGCGGGCAGGAAGAACCGTGCGCCGCCCGAGGGGAGGTAGCGCGACGACCAGGACGTCGAGGTGGACGACGAGGTGCCCGACAGGTGCGATTGCGCGAGGAGGAGAGCGGCTTGTGCGATCGAGTAGGCGGCGAGGTAGTAGATCTTGGCTGCGTGACGTCGAGAGGGTCAGCACAGTCATCCAAAGAGCACGAACAGCCTAAGAGCTGCGGAACTCGCGCGCGCACGAGCGAGTCCTGCATGCTCAGCTGCCGAGCGAGCGGATGACTCACAGGTCGTCTCGACCATCATGCAGTTGCCCTCGTACGCCCAGAAGTAGAGCGGCGGCATCAACCTTGCGAGCGTCGTCCCGACGATGTACTCGTCGCCGAGCGACTGGCGCGCCGTCCCGCGCTGCACGTTGAGGACAATTTGCGGAACTGCGGGGAGGAGGTCCGAGCGAGAGCGAGGAGGAGGGACGGTATGACAGAGTCAGTGCGTGCGTCGACGAGCTAGTAGTCCAGAAGGAGGAGGACGAGGACGCACGCCAGTACGAGTAGAGAAGCCACAGGAAGAAGGGTGTCCAGCCGTGCGAGATGAGGATGATGGCCGTGACGAGGACCGTGACGGCGAGCGTGGCTGCAGGAGGTTCAACACGTCAGCCGCGGCTCGTGCATCGATGAGCTGTGAAGGAGGAAGAGAACGCACCATAGATGGTGTGCTTGGCGCGCCAACCGGCGAGGAGAGCCCCGAGACCCTCGGGCAGCGCACTGTCCCTCGCCGTCACCTCGGCCCGAGGCTCTGCGCCGCCTGCTGCTCCTTCTGCTGCTGCCGCAGGTGCGACGGCCACAGGTGTAGGAGTAGGTGCGGGTGCGGGTGCGGGTGCGGGTGCGGGTGCGGGTGCGGGTGCGGGCGCGGGCGAGGGTGCGGGCGTCGCCTCGCGGATGACGGCGATGTAGCGCAGGCCGAAGAGGACGGACGACAGGAGGGCGAGGAACGCTCCAGCGAGGAAAGGGAGCGAGGCACGAGAATCTGCATGCGACGAGGGTAAGCGTCAGCATGGGCTCGAGCGAGAGGAAGGCGATCTCAAGCTCGCGAACGAGAGGGACGGCGAGAGGAAGGCGAACGCACCGGCGATGACGCCGACGAGGAGCGTCACGATGAAGACGTACAGGTCGACGATGACGACCATGATGAGGCCGAGCGGCTGCACGTTGGCGAGCGTGCCGGGCCTTGCCGCCGCGCGCTCGAGCTGCCGCACGAGGAGCACGAGCGCGCCCGCCTGGGCGACGACGAACAGGACGCCAAAGTGGGCCGCCTCGCGCCAGAGCTCCTGCGTCGACGTGAGGCGCGCCGCCGGGACCGACAGGACGAGGCCACAGTTGGCGCTCGAGAGGACGGCCGAGAGGGTCGAAGGCGGCGGGCGCGCCGTCGACGCGCCCGAGGGCCGGAACAGCGACGTGTACAGCTCGGCGTAGCGCGCGAGGTCGTACGAGGGCGGGAGCGGCGAGAGGGCGCCGTACAGGCTGAAGATGCACTCGGGCTCGCGCACGACGCCCGGCTCGTTGTCGGCCTCGGTCGAGCCGTGGCGCGGCTCGCTGTCGGCGTTGTTGTCGTCGTAGATGCGCGGCCCGTTGTCGTCGAGGTCGCGCACGTCCTTGGCGACGCGGCGGCGGTACTCCTTGAGCATGGCGTGCCCGACGGCGTGCGCGGTCGAGTTGGCGCGCGGCGACGACGACAGGAGCGGGAGCGAGATGGCGTCGACGATGTGGGCGCGGACGAAGCGCGGCGTCGCGTAGCCGTAGATGCGCCCGCTCGTGAGGAAGCTGCGCGCAGGAGATGAGAGTCAGCGAGGCTCGAGAGGTTCGAGCGGGAGGGAGGGAGCGAGAGGACGCACTGGACCGCCTCGACATCCAGCTCGGTCTCGACATCCTCGCTGCCGCCGTCCTCGGGCGCGACGCTGAGCGTCACCGGTCCCCACAGGTAGGTGACCGGGCCCTCCTGCTCCCAGTCGGCCCACGCCTCGGGGTGCTCGCGCAGGCGCAGGAGCGCCGCCTCGTCGAGCTCGCTCGGGTCGGTCGGGAGCGGCTCGATGGGTCCGACGGCCGACGTCTGGACCTCGCGCAAGTTGAACGACGCGCGGCGGGCCGAGGGCGAGGTGCGGCGCGAGAGCCACGGGTACGTGCCGCGCGAGAGGGTGCGGTTGTGCACGTCGATGACGACGGTCGTCGTCGAGTTGGACGAGGTGGCGTTCTGGACCGAGGGCGCGTCGACGACGGCCTGACGACGTACGAGCGCCGCCGCCGAGGATGCTGCTGCGTTCTCGCCGGGCCCGAGGGGCGTCTCGCTCGCTCGCGGCGAGTCGGGCTCGGGCCTCTCGACGCGGCGCTCGGTCGTCCACGTCTCGTTGAGGCCGAGGTCGGCCCAGGTGTAGGTCGCCGGGGCCCAGGCGCCCTTTGCGAACCCGGTGAGGTTCTGCGGGTAGACGCGCGCGTCGAGGCGGCCTGCCGGGTCGAGCGGGGTCGAGTCGGCGAAGAGGCGGGCGACGAGGGCGGGGACGGGGGCGAGCTCGCCGTCGGTGCGAGGCTCGAAGGGCGGGATGCGGTAGGCCTCGCTGAGGGTGGGAGGAGGAGGAGGTGGCGAGGTGGTCGAGTTGTCCGAGTCGGGGGACGAGGGGACGAGGGTCGGGGCCGAGCCGTTGGCGATGTGCGGGTAGTAGGTGGATGCGAGGTAGTCGGCGGTCGAGTTGGAGTCGCCGAGCCAGCGTGCGATGCCCTCTGCGCGGGCTTCTCGGCGGAGCAAGGCGGCGCGCTGGTGGTCGAGGCGGCGCTGGAACGAGTCGTCGTCGCGGGGCTGGAGGCCGAGCGAGTTGCCCTGTGGCTGGCCCGAGTTCATGAGGTAGAAGAGGAGCGACAAGAAGACCTGCGCGCAGCCGAGGGAGCGGTGAGTGAGCTGATGTGGGGGGGGGACGACGACGAGGAGAGGGAGGAGAGGCGCACAAAGTACGAGATCGAGGGGCGCTGTGGTTGCTGGATGCGCTGCTGCTGCTGCGCTACTGGCAGCGGGAGGTCCATGGCGGCAGAGACCTCCCTTGTAGTGAGCAGACGCAGGCCAAGCCGCGCAGGGAGAACGACGACGACGACGACGAGGCTCGCTCCCCCTTCTCTCTCCCACGAGCAGCTCGGCTGTGGGTCACGCTGCACGAGCCACCCATGCTCGATCCACCACCACCACCACCGCGCCACCCGTCAACCCGAGCAGCGACCCCTCCCCCTCCTCCTCGCTCGCCTCGGCCCGCAGTCCCGCCTCGCCCTCGACAACAGCCCTCGAGCACCGCACCGCCCACCCACGACGACCCAGACTACTTCACTCAGCCCGCACACCCCACACCGGGCTCGGCAGTGCCCCTCGTCCAGGTCGAGCCCGCGCCGCCGACTGCGCATGATGCGGTCGACCAACACGCTCCGCCTCGCCCGCCCGACAGCACCGACGGCCCCGCCATGGTCCCGCCTCGCCACCCCAAGACGGCCCGCTTCTCGTCGCCCCTCCCCTCCCCTCGCCTCTCGCCCCCGCCCTCGCCCCCGCCGCTTCGAGGAGGACGAGGCACCACCCTCTCGGCCACCGAGCGCAAGCTGCGCGACCTCGAGGACCAGGACACGCTCGACCTCCTCGAGCGCGTCGCAGACCAGCTCACCGACGTCCGCCTCGCCGGCCACGACCGCGGCGACGTCGTGTACCCGTCCAGGTCCGACTTCTCGCACGACGACGGCCGCCTCGACTGGCTCGGCTACGCCCTCGCCGTGCGTCCCGTCTTCCCTCCTTCTCAGCCTCTCGACAATGTATGCGCTCGTACTGATGCCTCGCGCTCCTCCCGCCGCAGTACCTCGCCACGGCCGCCCTCGACTACACCCCGCCCGGGCTCGTCGCCCCTCCACCGCCTTCGACCTTCTCGTTCCGCGCCCTGCGCTCCGACCTCGAGCGCCTGTACGTCCTGTGCCCGCCGCGCGTCTGGCAGCGCTTCCTCTTCGGCACCTTCTCGTCCCTGTGGCGCTGGGAGGACCCGCGCCGCACCGCCACCTGGCTCGCCGCCTACCTCGCCCTGTGCCTGTTCGACCTCGTCCTCGTCGTCCCCTTCGCCCTCCTCGTCCTGTACCTCGTCAAGGCGCACTGGTTCCCGCCCTCGACCGACGAGCTCCTCGAGCGCGCCGCCGACCGCCGCAGCCGCACGCGCGACGCCGCAGAGCTCGGCAAGCAGCTCAGCGCGAGCAATCGCTTCGGCCTCCTCGCCGGCGAGGGCGTCCGTGGCCTGTGGACCGAGGTCCGCGACCGCCTGTCGCGCGACGACGGCGACGGTGACGACGATGCGCCGCCCAAGACGCTCGCGGCGGCGCTCGGGCCCGGCGCGGCACTCGGCGGCGGCATCGCCGGCGGGGCGGCGAGCGCCGAGCCCCTCCTGCGGCAGCGGCGCAGCGCCGGCTCGAGCGCCGACCCGTCGTCGATGCTCGCGCGCGGGCTCGGGTCGGGCGCAGGCGTGCTCGGCGCGGCGGGCGCGCCGACGCAGGTGCAGCTCGACGGGCTGCGGCCCGACGCAGGGTCCGGCTCCGACGGCGACGCGGCGAGCAAGGCCGAGGTCGAGGACCCCGAGTACGACCCGGCGCGCGGCGGGCCGCAGGGCGACGGCGAGCTGAGCCTGTACCGCCTCGTGCGGCACCTCGTCGGCCTCCTCGGCCCGCAGGCCATGCTCTGGTGCGCCGAGGCGGCAGACGTCGTCGAGATGGTCAAGAACGTCCTCACCCACCCGGACCACCCCGCCTCGCGCGCCGTCGCCATCCGCTTCGCCCTCGTGTGCGTCGCCCTCCTCGTCACGCCGACCTGGGTCGTCTACAAGGGCATCTGGCTCTTCCTCGGCGTCGAGGTCTTCGTCCTGTGGCGCGTCCGCGAGCTGTACCCCGACTGGCGCCGCGCTACCATCTCGTACTGGTGCGCCTCTCTCTCTCTTTCTCTCTCCCCCCCCTCCTCCTCTCGCGGCAGGATCGCCTAGCTGACCCTGCCCCTGCACAATTCGCAGGTGGCTCCTCAACGGCGCGCCGACTGACGTCGAGTACGCCCTCTTCGTCCTCCGCCAACGTAGCCTTACCGACCGCCCGCTCAAGGGCGCCAAGACGCTCCGCCGCTCCCGCGCGACATCCTCGGCGACGTCGACGGCATCTACATCGGGCGTGGCAGTAGGCGCCGAGCAGGGCAGCACGCGCGCTGTCGCACGCAGGGCGGGCCGAGCGCTGCTGCGGCGCGCGAACGGCGCGACCGGCGAGGAGGTCCTGCTCGCCAACGGCGAGAGCGAGGCCGTCCTGAGCTGTGCGTCCTCCTCTCCCTGCCTAAGCTCTCGTCGATCGTCGTCAACCGCGGGAAAGGCTGACCCCGCTCTTCCTTCTTCCTCCCTCCTCTTCGCCCGCAGCCTACTTTGCCATGCAGGCCTCGGCGCCGGGCTTCCTCCGCCTCTCGCGCTCGACCGTCCTCTTCACGCCCTCTCGGCGGCTCAAGCGCCTCGGCAAGCTCGCTTCGCGCTTCACCGGCGCCGACTCGGACTCGGACCCGACGCTCGACCTCGGCGGTCCGAGCGGCGACGACGACGCGTCGCTCGCCTCGGGCGGGACGGGCTCGACGGCCATGGCGCGGCAGCAGGGCGAGGTGCAGATCGCCGTCGACGAGATTGCGAGCGTGCGCAAGGAGACGCGCATGAGGGCGTTCGAGGGCTTGGTCGTCACGACTCGCGAGGGCAAGGTGCGTCGCTCTCCTCTGCGCCTCGCCTTTCTCCTTCCGCTGCGTGCGAGCCTGAAGCTCACGGCTCGCTGCACTGGCCACAGGTCTGGCGCTTCGCCAACGTCGCCCGGCGCGACGCAGCGTTCAACAAGCTCCTCTCGCTCTCGTCGGCGAGGTGGGAGCAGGCTTGAGCCTCGTTCCTCCTCCTCTGTAGCATCCTCTCGTCTAGACGTACGTCCTGTAGCGATATCTGCGCGCTTGCTCCTTGCACAGCGAGCTCTGCGCGAGCGAGAGTCGTCCCGGGCGGGCGAGTCGCCCTTCGCTCGCTTCCGTGCGGCTCTCGCCGGACCGTTGCTCGAGCTACCTGTCACATGAACGCAGCGGGAGCTAGTCAGGTGAACAGCGAGCAACGAGAGGCGGTCTCAGCGTTTTGCCTCGGCACGCCGCGGCCGCCGAACCATGCGGTTCCTCGCCCTTGTCGACCCACGCTCGCTCATGCTGCGCTCGTGCAGCCGCTCTCTGCTGCCTCTGCGCTCTCGACATCCACACCACCGCGTCGCCGTCATGCCCCACCGCCTCGCCGAGCTCTCCACGACGACCACCTCCTCCTCGCGCCCTCCGCCCCCACACGCGCTCGCAACTGCGCCCGCCTCGAAACAGCGCGCAGCAAGGGCAGAGCGGGTCGAGGCAAGGCGCAGGGCAGTCGCGAGGGACCTCAGGACGTGCGTCCAGCTCTCCCGCTCCGCCTCCAGGCTGCCGCAGCCAGATCCTCTCGCTCGTCAGGCTGACCCCGTGCTTCCCCCCTGCAGCGACACGATCACGGTCCCGAGCCATGAGATGCTCCAGATCATGCAGGAGGGAACGCTCGGCGACAGTGTGTACGAGGTGCGTCTCCCTCTTCGTCCTCGCAGGGCCGGTCGAGCAGCGGATGCTTCTGCGAGGGCCGCCGCTGACCTCCTCGTACGCCGCCCGCAGGAGGACGAGGATACGCGCGAGCTCGAGGAGCGTGTCGCCCAGATGGCAGGCAAGGAAGCGGGCCTCTTCTGCGTCTCCGGCACCCTCGTGCGTCCCGCTCCCGCCTCGCTCTTCCTCCGACGACCTCGCGCTGAATCCTGACATCCCTCGCCCTCTGCTCGCCCGCAGTCGAACCAGCTCGCCATCCGCACGCACCTCACGCTCGCCACGCCCGCCAACGTCGTCACCGACGCGCGCGCGCACGTCCACGTCTCCGAGGCCGGCGGCATCTCGTTCCACTCGCAGGCGCCCGTCCACAGCGTCTTCTGCGCGACCGGGCACCACATGACGACCGAGGAGGTGCTCGACCAATGCGTCGTCGAGGAGGACGTCCACTGCTCGATGACGAGGCTCGTCTGCGTCGAGAACACCCTCAGCGGCAGTGCGTCTCGTCCCTCCACCTCGCGCTCTCGGCGCTCGCTCTTGGCGGCCAATCCCTGACTCGCCTCATCGTCGCCCGCAGTGATCTTCCCGCAGCCCGAACTCGTCCGCCTTCGCCGCGCCCTCGACCTGCACTCGATCCCGCTCCACTGCGACGGCGCGCGCCTGTGGGACGTCGTCGCCAAGACGGGCATGTCGCTCGGCGAGGCGTGCGAGCCCTTCCACTCGGTCTCGCTGTGCATGAGCAAGGGTCTCGGGGCCCCCATCGGCAGGTGCGCTCGAGCGTTCTCACCTTGCCGGCGTCGTCGCCCCTGTCGCACCTCGCTGACTAGCCCTCTGCGCAACTCCTGCCGCACAGCGTTCTCGTCGGACCCAGAGCCTTCATTGTGCGTCGGCTCGCTCCCTTGGTTGCGCGATTCCAAACACCGCTGACGCTCCTCCCTCCCTCTGCAGGAAAAGGCCAAGTGGTTCCGCAAGCTCTTCGGCGGCGGCGTCCGCCAGTCGGGCTCTCTCGCCCTCGCCGCCTCGTACGCCCTCGACACGCACCTCCCCCTCCTCCCTCGAGTGCACGCCCTCGCGACCCGCCTCGCGCACGGCCTCGTCGACCTCGGCGTCGCGCTCGACTTGCCCGTCGAGACGGGCATGGTGTGGATCGACCCGTCGCCGATCGGCGCGACGATGCATGAGCTGCAGGAGCGGGCGAGGAGCGAGAGGGGCATCACGCTCGGCGCGCCGAGGGGCCGGATCGTGCTTCACTTCCAGGTCGACGACGGCGCGGTCGACGACTTGCTCGACGTTGTGCGGCGGCTCAAGGCGGACAAGGTGGTCGAGGCGCGCGAGTGGGACGAGCGGGTCGGAGCACAGCACGCCGAGGAGGTTGCGCGCAGGAGCAGGGCGTTCGCCGAGGGCGAGTGGGAGGGGAGGATAGAGGGTCCGAGGAAGAGTCTGCCTCAGTACGGGCGGGGCTAGAGTCGAGCTCTGTAGAGCTGTGCATAGAGATCTGCTTGAGCAGGCTCCTCGTTGCCTTGATCGCGATGCGAGCGAGCAGGGAACCGTTCGAGCAAGCGCGCTGGCGAGGCCGCTCGAGCCTCCTCCTCATCGAGCGCCTGCCTTTTCTCTCCTCTCGCCTGCCGGCTTGGCTTTTGCGCTCTGTACGTGCTCGCCTGCGCGGTGAATGCGCCTCAGAAGGCGCGAGATGAGAGCGTGAGGGCGCAGCGCACCGCGTCAGCACGGCCTGCTCGCGCGCTCGGACCGCCTTTTGCGCACTCTCGCCCGCCGCCTCCTTCCGTCAAGAATGCTCGAGACGCCGAGATGGCTCGCAGTAGCCCTCGTGTGGAGCGAGGAGAGAGAGAGCGTGAGCAAGCCTGTCGAGATGCGCGGTGCGTCGTTTATCAAAGTGGCACTTTCCTTTGTCAAATGGGTCAGGCGGGGGATCGCCGATCAAGTCATACTTACCTGGAGTTGTCGTCCGTCTCACGAATACGGATGGCCCTTGGCGGCACTTCGCTTTGCACGGCGACTCTTAGACCTACGGAGAGCTTCCATTGAGTGTGGGGTACATCCTTGCACAGATTCGAATTATTTGGGAAGAGCTTCGCGGACTTTCGGGTCCGCGAGGCCATCGTTTTTGCTGCCGGCCGTCGGAACCATGGCGAGGTCCGTGCGAGGCTCGCTCGACTTGTCGCGACTCAGCCCTGCGCTCGAGCAGGCGGCTCGCAACGCCGCCCGAGGGCTCTGCAGGCCAGGAGAGAGCACAACTGCGAGCTAGAACGTGAGCGAGCCCATGCCCGCAAGCTCTCGAGCCGGGCATTACAAAGTGTCATTAGGACAGATTAGTCATGCCGCGTCGGTTCGAACCCGACTCCGGGTCGCGCAACAGCCGAAACCCGTTCAAGCGGTCCGAGTCAAGCCTACATTTCCTAATCCGATTAGCCTGGCTCGCCCGCGCGCCGACGACGATGGCGCCGCCCACAGACCTCCCCGCTGCTCGCCCCGCTCAGGGCACACTCGATGAGGTCCAGAGAGCACGCTCGAGCGGAACAGGGCCGGCAGGAACAGCGCTCGCTCACCCGCTCTCGACCCGACTTGAGAAGGCAGGAGAAGCGCTCGATTGCACCGCAGCGACGTCCTCGTTCGATCCCGCGCGCGCAGAAGGCCGTAACCACGCTGGATCAAGAGATAGCAGTTGAGAGAGGGTGCGCAGTCTCCCCCTGTTATTAAGAGGTGGCCGGGCGCACGGTCACGCCACAGGGGCGCTGTCCGTGCGAGCGACACACCAGAGTGCACCCGCTGCCCTCAGGGGCACGTGAGGGCGGGCGCAGCCTCGTAGAGACCCGTCCGCGACGGCTCGGCTCGCGCAGCCGCCGGGACGAGTAGGGACGGCGAGACGGACATCTTTCGGCAGCCTGGGCCCAGCAGCTTTCTCGAGAGACACGATGCGCATCGAACGGCGCCGGCGAGAGGCGGCCGGCGAGCGAGAGGCCGAGCTTTCGAGACGAGAACGGAAGAGGGTGCCATCGAGGGCTCGACTGACCTGCGCACACGGTGAAGGAGGTCAGCGCGCAGTTCCCATACGCGCAGCAGTGCATGCTCGAGCCTATGGCACAAGTAGAGAGAGCAGGAGGGACGCACAAGGACCGAGACGAGCCGCTCGAGGTCGACCGCCAGCTCGTGCACCGCCCGACCCGCCCGTCCGCCCGCTCTGCGAGATCGATCTGCACGCGAGGGGCTCGAGTAAGCTCATCGTCGCGTAACAGAGGCGTCTCGAGGCGCTGGCCTGTGCGAGGCGAGGATGGAGAGGTCGCCAAGGGGAGGAGGTGGGGAGGACGAGGACGCACCTGCTGTCCCGCTGCAGTGGAGCACTCCCGCCCTGCTCCGAGCGCGTCTTGTACCTTCTTGGACCTCGACGAAAGGCGTGCCCCAGTCCGCGAGGCGCCGTCGGTGTCGAGAGAGGTCGGTCGACGAGGCTCGCTGATGAGGACGCGCCGACGTGGCTCTGGGCCGTGGGCGAGGGCGGATGGTGGTGCAGGCGGAGCGCAGATGCACTGGCGAGTGGTGCAGGTCGCCAGGCGGGGCCCAAGTCGAGTGCCCAGTCGTGAGGGCGAGTGGACGAGGAGCGAGGAGGAGCACAAGCCGGGCGGCTTGACTTTCTGTAATCGGCATTAGCTTTGCTCGCCTTATCAAAGCTAAGGCGCGCGTTCGTATCCCCGATTAGCTTTGCACGCCCGCGCGCCGACGACGATGGCGCCGCCCACAGACCTCCCCGCTGCTCGCCCCGCTCAGGGCACACTCAGAGAGGTCCAGAGCAGCGGCACGAAGAGTAAGGAGCCGGCAGGAAGAGCGCTCGCTCACCCGCTCTCGACCCGACTTGAGAAGGGCGAACGGCTTTCGAGTGCGGATGCCAAAACGAATGCAGGACGACGATGCTTAGGTATACACACGACAAGAGAGGAGCTCTAGACAAAAATATACACAGCGAGCTCTACCCCGCCCATCCCCTCTTCCTCCTCGCTCTAGCTCGCGCTCTTCTCGCCCTCGCGCTCCCGCTCGAGCGCCCTCCCCTTCTCCCTCGCGCGCTCCTCGACCTTGTCCGCCTGCCGTGCAAGTCGTGCCCTGCGCTCAGCGCGCCAGCGCATACCGTTGCGCCACTCGAGGATCATGAGCGGAACGAAGAGGGTCGTGACGAGCGAGAGCATGGTGAAGGTCCAGCCTGCACGGGCAAGCCTTAGTCAGGCTCGAGACCGTAGTTGGAAAATGGCAAGGGACGAGAAGAGAGGAAGAGGACGGACCTGGACCGAGGCGCTTGAGGAGCGGGTCGATGAAGCCAGTGCCGGCGGCGCCGCACAAGCAGCGGTACAGGTTGTTCTGCGCGCAGCCGAGGCCGTCAGCTAAGTCCTGACGAAGGAGCGAGAGGAGAAGGTGAACGCACAGCGGCAATCGCAGACGCAGACTGGCCCGGGTACAGGTCAACGAGGAGGGTGTTCACGCAGTTCATGACGCTCGTGACCGTCAAGCCGACTGCAGGACACGCTCGAGCTTGTCAATAAAGAGCTGAAGAGAAGCACGAGCAAGGTGGGGACGCACCGATGAACTGCATGATGAGCGGGACCGAAAGGTGGACGCCCTTGTCGACGACCCAGCCGTACACGATCGTCGACGCGACGAGGGCGAAGAAGAAGTACGCTGTCAAGGTGCAAGGGCGTCAGCTTCACCCCTCGCAAATGCAGATGCAGATGCAGAGGAAAGAGGCGAGGGAGAAGAGGACGCACGCATGGACCGCAACCGGGCGTGCTCGATCGGGAAGCTCGACAGGTCGTTCTGGTCCTTCTTGCGCTCCTTGTCCTGCTCCTCGATGCTGACGCCTTCTTCGAGACGCTTCTGCTCGACCTGGCGCGCGACGTGCTTGTAGTCGGCCGTGAGCCGCGGCCCGTTGACGAACGTCGCGAGGAGGCACCCGACGCCGTTGGCGAGGAAGCACAGGCCGAGCTCCGACTCGTTGAGGTTGTACGTCGTCTGGAAGAGGGTGCCCGTCGAGGTCGTGACGCAGTAGAACAAGCTGCAGTGGGGCGAGAGACGAGCCAAAGGTCAGCGGGCCGAGCGGGACGAGCATGCGGCTGCTGAGGGAGGCAGGAACGGACTCACGAGTAGCAGATGGCGTTGAAAGTCAGGACGAAGAAGACGTCCTTCTCGAGGAACATCTTGAGCGGCGCGAACGGCTTGACGTCCTTCCAGCCCTTCTTGGGCGGGCGCGCGGCGAGACTCGCCGCGTCCGGCTCGGCCGCCTCGCCGAGCTCCTTGCGCCGCCGATGCTCTTGCCAGATCGAGACGAGGGAGCGGTTGATGCCGCGAGCCGGTATGGAGCCGTTGCCGACGAGGCCTCGGAGCGTCTCGGGGAGGACGAGGGCGAGGAGGACGAGAACGACGGCGCCGAACGCAAGGAGGAAGTAGAAAATGGATCTGCGGAAGATGCAGATCGTCAGTACCGGTCGTAGTAGGTGCAGGAAGAGAGAGGCGAACGCACTGCCAGCCGAAAGCGTCTGCGAGCAGGCCACCTGCGGGTCGTCCTCAGGGTCAGCAAGATCTCTGAGGCACGAGGCACGAAAAGAGCGAGTCGGGCGACGCACCGACGACTGGACCGATGCACGGTCCGACCATGGGTCTGCGAGAGTGTGTGAGAGGTGAGCGAGGGCGCTGCGCCTGTGTGCACGAGGACGAGGTCTGAGCGCACCCGAGGCCGAACACAGCGATGAACAGGCCGCGGTCTTTGGGCGGCGCGATGTCGCCGATTGCGCCGGACCCGATCGCGATGGTCGAGGAAGAGCCCGCGGCTTGGACGCAGCGCAGGACGAGCAGGAGCCAGTACTCGTGGCACGAGGCGAGGCCGGCACAGGCGCCGAGGTAGCTGCGGGCAAAGATGAGAGTCAGGACGGCAAGCGGGGCTTCTGCAGCGAAAGCAAAGACGCACATGACGAAGGTGAAGAGGTAGACTGGGCGCCGACCGAGGACGTCGCAGATGGAGCCGAAGAACGAGGGCGCGACGCCCTGGACGACCATGTAGACGACGACCGAGACGTTGATCTGCTCGACGCTCACGCCGAGGTCGCGCGAGATGGCCGGGATGACGGGGAAGTAGATGTTTGCTGACAATGGCCTGCACGGCGAGGCGGTGGAAGTAGCGGTGCGGTCGAGTGGAGGGTGGTTGAGACGAGTCGGCGGTGGTCCGGGACGGCGTCGAGACAGGAGGACACGGAGGGAGGATGATGGAGAGGATGTAGACAGCGACGAGTCAGGAGATGGACCAGGTCGGCGCGCAGGGAAGAGAGGGAGAAGGGGACGCACGAGAAGAGGCCGGCGAGCGAGACGAGGGCGACGATGAACCAGCGCATCTGGAGCGAGTGTATCGTGTACGGCGGCGATGCGACGCTGCCCGTCGTGACGGCGCGCTTGACCCTCGGCATGGCCTCGTTGTCGTCGCTGCCGACAGTAGCTCCTCGTCCGTCCGCCACCTCTCGCCGCCCTCGTCGCGCTGGAGCTCGCCCATCTGCTGCGCTTGCCGCACCTCGGGGTCGAGTAGTTGGTGTGGTAATCGTGTCGGGGTCGGCGAGCGTGCCGATGGTCGACGAGGCGGTCGAGGTGGATGCCCGGCGGGATGGCGGCGAGGTGAGGGGGAGGTCGGCGGGGCTGCTTGTTGGTAAGGGCGGGTGGTCGGCCGAGGGCGGCACGGGTGCCATGTGTTTTGTGGCTCCCGCTGTGCTGGCGGGCGAGCGAGTGGAACGAGAGCGAGAGCGAGAGCGAGCCGTGTCCGAGTCCGTCTCCGCGTTCGGCACCAAGTCCGTCGGCACGGCGTCGTCGCATTTTCTCGCTCCTCTTGCACGCTCGAACGCCTGCTGCTACCATCTAGAGCAGCTCGTGTTGTACAAGGCGCTCGCCCTGGCGGTAGTCGTCGTCTCTCGCCGTGTCTCGCTAGCTTTCTTACCGCTGTCGAGCTCCTCGTCTACTCGTCTGGCTAGCTCGTGTACAAGCTGAGCGGACCAGGCAGCGCGTCCTGAAGAAAGACTTGGTCGCAGCGACGGCCGGCCGGTGCGCACGAGGACGAGACTCGCCTGCTCGCGAGCGAAATCCTCTGCTGCTCCACCGCCGCCTTGCTCGCTCTACCACCGCCTGTACACCACCAGAGCACGCTAGAAGTGCACCACTAGACTCGATAGACCAGCACCCGCCGTCGCCCACCCGTCCCAGTCCGCCCGTCGCCCCTCGCTCCAGCTCCTCCGCCTCGCGCACCCTCATCGCCCGCCAAAAGTCCGCTGCACCGCCTACCAGCACAGTCGAGCTACACAGCCCTCGCATCTTCCCCACACACCGCCCAGCAGCTCGCCCGCTCGCCCACCATGCCCTCGGCCCTCTCCAGCACGCCGTCGTCCTCGTCGCGCCGCCGCGAGCCTTCCTTCCCGACCTACCAGGCCCGCGGCTCGTCGTCGCTCGCGTCGCCCCCCGCGACCGACCCGTGGGGCACGCCGCAGCGCAAGAAGCCCGGCCCGTCCCTGTCGCTCGCGCTCGGCGGGGCAGCCGCACCCGGCGTCGACGACTCGATCCACCCGCTCAAGTACACCTGGGACGTGTGGTTCTCGCAGCGCCAGGCCGGCACCAAGAGCAACAAGAAGGACGAGAAGGCCGGCGCACCGGTCCAGAAGGAAAAGGAGTCGCGCGAGGACTGGGAGGGCGGCGTCGTAAAGCTCGGCGGGTTCTCGAGCGTGCGTCCCTCGACTCTCCCTCGCCGCTGTCGCGCCGCACGAACCTGACACAGTTTTTCCACCGAGCAGATCGAGTCGCTGCACCCTTTCCTCGCCCACCTCGTTCCGCCTTCCGCTCTCCCCGCCTCGACCCACTCGACCTACTCGCTCTTCTCGACCGACGCCGACGAGGCGGCTCCAGCCGCGACCAACCTCATCTGCGACTACAACGTCTTCCGCTCGTCGATCGCGCCCGCGTGGGAGGACTCGGCCAACGTCGGCGGCGGGCGCTGGGTCGTCCGGCTCCGCAAGGGCGTCGCCGACCGGGTCTGGGAGGAGGTCGTCTACGCGCTCGTCAGCGAGCGCATCGGCAGCGACGACGAGCGTGTCGGCGACAAGGTCAACGGCGTCGTCCTGTCGGTTCGTCGCGACGAGGACATCCTCTCGCTCTGGGTCGCGCCCAGCTCTCGCACCGACCGCGACATCATCCGGTGCGCCCCTACCTCGCTCTCTTCGAGGACTTCCGTGCTCCTTTCCTGACTCTAGTTCTCGACCTCGCAGGGACTCGCTCCGTACCGCCCTATCCCCCCTCCTCTCGTCGACCGCCGCCGCCTCGCTCCAGCTCGACTACAAGCCGCACCCGGTGACGGGCGCCCCGACGGCGACGCCCTCGCGCCTCCAGGACCTGTCCGGCTCCGACTCGCCGTCGCCCCGACACGGCCTTCGCCGCGGCGGCAGCGAGCGCCGCTCGCACACGGGCGCGATGCGCTCGTCCGAGCCGCGCGCGGGCGCCGACGACCACGAGCACCTGCGCCTTGGCGCGCCGGGCGCCGAGCGCCGCAGCGACCGGGGCACGCCGCGCACGCCGGGCTTCTCGTCGTACGTGTCGTCGCGCATGCGCGACGGGACGGCGTCGCCCCTCGGCGGGGCGGGCGAGAGCCCGCTCAGCAAGGTGCTCGGCGGGGCCGGCGGCGACGGCGGGAGCGCGTTCGAGCGCATCGAGCGGCGCGTGCGCGAGTCGAGCCCGGGCGGGGTGCTCGGCGGGTCGGGCGCGTTCGGCGGGCGGGCGAGCCCGGCGGCGGCGCGCAGTCGCGAGTCGTCGGCGCGGTTCGAGGAGGACTCGACGCGCTGGGGCCGGCTGTGAATGCGAGCTCGTTCGCCGGGTTGGGCTTCGTGCCCTTCCTCTCATCCATCTCTCACGGAGCGCGATCGAGAGGGACTCCGTAGAGAGAGAGAGAGAGCATCGTCGCGCGCGCGCCTCGTCAGCATGCTCGACGCTCTCCTTCGCTCGCTGCTTTTGCTCTGGTGCCTCGAGCCGGCCATGCTCTTCCTCTCTGCAGCGAGACCGAGAGCGCACAGCCGATGGACGTATAGTTACAGCGACGATGCGACGAGAGGGAGGGGTGCGTGCACAGACGGAGCGGGGATGCAGATGCAGGAGGTCGTACACACAGGACAAGAGAGGTAGACGGTGCTCTAGTTGTGCAAGAGGTGTGAGAGGTCAAGCTCAGTGCGAGGCCTTCTTGTGCGAGTCCGAGTCGGTCGAGCGCTCGAGGAAGGGAAGGCCCTCGCGGTACAAGACGAGCGAGATCTCGAACGCGATGAGCTGCGTCGGCAGGGCGTCGAGGTCAGCTTGTCGTCTTCTGCAGAGCAGAAGAGGAGCGGGTAGAGAGGAGGGAGAGTGACGCACGATGATGATGATCCACTCGAGGCGGTGCGACGTCTTGGTGTTGAGCAGCTCCATGAGGGTCGTCTGCAGCGAGAAGGCGTAGTCGACTCGGTCGTTGAGCGTGCTGCATGCAGAGGTGCACCGGGAGGCGTGAGCAAGAGAACTGGACGGCGAGGTGAGGAGGAGGGGGACGCACGTGAGCCGGCTCTCGAACTCGAGCGCCTTGCAGATGGACGTGTAGTGAGCTGCGCAGCGAGGTGGGACAGCGTCAGTATCGGCTGCTCGAGGGGTGAGAGAGAGGAAGAGAGGGCGCACCGTGCAAGTCGGCGTCCTCCCACAGGAACTCTGGCTCGTCGAGGAGATTCTCGTCCTCGAGGTTGAGCTTCTGGCGGAACGCGTGCAGCGTGCCTACGCGCTTGATGATGTCGTGCTTCTTCACCGGTGACTCGGAGCCCTGCAGTCATGACCGTACCGAGGAATCAACACTTCCGGCTCTCGGTAGAGCCGGGGAGGGTCCGAGAGCGGCTTGGAAGACGACGCACCGACTCGAGCAGCTTTGGGATCCCCGCGACGCCCTCGGCAAACTCGTCGAACTGCTCCTCGTAGACGCCGAGCTTGGTGACGCGCGCCATGCCGGCGCTGAAGGCGAGGCGCTCGAGGAGGTCCTTGGACGGCGGCGCCGGGACCTGGCCCGCGGTCGGGAGGTCGGCGTCGGCCGGCGGGGACGAGAGGAGGATCGAGTCGCCCGACATGCGGGTAGGTCTGCGGGCGGGTGCGACAGGGGCAGGTCAGCGAGGGAGGGACAGAGAGTTGACAGGAGCGGGGTGGAGCGAGCGAGAAAAGGGGCGACGCACCCTTTGCCGACCCAGTACTCGAGGAGCTCGGTCTCGGGCTCGCCGTAGCGGCCCTCCTCGATGTAGGCGCCCGTACCCGCTGCGCCGCCGCGGATCACCTTGCGGAGGAACGTCTCGGCGGCGTGCATCGAGAGGCCCCACAGGACGACGGTGCCCGACTCGAACACGAAGACCTCGCCGACCTCGCCCGCGGCCGCCGCCGAGTCGCCGGTCGAGCTCGAAGATGACGGTGACGAGGAGGAGGAAGGGGACCAGCGCGGAAGCAGGATGGCCTCGCCGAGGAGGTTGACGGCGCCGCTGAGGAGGCCGAGGGCCTGGAGGTTGAGGAGGAGCTCGGGCGTGTTGTACGAGTGGGCGGTGGTGAGGGCGATGACCTTGCCGTCGGGGTCGCCGCGGGAGCCCTTGCGGCGCGGGCTGGACGTGGCCGGGTGCAGGCCGACGGGGAGGAGCGGGGCGTCGAGAGGCGAGCGCGGGATGGGCGGCGGGGGGCGGTCGCCGCGGTTGGATTTCTTGGCCTTGTGGCGCTGAGGCCTCTGGAGGGCGGAGGGCGGGGTGGCGGCTGACCCTGGCTGGAGGAGGGGCGGTGCGGTGGTCGACGAGGCGGCGGCGGGTGATGAGGACGAGGACGAGGGAGGGAGGGACGAGTAGGCGCGGGCGGCGGGGCGCAGGGTGCGGGTGGCGATGCGGACAGTGCTCCACATGGCTGCAATGGCACTCGATCACGCGCTCGAGGTCGACAGAGCGGGAGAAGGGAGCGAGTCGTCCAAGGCGAGCGAGCTCTTACTCGTCGGCACCGGCCTCTCTCGCCCGCTCTCGCCTCCCGGGCTCCGAGGAGCAGCGAGAAAGATGCCCAAGCACATCGACAACAAGCACGCAGCCCCGCGCAAGCCCTACACCAAGCCCGCCCGCGACGGCCCTCCCTCTTCCTCATCGCATCCTGGCCGTCCTCCTCGACCGTTCGACCGCGACTCGACCAACGATGAGCCGAGAGCTCGCCGCGCTGGTCTTCCCGACAGGGCCAAGCCCCCGCCAAAGGCCAAGCCGCAGCCCGCACAGCTCGATCTCTCCGGCCAGCACCTCGCCTCTCCTCCCGCACCCGCCGACCTCGCCAGCGTCGCCAAGCTCAACCTCAGCAACTGCTCCCTGTCGAGCATCGCCTTCGCCAAGCATGCCGCTGCGTCCCTCACCTGGCTCAACGTGTCGGGCAACGCCCTCGCCGACCCCGCCGCGTGGGCCGGCGTCGACCAGCTCCAGACTCTCTTCGGTGCGTCCGTCCCCTCGAACTTGTTGCGGCCTTGAAGCGTGACATTGACTCTCGCCCTGTCACAGTCCTCAACGCGAGCCACTGCGGCCTGACCGAGGTCCCCGCCTGCGTCTCGTCGCTCTCCAAGCTCAAGGCACTCGTCCTCTCGCACAACTCGCTCACGGCGCTCAAGCACGTCGCCAACCTCGCCGACCTCAACACGATCGGTGCGTCCACTTCATCCGCTGTGCCGGCCTGTCTCCCGCTGACGAGCCAGATCTACCGCCCGCAGTCGTCTCGAACAACGCCCTCACCGCCCTCCCCTCGTCGCTCGCGACGCTCCCCTCGCTTAAGAAGATCTCGGCAGCGCACAACCGCCTCACGTCGACCTCGCTCCCCGACCTGTCGTCCCTCGCCCACCTGCACGAGCTCCGCCTCAACGACAACCCGACCCTGACGTCGCTCCCGCCCCACTTTGGCTCGTGGGGCAAGGCCGACGGCGCAAAGGGCCTCGAGATCCTCGACCTCGGCAACTGCGGCTTCGAGAGCTGGTTCGGCCTGCGCGAGCTCGCCAAGCAGGACGCCGTCGTCAACCTCGGGCTCAAGGGCAACAAGGTGGCCGAGGACGCCGTGCGCGACGCCGGCTTCGACGACTTCAAGGCCAAGGTGCGTCTGCTTCACCCCTGTCCTAGATGCTCCGAGGAGCTGCGCTGACGCTCCCACCTCGCCCTCCTTCGTCCTCCCTCGCGCACAGCTCACGATCCTCCTCCCCTCGCTGCGCATCCTCGACACGCACCGCTTCGACGCCAAGCACGCCGACCTCAAGACGCGCCGCGCGCTCCGCACCGAGGAGCAGCGCATCCTCGACGCCGGCCCGATGGCGCTCGCCGCCAACGCCAAGCGCGACGCGCCCGTCGCCGTCGACGACGTCGTGCGCGCGCGCGAGCGCGAGCGCGAGAACCGCCGCCGGCGCAAGAAGGGCATCCAGGAGGAGGTCGGCGAGGGCAAGAAGAAGCAGAAGCGCAGCCGCCCGGACGAGGACGGCGAGGGCGAGGGCGCCCGGCCCGACTCGGCGGCGGCGGCGGCGGCGGCATCGGCGGCATCGAGTTCGGCGGCGGCAGGCGCCGAGGGCACGGGCGACAAGGCGTCGGCGGCGGTCGACGAGGAGCGCAAGAAGCCCAAGAAGCGCAAGAGCCGCGCCGAGAAGCGGGCGGCCAAGGAGGGCGGCGGTGACGAGGGCCGTGCGAGCGTCGATGGCGCAGCAGAGGCGTCGCCCGCGCCTGTCGACGCCGCCGCATCGACACCAAGCGCAGCAGCAGCCGACTTGAGCGCGACGACGATGCCAACGACGCCCAAGGTCAAGAAGGACAAGCTCAAGAAGCAGAAGGGCGGCGTCCTCGCCGCGCTTCAGGGCGACCCCTCGTCCTCCTCGTCCACCGCCAAGCCCGCCGCCGCATCGACGCCCGCACCCACGCCCGCACCCGCACCCGCACCCGCGCCCAAGGAGGAGAAGCAGAAGACGTCCGTCGCCAAGATCATCGAGGTGCGCCGCCCAGGAGCGCCCGACGGCAAGGGCAGCAAGAAGCGCAAGGGCGCGGCGGCGGCGGCCGACGACGCGGCGGCGCAGGAGCGCAAGGTCGACGTCGGCGCGCTCCTCGGCCTCTCGAAGCCGGTCGAGGTCGGCGGTGCGGCGGAGGGCGAGCCCGACAAGGCGCAGCAGCCGGCGGCTCTCCTCGCTGGGCTCGGTGCGGCAGCGGGCTCGGGCCTCTTCGGCGGGGGAGGGTGGGACTAGATGGCTCGACAGGAGCGAGGAGTGCACTGCATGATGCGCTGTGTAGCTAGACGAGCCGAGGTGAGTCCGTCGTCGAGAGCGGGCTGCGGTCGAGTCTCTTACGAAAGCGCTCCTCGTCGTCCAGCGCGCGCATGTCGACCCGCAGCACTGGGCCGCAGTGACGCTGTGCGAGCTTCAAGCTACCTGTCTCAGCGAAAGCTGCACCGCCTCTCTCGCGCTCGCGCGCCCTTGACGCTATTTTGGTCGTCGCGTCGTCGCTGCTGCAGCTGGTTGCTCCTCCACCTCCCTGCTTCACACCGCCCTTCCACCACAGAGCACCGGCTCCCATCGCCAGCTGCAGGCCTCAGCTCTCCACTACACAAAGCACCAGCACGAGCGTCGCCCCACCGCCGCCTGCACCCTCCTCGTCGACCGCCGTCAGCGCACTCGTCGCCCTCGATCGAATCTCGCCCGCATCCAGCACCGCCCATGTCGACCCTCAAGGCGAGCACAAGCAAGGAGAAGGACGACCGCATGAACGGCCGGCGCTCGGCGTCGCCCGACCACGACGAGGACCTGTCGTCGTCGCCGTCGCGCAGCTCTGCGCACGAGGTCGCCGCCGCGAGCGAGAAGCGCCGCAACACGGGCCGCAGCACGGCGAGCAAGGGCGTCACGATGGCCAACGACCTCACGCCCGATGGAGCGGCCGGCAGCGCCTACCCGCCGTCCCGACCGTCGAGGCGGTCCAGGCAGGCGACGAGGGAGTCGAGCTTCACCGCTCCACCGCTCAGGGAACGTCTTGTGCGTCCCACTCTCTCTCCCTCTCTCTTGCTCTCTTCTCGTTCTTATGCGCGGCGAGCTGATGACGAGCCCTGCAGACCGAGCTCTTCGTGCCCGACCGCCCCGTCAAGAACGAGCCGACCTGGACGGCGTCGATGCGCGCCATCGTCTTCGCGAGCTGGCTCAACGTCCTCCTCGTCTTCATCCCCGTCGGCTGGGCGCTCCACTTCACCCACCAGAACGACACGAGTGCGTCCCCTCCTCTCTACGTCGCCGTCGGCGAGGCAGCAGCTGAAGTCGACCTTCTCTCCTCGCTCCGCAGTCGTCTTCGTCTTCACCTTCCTCGCCATCATCCCGCTCGCCAAACTGCTCGGATACGGCACCGAGGAGCTCGCTCTGCGCGTCGGCCAGACTCTGGGAGGCCGTGCGTGCTCGTCCTCCGCTTCGCCTCGAGAAGGTCCGCGAGCTGACTCGGGCCTCCTCCTGCAGTCATGAACGCCACGCTCGGTAACGCCGTCGAGCTCATCGTCTCTATCATCGCCCTTGTAAAGTGCGAGATCCAGGTCGTTCAGTCGTCGTTGCTCGGGTCCATCCTGTCCAACCTCCTCCTCGTGCTCGGCATGTGCGTCGCCCTCTTCGGTCGGCCTCTCTACATCGCACCACAAGCTGACGCTGCCGTCTTCTGCAGGTGCTTCTTCGCCGGCGGCATCAAGTTCCAGGAGCAGGGCTTCAAGGACACGGCCGCACAGCTCAACTCGTCGCTCCTCGTCATCTCCGTCATCGGTGCGTCCCCTTCCTGCACGTCCTGCAGTCCGTGCACGCCTGACGGGTTCTCTCTACATCTCGCGCAGCGATTCTCCTCCCCGCCGGCTACAACGCCGCCTTTGCCGACAACCAGACGGCCGAGATCGAGCAGGACCGCATCCTCAAGATGTCGCGCGGCATCGCCGTCATCCTCCTCGTCGTCTACCTCGCTTACCGTGCGTCGTACCTCGCCGTCACCTTGCGAATCGGCTTGAGCTGACCCTCGTCGACGTTCTTCGCGCGCGCAGTCTTCTTCCAGCTCTTCACGCACCAGCACCTCTACGCCGAGGGCCATGTCGACCACAACGACCCTAAGCTCCGTGACGGCCGCCCAGTCTGGGGCATGAAGGAGCACCGCGCGTTCAAGCAGGCCAAGAGCGTGCAGCGCCAGCGTCGCCTCGAGGAGGGACTCGCCGAGGACGAGGAGGAGGAGGAGGTCGAGGAGCCGACGCTCAACAAATGGGCCGCGCTCGTCTTGCTCGTCGTCGTCACCGTGCGTCCTCTTCCTCTCTCTTTCTTGCGGCCTCGCCTCGACTCGCTCGACTCGCTCGAGCCGTCCGAGCCGCTCGAGCCTCAGCTGACGCAGTCTACCTCGCTTTGCAGGTCCTCGTTGCCGTCACCGCCGAGTTCCTCGTCGGCAGCATCAACGGCCTCACTGAAGCGCACCCCGAGATCAGCGTCGAGTGGGTCGGGCTCATCCTTGTGCGTCGACTCGTTCCTCCTCTCGCCCTCCTCCCACAGCTCGAGCTCACCTCGGACCCCTCGTGCAGCTGCCGATCGTCGGCAATGCCGCAGAGCATGTCACTGCCGGTGCGTCCCGATCTCTCCGAGCGACGTCGTCGCTGCTGCTGACTCGTCGAGCGCGCTCGCAGTGTCCGTCTCGGTCCACGACAAGATCGACCTCTCGGTACGTCGTCCCGCTCGCTCTTCCTCGGCGACGAATCCCTGACCTCGCACCCTCTCGTCTCACCCAGATGGGCGTCGCTGTCGGCTCGAGCATCCAGATCGCGTACGTCGACTCGCTGCCGTCGTCTCGCGACCCGACCTGACCTGTCTCCCTCGCAGGCTCTTCGTCATCCCCTTCATGACGGTCCTCGGTTGGATCATGGACAAGCCTCTCTCGCTCCTCTTTGACCCTTTCGAGTCGATTGTGCGTCACCCTCTCCATCTCGTCCGCCGGATCGTCACGAGCGCGCGCCGACCGACCTCGCCCGCAGACTCTCTTCCTCAGCGTCCTCATCGTCAACTACACGATCCAGGACGGGCGCTCGAACTGGCGTGCGTCCTCTTTCCTCTTTCCTCGCTCACTCGCTCTTATGGTTTCGCTGCTGACGGTCCTCGTCGTCCCCGCCGCAGTTGAAGGCTTCCTCCTCATGATGGTCCGTCCCTCTCCCTTCCTCCTTCCTGGAGACGTCCCGCTGACTCGAGGGCATGCAGGTCTACATCATCGTCGCCGTCGCCTTCTGGTTCTACCCGGCGGGCGGCAACCAGGCTTTCACGTGCTGAAAAGGGCGTCGAGCCGCCTCGCCTGTCGCGCCCTCCTCTTCCCCCTCGCGGCGTCGTCCTCCCCTTCTCTTTGTCTTCACTACCCTAGCATGTACCATCTGAGCGTCCTGCAATTAATGTGCGCCGTCCCCTCCTGTCGCGCATCGAGAGTCGAGAGAGCTCGTGCAAGGTCAAGCTCGACGACGAGAGGGTCCGTGCGCTGAACCCCCGGACCATACCCGGCGGTGTGCGGCACTGCTTGGGCGGAGCGCTCCTCGAGCTCGGCTTGAGCGAGAGCGTCGGCACCCAAAGCACGAAGAAGGTCAGTCAGCCCGAGAGCGAATGCCCTGATTCTGGCCTTCTCAATTAGCTCGTCTAGGCTTAGGCGCGTCATATATACCAAACTGAGCCGCCGTGCTATGCACAGCCCGGTTAGCTCAGTCGGCAGAGCACCAGACTCTTAATCTGGTGGTCGTGGGTTCGAGCCCCACATTGGGCGATGCTTCTTTTCTTTTGTTTTCCGCGCTTACATGCTACGAGGCAGAGCGCGACCCACAAGAGCGCACTCTTTTGCGTCACGCTCGCTCAGTCTGTGCCCGCGCGGCGGGGCGTGGCGCGGACAGCGGCTCTCGCTCGGGTCCGCACGCTTGCCTCGCTGCGAACGGCTCTGCTGCTTTGCCAAAAAGTAGGGCGCGACTGCAGGGATGCATGGCAGCGTCCTGGCGCACGTAGCACCTGCAAATGGACGAGAAGCAAAAGAAAGGAGCACCGCCCAATGTGGGGCTCGAACCCACGACCACCAGATTAAGAGTCTGGTGCTCTGCCGACTGAGCTAACCGGGCTGTACATACTGGGGCCCGGCAACTGTGGCAGAACCTAAAGCAACAGCAAGCCGTCCGCAGAGAAGCTCGGGCCAGAGGGCACCGCCTCCCTCGCCGCGCGACCAGGGTTGGCCCACCACCCCATCGACGCGCTACCAGCTAGCCGAGGGATGGCGCACGCTACCGCAGACCAGCAGCTGCTGTACGCGCTGCGCTCGCCGACCACGCCGCTCGACGACAAGGTCCAGCGCGCCGAGTCCGCCCTCGACCTCGAGCCCGGCTCGACCTCGCTCCCGCCGCTCGTGCGCGACTGGGCACTCGACTACCTCGTCAGGGCGACCCGGTCCGACGCAGGCGAGGCGGCCCTCACGAGCGCGCCGCTGTGGTCGCTCCTCGCCCGCGCGACCGCCGCGACGCCATCCACCGCCGCCAGCACTCCGCCCCTGCCCATCTTCGTCGCCTTTGTCGCCCTCTACAGCGCACGAGCAGCCGACGCAGGCCTCCTGCGCAGCGCCGCGACCGTCTGGAGCAGACTCGCGGCGGTCGCCATGCGCAAGGCGACGGTCGACCAGGCGCTCGAGGGCTACGAGAAGCTCGTCGCGGCCAGCTTGCAGGTGTGCAGCAAGGAGCGAGCGACGGTCGAGGCGGCGGCGAGCGCAGAGGAGCAGGCGTTGTGGCAGGACCTCGGCGTCAACTGGCTCAAGCCGTTGCGCAGCATGGTGCTCGACGCAGGCAAGGGCGGCAAGAAGGTGCGCTCTATCTCTCCGCACCGTTCGAGCCGTCGTAGCAGTGCTGACGCCCGTTCCCACCTGCGCACAGATCCCGGCGCACACGCTCTCGCTCCTTCCCTCCCTCCTCCCTCTCCTCTCGGCGTTGCCGTTCTCCTCGCCGTTCCGCGCGTCCCTCCTCGAGACGATCCAGCTCGCCATCTTCAACGTCGAGAACCTCAAGCGCGGCCTCGCCCGCGACTCGTACGCCGCCGGCAGTGCCGAGCAGTCGACCGTCTCGACCGCCGACTCAGAGCTCCTCGCCGCCCTCTCCTCGGTCCCGCCCGCCGCCGTCGCCTCGTCGTACGCCGCCCTTCCCTCCTTCACCAACATCTACGCCTCTGCGCTCGCCGCGCACGCCGCCATCCTCTTCCCCCTCCCGGCCAAGGCCAACTTCCCGACGCCGAGCGCGCAGAAGAGCGCGCTCGAGGTCCTCGGTCTCGTCAAGCGTCGCGAGCTCGCCGGCAGGTGGACGAACCGCGTCGTCGCGTACCTCGAGTGGGCGCGGGCGGGCGAGGGGCTCGTCGGCTCCAGCGGTGCCGACGAGGGCGACAAAGCGTCGTCTCTCGCCGGCGTGCTTGAGGAGGTCGAGCGGGCGGACCTCTATCGTGCAGGGCAGGCCGAGGAGAGCTGGGCGGCTGCCCTCGTCGACGTCGTGAGCGGCACGATGACCCGCCTCGAGCAGTCGTCGGCGGACGCCGCAGCTCGCGATGCGCTCGTTGGCGTGTTGGGCATCGTGTCGCGCATCGACCACTCGGCGCTCGAGCCCTACATCCCTCGCGCGCTTGCGGTCCTCGCTCAGGCGCCGAGCCCGACCGCGACCGCCTCCGCCTCGTCGACCACCTCGACTTTCCTGTCCGACCTCGTCACCTTCCACTCCCGCTCCCTCACGATCCCGACCCTCCTCTCCCTCCTCTCAGACGCCTTCGCTTCGGCATCGACCGCCCGCTCGTCCACCCACGACATCGCCGTCAACAGCGTCCTCACCGCGCACGCCTTCACCGAGCAGCTCGAACGCGCCGTGAGGGACATGACGACGGGCTCGACGGCGAGCCGGGCGACGTGGGAGTGCCTCGTCGCGCCCATACGCGAGGCGCTCGCCCCCTCCGCCGCGAGCACGCCGATCGTCGAGGAGGTCGCCCCGAGCCCGGCCAAGAAGCGCAAGCTGTCGTCGGCCATCGCACCGACGGTCGACGTGCGCGCCGTCGCTTCACGCCTTCGGGTCGCAACGATCTACGTTCGCGGCGTCCCTGCGACGGCGCTCGCCGCGCTCGTCGACCCGCTCCAGCGCTTCGTCGAGGAGGTCGTCGACTCGCGCCTCAAGGACTTCATCATGTCGAGCTGCGTCGTCGGGTCGTCCACTCCCGAGTCGGACGCCGGTACGCCGGGCAAGAAGGACAAGAAGCGTCGTCGGGCGTCGGGCGTCGTCGCCGGCAAGAACGGTGAGCTTGACCCGGCGGCTCGCCTCGGCGTCGAGCTTCTCGAGCTGCGGTATGCTGCGGTCGAGCGCCTCAGCCGAGAAGGGCTCCTCGAGGGCGACCGGTGGTGGGACGTGACGTCGAGGCGGCGGGACGAGCTGCGCGAGGTAGTCGAGGCGGGCGCCGGCGAGTCGGCGGTCGAGGCAGTGCGTCCATCTTTCTCGTTACATCTACGCCGTGCTCCCAAGACTGACTCTCCGACGGTGCCTCCCTCTGCAGGTCCGCTCTCTGCTGCAGCACTTCGAGCTCAACACGCCGTCCGAGGTCTTGCGCATCGAGGCGCAGGCAGTCGTCGCCGCGCTCCTCGCGCGCATCGGCTCGGTTGCCAGCGACGAGACGTGGAGCGGCTTTGTGCGCGGCGTGAGTGCTCGCGAGGTGCCTGTCGCGCTGTGGGAGCTCGTCGTGAGGCGCTGGCTCCCTGTCATCAGGTGCGTCTCCCCCTCCTTGCCGTGCCGTCGACCGCACGAACCTGCGCTGATTTCTCCCTGTCGCGCGCAGCTTTTACGCCTCGGACGACCAGCTCGAGCAAGTCGCAGCGTTCATCGTCGCCGCGCTCGGCGCTTCGCCCTCCAGCACGTCGGCTCTGACCTTCTCGAGCTCGGCACGCACTCTCCTCCGCCGCGCCGACTTCTGGGAGCTCGTCAATCTGCAAAGTGCGTCCACTCTTGCCTGTACCTGCCTCGCGTTCCGCTTCAGCTCATGCGGTGTCCCTCGCAGGTCCTGTACAAGCCGCTCTCGTCCGCCTCGTCAGCGTATCTACGGCGTCGAGCTCGGCCGAGGCGCTCTCGTTCCTCAAGAGCGGCGGCTCGACTAGCAGGACCGACGTCGAGCTGCTCGTGTCGGCGGCCCGCCGCTTTCCCGTCATCGTCGCCGTCGTCCCCCTCGAGTACCTCCGCAAGGACCTGCGCAACCAGCTGGTCGAGCGAGCGCTCGTCCTCGACCTGCTCCTCAGCGCCTCTACTGCGCTCGACGAGGTGGACAAGGGCGCGATTCAGGACCAACTGCGGCGCGTCGTCGCCGTCATGAGCGTGTCGATCGTGCGTGCCTTCTCGCTCGCCCCTCTCGTCGTGGCAGTGCGACAATCCTTGACGTTTGCCCCTCTCCTACCAGCCGAGCCCGAACGACGTCTTCGCCAGGCTCATGGCCGACGCACTGCCCGTCGCTCGAGCTGCAACCCTGCACCTGTACCGCACCTTCGTCATCGAGTGCGTCCCGCCCACCTCTCTGTCGCCTCGAGACGGACGGGCTACTCACGAGCGACCCACCTCGCCTCGCAGTGTCGCCCTCTCGGCCTTCAAGACGTCGCAGTCGACCGTCGAGCTCGTCGGGCTCGTCCAGTCGTTCGGCGAGAAGCCGCTCAAGGGCCTGTCCGAGCGCGTCAAGAGCGGCGACAACCTCGACGCGCAGCTCACGACCCGTGAGCACGCGTTCCTCGCACTGTGCGAGGCACTCGTGACCGCTGTGCCCGACTCGACCGAGTGCGTGCTTCCTCTGGTTCTCTCTGCGAGCGAGCCGCCGAGCATGCAGTTGACTCCCTCCTCTGCAGCATCCCGACACCGCTCGCCGACGCGCTCAAGTCATCCGTCAAGTATGCCGGCAAGACGCTCGACAAGATCCTGCCCGTTTCGCTCGTCGCTCTGCGGCGCGACGAGCGCACGGTCCTCGGCGTACCGGACCTCCTCGAGACGTGCCGCACCTTATGGCTCGTGCGCGACTGGCTCTCGGTTTGCAGCTCGGACGGTGCTTCCTGTGCGTCCACTCGTCCTGCACCTGTCGAGCTCATGAAGGAGGGAAGGACTGACGCTTCGGCCCGCTGCGCACACAGCCTACGTCGAGTTCTCCCAGGCAGCGCTCGTCTCCACCCTCCGCCACCTTCCCGCCGTCGCCGCCGAGCCCGCCGCCTTCGAGATCACGTCTTCCGTCCTAAAGCTTCTGTCCTACCGGGTCGAGCGCCGACGCAAGAGCGCCAAGGACGTCGAGGAGTCGACCGAGCTCTTCGAGACGCTCATCGCCGCGCACCTCGCCTTCCGCTCGGCCTTGACTGCAGACTGTGCGTGCCTCGTCTCCCTCGCCTGTACCTCCTGGAGTTGAGCTGACGTTGGTCCTCGCAGCAGCAAACCTTGTCGACTCGGCCCTCGCTCGCGCCGCATCAAGCTCCACGGTCGAGGAGTACGGCGCAGCGCTCGACAGCCTCGCCAGCCTGCTCGCCGCGACGGGCGCGGCAGTGTCGCACGTCGACTCGACCAGCGTCGCCCGTCTCGAGCACACGCTCGCCGTCGTCCAGGTCTTCGTCCTCAACGGGCCCGAGGGTGCGTCCACTCTCTCGACTCGGCCTTTGACGGGTTCGCACTGACGTGCTCTTCCCTAACTCCCTCCCTCCTGCCTACAGGGTCGAGTCGTCTCGCGAGCGCTACGCTGTCCGAGGTCCTGCGCCAACTCGCGCTCGTCGTCGAGCACCTCGATGGGTCGCAAGTCGGCGCCGTCAAGATCTTCTCGCTCACGGCTCGGTTCCTCGACAGCGTCTGCGGCGAGAGGGTGCGTCTCTGCTTTTCTCCATCTGCATCCGCTCTGCGCCTGCGCTCGGTCGCGCTGACTCTGGCATCCTCCGCAGCCACTCCTCCTGTCGCGCTTCAACATCTCGTCGGTCCTCTCGGTCATCTCGCACGTCCTGCGCCCGTCAGCCCCGGCATCCGGCTCAAACCCGTCGTCGGCCGATGCGCAAGCCGCCTCGCAGCTGTACCAAACGCTCGTTGCCGCCGTCGGGCACATCGTCCGTCACCGCAAGGACCACGTCGTCCCGCTCTTCCCCCTCCTCGTCTCGACCCTGTCCAGCCTTCTCTCTGTGCTGCGACGAGCCGGGCTCGGCACCCTCGGCACGTCGCTCGACGACGTCGAGAGCTCGGCGAGCCTCGGGCAGCGTGCCGAGCGCGAGGCGAGGACGACGTTCCCGGCGTGGATCTGGGCAGGCGGCGCGCAGGCGGTCGGCAAAGCCGAGGCCAAGGCACTTGGGCGCCTGCTCGGCTCGCTGACGGCCAAGACGACGACGACGACCGCCGGCAAGCGCAAGCACGGGCACGGCGCCGCCGACGAGTCGTCGTCGACCAACACGTCGCTCGCCGCACCGCTCTCGAAGCACGCACCGTTCCTCCTCCTCAACTACCTGCGCGCGTGCGTCCACCCGACGTGCCCGATCCCGTCGGCGCTGCGCAGCGAGCTGCAGGGCGGCTGGTTCGAGGTCATGGACGCCATGGGCAAGTGGGAGCGCGAGGCGCTCATGAAGGGCATGCTCGGCGAGGACGAGGAGGCCGAGCGCGGCGTGCTCAGGGGCATGTGGAAGAGCTGGGAGAAGGAGCGGTACCGGGGCTGAGGTCGGCGTCTTCGAGGACGAGGAGAGGGTCGTGCGAGGCGAGCAGGCCGGCACCGTTTTGCGCGGCGGCCGGCGCGCGTTGCATTGCATAGACCCGTTGTATCAGCAGCTACGTTCGAAGCCGTCCTCGAGAGCTTGCTCGCGCTGTCAAGGAGCGAGACAGAGCCTCGCCGCGCCCGGTCGACCCGCCTCCGCGAGCTCCGCACGATCCGCGCCCGCTCTGCCTTCCGTTCTCGGTCGGCTCTCGCGCTGTTTCCAGGCGACCAAGGTTCCGGCTTCATCGAGGCTGGGGCGGCGAGGCTCAAGCCACGCTGGCCCGCCGACGAGCCGCAGGACGAGAGCCACTGCTCGCCTCCGCCCGCCTCTCCTCCTCCTCGTCCTCCTCTCGCCCTTCGCCCGCCTCGCCAGCACACGCACGCGCAGCGTCCCGACTCGCTGCAGCATGGCGCCCTCTCCACGGCTCGGCGCCTACTCGCTCCTCTCGTCCACCCCGACCGACGCCGAGTCGTCCTCGACCGCCTACCAGGAGAAGGCGGCGCACAGCCGCGCTCACTCGCGCACCGCCTCGTTCGGCGGCCCCAGAGCCAGTGGAGCGTCTGCGGCAGGTCCAGGGCGGCAGCCGGCCGGCTGGCGGCGCCTCGCGACCAAGGCGAGCCTCGCGGCGGCTGCTGTGGGGCTCGTCGTCTGGCTCGCGCGGCCTCTCGCCATCCCGGAGCAGGACGTCCAGCTCAGCGCTCGGCACAAGATCGCTTACGACTTCGAGACGGGCGACGTCCCGAGCGAGTGGCGCTGCAACCCGTTCAAGGAGCCAGGTCGGCTGCAGGTCGACGTCGACACTCCGGTGCGTCGCTCGCCCACTCGCCTTTCCTGCCCTGCCCGACGTAGAGCTCAAGCTGATGCTGTACTTGCCCCGCGCGCGCAGTCCAAGAACATCTGGCGCCCGTACGAGGACGCCTGCCCGCCGTCGCGCATGATGCTCGGGCTCAACAAGTCGATCGAGGCGCTGCGACAACGGCCAGACGCTCTGCGTCAGCGAGGGCCCTCTCGCTCGCACGACACGACCCTGCGTCAGCTACGAGACGAGGGCGACGTGCCGTTCTACCCCTGGTTCGAGAACGCGACCATCCTCCTCCTCGGTGCGCTCACTTCTCTCTCTCTCTCTCTCTCTTGCACAGCCTCGCTCTGCCGCTTCTCGAGCTGACTCTCGTACTCGCTTGCAGGCGACTCGATGGAGCGACTGCACCTCGCCGACTTCTGCGACCTGGTCGGCGGCAACGCGACCAACATCGACCCAGAGCACCCGGCCTCGCCGCCGACCTACCGCAAGCCGATGCCGACCCTCCTCGGCCCCGACGGCAAGGAGACCGCGGCGTCGATCGAGGCCAAGGCCGAGCGGCGCCGCATCGAGGACATGTGGGAGAACGACCGCAAGAACAGCTGGTTCTTCACGCGCCCGTGGATGTGCGACATCTCCGAGTACAACGCGACCATCGTCTCGACCTTCATGTGGGGCCTCGAGGACATGGAGGACGTGTTCAAGACCGAGGACTTCTTCCACGGACCCTGTGCGTTGCTCTCTCTCTCTCCCTCGTCCGTCCTCGTCGTCGTCCCGGTCGACTGACTCTCTCTCCCTCTCCTCGCAGCGACCTGGATCCAGCGCTTCAAGCACGTCGCCCTGCCGATGCTCGAGCGCCTCGCCGACTACACGGGCCGCCCTCAGCTCCTCAAGCCGACCTTGATCGAGGTCGCGTCCGGCTTCTGGGACCTGCGCGCCATGACCGAGGAGGACTTCATCGCGGCCGGCATCCCTCGCCCCTACCCCAAGGACAGCGACCTCGCGTTCGGCGACATCGGTCGGCTGCGCGAGGACCGCTGGACCAAGTCGGCCGCCGCCGTCCTGCAGGAGGTCGCCAAGGCGTTCCCCGGGCCCAACGGCATCCGCGACGGCCCGCCGATCAGCTGGCGCACGATGCATCACACCAAGCGCAACAGTGCGTCTCTCCCTCCTTCTCCTCTGGTCGCTGTGCGCAGGAGAGGCATGAGCTGACCCTTGGTCGTCGTCGGCGCTCGCAGACTACACGCCTTACGCTCGTGTCGCACCTCTCGACGCTCTCGCCCGCAAGACGGTGCACGACCTGCGCGTGAGCTCGCTCGCGACGCATCCGACCTTCTTGCACAACATGCGCGACTCGCTCCAGAGCGTGCGCGAGCGCCTGTTCCCGCACGAGGCGCTCGACGAGGTCCGAGCGGCCAAGGAGGCGCGGCAGCGCGACGACGAGACGGACTATGGGTTCGACGAGCGGCTGCGGGTCGACGAGATCGGCAAGCTGCTCGAGGGGCAGGAGCATCATGTGCGTCGGCGTCGTCCTCGTCTCCACTCGCTCCTCGAGGGTCTCGGCTGACCTCGTCGCACTCTCGCCGCAGTACCGCGACTTCCTGCACCCTGACGTCCTCCCCGGGTCCTACATCTGGGGCGAGATCATCCTGTACGAGTGCGTCCTGTCCCTCCCCTGCTTCTCACGCCGCGCGCGCTCAAAGCTGACCCCGACTCTCTCGCTCGCAGGCTCAAGCGCGCCGTCGGCCGAGTCGGCCGGTCCCACTGAGGGGCCGGCGCCTTTTGTATTTCAATTGCGTTCCGCGCGCCGCTTTGGAGATCTCGGCGACGAGGACAGGAGACGCGGACGGCGGACGAGGTCTCCGCGGACGGTCCGGCTCGGTCTCTGCGCCTGCGCCGCTCTCGCTCTTTGCCCGGCTTGCACCCCGCTGCTGCAGCTCTTCGCTTCGTTCGCCGTCCCGCTCCTCGATCTCCTCATCACGCGCGCTGCGCATGCATGCGGGCTGGCTGGCTCGACGAGGACGCCCTCGCGCTCGGGCTCTGCCTCTTCCTGCCGCCGGTGGCCGTCGCGAGGAAGCGCGGGTTTGGGCTCGACTTCATCCTGTGCGTGCACTTTCTCGTGTCCTACTCCTGAGTGAGGACTGCCGCTGACGCTGGATCCATTCCCGCAGCGCGTTCGAGTTGACCTTGCTCGGGTGCGGCGTTCCTTCCCGCCGACGGCCACCGCGACGGGCGACCTCTCTTCCAGGCACCTTGCTGACTCCTCTCTACGTCCGCAGGTGGCTCCCAGGCGCCATGCTGGCCGTCTTCGTCCAGTACGCCGACCAGCGCTCGTCCCCCTCGCCCCTCGACAGCCTTCCTCTCGTCCACTCCGCCTCGCCCAGCCAGTCAGCGCTCTCGGGCGACCCATCACGACGTCAGCGCGACGACGAGGAGCTGAAAAGGTGGAAGGAGCGACGGAGGCGGCGCCGACGAGGTTTCGAGTCGAGCAACGAGGACGGCGAGGACGAGGAGGGGGGTCGGGCGAGAGGTTTGTGGCGTTCGCGCCAGCCAAGTTGACGCTGTAGACGCTCTGCTGTATCCTCGATGCTGTCAACCGACTCCTGCGGTGTGCGAGAGCTCGCTCCGTCGTCGTTCGCCCAGCTGCGACCGCCCGGCCTTCGCTCTCGCTGCCTCACCTCGCTCTCGCCGCGATGAGCTCTGAGAAGACGCCGCTCGTCTCTACCAGCCCTCGAGAGGAGCCTGTACTTGCTCACGCGCTCCAGCTGCCCGTCTTTGCCAGGCTCAAGGGTGCGTCTCCTCCTCCCCACACTCGGCCCTCCTCGTCTCGCTCGTCGACGCAGCCTGGTGGCTGACTAGAGCTACTGCACGACCGCAGGCAAGCACATCGTCCTCGCCTCGGCATCCCCTCGCCGATCAGAGATCCTGCGCACCCTCGGACTCGCACCTCGAGTCGTTCCATCGACCTTCCCCGAGACGCTCAGCCACGCCGGCTACGACGATCCGGCAGAGTATGCGGCAGCCACAGGCTGCGCAAAGGTGCGTCGTCCACCGTTCTCGCGCGCGCAAGAGAGCGAGCTGACCTTGGTCCCCCCCTCCCTCCTCCTCCTCTCGACTTGCAGGCGGTCGAGGTCTACGAGCACCTCGTGCGCGAGTCGCCCGACGATGCGCCCGACCTCGTCATTGGAGGTGCGCCGACTTTCCCTGCTCCTCGCCCGCTCGTGTCCGTCGAGCTGACCCTGTGCACCCGAGCAGCCGACACGGTCGTTATCCTCCCCGGCCCTGAGCCGACCATCCTCGAGAAGCCGATGAACAAGGACGACCAGCTCAAGATGCTCGAGAGCTACCAGGACGCGGCGGTCGAGGTCGCGACGGGCGTCACGATCGGTGCGTGCTGTCCTCCCTTCTCCTCGCACGCTTGCCGCAAGCTGCAGCCTGACCTCCTCTCTCTCTCGCTCGCAGTTCAGCCTCAACTGTCGACGCCCGGCTACTCGACGACGTCGCTCATCGTCAAGACCAAGGTGCGCCGCCATCGAGCGGTCTCGTCGAGCGTTTCCCTTTTTGACCCGCCCGGTCCTCCTCGCAGGTCGTCTTCGCCGACAACTCGCCCAAGCTCCTCAAGGCGTACGTCGAGTGCGGCGAGGGCATCGACCGGTGCGTGCTCTTTCTCTTTCGTCGCCTCGTGAGCCTCGGAACGTGATGCTGACGAGGACTGTGCTGCAGAGCCGGCGGATTTGCGATTCAGGGGACCGGCGGTCTCCTCATTCGCGCCATCGAGGGCGACTACAACAACTGCGTCGGGTTCCCAGCACAGGTGCGTCGCTCCTCTTGCCTCTCTCGCGCGAGCAAGCACGAATACTGAGCCCTGTGCTTCTCCTGCAGGCTTTCGTCGAGTGGCTCACGCAGCTCGACGACGAGGGCTCGCTCCTCTCGATGTAGACGTCGGCCGTGCAATAGACACTTGTTCCTCCTCTCGTGCGCTGCAGAGCCTGAACGAGAGACGAAGCCTATGCACAGAGAGCGCCTGCTACAGAAAGCTGCTCGCCCTCACTTGCCCTCGGCCTGCTGCCCGCACTCGGGGCAAACTCGCAGCTCGGGCGTCGACATCCATTCCTGCGGGCACGGTCAAGAGAGTCAGCTTCGGTGCGCTCAGAGAGGGACGAGCGAGCCGAAGAGGAGCGACGCACGTTGATGAGGGGCTTGAGCTGTGTGCCGAGGTCCGAGCAGTGGAACGACACCTCGCGGATGACGGTCGGCGTCTTGTGCTCCGTGTTCTGGCAGTACCACCGCAGGCGGTCTGCGCACACCGTCGTCGACGTCAGCAAGTGGAGAGAGGAGACAGAGCCGGGTTTGATGGAGAGAGAGAGACGCACCGACGGCCGAGCCTGGTCGTACCCGCTCGACGACGATGCCGACCGTGTCGGCGTACCGACAAGGGTTGTGCGGCGTGTTCCCTGTTGCAATGTCGTCGTCAGCTCCTTGCGCTTTTCGAGCCGGGCAAGAGAGCGAGGCGAGCGCACCTGGGAGCAAGAACATCTCGCCCTCGCCGATCGTGATCTCGCGGAACTCGCCGCCCTCGACCCGGACGGCCTCGAGCCCTTCCTTGGTCGTGACGCGCTCGGCCCGGACCGGGTTGTCGACGACCTTGAGCGTCATGTGGCCCTTGTACTGGAAGAACCATTCCTGCAGGGAGGAGAAGAGGGAGAGCGAGGTCAGCGGCTTGAGCGGCGAGAGCGCGCGAGGGAGACGAAGCGGGGCAGGACGCACCTCGGTCTCGTTCAAATGGTAGTCTGGAGGGTGCAGAGAATCAGCTCGGCAAGAAAGAGGGAGCGCGAGGCGGTGAGGAGGACGCACCGTTGCGCGAGTTGGGGCCGCCGACGACCATGACGGTGAAGTCGCCTCCATCGTAGCTGCGCGCGGGCCAGACATCAGTCAGAGCGATGCTCGGAGCTGTGCGCGCATCTGCGCGACCTCCCAGCTCGTCGCCGTCGCTGCCGCTCATCGCCTCGGCTCGTCATCATCGACCTCCACACTGTCTTCTCTCCCTTCCAGCTGCGCGCGCACCGCTCGAGACGTTCGAGAGAGGAGCACGGACGCACAGGCAGAAGTTGCCGACTGGCGGCTTGAGGCGGTCGGCGTTCTCGGCGAGCCACTTGGGGAGGTTGATCGGGTTGGCGAGGCTCATGGCGGGGCGGGCCTGTGAGGGCGTGTCGTTGTAGCGCGCAAAGGCTGGCAGTAGCTGGCTCGGCGCGCGAGCTGCCTCGAGCAAGCCGAGGTGAAGTGAGAGAGAGAGCGACCCGGAGGCGGAGGCGGTGCTCGCGACGACGACGGCGGCGGCGACGACGCATCGCTCGCCCTTGTCCCCCTTTGCGCGGGCGCACGTTCTCGAGAGTCTCTCACGTTGCCGGTTGCTACGAGAAGGAGACGCTCAAGGATGACAAGCCCGACGGTCGCACCTCGCTTTCGCCTCTCGACGAGCGACAGGC
>Ga0308169_10000875_pt1 | contig 38831 bp, 38 predicted proteins | sample PhyBR1_2_FD_202139 | JGI IMG/M metagenome (GOLD analysis project Ga0308169, IMG submission 202139) | Phyllosphere microbial communities from UC Gill Tract Community Farm, Albany, California, United States - DLSLSB.R1 | ecosystem: Host-associated > Plants > Phyllosphere > Unclassified | place...
AGGGAGGGGGAGGGAGGGGGAGGGAGGGGGAGGGAGGGGGAGGGAGGCGAGTCAGCCTCTCGGACGATGAGGACGGCGACGGCAACGAGGGGCGCTCCGAGGAGAGAGAGGAGCAGGGACGCACCCGCCGTTCTGGATGTACGTCGAGAAGTCGTAGACGTTGCCGTCGTACACGGCGATGTTCTTGCCCTTCTCCTTGGCCTCCTTCTTGACCGTGCCGCGCGAGTAGCCCATGAAGCCCTTGCGGTAGTTGTACCGCATGTAGACCATCGCTGCGCGCACGAGAGAGAGGGAGGGAGGCGTCAGCGAGACGGCGCGAGGAGAGAGCGAGGGAGAGCGAGGGGAGGGGCTCGAGCGCACTCTCGTAGTACCAGTCGGGGCGGACGTCGGTCGTGTAGGCGCGAAAGTCGTGGTACTTGGCGACGTTGGTGATGGCGGTCGAGATGTTGGACGACTCGAGCGTGACCCACGGGCTCACGTTGCCGTCGACGCCGTTGCAGAGCGCCGAGACCTGGACGGGGAAGTAGTTCGTCAAGTCGTTGCCGCCGAGCTTCTCGATGTTGGTCTGCGTGCGAGCAGGAGAGCGTCAGCAGAGCACACCGAGGGGAGCAGGTGAAGAGGAGGAAAGGAGACGCACGGTCGGGATGACGGAGCTGCCCGGCTGGTGGTGCGGCGCGAACGACGTCAGGTCGAACACCTCGCCGCGGATCGCGACGAGCATCTTGTCCGGGTTCTGCGTGTACGAGCGGTCGTTGAGCTCCTGCGTGTTGAAGACGTGCTCGGTCGGGCACTGCGAGCGAGGCGAGGCGTCAGTCCTTGCTCGAGAGGGAGGAGAGGGCGTCGACGAGGAGAGACGGCGACGCACGATGAGCGGGCCGAGGACGGCGATGACGAAGACGGCCGAGCCGCACAAGAGCCAGATGAGGATGCTGCAGGCGGTGCGAGAGGAGGGTCAGCCGCCGCGCAGAGAAGAGGGGAGCGAGCCAAAGAGGAAGAGGAGGACGCACTTGATGAGGAGCTTCTCCCTCCACGCCATGCGCACGTCGGGCCGCTTCATGCCGCCGACCCACTTGAGGACGGGCGACGGCACCCACCACGTAAAGAGCCACGTGAGGGCGACCCAGCGCTTGCGCGCCGAGCTCGTGCGGATCACCTCGACCGTCTCGGTGTTCTCCTTGGACCCGGCGAGGAGCTCCTTCTCCGAGCCCTTGCCCGTGTCGAACATGGGGCGCGAGCTCGTGTAGGCCGAGGGGGCGAGCGAGCGCTCCTCGTCGTGCATCTCGCGCTGGTGGTGCTGCTGCGACGGCGTGTAGTAGTCGTCGTCGCCGGCGCCCGGGCCGGCGAGGTACTCCTTGCGGTCCATCTCGTACTCGTCGTCGTCGTACGCCGGGGCCGTGTTGGCGCCGTACTTGTGCGCGAGGATCGGCAGCGCGGCGGTCGACGTCGTCTTGGCAAAGTCGTCGTTGTACGAGCCGAGGCCGGGCGTGTCGGGCTGGGCGTAGGGCGAGTACGGGTCGTCGACGATGGCGGCCGGCTCGCCGATTCCCGACGACGTGCGGTTGAGGATCTCGCGGCAGTGCGCCTGCTCCTCGGGGTCGTCGGCGCGCAGGAAGTCCTCGAGGTACCGGAACGCGTTGTCGCTCAGGAAGACCTGCACGGCGGGGCCGACGAGTCAGCTGCGGCGCTCGACGCATGCCCGCCTCGACAGAGAGAGAGAGAGAGGAGAGAGAGATGACGCACCTTGTTCTTGCCGATGCCCATCTCGCGCTCGCTGAAGCCGAGGAGCTCGCGCACCTTGACGGCCTTGTCGCGGTACATGAGGGCGCCGAGCGCCTGCTGCTCGTCGGCGAGGACGGCGATCTGGCCGTAGCGCTCCCACCACTCGCGCACCTCGAGGTTGACGCCCCACTCGCCGTCGAGGCGGCGCGCGAGCTCGGCGAGGCCGAACGCCCGCACCTGGTGCTTGACGAGCTTGGCGTCGACCTGGTTCGGGAGCTGGGCGTCGTTCGGGCGCACACACAGGACGAACCACGACTTGCTCGTCTGGAGCGTGTTGAGGAGGAGCGTGAGCGAGTCGTTGACCTCCTGGACGACCGACCGGCTCGCCGCGGCCGGCTCGCTCGCCGGCGCCGGCTCCTCGTCGTCCTCGTCGATGTCGCCGCCGGCGCCGCCGAACGGGTTGTGCTGCGCGCCGGCGCGGTGCGGGCGGCGAGTCGAGGGGGCGCGGCGCGGGCCGACCTTCTGCGTCGCGGCGACGAGCGTCTCCTCGCTGCGCGGGTGCGCCTTGGTCTCGACGGCGCCGTTGGCGAACAGCTGCCGGATGAACGAGAACGTCGAGCCGCCCGTCGTCGTGAGGGCGTCGCGCCCGCTCGGCGTCGTGCGGCCGTCGCTGCTGACGCGCCCGCCTCGGGCCGAGGGCGTCGTCGAGCCGCCGAGGAGCGTGACAAAGTGGGGCGAGACGGCCTCCGAGTTGCTGGCGACAAAGTTCTCGGTCGAGTAGGTCGCCTGGCCGTGCCAGTGCGCGACGACGAACGTGCCCGGGCGGCCCTGGGCCTCGTCGCCCTCGCGCGACGAGAACGAGGGGTGGTTCGACCAGCGCTTGGTCATGGCCTTGAGCATGGTCGCGTCCGTCTTGCCGCGGCGGCGCGACTGGTCGTCGATGATGTGGACGAGGCCGCCCGGCTGGTTGGTGAGGAGCCGGACCGTCTCCGAGTTGGACGAGTGCTTGACGTCGGCGCCGGCGAGGACGAGGCCCTCGGCGGCGTACTCGGCCTTGTCGGCCTCGTGGAGCTGCTCGACGAGGTAGCTCTGCACGCGCTCGGACGCGAGGTTGAAGCAGAACGCCTCGACGCCGAGGCCGTCGCGGTGCGACGCCGCGTGCTGGACCGGGCCGGGAAAGTCGACGAGCGAGACGAACGTCGCAAAGTCGTCGCGGCACAGCTTCTCGTTGAGGAACTCGCCGATCCACGAGAAGACGAGGCTGTAGAGCGTGCCGGCGAGGTCGTCGCGGTTGCGGGCGGCGCCCTCGGCGTCGAGGAAGACGGCGCACACCTCGCCCATGACGAGCGTCGACCGGTTCGTCAACGCGTACTCGAGCTCGGCCGCGTCGACGCCGAGGAACTCGGCGGCCGTGTCGAGGACGTGCGGGTTCTTGACGATGGCCGAGTCGGCGTTGCGGTGGCGGTCCATGACGAACTCGACGTTGCCGAGGTGGAGGATGGCGGCGAGGACCTGGCACACGGACGCAACGGCCTTCTTGGGGAACCCGACGGCCTTCAAGGCGTCCTTGAGCTGGGCGAAGCGCGCCATGTCGGACTGGACCGACGACGCCGACGACCGCGCCTGGGCGAGGTACCGGAACGACGACGCGCTGTCGAAGCGCAGGTGCTCGCGCTCGTCGGGCGACGCGCCGGCGACGAGGTAGTGGAAGACGTGGAAGTTGCGCTCGCCGGCGGGCGCGGCGGCGACGCGGCTCTTCTCGAGGAAGTACTCGAGGCCCTTGAGGCCCGTGAGGCGGCCCTTGTCGTTGAACTGGAGCTCGGTGTAGCGCCCGAAGCGCGACGCGTTGGCGTTGGACGTCGTCGTGGCGTGGCCGAACGAGTCGAGGATGAAGAAGGCGGCGGGGACGCTCGTCGCGAGCTTGCTGCCCTTCTTGCCCGCCGGCGGCGCCGAGACGTCGATAAGCGCCTTGAGCATCAACCTCGACGACTCGCTCTTGCCCGAGCCCGTCTCGCCGCTGCGCGCACGAGGAGGCCGAGTCAGGACGACGAGCTCGAGAGCGAGGGGGACGAGGAGCGCGAGGAGGGACGCACCTGAGAACGATGGCCTGGTCCTGGCCGGTGCGAGTCATGTGGTAGTACGCCTTGTGCGCGGTGGCCCAGACGTGCGGGCCGAGGCGACCGCGGATGCCCTCGCTGCCGCAGTCGGTGTACTCTGCGCGCCAGTCGGCGAGCGCCTGGTCGCTCGTCGCGTGGACGAACTGGAACGGGTTGACGGCGACCGTGACGCGCGGCGAGAGGGACGTGTAGGGGAGGCCATCGAGGAGGCGGGCGCGCAGGAGGGGGACGAGGTCGTCGGTCGAGAGGGGAGGGACGCCCGGCGGGAGGTCTGCGAGGTCGGGCACCTCGAGCGGGTCGAGCTCGACCGTCTGGCCGAGCTTGGGGGTGGCGAACGGGTTGCTCGGCATGTCGGCGGTCCTTGGCGAGGGGCGAGTCCTGCGGCAGGGGGCGGGTCAGCGAATCGAGCGCGAGGTTGAGAGAGGGGGAGGCGAGGGGAAGGTGGCTCAGGGAGAAGGGGACGCACGAGTGCTGGTCCCGCTCGGGCTGCAGTGCTAGCAGGCTGGATAGGCTCTGTCGAGCGTGTCCTTGCTCCAAGGGGGTGGGCGAGTGGCGCGAGGGTCGCTCGATGGTGTCGTCGCCCGGGGAGGAGGGGCGAGAGGCGGTGGGTCGAGGGGCGCGCTGCGCTGGGCGGGTGGCCCTGTAGCTGGGCGAGTAGAGGTCGAGCTCGGCGGTGCAGCTGCTCCTCTGCTGGCCGCTGTCGAGTCGTGAGGCCAACGAAAGGGGGGGATCGCTCCTCGTTCGTCCTCTCTCTCGCGCCGCGCGCGCCGAGCGACGCTCGAGGCTCTTCCGATCTGGACCCGCTCTCTCGCTCTCGCTCTCTCAAGCAGACTGAGTAAAGCAAAGAGTGTATACATGGGACGGCCGACGGGAAGACAACACCGCCAAGAGCTAACAAGCAGAGAGAGAGAGAGAGAGAGGGAGAGCTAGTACCGCGCCGCCTGGAGCCCAGGAGGTGCAGGCGCGAGGGTCCGTAACGGCGGCGGGCCCGGGTCGGGCACGAAGCCCGCCGAGCCAGTGCCGCTGCCGCCCGACGACCCGCTCGACGCCGAGCCGAGGGGAGGGCGCGTGCGCGCCGACGACTCTTGCTCGGGCGCGAGGGCGTGGCTCTGCGGGCGAGAGAGGGGGAGGGGTCAGCGGCGAGTGCGGCCTCGTGGAGAGAGAGAGGACGCACCCGGACACGGCAGTGACGGCGAAGGTTGGACATGACGGCGAACCCGCGGTTGCAGGTGCAGCAGACGAACGCTGTGGGACGAAGAGAGAAAGGAGGGTCAGCGCTCGAGCGAGTGAATGTCGAGGAGCGAGAGAGGGACGCACGCTTCTCCTTGGTGTGCGTGAGCTGCAGGGGGAGGAAAAGGAGTCAGCTCGAGAGCACAGGGACGAGGAGAGAGAGGGAGAAAGGACGCACAACATGGGTCGCGAGGGCGCTCGGGCGCGCAAAGCGCTGGTCGCACTCGTTGCACGCGTACTTGCGACTCGCGAGGTCCTTGGGCTCCTTCTTGCGCTTGGCCGGCGGCGCAAACGCCTTGCCGTCCTGCGCGCCCGCCGGCCGCTTGGCCGCGCCGCCGCCGCCGTTCGCCGCGCCCGCGCCCGCGCCGTCGGCGGCGTCGAGCCCGACGGGCGCCGCCTTGCCGCGCGCGACGTCGGCGCTGTTGATGTGGCCGAGCGCGGGGATGAGGGGCGGGACGCTGCGGTGCGCGGGGAGCTCGATCGAGAGGCCGCGCGTGAACTGGCCGTTCCGCCCGGGCGAGTGCGGCTCGGCGAGCGCGGGCGGCTCCTCGGGCGTCGCCGAGCCGGGCGACGACGGCGCCGAGACGGCGCGGCTGCCGTCGCGGGTCGCGTTGGTCGTCGAGAGCGAGGTCGGGCGGGCGTACGACGAGAGGGACGGGTAGCTGAGGGAGAGCGACCCGGCGGACGGGTCGGAGGGCGGCGGGGGCGGAGGAGGGTGCGGGTACGGCGGCGCCTGCTGGGCGTGCGGGTGCGCGACGGTCGGGAGGCCTAGGGGCTGGTAGGTGAGAGGGGCGTGGGGAGGAGGGACGTAGGGCGTGTACTCGGTGCGGTACGCCGAGTAGAGGCCCGGGTGCGGCGGACCTTGCGGGGCGACCGACGGCGGGAGGTGGTACGGCGTGTACGGCCTCGGCTGGGGCTGCCAGTCGTACTGGACGGGTGCGAGGGCGTGCAGGCCGCCGTGCGCGTTACTCGGAGGCGGATAAGCGACCGTCGATGCGGCAGCGCCCTCGGATCCCGCCGCCGCCGTGGTGTCGCCCGAGTCGCCCATGCCGGGCGGCGGCAGCGCCGACATCCAGCCTGCGTGCGACGACGGCTGGTGGTGCTGCATCGTGCCCCACTGGGGCTGCCCTGGGCCCTGGTCGAGGTGGTAGCCGCCTGCGCCGACGACGCCCGGGTGGTGCGGAGGGCCGGGGAGGAACGGCGAGCTCGTGGACGACGACGGGGCCGTGTGCGGCGGGTAGGGCTGCAGCTGCTGCACCCCGTACGGGTCAGGGCCTTGCGCGTAGGGCCCGACGCCCGGTGCCGCCATGCTGGAGGGCGGGGAGGAGGGAGAGAGACCGGATCGAACGAGGGGCGGACAGGTCGAGCCGAGAGGGTGGGCGTGCTGGTTGCGATGGGCTCGACAACTCGGTGACGGGGTAGGCGAGGTGAAGGAGAGTGGTCGTCGTCGTCGACCGTCGCAGAGAACACACGAGGAAGCGATGCCGGCCCTCGCGAGCCCGAGAGTCGCGCGGGAAGCGACGAGCGCGTCAAGCTGCAGCGACAGACGGGGCCGCGAGCCTCGACTCTCGACCACGTTTTTTTCTCCTGCCCGCACAGGCAGCTGAGGCAAAGTCTGATGCGCTCATCCGAGTCTCTCTCCGCAGCGCTTAGCCCCGGTGCCCTTTGGCCGTCTCCAGGATCAACAGCTGCAAGGGTCACGGACCTCGTCGCATTCATTCTCGCGAGGCGGTGCATTCTCTGCAGACAGGACTGAATTGCGGCCGCATCCCTCGCCAAAGTGCCGACCTCCCGCGGCTCGCACGCTACCAAAACAGAGAAGGGCTCGTGGCTGCGCTCAGGCGAGGAGGCCTGCTCCGACGAGAGCGGCGCCTCCAACTGCGGCGGTCCACGCGAGGACGACAGCCTGATCGATGCTGCCGAGCCCGGCAGAGGAGGCCCCGCTCGAGCCGCCCGCTGCGCCCGCCGCCGACGACGACGACGAGGCCGGTGCGCTCGTCGACGTGCTGCTCGACTGCGAGCTGCGCGTCGCCGAGCTGGCCGCCGTCGCCATCGACGAGCTCATCATGCCGGTCGAGCTGCGGGCGTAGAGAAAGCAGCGTGAGCGACAGGTCGAGAGGGAGAGCGACGCTAAGAGGAGAGAGAGCACGCACCTTTCGGCGGCGGCGCTCGAGGCGGCCGACGTCGACTGCGCCGAGACGGCCGTCGTCGCACCAGCACCGGCAATCCTGCGCGCATTCGGTCGATGGGTCAGCGAGGAGGGACTCGTCGGAGCAAGAAGGAGAACGTCGGAGAGGGAGCGACACGCACGAGGTCGGGACGTTGGTGAGGCACGACGACGCGCCCGGGAGCGGGGTCGTCACCGTGCGGGTGAGCGACAGCGCCTTGCCGTCGCCGTTGGGCAGGAACGCAAAGACCTGGAGGGGGGGGGGAGCAAGCGCGTCAGCAAGCGCGTCCGTTTTCGACGGCCCGCGGTCGAACGAAGCCAGGAACCGGGCGTCGGCGACAAGACGCCTCCAGGCACCGCTGCCTGGCATGAGGAGAGGGAGAAGCGCCGGCTCACCTCGAATACGGCGCCTTGCTCGATCTGCAGCTCAAAGTTGTACTGCTGGGCGTCGGGCGTCTCGATGTCGGACAAGGCGAGGAGCGGCGAGTACTGCTGCGCCTGGTCGAGCGTGACGGTGCCGGAGCGGATCGAGTCGGGCACCTCGCTCGAGGGGAGGAACAGGACGCTGAGCGGGCGCGTGTTGGACGAGTCGAAGAAGAAGAGGTTGGTCGCCTCGCACTGGTGGAGCGAGCCCGGGATGGTGCCGCGGAGCGAGTCGAGTTGGGCGAGCGCCGGCGCGGCGGCCGTCGCAGCGAGGAGGGCGAATGTCCACTTGTTGAGCATCGTCGTCGTGCGCTGGGCGTGCTGGAGGGGCTGGAAGGCGAGGTGCGGCGGAGCTCCGGGAGGTCGAGACGGTTGAGCGAAGGGAGGGCGCGGCGGTGGGCACGCGCGGTTGGCGACGAGGTGTGAGCGCGGGTAAGGTGACGGGCGGGTCGACGGCGTGCAGCGAGGTGCTCGAGTGAGAGCGAGAGCGCGGCAGCAGGACAAGGGAGAGCGATGAGGGAGCTCGAGCGCGCCGCCGGACAAGGTTTCGGTTCGTGGAGTCGACTGCGGGGACGCGCCGTCGTCGGCGCGACCCTCGGACTCCGGCGTGCACGCGCCTCTTGTTCTCATTCTCCGCCTCGAGCCTGCGAGTGAGCTTGCTGCCGGTGCTCGTGCTCGTTGAAGGAGCGCTCGAGCGTGTCGAACAGAGCTGGCACCAGAGCTCGTCGCTGACGAACCCTTCGGAGGTCGGTCAGTCGCGTCGCGAGCATCGGTGGACGTGCGTCAAGCCGGCTCGGGCGGCACTCGACCTGGCTTGTCGAGCCTGCTGCTGCTTCCTGCTTCCTTCTCACCACACCTGCTACAGCTATGAGCTCCTCGCACCTCCTCGCTTCGCGCCTCTTCTCCGTCAAGAACCTCGTCGGTGCGCACCTCTCCTTCTCTCGAGCCTCGCCCGTTCGGCGCTGACTTGCCTTCCTGCGCGCAGCTTTCGTCTCGGGCGGCGGCACCGGCATCGGTACGTGCTCCATCATTAAGCGCGGAGCAGAGCAGAGCGCGACGAAGCTGACCTCGCCGTCTCTCGACCTTCCCAAATCGCAGGCCTGAGTGCGTTCTCGTCCTCGCCTTGCTTTCGGTCGAGCTCGCAGCTGACGTTCTTCCCCTGAACAGTGGCTACGCAGGCGCTCGCTGCCAACGGCGCCAAGGTGTACATCTGCGGCCGCAGGAAGGAGGCGCTCGACCGCGTCGTCGAGGTGTACTCGCCGCAGGTCGAGGGCCAGATCATCGCGCTCCCGGGCGACGTCACGAACAAGGACGACATCAAGCGTCTTGCCGAGGAGATCAAGCAGCGCGAGGGCGGGCTCCATATCCTCGTGCGTCCTCGGAGATCTCCCTTCCTCACCTGCTCGACCGGCCTCGGGTCCGGCTCGCTGACGTGCACGCTCCCCTCCTTCCTGCTCGCACGCTCGCAGGTCAACAACGCCGGTATCTCGGGCGAGGTGACCAAGTTTGACGAGGAGAAGCCGTCCGCCGAGCTCCTGAGCGAGCGCCTCATGAAGGAGCAGACGTTCGAGGGCTGGAACGAGGTCTTCCAGACCAACGTCTCGAGCTGTGCGTCCTCTTCACTCTCCCCCTTCGACGGCGAGGGAGCGTCCACGGCGAGGGAGCGTCGGGTCGACCGCTGACGCTCGCACGTCCTCCTCATGCTCCAGGCTTCTTCATGAGCGCCGCCTTTCTGCCGCTTCTCGCCAAGTTCACGAGTCCGTCCTCTCTCCTTACCGTCGTCAATCTGGCGCAGACGAGCTGACGAGACGCTCGTGCAGACGGCGGCGACGCTGCGGGCCGCGCCATCTACGACAACTTTGCCTCGGGCATCATCAACATCACCTCGATCTCGGGCCTCGTCAAGGTCGCACAGAACCACTTTGCCTACGTTCGTCGATGCCTCCTCGAGTGCGCGAGAGGCGGACGCTGACGAACTCGCACGAGCAGAACGCGTCGAAGGGCGCCGCGATCCACCTGCAGCGCCTCATGGCGACCGAGTTTGCTCACACTGGGTCCGTCCCCTTCTCTCTTGACGTGCTCGAGTCACTCTTTACGCCGGCAAGCTCTGACAATAGCCTGTCCCTGCCCTTCCTCGCGATCGCCGCCCGCCTTTTTCCCCTTCTCCATCGCCATCTCGACCCTCTTCCTTCGCCACTCTGCTCTGCAGCATCCGCATTAACTCAATCGCACCGGGCGTCTACCCCTCGGGTACGCATACGTCTCTCTCCTGACGAGCGCCCGATCCAGCTGACGCTCCCGACGCTCCTGCGCTGCAGAGATGACCGGCTCGGACTCGGACAGCAAGAACAAGACGTCCCTCGAGGGCAAGTTTGACCCAGCATCGCTCGGCGTTCCTGCTGGTCGTGCAGGCACCGAGGAGGACATGGCCGGTACGATCCTGTACCTCTCGGCGCGTGCCGGGCAGTGTGCGTCGTCTCGCTCTCCCTCTCGGTTCTTGCGCCCGCCGACTGACCCACTCTTCGTGCAGACACGAACGGCGCCATCATCCCGGTCGACGGCGGCACGCTCCTCACGAACCCGTCGGCGTACTGAGCGCGCTCGTGCGGAGGAGGCTGTACAAAGTGAGCTGCAACGAGCGTCTGTCAGCAGAGCGGGCTCTTCTTTCGCTCGACGCGCAAACAGAGAGCGAGAGTCATGTTCGGAGAGCTACTGCAGCGCGCGAGCGTCTTTGTGGAGCGTGAGAGCGAGCGCGAGGTGGGCCGTTGACTTGGGAAGGTCCGCTCGGGCCTCGTCCGGCGCTTTCTGCCGCCTTGCCGTCTGCTCGGCTTTGCGCCAGCCTGCTCTACTTGCTCGCTCGGGCAACTGTAGCTTGCCTGTGATACGTAAAAGCGGACAACTGGCCCCCGCTCACTCAGCTTCGCTCTACGTTTGCATGTTTGACCTTCCGTTGACGTTCGCGTCCTCTCGCTTGGCGCCGTTAGGACAGAGTTGCGCTGCTCGGTCGAGCTCTCTTCGAACGCGGAAAATGCAGTCAGCTTCGAGCTCGGCCGATCCGGCCGCAGCGCTCGAGGGTACCGCTTAGGCAGCAAAAGGAGGGCATCGAGCGCTGGTTCAGCCGGTATGGGGACCAAAAATTAATTGACCGCACTGGGGCTCGAACCCAGGACCTCGTCCGTTCTCATGTGCAGAGCAATGTGAAGAACAAATCATGACCAGCTAGACCATGCGGTCCCATTAGGGGCAGCGGCAACGAGCATAGGTTTATGTTGCGGATGAGCGGTACAGGCGGCCTCAGAGGCACAAAACTGCTTGACCAAGGGCGCAGAGGCGGCGTTCAAGCGACTACGGACAGCGGAGAAGCTCGTCACTGCGCTGCAGGCTGCTGGCGCGGCGCATCGAGTGCGCTGACCTTCCGAGGCCTTGAGCGCCCGACGCGCTTCGGCGGACATCACGGGCGCTAAGGTGTCTCCTCGGGCCATGACGTGCGCTCCAGGGGCTGTTGGAAAAGGTCATGCTTGACCGGACACCGGCTCAGCGGCGGCTCGCTGAGCCAATGTTTGCCTCGGCGACTCTCTCCCGACGCACGGACCTCGACACCCTGGGCTCCGCACGTCACTCTCCTCGCACTTCCGTGCCCGCCTTTCTCCTACCCGTCCAAGCGCTGCCTCAGCATGTTGCTGAAGCCACAACTCTGCCGCGCTCCAACTGAGCTGCTGCTCGCGAGGTGTTCCTCCTGCTCCCCTCCTTCTTGCTTTTCCCCGCGAGCAAAGCAAAGTAGCCACTCGTACGTCGTCTCTCAGGCATGCTCTTGGCGCGAGCGAGTATAACATTCATTGCAGGGACACACAGCGAACGTACGAAGGGAGGCAGAAGTACGACCCCACGACCCGCTTGACCCTCAGATCCCCGCTGCGCGCACGGCTCAACCCCGTCAGCGCGCGCTCGTGCGCAGTCCAGCCTCGCACCAAGAGAGAAAGGGACGCACCGAGCGACCTGATCGACCCGTACCCCCTGCTCGCGCCGAACCCGGGCCGCTCCTCGTCCCCCAGTGCGAGCGGCGGCGAGAGCGCGCTGAGGAGGCTCGCGCGGCTCGCGCGGTTGCGCAGGCCGTGCTCGCCCGAGCCCGGGCCCGAGGTCGAGGTCGAAGAGAGGTGAGTGCGCGGAGGCACGTCGACGAGGTCGTCGGCGTCGTCGTCGCTCGACCAGGGCTCGGAGCCGTCGCCCTCTGAGCCCGCCGGGTCCCACCCGCCCTCGCCCTCGCCCGCCGCGGTGGACGCCCCGCCGACGCTCGCGCTGCGCTCGGACCTCGCGCCGCCGACGCTGACCCGCTCGACGTTGCCGTCCCACCGCTGCTCTCCCCCAGCCCAACCGCGCCGCCGCCGCCGCGCGCCGACGACGGCGAGGAAGACGGCGTAGTCGACGAGCGCGAGAGCGAACGAGGCGAGGTACCAGACGGTGGTGGGGTTGAGCCACGCGCCGGGCGGGAGGGTCGTGGTCTGGACGAGCTCGTTGAGGCGGTACAGGAGGACGAGGGTCGAGAGCTGCGAGGGCGCGAGGTGCGGGAGGGGGAGTCAGCGGGCGGACCCTCGAGCGTTCACAGCCGCAGAGAGAGAGAGCGCGTGGACGCACGACGAGCTGCCCCATCATGACTGGCGCGAGGTGCGCCCCGCTCGCGACGGCCACGGCCCCGGCGACGACGAGCCCGCGCGCGACGTTGAGCGCGACGGCCGAGGGCGGGAGCGCCGTGACGGGGACGCGCAGGGCGAGCGCGACGGTGGTGCACGTGTCTGCGAGGGCGGCGAGCTGGACGAGGGCGGCGGCGCGGGGCGGGCGCGGGCGATTCGGGGACGAGGTGGGTGCTGATGAGGCCGACGAGGGGAGGAGCGGCGAGTGCTCGGTGGTCGTCAGGAGGAGGTAGTCGGACGAGTCGCTGGCGTGTGTGTGCGGCGAGTGTGGGCTGGGTGCTGTGCGGGCGGTCGGCATGGCGGATGAGGACGAGGAGCGAGGCGGTGCTGGTTCGTCGGCGCGGGCGGACCTGCTCCTAGCGGGCCTCTCTCTCGCGCACGCTGCCTCTCCAAGCCTCGCTCGAGGGCCGACAGCACGGACTAGTAAGCACGAAGGGGCTACACGTCCCCCGCAACATGCTCGACCTCGATCCGCTCCCCGACGGGCGACGCGCTCCTCGTCGGACTCCTCGACACGAACCTCGCCTCGCTGCCCGCGCTCGGGCTCCGGCTCACGTACCGCCCCTCGTCCAGGTCCACGCTCGGGCTCCGTCCACGCTCCTGCACGACCGTGCGCCGCCCGTCGCGCGCCTCGACCTCGACGACGGGCTTGCGGCGCCGCTTGACGTCGCGCCCGCGCCCTCCCGCGCCCTCGCCGTCCGAGCCCGAGCCCGACCCAGAGCCCTCGGTCCAGTACTCGGGCTCGGGACCCTCGTCCATCGGGCTCGCGCTCGGGCTGGGCGACCGGCTCGCGCTCGGGCTGCGCGAGACGTACCTGCCCCTCGTCCTCCCCGCCTCGCTCCCGCTCGCGCCCTCGTCCTCACTCCCGCTCCCGGCCCCGCTCCCCTCGCCCTCGCCCTCGCCCGCGCCGCGCACGCCCAGCGCCCGGCCGAGCTTGCTCCGGCGCGGCGCGAGGCCCTCGGTCTCCTCGAGGACGCGGCGCTGCGTGAGGCGCGGCAGCTGGATCTCGCACGCCGAGTCGCCGTGCAGGAGCTGGTCGGCAAACTCGTCGATCGTGAGGATCGAGTACGAGCCGTCTGCGGGCGGGCGGGTGGGCGTGGGTGCAGGTCAGCGAGGGGACTTCGAGGAGGCCGACGCCGGGCGAGAGAGAGAGAGAGAGAGAGGGGACGCACCCATGGCGCGGAAGCGCAGCTTGCGGTAGTCGTTGAGGAGCGGCTCGAGGACCTCGTAGCAATTGAGCGAGTCGAACGTGAGCCGGACGTAGAACGCCGCGAGCGCGCGCAAGTACCTGTCGCGACGGGGTGCCCAAGTCAGCTCACCGTCCCACCCAGCGCATCCACCGTCCAAGAGAGCGAAAGACGACGCACTTGAACTCTTCGGCGCGCAGGTACTCGAGGACGATCTCGCGCTCTGGCTGGAGCTGGAGGAGCTTGAGGACGAGGCAGATGAACTCTGTCGGGCGCGTGTTGGCGTACGTGCCGCCGACGGCCTCGAGCTCGACGGCGCGGTCGATCACGCTCGCCGACGTCAGCGCAAAGCAGTGCTCCTCTGCGGGCGCACGTAGGAGTGTGAGCTGGAGCGCGACCGGGGGGAAGAGGGGAGGAGGGGGGACGGACTCCAGTAGAGGGTGTCGTACACGCGCTGGCGGATGACGGTCGGAACGAGGTACTGCGGGTTGGTGCCGTGGATCGAGAGTGCGCCGGCGCGGGTCGTGTTGGCCATGGTGCGCGGCGGCTAGGCGGGGGTCGGGTCGGGCGAGGGAGGAGGAGGGGGTGGGTGGGAACGAGGCGCCGCGGCGTGGTTGTTGGACAGGCGGGGTCTGGGAGTGCTGCAGAGTGCAGCAAGGGCAGTCTGGTGCTCGCAGGTGGCGCGAGGCGGTGTCGGACGGTCCAGAGCTGGCTCGTCTTCATCTCCTCCTCCTCGTCCTCATCTCGCTCCCTTTCGCTCTCTCCCTCACGCACGCTCGAGCCGAGGCACCAGGCACCATGCTCCGCTCTCTCCTCTCTCGACCAGTCGCACCGGCCTTCCAGTCGGCGTCCTGCCTCGCCTCGTCCCTCCTCTCGACGCCGCTCCCCGGTCCGTCTCTCCTCCTCGCCCTACCTTCTCACACACACCTCGCGCGCACTAGCTGACTCGTGCACTGCGATTCGCCCCCCGAACGCAGGCCTCATGCAGGTGAGGACCGCCACCAAGCGCGGTGGTGGCAGTTCGAAAAACGGGCGTAACAGCATCGGCAAGCGCTTGGGCATCAAGAAGTACGGCGGTGCGTCCCTTTCCACGCCCTCTCTGCGCATACAGAGAGCCCCGAGAGCTGAGCCTTGAAGTGCAACAGGCCAGGAGGTCCTCGCGGGCAACATCCTCGTGCGGCAGCGCGGCACGTCGTGGCACCCGGGCCAGCACGTCGCGCGCGGGCGCGACCACACCCTGTTTGCGCTCGTGCCCGGGTTCGTCACGTACTACCGCGGCACGACCCCCGGCACGAGCGGCAAGGAGCGCAAGCTCGTTGGGATCGTGCCGACGAGCCGCGACGAGCGCCTGCCGCGCGACGAGAGCACGCTCGGGCGCAGCAGGTACTTTGGCGGCGTCGACTTGAACGGCTACTCGACGGCGGCGGCGGCGGCGCAGGCGGCGGGCGAGGGCGAGTTTCTCGGCGAGGACGAGCTGCAGCGGCTGATTGCGCAGGCGACCGAGGGCCAGCAGCAGCAGGGCGAGGCAGAGGCGCGTGCGTAGAGCTTGTGCTCTCGTCGTCGTCGCACACGTGTTGTATCACCTTCCTCTCACGCACTACTTGTCCAGTCGGGCAAGCGAGCGACGGCGCGAGAGCGAGAGCGAGAGCGCGAGCGAGATCCAGCTTCCGCTTCCTCTCTGCGCGACTCACTGCTCGGGGCAACAGCACAACATGGGCCTGCAAACAGCGCTCGCGACCGGCTCACCCTCTGACGACGTTCCACACGAAGCACGCCCAGCTCGCGACGACGGTGCCCGCCGCCGCTCGGAGCGCCCTCGTCCCACGGCGCAGCTCGAGCCGCTCTTTGCGGCCGAGGAGCCCGCCTCCCCCTCCTTGCCGCACGCCGTCGTGCGCCTCTAGCTCCTCGGCGCGCAGCAGGCCGCCCTCATCCCCCTCGCTGTCCGACCCGGCGGCGAGCAAGCCCATCTCGGCCTCGTCCCCGCCCGCACCTCGTCCCTCTCCCCCTCCCCCTCCCTCGCCCTCGCCCTCGCCCGCCCGCCGCCCTCCCCGCCCAGCCTCGCCGTCCCGCACCCGGATCGCGTGCCACCACCGCCCGACGAGCGCGAGCTGCACGAGCGCGGCGACGAGGAGCCCGAGCAGCGCGAGGTCGGCGCTACCCTGCGCCTCTTCGTCGTCGTCATCGGGCGCGGTCGTCCGGGCAGGTGCGCCGAGAGAGGAGCGAGCGCCCGAGCCGAGCGAGAGGAGCGCGGCGCAGAGCGTCTGCGAGACGATGGCGCCGGCCATCTCGAGCGATTTGTGCGCGCCGAGCGCCGTCGGGGCTTGGCTGCGAGCGCGCGAGAGGAGCGAGCGGGGCGGGTGTCAGCTCGGCCACTGTCCAGGGAGAGGGAGGGAGAGGGAGAGGGAGGCACGTACTGTGGCTGGACGATGTGCGGCACGACGAGGACGAGGAGGAGCGGGCCCGAGCCCATGCCGACTGCGGCGGGGAGGAGCGCAACGAGGGGCGGGACGGCGGGCGAGAGCTGCGCGCGCGCGACCCGTCAGCGTGCGCTCAGGGGGAGCCGTCTGGAGAGAGAGAGAGGGACACACGAGGAGAAGGAGGAAGAAGGTCGTCGCCGTCAGGCTCGGGACGAGGAGCCAAAAGGTCGAGAGGAGGTGCGGGCGCTTGTCGACGACGAACCCGACGAGCGGGTACAGCTGCGTGCGTCTCATCTTCAGCATCGTCTCGGTCTGTGAAGCTCTTGAGAAGGGCGAGAGAGAGAGGGACGCACGAGGATCGGCATGCCCAGCAGCACACTCGCCGTCGCGCCCGCATCCTCCTGCGAGATGCCACCCGCGCCGCGCCCGTACGTCGCCTGCAGCAGGTGCGTCGCGAGGTGCTGCGTCGTGTACCACGTCCCGGCGACGACGCACACGGCGATGTACCACCAGAACGGCGCGCCGAAGCCCGCCAGCGACGAGAGGTGGAGCGCCGGCGTGTGCGGGTCGAGGCGTGCGTGCTTGGAGCGACGGGCGTCGACCTCAGCGGGGTTGACGAGGCTGGTACTTTGTACGACGAGGCGGGCGGTAGAGCGCTCGACGATGGCGTACAGGGCGCAGGCGGCGAAGGAGAAGGCGGCGAGCGAGGCGGCCGTGAGGAAGGGAAGGCGGGGCGAGATGGCGTACAGGCGCTGCGACGACCAGCCTGCGGCGAAGGAAGCCTGTCATGCGCAGCGTCAGCTCGTGTCCAGCTTGAGGAGAGAGTGATGCGCGCAGGAACAGAGAGAGGAGGAGGGACGCACCGACTTGCCGAGGACGAGCCCTGCTGCGACGGACCGCGCGACAAACTTGGACGACGCCGAGTTGTGCTTGAGGATGATGCTCTCCTGCACGACGGCGAGCGGCGACGTCCCGCTGCCGAACACGAGCAGGCCGACGACGGTCCACCCGACGTTCTTGCCGACGCCGCCCTCGGCCGCCGACGACATGCACACGACGAGCTGCCCGACGAGGACGGCGCCCGTCGCGACGAGTGCGCACGCCGCCGCGCCGTAGCGCGGCACGAGGAAGCCCGACAGGAGCGGCGAGACCGTGTTGAGCACCTCGAAGGACGAGACGAGGGCGGCGAACCCGCTCTCGCTCGTGCCGAGCGACTTCTTGATCGGGCCGAGCGTGTAGGTCGAGTAGTGCCTGCATGTGTGAGGCGTCAGCTTGGGCGCTCCTGCGTCTGGAGGAGCAGGAGGAGGGAGAGGACGCACGATCCGACCGAGAGCACCGCCGCGCACCCGAGGAGCACCACGCGCCGCCGTGCGAGCCGGTCCTGCAGCTTGGCAGCGGCTCTGCTGTCGTGAGCGGCGGCCTCGTCCTCGAGCAGCTCGTCCTCGCCTCGCTCCGCCGCGCCCTCCTCCTCCTCGAGCGGATGTGGGGCCGGCTCGCGCTTCTTGACCGCGACGAAGGTGGACGACGCCGAGAGGCGCTCAATCTCGCGGTCGACGGCGTCCCAGTCGGTCGCCGAGTCGGGCGTGGTCGTGCCGGACCCGAGCTGGAGCGGGTCGGCGCCGCTCATGGCGGAGGGAGCGAGAGCCTGGTGCCGGCGCGCCTTGGCCGTCTCGAGTCGTCCTCTCGCTCTCGTGCGGGCGCGCAGACTGCTCACAGGTGGCATGAATGACAAGGGCTGTGAATGCACGCCGAACGACAGGTAATGCAAGGTAGTTTTCAGCGGTCCGACTCGGGCGCAGAGCGCTCCCTCCTCTTCTCCTCCTCCTCTCGCCGACCGAGAGAACGGCACCTAGTCGCGGCGCTGGCGCTTGTTGTCGCCGCCGCGGTTGCCACCGCGGCCTCCCCGCCCGCCGCGGTTGCCGCCCCGGCCGCCACGGCCACCGCGCCCGCCGCCGCGGCCGCCGAACCCGCCGTCGCGCGGGTCGAACGCCTGCTGCGCGTGGAAGCGCGCGCGCGAGAGCTGGTGCGCGCGCTCGTCGGCCTCTGCAAGGAGAGAAGGAGAAGGAGAGAGAAAGGCGAGTCAGCTGCTGTGCACGAGAGAGCGAGGCAGGAAGAGAGAGAGAGAGAGGGAGGGGGACGCACCCGAGACGCGGACCCACTCGATCTTCCTGCCCTCGACCTCCGAGACCTCCTTCTTGATCGTCTCGAACTGGTCCTCGGAGAGGACGTCCTTGAACGACGACTGGCCCTTGGCCGGGTACTGCTGCGCGCCGCTCGCGCCCTTGCTCTCGGCGGCGCCGGCAGCGGCGGCGTCGTCCTTCTTGTCCGAGTCGGACGCGGTCGCGATCGTCGGCGGGGCCGTGAGGCGGGTCGGGAACTCGGACTTGGCGTCCTGCATCGGCGCGTCCTTGTCGGCGGCCGACGACGAGCCGGGGAGGCCGGCGACCGGGCGCGCGCCGTCAAACAGCGAGACGTAGCCCGGGCGCGCGATCGGCTCGATGCGCTTCTTGAGCGCGACAAAGTCAAACTGCTCGCCGTCCTCCTTGTCGCCGTCGGTCGAGCCGTCCATCTTCGAGACGGTGAAGCGCAGGACCTTGCCCTTGGGCCACTGGCCCTCGCCCGTCCCGATCTTGTCCTCGTCGACGAGCTCGATCGAGCCGCCCTTGCCGCCCGTGCGGCGCGCCGTGAACTTGACGCCGTCGTAGAAGATGTCGCGCTCGTCGACGCCGTCCTCGGCCGCGCGCTTCTTGCCGTTGCTCGCGTCGCGCGGGGCGCCCGCCGCCGACGGCTTGACGGGCCAGCCGTCCGAGTCCGACACGAGGTGCTCGGCCCAAGCGTTGAACGGCCGGCTCGACTTGGAGTAGGGGTTCTTGGGGATGGCGTCCTTGCCCTCGCGAGCCATCGGCTTCGAGTCGGGCGCGTACACCTTGCGCTTCATCTCGACGTAGTCCCACCTGCGCGCAGGGGCGTGAGAAAAGGGTCAGAGCGTGTCGCTTGGAGAGGCCCGAGAGATGCGAGAGGGACGCACTTGGACATGACCTCGAGCTCCTTGCCCTCGAACGTCGGCTTCGGGTCGAGCGCGACGAACTTGTCAGCCGACGCCTTCTCGGCAAACTCGATGAAGACCGAGCCCTGCACGACAGAGAGAGAGGAGCGTCGTCAGAACGAGCTGCGCGACGAGGCGGCCGAGCGAGGGGGAGGAAAAGAGACGCACCTTGAACTTGCCCTTGCCCTTGAGCGGGGCCTTGCCCTCGGTGACCTTGTCCTCGCGGCGCATGCGCAGGCTCAGGATCTTGCCGACGTCGAGGTCGCGGGCCCAAGCCTCGAGCTTCTTCTGGAGCTCGAGCTCGTCGGCGCGCACCTTCTCGCGCTCCTCGTCCGTCTCGCCGTCCTTGTCCGTCGCCGGGAAGCCCTTGGCGTACACCGAGCGCTCCATGGCGTCGGCCGGCTTGGTGAGCGGGCTCTTGCGGCGCACGTACCAGCCGGCGCCCGTCTCGCCCTCGGCGCCGAACTTGTGCACCTCGACGAGCGACGACTGCTGGACGACGTCGGCGATGGCGTCGACGCTGCCGAGGCCGGCCGGCGGGGCCTCGAGGTAGGGCTGCATGCGCTTGAACGACGCGAGCTTGTCGAGCGGGAGCCACCCGAGGTGGAAGCTGTTGTGGGCCGAGTGCGAGTCCTTGGGCGAACCCTCGGGCGCGGGCGTCTTGGCGATGACGGCAGCCGGGTCGTGGTGTGCGGTCGCCCACAGGCCAAAGAGGAACTTGTCGAACGGCAGGTTCGAGTTGCTCAGGTAGAACTCGACTGTGGGCGCGGGCAGGACGAGGGTTAGCTGATGGAGGAGGACGAGAGGGGAGAGTCGAAGGGGGAGAGAGAGGGACGCACCCTGGGTGAGGACGGCGTCCTTGAGCGAGTCCGAGGCGGCAGTCTGGTCACTCATGGCAGCAGTGCTTCTGAGTAGCGGGTGGAGAGGAAGAGAGGGGGAGGGGAGGACGAGCAGCACCGCCTCGCGACACCACCAAGCTCAGCGACCGCCGCATCCACTCGCCTCGCTGTACTGCTGATCCTGGATCGGGGCGCACTGCACTCCTGGACTCTCGCACAGACACGCACTGCTCACGCGCGAGAACCGCGAGGCGATGGCGACCCTGTCCTTCTCGTCCCCGCCGACTCGGTTCGCGGCCGCTGCTGCTCCCAACCATGGCAAGGAGAACGCCGACGCCTTCTTCCGCGATGTGCAACTGTGTGTCCTGCCGCCCAGCCTGCTCTTGTAACGCTCATCGCCGCTCACTCGCTCCTCTCTCCTCACCGACAGCTGCCCCGACGGCTCTTGCGCTCTTGCGACGGCCGAGGACCGCTCCCTGAGCCTTTATGCCTTGTGCGTCCCTTCCCCTAGCTTGCTGTGAAGGTTTGCGGCTGACTTGTTCTCACTCACAGGCCCGCATCCGCCCTCGAAGCCGCACCGACCGCCTCGACCTCGGCCGTCACTCTCGACGCAGCATGGACGCACCTGCCGTCCGACTCACTCCTCTCGACGGCGTGGTACCCTGGAGCGTCGATCGGCGACCCGGCCATGTTCAGCTTTGCGGCGGCCGTCAAGGACCATCCAGTGCACCTCCTCGACGGCAACGACCAGCGGGTACGCTCCCTCTCCTTCTCATGGGCGCGCTTCTGTTGCCTCGACGGCCGGCTGACAATCTTCTGCGACAGGTACGTGCGAGCTACCCGATCATCGACCACACTGAGCGCTTCGTCGCGCCGCACAGCATGTCCTTCTCGCCCGACGGTACCAGGTGAGCACCGTTTCGCCCGCTCGTGCAGCTGCGCGTGGGCTCGCAGATCCTGACTCGTACCCGCAACAGCTTGTACTGCGGCTTCGACAACGCCATCGAGATCTTTGACGTCGGGCGGCCGGGCGACGAGGGGTACCGCCTCAAGACGACGCGCACGAGGAGCTCGCGAGACGGCCAGAAGGGTGCGTCCGACCCGCCGCTCCTGATCATCCTCTCGAACAAGGTCGTCTGACATTCTCTCACGCAGGCATCATCTCGTCGCTCGCCTTCTCGGGTCCAGATCCTTCGACCGGCTCGAGCTGCCTCGCGGCCGGCTCCTTCTCCGGCTCGGTCGGCCTGTACGACCCGTCGGCGCACTCACCGCTCATCGACTTGCTCATCCCGACCCAGCGAGGCGGTGTCACCAAGGTGCGCTCCTTCACCCTTCGTCCCGACCCTGCGCACGAGCCCCTCGCTGACTCGCCCCCTCCCCTCTCGCCGCGCAGCTCCTCTTCCACCCGCTCTCGCCCCACCTCCTCTTCGCCGCCTCGCGCCAGTCGTCGCACCTCGACGTGTGGGACCTGCGCAACACGTCCCGGACGAGCAGCAGCGGCCGGCTCAGGCGCGGCGGGCGCACGAACCAGCGCCTCGGGTTCGACATTGACCCGACGGGGACGTGGCTCGCTGCGGGGGACCAGGTGCGTCTCTGCTCCGTCTCTCTCATCCTGTCCTGCGCGAGGCCCTGACTCGGACTGCACGCGCAGGACGGCACCGTCTCGATCTTCAGCGCGCAGCCGCTCCCGGACGACCTCGAGCCCGTGACGTCGCTCTCCCTCTCCTCAGGTCCGTCTCGCCCTCTCTATTCTCCTTCGCGTCGTTCGGCATGCACACGAGTCGAGGCTGACGGCCTCTTGCCCCTCGAGCAGAACCCCTCGGCGCGACACTCGTCCACCCGTACCTCCCGCTCCTGCTCACGGCGTCGGGCACGCGCAAGTTCGGCCAAGACTCGACGAGCGGCCGAGGCGCAGGAGGGGAGGGCAGTGAGAGCGACGACGACGCAGACGAGGCGGGCGAGGGCGAGGGAGAAGGAGAAGACACGGCGAGGCGGACGAGCGCAGGAGGGGTTCGAGCGTCATTCGAGCTGTGGCAGCTTTCGTAACATGCGCCTCTCGTTCTCTCTGCGAGGAAACTCTGCACGAGCTCTGCACAGCGCTGCGAGAGAACGTGCTTGCAAAAGAAAGATGATACAGTGCCTGCTGCCGCTGAATCGACTCGCCCGACCTGCTGCAACCTTGCGCCGCGAGCTCTTGAGCAACAGCGCCCGCTCAGCTCACGCTGCGAAGCCCGAGTCCCGCTCGAGTGTGCCCGCCTCCTCCTCCGATCGCGCAAAGTGCCCCTCCTTCTCGAGCCACGCTCGGACCGCATCCTTCTCCCTCGCGAGCCAGCGCGCCTTCGAGCGGACCGTGTCGAGCGCCTGCTGCAGCGGCTGGACGTACGCCGTCGTGTCCTTGTCGGCGAAGAAAGCCTCGACGGCGGCGGCGTCGGCCTCGGAGGAAAAGCTGCGGTGGGAGGAGGAGGCGAGGAGGTCAGCTCGTCATCGACGGCGACGAGAGCGGGTTCGGGAGGAGAGAGAGAGGGGACGCACGACTCGACGGCGGTGGCCGCGATCTTGCCGAGGAGCATCGAGCCCTTGTACTGCTGCTCGAGCGTCGGCCAGGCCTGCTGCAGGAGGGCCCACACGAGCCTGCGCGAGGACGGGTTGGCGGCGAGGCCCTGCGAGCGGCATGAGAGCTGTCAGCACCGCATCCCATAGCGCTACCTCACTCAACCGACTCGAGAAAGACGACGCAGGAGAGGAGGGAGACGCACGTGAAGGAAGATGGGCAAGTCCTGCGCCGACGCCGAGCCGTCCATCATCATCGCCGCTGTCTTCTGCAGCAACTGCGGGTCCCTCGTGCTCGTCAACCCGAGTATGGCCGCCATCTGGTGCTGCGGCGAAGGTGCGGCGCCGAAGAGGGCGAGCGCCACGTCGTACTCGGCCTGCCCGCCGTGCTTGACGGCGCAGCTGGCGACGAACGCCAACAGGTCGGCCGCGAGCGGGTCGACAGCGCCCGAGAGGAAGCCCGTGAAGGCCTGCTTGATCCATGCGACGATGCTGCAAGGGCCGGTACCAGGGTCAGTCGGCGGGAGGCTCAACTTGAGAAGGTCGAAGGGAGACGAGGACGCACTCGGGGTCCTCGACAGCGGCAGCGGTGGCGACGACGAGAGCGCGGAAGCGGCGCATGTCGGGGCTGTCGTCGGGCGCGTGCTGCAGGCCGAGCCGGTCGACCATGGGTCGGAAGAGCGTGCGGGCGAACGAGCGAAGGGCGTCGAGCTCCTCGGTCGGCCGCTCCCACCAGGCGTCGGCGAAGCGCTTGAACGACGAGGCGACCTCGGCCCAGACGAGGAAGTCGGTTTCAGTCGGCGCAAAGGCGGCGAGGAAGTCGAGAGTCGGGACGGTCGACGTGTAGGCGGCCTCGGACAGGAGTAGGAGATCCTCGACGAGCCCGACTCGGTCGGTCAGGTGCAGCTGCGAGGTCGAGCTCTTTGCGGCGGCGGCGAGCTTGGCGACGTGGGGTGCGGGATAGGCGATGCGGACTGCGAGCAAGTGCGAGGCGTCAGCCTCGAGAGCGAGTTGAGCCGCCGCAGGAGGAGAAGCGAGAGGACGCACTCGTCGAGCGCGACTCGGCATTGAGGAAGTACAGCGGGCCGGGCTTGGGGACGACGAGCTCGCGGGTCGACATGACGATGACGCTCGGCGGCTTTGAGCCGGCGGCGTCCTTGACGAAGAGCGGGATCGTCCAGGTCGTCTCGTCCTCCTCGGGCTGCGGGTGCGGGTTCATTACTACCTCGAGATCCATCGTCGACGCTCGCTCGTTGACGTTAAGGAGAGACAGGACGCACGCTCGGGTCGCCCGTGCTTAAGAAGCGGTTCTGCCGCAACTTGAGCTGCTCGCCGTCCTCCTTGACCGTAATGACCGGGAAGCCGACCTGCCGAGCGAGGCGTCAGCGACGGCGCACTCTCTGCACGCATAGAGAGGAAGAGCGAGAGCGCACGCACCTTCTCGACCCAGGTCTCCATCATCGCCTCGACGTCGAACCCTGACGCCGCCGACAGCGCTCGCCACAGGTCCTGGCTCGTCGCGCACGCGTGCTTGTGCTCCTTGAGGTAGGCCGCGCTGTTGCGAGCAGGAAATCAGCGAGGCTCACGAGAGGAGACAGTGAGAGAGCGAGAGAGGGACGCACGTGCCGCTGAGAAACTTGCTCTCGCCGATGACCTCGACGAGCATCTTGAGCACGGCCGAGCCCTTCTCGTACGAGATGTGGTCGCTGCAGAGCATCACTGAGTCAGGTCATGCACGACCGGAGAGCGCAGAGATAGGTAAAGAGCACGCACAAGGTCTGCGGGACGTCGGACTCGTGCTTGCAGACGACGTGGATCGGGTGCGAGCTGCGCAGCGCGTCGAGTCGAAGGGCGTCCGAGCGGTGGAACTTGATGAAGCTCGAGTGCACGTTCCACGACGGCTCGATGACGTTGAGGGCGACGACCTCGCCGATCTGCGCGCCGAGGGTCGGCGGGGTCAGTGCGGGCCGGGCGAGGAGGGAAGCGAGGGAGCGAGACGAGGAAGAGGGGCTCACGAGCGTCGCGAAGCTCTCGTTGAGCCACAAGCTGCGGAACAAGTACGTCAGCAAAAGAGGGAGAGAGGAGGAGGAGGAGAGAGTGAAGGAGGAGAAGCGACGCACTCGTCCCACCAGCTCAAGGTCGTCGAGTTGCCGAACCACATGTGCGCCGCCTCGTGCGAGACGGTCGTGACGACCTGCCGCAGCGCCGCAGCGCCGCCGACCTTCTCGTCGTACAGCAAAGCCGACTTGCGGCCCGTGACGAGCCCCCAGTTCTCCATCGCGCCCGCCTCGAAGTCGTCGACGACGAGCAGGTCGAGCTTGCCGAGCTCGTACGGAAGGTCGAACATCTGCGTGCGTGCAATGTGAGCGAATGTGCGAAGGAGAGTGAGCGCTGAAGAGAGAGAGCAGACGGACCTTCTCGTAGACGGGCATGACCTTGGCGAGCGTGTCGAGCGCGCGCTGAGCTTGCCCTCGCTCGATGTGCTGGAACGGCTTGGCGGCGTAGGCCGTGAGCGGTACCTGCTCGCCGGTGAGGGGCGAGATGTAGGACGACGCAGTCGAGCTGAGGGAGCGAGGCATCAGGCATGGATCGTCTCGAGGAACGACGGCGAGGGAGGGAACGCACTCGAAGCGGCCGACAGCCCAGCACACGAGGTACGTCGACATCGGCGGCGTCTCCTTGAACGTGACGAGCTCCCACTCGGCCGTCTCGCTCGCCGTCTCGTCCACCTCGTCGGCGAGCTTGCCCTCCTCGCCCGCGAGGAAAGCGGCGGTCGCAGCGCCGGTGGGCTCGAACGCGCCCGAAGATGGCCGGCGAGAGGCCTCGGGCGTGTTGGAGAGCGAGTTGAGGCCGACAGGGCTGATGAGGGCGATGGTGAAGGTCGCCTTCTTGGCCGGGTGGTCGAAACAGGGCTGCTCGGGTGCGAGAGTCAGGGCGAGCGCGACTCGCAATGGGCGAAAGGGGACGCACAAATGCTTTGCGCGCGCTTGTAGGCTGGAACTGCGTCACGGCGTAGTACTCGAGCGGTTGAGCGCCGGAAGGCGGACAGGCGATGCGGTAGAAGCCTGCGCACAGGTCGGGCCATCAGCGCACGCACTCGTCGAAGGCGCGCGGGATGAAACGCACCTTGCAGACCTCCCTCGTCGAGCCTGCCGTCCCACCGCAGTGCGAGAACCGCCCGGCCCGCCGGCACAGGCTCGGAGAAGCGCAGCGTCGCGAGCTCGTCTTGGTCGTCCACCTCGACTGACTGGACCGGGTAGCGTGTTCTGCCCGTGACGAGTACGCCACCGAGCAGTTTGAGCGGCGCAGCTACATTCAGGGCGAGCGAGGAAGCTGGTTCCCGGAGGTCGAGCCTGCGGGGAGGAGGAGAAGGGGGTCAGCTTGGATCCAGGGTCGCGCGGGAGGGCAGGAGAGGGACGCACTCGATCTCGACGACGCCAGAGAAGCTTGCCGGCAAGCTAGTCTTGACCGTGAGCTTGCATGAGAGCGGGCTGCAGGAGGAGAGGTCGACGTCAGCGATGAGCCGCAGGGAGCGACGAGGACAGCTCGCGGGAGGGACGCACACAGCTGCCATGGCGCACAGAGTCTTTGAGTAGCGATGCAGAGCAAGAGCGAGCCATCCTGAGCGAGCGGGGTGGAGCGACAAGGTCAAAGGTGATCCGACGCAGCTCAGGGGAGAAGCTCCTGCGACGCTCGAGGGGAAGAGAGAAAGGGCTGCGGCCAGAGGGCGTCTCCCTGAGCTCCTTGCAAGCAGCCATGCGCTCCTGTAGCGCAGGAAGCGGATGGCGAGGACGAGGTCCAAGCGGGAGGCGCTTCTCTCGACGACGACGACGACGCGGGCAACAGCCCGCTGCGATGCAATGACGGACCTTGATACTGATGCTGAATGGGAAGGGGAATGCTCTAGAGCTCGTCGCGGACGTGCTGCGCCTTCTCCTCGACCTCCTCGACCTCCTTCTCCTCGCCGGCGCTCGTGAAGACGACGACCTGCGGCTTGCCCTCCTCGCCGCCTCCGCCGATCCTGACGCTCTCGCCGCCCTTGCCGCCCGGACCCGAGAACTCCTCGCGCGTCTGCGGCACGAACGCCTTGATGTCGACGACGGCGCCCTCGGGGAGGCCGGCAAAGTCGACCGACGGCGCGCGCTCGTGCTGGTCCTCGCCGAACTGGACCTTGGCCGGGAACGAGCGGCCCGAGAGCGTCGTGAGGTCGACGGTCGTGTGCGCCGAGGCGGGGAGGAGGAAGATGCGGTACGAGACGAGGGTGTGGGAGCGCAGGCCGAGGAGGAAGGGGGCGACTTGGCGCGCGAGCGGGCCGAGCGGGTCGAGAACGGCGACGAACTCGTACATGGCGCGGTCGCGGTTGCCGTGCGTGATCGAGCTGCGAGTGGTCGAGCGTCAGCCAGCCGCGACAAGGCTCACCGAGTCAGGAGAAGCGGAGAGAGGAGGACGCACGCGAGGCCCTTGACGGCGTCGCCCTGCGGGGTCGCCATGCGCTTGATGCCGGCCGAGCCCGCAGCGACCGACGTCGCGATGGCGACCATGTCGGCCTGGAGGCGGCGGTCGACGGCGACCTGCTCCGGGTAGTGCGGGACGCACGCGTCGTGCACGGGCTTGATGCGGCGCTTGAGCTCGTATTGGTGCAGCGCCTGGAAGCTGCCCGTCGCAAAGACCTTGTCGGCGAGGTGGACGATCTGCGCGCAGCGAGTCGGCGTCAGGGAGCCGCACGGACGAAGCAGAAGGAGGGCGAGGGAGAGGGGGGACGCACCCGACCGTTGAGGATGACGGCCGCCTCGCCCGGCTGGACGCCGACGCGCTCAGCGAACGGCGCGACGCCCTTCCAGTACGTCGTGACGTTGTGCGCCGCCTCGCCCGTGATGCCCTTCTCGACGAACGGCGTCATCGGGTTCTCGGCCGTCCACTGGTCGCTCAGCTTGCGGCGCGGCGGGTGCTCGTCGCTCGCGTTGAGCTCGAGGAAGTCGATCAGCTCCTGCGGGTACGCCTCGGGGAGCTCGTTGCTGAGGGTGAGGCTCGCGATGAGCGACGAGAGGGCGAAGCGGTCGGGCGACGAGGTCGGGGTCGCAGGGTTGTGCACGAACGAGAAGCGGATCTCGCCCGTCGTGTCCTGCAGGAGGGACCCAGCGTCAGCACGCAGCTGCGAGAGAGAGAGAAAGAGAGAGAAGGAGAGGAAGGGAGCGACGCACGGCGTAGCGGAGCGCGTTCGTGACGAGCGTGCGACCCTCGTCCGAGTCGAGGTCGGCGACGACCCAGAACGTCGAGATGGCCGGCGGGTCGCCCTCCTCGTTCTCCTCGGCGACGCCCTCGAGGAACGACGCGCGGTAGAAGCGCCTGGGGAGGTCCTTGAACGCCTCGGCGAGGTTGACGAACGCGAGCGGCTTGTCGACGGTCGGGATCGCGAGGCTGTTGGCCGACTTGCGCGGCTGCTCGAGCGTCAGGTTGGCCGCGAGGACGATGTCGCGCGCGACTTCCTCGTGGAGGACCGAGGCGGCGACGAAGTGCAGGTCCTGCAGGATCTTGCGCTCCGACTGCATGAGGGCGAGGAGGTCGGCGTGCGTGATGTCGGCGGGCGAGATCGGGATGCCGTTGAGCGTGATGCGCTCGGCGAGGGTCGACGACTTGGCAAGGCTGCCGCGGCGCTTCGTGCTCGAGACGGCGTCGGCGACGAGCGGGAGCGTCGAGGCGACCTCGTTCAGGGCGGCGAGCTGGTCCTTGGCGCCGAGGATGTACGACGCGGCGCGGTTGGCAAAGTCTGCGCACGTCGAGCGGTTCGTCAGCGGAGCACGCAGGAGAGAGAGAGAGCGAGAGCGGGACGAGAGGGAGGAACGCACCGGCGACGTCCTTGACCTCGGCCGGCTCGAACCCGTCCTTGATGACGGCCTCGACGGCAAAGTCGGGCACGTACGCCTCGCGCTCGACGGCCGTGTCGGGCTTCCACCGCAGCGCGAGCTGGATGCGCGACCGCGGGCGCGCGGCGAGCGAGTACAGGCCCTCGAAGAGCGCGGGGAGGCTCTCGTCGGTCGCGGCGGCGTACAGGACGACGAGCGGGAGCGACTCGTCGAGGTCGGCGGGGAGGAAGTGGTCGAAGTCGTACGTCGCGGGCGAGTCGCTGCGAGCAGGCTCATGGGGCGTGTCAGCTCGTGCGCTTAAGAGCGAGAGGAAAGGGAGGAGCGAGAGGGACGCACCCGTCGATGCGGACCGGGCCCTGCTCGATGGCCTGCTTGCGCCCGAGCGCAACCCAGAACTCGTCCATGGCGCACACCTTCTTGCCGCCGACGTCGGCCCAGCTCTGGCACTCGCCCTTGGGCGACTCGGGCTGCGCGACGTCGCGCTCGCGCTGCTGCCACACGTCGCGCATGGCCTCGAGCGTCGGGTGGCTGTCCTGCGCGACGAGCGCGAGGTGCATGTCGCCGTACCGGCCGCGCACGCGCTGCTTCCACTGGTCGACGCGCGGCAGGGTCGCCTCGAGCGCCATGAGCGTCTCGTTGGCGAGGGCGTGGCGCGTAAAGACCGGGTTGTGGTCGCTGTACTTGCCCTTGCGCTTCTTGCCGTCGAGCCCGGGGGCCGGCTCGGCGAAGACCGGGTCGGAGAAGGTCGTGCGCGGCGGGCGCATGCGGTACTCGGTGAGGGTGTGGAGGAAGGGGAAGAAGGCGTCGGGGCGCTGGGTGTGGACCCCCTCGCTGCGGGCGTGGGAGCGAGTCAGTCGCTGCCTAGGAGCACTCGTGACAGGACAGAGGGGACGCACAGGTAGCGCGAGACGAGGTCGAACGCCGACGACGACGCGACTCGGACGGACAGGTCGGGCGGGGGAGCTGGTGCTGCCGCGGCCGCCTGGGCGACAGAGGCGAGGAGGAGCGCAGCACACGCGCTGAGCAGTCGCAAGCCCATCATCTCTGCAGCTGGTCGGTCGAGCAGGGGCGAGGGTGAGGGACGAAGAGGTGATGAGAACGACCTCGCGCGCCGCGGCCGGGAACGCGGGCGAGCGAGCGTGTCAGGCTTGGCGACTGTGGTCTCTCGGCTGCACAGGCACGCTCGTAGTTGGTGGCAGCTTGTGATTACACCAAGGAAGACCGGGCAAGAACTATAGAGTGAGAGAGGAGAGAGGGACGCGATTCGAGCTGAGCGGGGAGTGCCAAACGAGGGTAGGGAGGGGTCGGCAGAGAGGATGTGGAGAGAGAGAGAGAGAGAGAGAGAGAGAGAGCGTCTGTGGTATCTGGGGGTGGGGAGAAGCTGAACGAGGGACGAGGAGGCGCGAGTTTGCGAGGCGAGACCAGGGCGACGACGACGAGGAGGGACCGTTTCACGCCTTGTTCTGCACGGCGTTGCCCGATTAGAGTTTGCCCTACAGGTCAGTACGACGTCCACGAGAGGTGTCAGCGCTGGGCGCAGGGGTCGCCCTCGCAGAGAGGAGCGACGAGACGAGGAGAGCAAGAGGGGGGACGCACCTGGTTCTTGAGCACCTCGACGACGACGACGACGACGACGACTGCGCGCAGGGAACGAGGGTCAGCCTGTGCGCTCGTCGTACTCGAGAGGAGCGAGGGGACGCACCGATGATGATGCTGCGCGAGCGGGAGGAAGGGCAAGAGTCAGCGCCGCGCTCAACGACCACGACCGAGCCAGTCCGAGACGACGAGCGAGAGGGCGAGGGACGCACATGAGCAGGATGAAGAAGCAGATCCACCGCTTGCGGCGCGCGGCGCGGGCCGACTTGACGGCCTTCTTGGTCTGGTCGAGGCCCTGCTCGACGTCCGTGTTGACCTGGACGGCCTGCGTCTCGATCATGCGCACCGACTCGTCCTGCTCGAGCACGAGCGTCGCCATCTGTGTACCACACCGGCAAGCCGCATCAGCGACTGCGCCTCGAGTCGAGGCGCGCGAAGCAGAAGGACGAGGGAGAGCGACGCACGTCCTGCATCATCTGAGCGAGCTCGGTAATCGTCTCCTCGATCTTGCGCAGGTCCTGGTTGCGCGACTGGACCTCGGCGAACGCCGCACGGGCGCCCGACGTCCGCGACGTCATGAGCTGCGCGCGGCGGAGGAGGGAGGCGCAGGTCAGCGAGGGCGAGGAGGACGACGCAGCGAGCGAGAGAGAGTGGACGGACCGCCTGCGAGAAGATCTGCGCGCCGCCCTGCGAGTCCTCCCATGCCGCCTTGATCTCGTCGTCGGTCGCGTCGGGCTTGACTGCAAGGGAGGAGGGGCGAAGAGTCAGCGCCCCGCCGAGCTCGAGGGGGCCGAGCGAGCACGACGCCGACGCCGACGACGTCGACGACGAGCGCTTGAGTGGGGAAGAGGACGCACCGATCTTGATCTGGCGGGCCATGCGGTCGCGGTACTTCTCGCGGCTGCGCTTCTCGACGAGGTTGTACTCCTCGAGGGCGCGCTTGAAGCCGTTCTGGAGGTTGCCGATCTGGAGCTTGCGCGTCGCAAAGTTGGGGTCGCCCTGCGGGCTCTTCTTGTTGATGTCGTTGAGCTTGGTGATGCGGTTCCGGATCGAGTTGGTGAGCCCCGTCGTCTGATTCGTCAGCTGCGTGAGCTGGGCGGCGGTGGCCGACTGGGTCTGGTCGTCGGTCGACGCGAGGCGGCGCGAGTGGAGCTCCGAGACGTGGTTGATGTTGTACTGGAGCTGCTTAATCTCGTCCTGGATCGACTCGACCTGCGCACGAGCAACGTCGGGCGAGAGTCAGCGATGCCGAGGCTGAGAGCCGGTCGCTCAACTGAGGGAGCGAGGCCACGCACCTCGGCGAAGAACGGACCGAGGTCGGACCCGATGAGGCTGCCCGAGCCGCCGTTCATGGGCTGCATGGCGTAGGCGTTGCCGCCGGCGGGCGGGTACTGGTTGTACTGCTGCTGCTGCTGAGGCTGAGCGTACCCGACCGGCGGAGGAGGGGCCGCCGAGTACTGCTGCTGCTGCGGCGGGGCGGCGTAGCCCTGCTGGGGCGCACCGTACCCGCTGTTGCTGCGTACAGGACACGGTCGATCAGCTCGAGACGCTGTGAGGGGAGAGGGAGCGAGGGGGGGGAGAGGCGGTGCGCACCTGGCGTACTGCGGCTCCTGGCCGTACCCACCGCCGGCGAACGCGCCCTGCTGCTGCTGCTGCTGGCCGTACGCCGGGTTGTTGCCGTAGCCCTGCTGCTGCTGCGACTGCGTGCAAGGGGGCCCAGGGGAGACGGGGTGCGAGGGAGGTCAGCGAGGGTCCGGCGCGTGGGAGGGTGTGTGACCCGGCCTCGCACGAGGCGCAGCGCGCGACTGGGAGAGAGGGGACGCACGCGTGCTTCACGAAGGCGGTCACGGCTCATGGCTGCGCGGGCACTCGGGGGTGGGTGAGGAGGGTGGGAGGGGGAGAGCGGGCGCCGGTCAAACGGTCGACCGCTTCGGCGATGAGACCTCGCCTGCAGCAACGCTCTCGAGCGGGACAGGGCACTTGTGGAGCCGCTTTGCTACTGCATGAAACGCCAGACGAGCTCGTCTAACCTGCGCCCTGCGAGAGCGAGTTGAGCGAGAGCGCCGACGGCTCGCTCGCTCGCGGCTTGGTCTCTCGCTCACCCGGCTCGCACGACCCAGAGCAGTGCACAGGCTGCACGAGTGCGCCCCCGAGCCATGCCCCCCATCGAGCTGCACGTCGACACGACCGCAACCACCGACGTCGCCATCCACCCCTCGTCGTTCCCTCCCGACACGGTCGCGGGCGACCTCATCGCCATCCGCCCCGTCCTGCGCCCGGGCAGCAAGGGCAAGGCCAAGGACCGCCCGCTCCTCTTCAAGGTCGACAAGACGCCCGACCTCGACGAGCTCGCCGCCGCAGCCGCCAGCGACGGTCCGGCCGGGCTCGCCGCGAGGCGCAGGGGCAAGGCCCAGGTCACCGTCAGCCCCGTCGTCGCGCAGGGCTTCAGCTGGGTCAAGAACCGCATCGAGGTCGAGCTGTCCCTCGTGCGTCCGCCCCGGCTCTCGCTCTCGCTCACCCTCCCCCCTCCTCCTCGGTCCCCCCCCCCCCCACTTACCCGCTCTCCTCGCGCCCGCAGATCCCGTCACCGCCTCCAGCGCGCCTGTGCGCCTCGCACGTCGAGCTCTACTTCAACAACCTGTACCTGTCGCGCCCGGACGGCTTTGCCCTGTCGCTCGCCCTCACCGACAAGGTGCTCCACGTCGGCCAGCGCGTCGCCCTCCCCGGCTCGGGCGCCCGCCTGCGCGTCGGCGACATGTGGTCGGCCACCCCGGGCGGCTCGGCAGCGTCGACCAAGCGCGGCTCATCCTCGTCGCCGTCGTCGTCGCACGCCAAGAACATGCGCCTCGAGGCGGCGTACATCACCGACGACACCAAGTTCGTGTTCCGGTCCGAGTCGGCGCGCGCCTACATCTTTGTCGAGGTGTCGCAAGAGCTGTGGCAGTTTGAGGAGGACGGCAGCTCGCTCCTCGAAAAGTGCGAGCTGTTCCTCCACGAACTCTGGAGCCACTACTCGGGCAGGATGAGCACCGAGGCCGAGGACAAGCGCAGCAAGGGCATCCCGACGAGCCACGTCGTCAGCATCGTCCTCTTTGGGCGCGTCCTGTACGACGACGAGCACGACGCCGAGGAGGACCGGGCGCCGCTTCAACGCCTCGAGGACGGCACCCTGTACCGCGACTTCTACAAGGTGCGTCCTGCTCGCTCTCTCGCTCCTTCTCCCTGCCATCTTTTCCTCGACGCTCGACTGACGTTCGAGCACGCGCCCACAGGTCGTCGTCGACGTTACGCCCTCCCCGCCCAGCTCGATCATCCACCAAGTCGCGCTCGACCTGCGCCGGTGGCAGTCGACCGTCCTCCTGCGCACCCGGCCCGACGGCTCGGAGCGCCTCTCGGGCCGCCTCGCCCACGCGCACGAGTCGCCCGTCCTCGAGGCGACCAACCTCGCGCTCAACTCGTTCGAGGAGCACTGGATCGACCGCGACCTGCAGCGCACGGGCCAGGAGATCGTCGTCCTCACGGCGGGCACGACGTTCTACCAGGTCGAGAAGAGCCTGTTGCGGCTCACGACCGAGCGCATGCTCTTCCACGGCTGCGGCCTCGACCTCGTCAGCCTCAGCAAGATGCCCCTCCACACGATCCCGCTCTTCCAGTTCCGCTCGCCCGACCCGAGCGCGGCAGAGCTCGCCATCGCCGTCAACGACTCGAGCGTCGCCCTCGCCGCCGTGCGCGCCGGCGAGTCGGTCGCGACGACGGGCACGACGCACCCGCTCGGCATGTCGTTCTACTCGTCGTCGGCCCGCTCGCCCGTCGGCGCGCACCACCGCTTCCCGGCCTCGGCAACGGCGTCGGGCGCGTTCCGCCCGTCGTCTCTGCGGCAACAGCACGCCTTCCCGGCATCGCCGCCGCTGCGCGACCCGCGCGCGCCGACCATGGCCGACGCCAGGTCCGACTCGGCCGCCGCCGCCGCCGTCGCCTCGAGCCGAATCGCGCCCATCCAGGTCCCCGACGACCAGCGCGACCCGCTCTACTTTGACCCGCCGCCGCCGCGCTCGTCGTCGACCGCGACCGCCGCGCAGCACGCCCGAGGCCAGAGCGGCACAGCCGCCTCGCCCTTTCCCGCCACGCCCTCGTCCATCTCTTCCGCCGCCCCCGCCCTCAACGCACCAACCGCATCCCTCGCACGCCCAGGCGGCGACGCCGGCGGCGGCGTCCTCGAGACGTCGCTGTACTACCACGAGCCCATGTTCGTGTTCCCGCACTTTTTCGGGACCCAGATCGACAAGCCGCACCGCGTCGACCGCTTCATGCCGCGCGCACGGTGCTACGAGCTCATGAGCCAGGGCGTCACCGAGCGCGTCCCGATCGCGCTGCCGCTGCTCCGGCTCGAGCACCCGGACGGCGCCGGCGCCGGCGTCGGCAGCGTCGCAGCGTCGTCGGACGCGGCGGCAGGAGCAGACGGCGAGTCGGCCGCGGGCGCCGAGGCGGGCGAGGGCTACCTCGACGAGCTCGCGCGGCGCCAGCTGCGCCGCGAGCGGTACGACGCGCTCGCGCTCGGCGCGCGCGACCCGGCCGAGCTCGCCGCGGCGGGCGCGGGCGCGATCGGCTCGGGCGGGTGGGCCGACGAGCGCGAGAGCGGCGCGACGACGAGCGGGACGAGCGGCGGGAGCGGCGCGAGCGCGGGCGAGGGCGGGTGGGGGAGGAGCGTCGCGGAGAGCGAGGCGGACGAGGACGAGCGGAGGAGGTTGGCGCGGCGGGCGAGGGACGAGGAGCGTCTCGCTGAGATGGGCGAGACGGACGAGGGCGAGGACGAGGCGCGCAGCAGGGTCGGGCGGCGCAAGCGCTCGGCGGGTGCGGCGCTCGGCATTGGCGCGCCCGGCGCATCCGGCGCGGGCCACTCGCGGCGCAGCTCGCTCGCCGGCTCTCGACACCGCGCCGGGTCTGTCTCGACCACGTCGTCGTCGTCGGTGCGCCACGCCTCGATCGCCGAGGACTCGGACGACGACCGAGGGCGACGGTCCGGGCGCGAGACGCCCAAGCGCAAGGTCGGCGCTGACGAGTCGGTCGGCCGCTCCAAGACGCCCGTCCCACGAGCGCGCGCGCCGTCCATCAGCGCCTCGATCCGCACCCTCGCGTCGGGGCTCGGGCGCGGCGACGGTTCATCCGCGCCGGGCTCGACGAACGGCGGCGCGCCCGCCCTGCGCAAGGCGTCGACGCCTGCGCTCATCGCGCGCCTCACGGGCGGCCCTGCACCCGCAGCCGTCTCGAGCGGCGGCGGCGGGCCGCGCAACGGCCCGAGCGCCGGTCCCTCGCCGGCCAAGGGCGGCTGGCTCAGCTTCCTCGGCGGGCGCGGCTCGAGCGCCGCCAAGACGTCGTCGCCCGCCGCGCAGGTCGCCGTCGCGCGCGTCGACGTGCAGGCCAACCTGCGCCCCGAGGACGCCGCGGCGACCGCCAAGGCCGACAGCGTCGAGGACGACGCCGGCAGCGTCGAGTCGCCCGTCCTCGCCCACTCGAGCGCGAGCCTGCGCCCTTCGTCGCGCTCGAGGAGCCGAGCCGACGCAAGGCGCAAGGGCACGGGCAGCGGCAAGACGCAGCCCATCTCGATCGGCTCGAAGCTCGGGCCGGCGGGCTCGTCCTCGGCCGCAGGCGGCGGCGGCGGCGGCGACAAACGTCGGCACGGCGGCAAGGGTGGAGCAGCAGGCGGCGACGGCGGGAGCGGCGGCGGCAGCGTGCGCGAGGCGGGCCGCATGTCGTCGTCGCTCAAGGCGTACGAGCCCGGCACGGCGATGCGCAAGGCGTTCGGCATCAGCGGCGGCAAGGTGTCGGTCGCCTCGAGATTCAACCCCTCGAAGCCGGGCAAGCGCAGCGTCGGGCTCGCCGACCAGGCGCGGCGGTGGGCGGGCATCCTCGTCGTCGAGGGGAGGAGTCTGCGGCTCGGCGTCAAGTGGAGGTGCGTGCGCTCTCTCACTCTCGCTCTCCTCGCTCTCGCCGCATCTCGTCCTTCGAAGCTGACGTTCTCGTCCATCGCTCTCGCTCGGTGCAGGTCCATCACGCGTGGCGCCATCCTGCCCATGACGACCGACTACCTTCCCTCGGCCGAGGTCCTTTCGAGCCAGTATTCGGACTTTCGGTACACGGTCCCGACGAGCGCCGTCACGTCGTCGTTCCTCCTGCGCACCGACCACCCGAAGCGGTCGCACATCCTCACGCTCGTCACCGAGCTCATCTGCCAGCGCCTCGCCCAAGGGTTCCAGATCTGCACGCCGGCCAACGCCTCGGGCGCGCTCGACGCCATCAACGTCGCGACGACCAAGACGCTCCCCGACGTCCTGCGCGACATCCAGGAGGGCGAGGTGACCGCCGTGTACCTCTCGCTGTCGAACCAGATCCACCGCATCTGGTACGACCGCCGCACGCAGACCGTGTGCGTCAAGATCCTGCGCCGCCGCCGCACGTGGGCCAAGACCGACTACGAGTACAGCCCCTTAATCTGGACTCGCGGGAGCGACAACTACGAGCCGACGCGCCTCTCGCTCCCCTACCCGGTCATGATGGACCCGCGCCACGACTGGCAGCACGCCGACCGCCTCGTCGCCGGCGCCGAGAAGCCCGACGCGGCCCAGTCGGTGCGGTACCGCCGCACGAGGCTCGTGCTCCTCCCGATGAGCCGCATCCCGGACCGCGACTACATCGTCGGCGCCAACAAGGCGCTCCAGGGCGTCAACGGCGGCGCCGTCTCGGACGCGACGATCCAGGCCCAGGGCTTCTACGTCCTCCTCGAGCTCATCGAGAACGCGCGCTGGGCGCCTGCGGGCGTCGACAAGGAGCCTCTCTCGATCGTGCAGTGCGTCCTCTTCCCTCCTCAGCAGCGTCTCTCTCTCCCTCTCCTCGCTGCGCCGACTGACCTCTGTTCCCCTTTTGCAGAACCAACCTCGACGCTCCGAGCTGGGCCGCCTCGATCGCCAAGCAGCACTCGACCGCCGACCCGGCCTCGTCCTCGTCGACCGCCGGCAGCGCCAGCGCCGCACCGACCTCGCCGCCGACGAGCGCCGCCGCAGCAGCCGGCACGAGCGCGACCCAGCCCCGCACGTGGCTCTCGCGCATGCAGAGCCGCGCCGGCGGGGCCGGCAAGGGCGACGAGGCGGCACCGTCGACGGCGCCGGGCACGCCCGCGCTCGGCAGCGCCGGCACCGAGCTCGAGCTGCCGCCGCCCGTTGTCGCGACTGCGGCAGGCGGCGGCGTGAGCCTCGTCGGTGCGACGCCGAGCAAGGACGCGGTGCTCGCTGCGCTGAGCCGCAGCGAGGCGTCGTCGAGTGCGAGCGCGGCGGCGGCGTCGAGCTCGTCGTCGCTGCCCGAGACGAGCCCGTCCCTCGGCAGCGTCGGGCCGAGCGAGGGCGGCAGCGAGGCGCCTGCAGCGTCGACGACGGCGAGCGCGCCCAAGGCGGCGCCGGCGCCGCCGCGCACGCGCGTCCAGATGACGCACGCCGTCGTGCTCGACCTCGACCCGTCGCGGCGGTCGGACCGCTCCGAGCGCGTCCTGTGCCACCTCGACGCGTCGCACAACGTCGCGTCGGCGTTCCACGTCGAGCTCGCGTGGCTGACGGCCTCGGGCCGGATCGTCGAGGGCGCGATCCAGAGTTGGACGCGCCAGGTCGGGCGGTACGGGCTCGCGCTCGTCGAGGTGAGCATGCGGAGCGTGCTCGAGCGGCACAACCCGTTCCAGAAGGCGAGGGAGTGCAGGCCGTGCGTGTGGCCGGACGAGCCGTGGACGAGCGACGAGGAGGACGAGGCCGAGGAGGCACACAGGGAGGGGCGCGAGCGCCGCGAGCCGCTCACCAAGCTGTGCGCTCTCCTTCCTCTCTCTCACTTTCCGAACTCGTCGTCCTCGTCGAAACACGCTGACGTCGCCCTCACGCTCGCCTCGCGCGCGCCCACAGCGACTACCTCTGCGCGCTCCTGCGCCACCTCGACTTCTTCCTCGATCTCGGCGCCGACTCGACCTTCCCCGCGCACCTCGACGCCGCCTACTCGTACCGCCGCGCGCCGACGCCCCACTCGCAGTTCATCCACCGCTCGGGCACAGTGCTCGCTGCCGTCCTCGCGCCCTCCCCCTCCTCCTCCTCCTCCTCCTGCTCGCCGTCGCCCCCCGCCGCAGCGCATGACGGCGAAGAGGAGCCCGAGCCCGACCCGCGCATCGCCTACGCGCCCAACGCCGTCTTCAACAACCACCGCCCGGACCTCGACGCGCACGCGCCTGTGCGGCGCCTCGTCGAGCTGTGCGGCGACGAGGAGCGGCTCCGAGGCGTGTGGGAGGCGGTCAGGGCGGGACGAGGGAGGTAGTGTAGCGCGAGCGAGGAGCAGAGGGTGCAAGGGTGCGTGCTGGGCGAGGTATACCGAGCGGGAGAGCGAGAGAGCCAGCGAGAGAGAGGGAGCGAGAGCGACGAGGGTCAAAGCGTCGCAGGCTCGGGCGACTCGACGTGGCTGCAGCTCGCTCGGCTCGTTGCAGCGCTCCTGCCTTTTCTACGGCTCGTCCTCGGCTCGTCGCTCTACCTTGCACCCGCACCGCTTGCCCTCCCCCTCCCGCACCGCTTGCCCTCCCCCTCCCTCCCACCCACCCCGCCAACCGCGCCCCTCACCTCCCGACTCACCTCGGGAACGGCGGCATCACCATCTGCCTCAACCCAACGCCCGCCTCGCTCATGACGCGGCGCGAGGCAGCGTCCATCGAGTACGACAGCGAGTAGACGACCTCGCGCACGCCGCACTGGACGATCTTGACTGTGCAGCGGAGGCAGGGGCAGCTGTGCGGGTGGACGGGCGGGCGGTGGGCGGTGGGCGGCGGGAGTCGGGTGGGGTGAGGTGAGGTTGGCGCGAGGGTCGGGCGATGGCGACGGTTGAGGACGGCGAGCGAGTCGAGGAGGGCGAGACGAGGAGGGCACGCAGGGCAGGAGAGGAACGAGAGGGCGGGTCGAGGGCGGCGGCGAGAGC
>Ga0308169_10000876_pt1 | contig 38818 bp, 26 predicted proteins | sample PhyBR1_2_FD_202139 | JGI IMG/M metagenome (GOLD analysis project Ga0308169, IMG submission 202139) | Phyllosphere microbial communities from UC Gill Tract Community Farm, Albany, California, United States - DLSLSB.R1 | ecosystem: Host-associated > Plants > Phyllosphere > Unclassified | place...
GGTCGAGGTGCTCGCTCGGGAACCAGAACTCCATCTCGGGCAGCACGCCGTGCAGGTCGCGCAGGCGCGCATTCAGTGGCGGCAATGGCGTATCGACGATCTCGCGCAGCCACGCCAGCGCATCGGCCAGGCGATGGCCCCAGCCTGCACGCTCGATATGCTGCACCAGGCGCGCCTCGCAGTTCGGGTCGTCCAGGCAGGCAAAACCTTCGCGCGCCAGCCATTCGAGCCGCTCGTGCATGAAGTTACCGGGCACCGATCCGCGCGGGAAGCGGTGCCACGGCGCGTCTTCGATGCGGGGCGGCGTGGCTGCCTGCGGCACGTCCTCCATCAGCGTCTGGTCCTGCGCGCGCATGGGCGTTGGCGGCGCGATCGCATGGCGCGTGAGCGACGTAAACGATCCGACCGACCAGTCGCGCTCGAACTCGGCGCGGTAGCGCGGCGCATCGAGCAAGTCGGGGCGGATGTCCTGGCGCGACAGCATCGTCACCGCATCCGGCTCGGCCAACGCGTGCAGCGAGATGCCGTCAGCGCTGCCCGCCACGACATCGAAGTGCGCCCGCAGCGACTCGGCGGCAATCGCGTTTCCCCCGGCCAGCAGGTAGCCCAGCGCCGACTCGTGCAGCTTGTTCTCGCCCTTGCGCGTGCCGGAAACGGCCGCCGCGCCGAGCCACAGGAAGTGGCGCGCACGCGTCAGCGCAACATACAACAGGCGCAGGTCTTCCTCGATGCGTGCGCGGTCGACCGCCGCGAGTGCGTCATCAGTCAGGGCCAGGTCGAGATGGCGCGTGCCGGCATCGTCCACGTACTCGAAGAACGCGCGGTTGCGGCGGTTGGCCGCGCGCGCCGTGACGGCAAACGGCAGGTACACCAGCGGGTACTCCAGGCCTTTCGACTTGTGAACCGTGACGACCTTGACCAGTTCGGCATCGCTCTCCAGGCGCAGCACGCGCTCGTCGCCGCTCGACCCCAGCCCGTCGATCTGTTCGGCGAACCAGCGGATCAGGGCTTGCTCGCCCTCCAGCTGGCTGCTGGCCTCCTGCAGCAGTTCGGCCAGGTGCAGCAGATTGGTCAGGCGCCGCTCGCCGCCCGGTTCGCGCAGCAGCCGCGCCGGCAAGCCCAGTTCGTGGATGAAGCGGCGCAGCATGGCCAGCACGCCCTGGCGCTGCCAGCTGCCGTGCAGGGCCTTGAGCTGCTCGACGCGCGCTTCCCACACCATTTCGTCGTGCGAGAACTGCGCCAGTTCGGCCAGTCCCAGGCCGGCGGTGGCGGTGGCGAACGCCGCCCGCGCCAGCGCGCCATCGAGCGGATTGGCCACCGCGTACAGCCAGCGCAGCACGTCGGCCGCTTCGTCGCTTTCGACGACCGAGTCCTTATCGGACAGGTAGACGCTGGCCACCTTGCGCCGCATCAGCGCGCGCCGGATGGCGCCGGCTTCTCGCCGGTCGCGCACGAGGATCGCGATATCGGCCGGCATCAGGCGCGTGAACGCCGCGCTCTCCCCGGTATTGTCGTCGAAGCCCACGCGCTCGTCATTGAGCAGCCGGACAATGTGCTCGGCGCAGTGATGGGCAAAGACATCGCGGTAGTCGTCGGCCTTCAAATCCGCACGGTCCACGATGTTCACGGACAGCGCACCGGTATCGTCACCCAGGCCCACGAGATGGCGGCGGTGACCCTGTGCCTTGACCGCATCGAACGGCAGCGGGTTATCGTCGCCACGCCGGAACCGGAACGCCGCGCCCGGATGCGCGCCCTCGGCATGCAGGAACAGGCCATTGACGGCGCTCACGAGCGGCGCGGTCGAGCGGTAATTGGTGTCGAGCTGGTAGTGGCGGCCAGCGGTGGCGCGGCGCGCCGCCAGGTAGCTGTGGATGTCGGCGCCGCGAAAGCCGTAGATCGACTGCTTCGGGTCGCCAATCAGGAACAGCCCCTGCGTCGGGTCGTTCGCCTCGACCCGGTACAGCAGGTCGAAGATGCGGTACTGGTCGGGCGACGTGTCCTGGAATTCATCGACCAGCGCCACCGGATACTGGCCCACGATGCGCGCGCGCAGCGCGGCGCCGTTCTCGCCCTCGAGCGCAACCTTCAGGCGTTCGAGCATGTCGGCAAAGCCGAACTGGCGGTTGCGCCGTTTGAGCTCCTGCATGCGCGCGCCGATATGACCGGCGGCGTGGCGCAGCAGCGCGTGGGCGATCGGGTCGAGCGCGGCCAGGCTGGCCTGCAGCGCGGCGGTGGCGTCGAAACAGTCCGGCACCTCGGTCGAAAAGTCCTTGCTGAAGGCGTCGACGATGCCGTCCGGGGTCAGGCGGCGCCACGCCGTGTCGGTCAGGTCCGGCATGTGGCGCGCCGGGTCGGTGGCCCAGGCGCGCAGCGCCTCGAACCATTTGACGAGCGAATCGGCGCGCAGTTTGTTGCCGTTGAAGCACTTGGGCTGGCGCTCGCGGTGGCCCGCGATCCAGCGTTCCATCGCATGGGCGCGCTCGAACCAGCCATCCTTCAGGCGCATCAGCTCTTCGCGCTGCGCCCTGGCCAGCCGCGCCACCAGTTGCTTGAGCGGTTCGGTCGCGAGCGCGCCGAGCAAGGCGTCGCGCCGCACCAGCTCGCGCACGCTCGTCTTGAGCGCCTCGACATCGCGCCAGCTGTCCATCACGATCGCCAGCGACTCGGCGCCCAGCGGATAGACCTGCTGGCGCCAGTAATCGTGTGCGGCGTCTTCGAACAGTTCACGCTCGTCGCTGACCAGTTCTTCGTCGAACAGGCTGCCGCTGTCGAATGCGTGCTCGCGCAGCATGCGCTGGCACCAGGCGTCGATCGTGAAAATCGCCGCTTCGTCCATCGTTTCGGCGGCCATGAACAGGCGGTGCCCGGCGATCTGGCGCTCGCTGCCTGCCGTGTAGCTGGCGGCCAGCTCGTGCAGGTACGGGTCGGCGATGTCCAGCTCCCCGCGGAAGTAGCTAGCTGCCTGCACCAGCCGCTCGCGTACGCGGTTGGCCAGTTCGCGCGTGGCGGCGCGGGTGAACGTCATCACCAGGATTTCGGACGGCAGCAGCGCGCGCACGAACGCATCCTGACCGCCGTGCCCGAGCACCAGGCGCACGTACAGCGCCGCGATGGTCCAGGTCTTGCCAGTGCCGGCCGATGCTTCGATCAGGCGCGAGCCGTGCAGCGGAAAATCGACCGGTTCAAGTTTGGTACTCATGTGGACGACTCCTGCAACGGCTTGATCTTGACGCTGTCCTGCATCCAGCGCGCCAGCGGTCCATACAGTTCCTCGGCCAGATCCGGCCAGCCGCCGGCGTTTTTCAACGCGTCAAAGTCGGGCCACAGGCGCGCCAGGCACAGGTCATCGACCTCGCCGCGCAGCTCGAAGCCGCCGTCGTAGGTCGCGCGCGGATCGCCCTGCGCCAGATGCGCCAGGGCCGTCTTGCACGCCACCGGCAGCGGGCTGTCCAGATTGGCCCGCCACAGGCGCACCAGGTCGTGCAGCATCTCAAGCGCCGCATCCTGGGCCAGCGGCGCCATCTCGAGCACCGCGTCGCGCGCCACCAGGTAACCCGTCACCGGATTGCCCGCAGCGGCCGCCGCCAGCTGGCGCAGCCACGGCGCGATCAGCTTGTCGCCGCGCGGATTGCCGGCCCGGTCCAGCACCTTCGATGAGATCTGCATCAGCCACGCACTGCCCTCGCCGCTGGAGCGCAGGCGGTCGATCCAGTCGTCCAGCTGGATGTCATGAAACGTCAGGCTGACGGCAAACTTCGGCGCCGCTTGCGGGAAGCGCGCGCCCAGACGCAGCCACTCGGTGCGCACGGGCGCCAGGCTCTCGACCAGCTGCTCCTGCCACATCCGGCCCATCAACCCGATCGGCAGCACGCCTTCGCGCGCCAGGCGCTGGGCGCGCACCGTGAGCGTGGCGCGCACATCGCCAATGGCCTCGGCCTCGCCGCTGTCGTCCAGCAGGTGGTCTTCGATCTGATAGCGCTCCAGTGCGTCCAGGCCAAACGGCTCTTCGTCGTCGCCCACGTGCGCGGCGTCGGCAAACACGACGCCAAGACGGCGGCGGAAGAAAAAGCGCGCCGGCTGGCGCAGGAAACTGGCCAGCTCGCCCAGTTTGAGAATGAAGTCGGGCTCGAGCTCATAGGCCGGCAAGGCATCGTCGACGGGATGCTCGTCGGCGCCGTGCGCCGTGCGCCACTCGCCCGCGTACGTGAGCAGGCCGTCGCGCTGGAAGTAGCGCCGGCTGAACGGCTGCAGCGGGTGCTCGGTCGTGATGTGGTGCAGGTCGTCCATGTCCCAGCCGGCCTTCAGGTAGTCGCGCAACTGCGCCACCAGCACCGAAGGCGGCTGCTCGCTGTTGTCGCGCACATTGCGCCCGACCCAGCTCACGTAGAACTTGTCACGCGCGGCCAGCAAAGCCTCGAGCATCAGGTAGCGGTCGTCGTCGCGGCGCGAGCGGTCACCGGGCCGCGCCATGCCGGGCAGCGCCAGCAGGTCGAAGTCGGATGGACGCGCGCGGCGCGGGAAGTCGCCATCGTTCATGCCCAGCAGGCAGACGGCGCGAAACGGCACGGCGCGCATCGGCATCAGGGTGCAGAAGGTCACGCCGCCCGACACGAACTGGTGATTCAGCGTGGGCGCATCGAGTTCGTTCATCCACGCTTCGCGCAGCACCGCCAGCGGCACCGGTTCGTCGAAGCCCGCGCCGGCGCAGGTCTCGAGCCAGCATTGCAGGCCCTCGCCCAGGTTCGACAGCGTCAGGCGGTCGGCTTCGTCGCCAGCCGCGTAGAAGCACGACAGCATCTCGCGCGCCGCCTCGCCCCATTCGGCCGGCCGCAGCGATGCATCGAGGCGGCCACGCCAGGTGAGCAGGCATTCGACCAGTTGCGCGAGCGAACCGGCCAGCGCGGCATCGAGGCCACCGACTTCAGCGTACGGCTCGATGTCACCGAAACTGGCGCCGGCGCCACTGGCGTAGCCGAGCAACATGCGGCGCACGCCGAAGATCCAGGCGTTCTGCTCGCCCGTCATCCCCAGCCCCAGGCCGGCGCGGTGGTCCTGGTCGAGCCCCCAGCGCACGCCGGCGCCGTCGATCCAGCGGCCCAGGATCGGCAGATCCTCGCTCGTCACGCCAAAGCGGCGCGCGACGGCCGGCACGTCGAGCAGGTCGCGCACTTCGCTCTGGCGGCAGCGCTGCTGCGGCAGGCGCAGCAGCCACTCGAGCGAGACCAGTAGCGGATTGACGCTGCGGTCGCGCACGTCGCCGATCTCGAACGGAATATGGCGCGGGTCGTGGCGCCGGTGCTGGTCGAATACCGCGTGGATCGCAGGCGAGAACGCATCGATGTCCGGCACCATCACCACCACGTCGCGCGGGCGCAGCGTCGGATCGAGCGCGAACCACGACAGCAATTGGTCGTGCAGTACTTCGATTTCGCGCTGAACACTGTGCGTGATGTGGAATTCGATCGAGCGGTCATCCAGCATCGGCGGCACATGCGGGTGCTCGGACAGCGGCACCAGGTCGCGCACCGCGGCCTGGACCTGCGACAGCAGCGTGCCGCCATCGTCGTCGGTGAACAGGTCCACGCGCAGCGGCGCCGGCTGGCCTTCGCCGCTTTCACCAGCTTCATGCTGCTGGTCGAATTCATCGAGCATGCGCACGAAATCGCGCCCCTGCCTTCCCCAGCTGGCCAGCAGCGGATGGCTGTGGACATGCATTTCCTCGATCGGGATCGTGCCCAGGTCGACGCCTTCGCGCTGCGGCTGGCGGCGGCGCGCCGCCTTGAGCAACTGGCTGCCTTCGATGATGTCGCCCCAGTAGAACTGGCACGGATTCGGCACGGCGAACAACACCTGCGTGTGGCGTGCCAGCGCCGATATCGCCTGCAGCGTCTGGTACGGCAGCGTCGACATCCCGAACAGCACGACGCGGCGCGGCAGGCGGCTGGCCGGTGCAACGTCTGCCGCGACGGCGGCGAGGAACTGGTCGTGGATGGTGGCGCGGCCGCTCTCGCGCTGCGTCTCGGGCAGGCTCGCGTGCACGGCGCGCCACAGGCAGGCTTGCCAGCGCTGCTCGGGCGCGAGCGGGACCACGTCGCCCCCGGCGCGGCGCAGAACGTCGCGGCCAGCAGCCCAATCGGCCAGCCAGTCGGCGCGATACACCTGGTACTGGTCGTACAGGTCGGCCACGCGTTCGGCCAGTTGCAGGCGGCGCTCGGCGTCGCCATCGGCGAGAAAGCGCGCCAGTGGCGCGTAGCCGTCGTCCTGCAGCAGCGTTGGCAACAGCCGCATCAGGCGCCAGGTCAGCGGCGCCTTGTCGAACGGCGCGCGCTGCGGCACGCGCTCGCGCCCCAGCATCCCGCGGTAGGCTTCCCACATGAAACGCGCCGGCAGCGCCACGCGGGTGGCGGCGCAGACCCCGTTTTCTTCGGCCAGCGCAATCTTGAGCCACTCGGCCACGCCGTTCGACTGCACCAGAAAAATCTCTTCTTCCAGCGGGCCCAGAGGATGATTGCGCAGCCAGTCGAAGACGGCGCTGCGCAGCAGCTCCATCTGGTTACCGTGGAGAATCAAGAGACCGGGAGTGATCGGGGCAGACATGCGCTGGGCGTGGGCAATCGGGACCAAAGCATACCGCGTTTGGCCCCCTGGCGGTAGGGCCAAACGGGCCTGTTAACGCCCGTCGCTGGCGCGGCCACCGAACTGCGCCGACACCTCGCGCTCGATGCGCACCAGCAGCGCCCGCAGGCGCGCCGTCAATGCCCGCGCCTGCGCCGTATTGCCCCCACGCAGCTCGCGCACCGGCTGCGCTTCCAGGTCTTCGCAGATGGTGGCGAACGCGGTGGCGCCGACGGCACGCGCGGCCGACTTCAGTTGGTGCGCCAGGCTCGCGGTGTGGGTCAGGTCGCCGCCTGCCAGCGCCGTGTCGATGCCGGCCAGGTTCTCGCGCGTGGTGTCCAGGAACAGGAACGCGTATTTGCGCATCCGTTCGAGGTCGCCTCCGGCCGTCGCGGCCAGCAGCGCCACGTCGAGCACCGCGCTGCCCGGCACCATTGCCGCAGGCAGGTTGACGGCCACGTCCGACACCGGCGCCGTGGTGCGCCCAAGGCAGCGCGCGATGGTGGCGGCCAGCAGTTCAGGCACCACCGGCTTGGCGAGAAATTCGTTCATGCCAGCCGCCAGGCAGCGCGCGCGGTCGTCCACGCCGGCATTGGCCGTCATTGCCACCACGAGCGTGCCGGCCAGGCGCGGATCGCGCCGGATGCGGCGCGTCGCCTCGAGACCGTCCATCACCGGCATCTGCACATCCATCAGTACGCAGTCGAAGCGCGCCTGCGCCATTGCTGCCAGCGCCTCTTCGCCGTTGCCCGCGACGACCACGGCGGCGCCGGCCAGTTCGAGCAGCTCACGCGCGACCTGCTGGTTGAACGGGTTGTCCTCGACCAGCAGTACTGCGCAGTCGTCCAGGCGCGCCTGGGCCGGCGCGGGCGCTGCGCCCAGGCCGGAACTGGCGCCCGCCCCCACCCGCGCGCCGGCGCCATCATCCAGCGCCAGGCGCGCCGTGAACCAGAAGATGCTGCCCACGCCAGGGGTGCTGGTCACGCCGACCTCGCCGCCCATCAGCTCGGCCAGCTGGCGGCTGATTGCCAGGCCCAGACCGGTGCCGCCGTGCCGCCGTGTGGCCGACTGGTCGGCCTGCTGGAACGGCGCAAACAGGTGCTGCAGCGCGTTGGGCGTGATGCCGATGCCGCGGTCTTCGACCTCGAAGCGCACCAGGATTTCAGGACCAAACGCATGCGCCAGGCGCGCGCGCATCGTGATGCGTCCACGCTCGGCAAACTTGACCGCGTTGCCGGCAAAGTTGAGCAGCACCTGTTCGAGGCGCAGCGAATCGCCGCACAGGGGCCGCATCAGCTCGGGCGCGATCTCGATGTCGAAGCCCAGACCTTTGGCGGCAGCCGCCGTGCTCAGTTGGGCTTCGACGTTGCGCATCAGGGCGTCCGGCATGAAGCGCTCGGTGGCCAGTTCGAGCATCCCGGCCTCGATCTTGGAAAAGTCGAGGATATCGTTGATGATGCCCAGCAGGTGCTGGCCCGAGTGATAGATCTTTTCGAGGTAATCGCGCTGGCGCGGGTCGGGCGCGGCCTGCAGCGCCAGGTGCGTCATGCCGATGATGCTGTTCATCGGCGTGCGGATTTCGTGGCTCATGTTCGACAGGAAGTCGCTCTTGGCCTTGCTGGCCGCGTCGGCGCGCGCCTTCAGGCGATGCAGTTCAGTGACGTCGGTCGACACGCACAGCACGGCGCGCTCTTCGTCGACCTGCAGCGGCACGCGCACGCTCCACAACTGGCGCGTGATGCCATCCGGGCCGGCCTGGGCGACTTGCGCACTGCTCTGGCGGTCGGCCCGCAGCACGGCGCGATCGAGCTCCCAGGCGGCGGCCGCCTGGCCCGCGTCCATGGCCTCGGTATCGGGTCGGCCAATCAGGTCGGTTGCCGGGCGTCCGAGGCGCGCCGCGCCCTTTGCATTGAGATAGCGGATGCGGCGCGCGCCATCCTTCAGGTAGACCTCGGCGTCAAGATTGTCGAGCACCGTGTCGAGCAGCAGGCGCTGCTCGTCGGCGGTGCGGCGTGAGCGGTACTGCGACAGAAACAAGCCATACATCAGCAGCGTACCGACAAAGCCGGCGACCAGCGCGCCGAACGGCACGAAGCGGTCGACGCCCACCAGCATTTCTTCCCTGGGCGCCGAGAAGTGGGCTTTCCAGCCGTTGCCGACGTAATCCACGCCAAGCACCGACACGAAATGCAGCGCCGGATCGAGCGGGTTGCGGCGCACGTCCACGCCGTGCAGCAGGATGTCGCCCGCCGCCGGCGCGCCCGGCCGGCCAGTGTACCGGCGCCCGGTGCCGTACAGGCTCACGCGCAGCGGCTGCGCCTCGAGCGAGACGAGCGCATTGCGCACCAGTTCCTGCACCGAAAAGAAAATGCCGAACGAGCCCAGATACGCGGCCCGGCGCTCGGCCACGCCCAGCGGCAGCACGCCCCCGATGTACACGGGCAGGCGCATGCCGAGGGCATTGTGCGGCACCGGGTCGGGCAGGAACACGGGCTGCCCCGAGGCGACCATCGTGCCGCTGTCGCGCGCCTGGGACAGCGCGCGCGCGACCAGCGGCCGGGACGCCATGTCGAAGCCGAGCCGCCGGGTGGGCTTGTCGGCCGGGTACTGGTACGTCACGACTTCGTACCACGGGCGGCGCCCGGCCGGGAAGATCTGGAAATCCGGGTAACCGCGCGCATCGACGCTGCGATCGGCGCGCATGGCGGCGGTGAAGGCGGCGCGCTCGGCATCGGGCACGCGCGTGGCGAAGGTCAGCGCTTCGATCGCCGGATAATTATTGGGCAGGTCGAGCGCCGCTGCATAACGGTGGAACGAGGCGCGGTCGGGCACCGCACTGCCGCCGCCGGCTGCATGCAGTGCCGCCATCGCGCGCACGGCGCGGGCGTACGAGGCGATGGCGTTGTCAAGACGCTCCTGAGCGCCGCGCGCCAGATTGTCGAAACGGCGCCGGGCGTCGGTCTCGACGGCGGCGCTGGCCACCACATGCAGCAGCATGCCGATCGCCAGCGCCAGCAGCACACCGCCGCCCCACAGCACGATGGGCCGGCCCACGCGCGCCGCAGCTAGTTCGATGGCGCGCGCGCCGCGCAAGGCTGATCGCTTCATGCTTCTTCTTTCGGGCGATGCATGCCCCGCTTGTTGGTAAGAGTCATTGTGAGTATATCGGTGCACCGGCGCGGCGCAGGCCCGTTCACCGCGCCGATGAGGCACGCAAGCAACACATCGCCGCTGACTCCGGCAACCCGTGGGGGCGACGGTTGCGGCGCATCGTCACGACACGATTCGCGTCGCAAACAATGCGTCCCAGGTCGGCCCGATTTCGACGTACAGGGCCACGGCCTGCTCGATCCCGACCGTCTGCGGCGCGCCGATGCGCGTGATGACCACGCCGGCGCGGCGCAGCATGCGCTCGATCGCCGTGGTCGTGACGGTGATGTAGCGCTTCAGTCCAAGGTCGTGGGCGTCGTCGATGATGGCAGCAATCGACTCCATCGTCATCGCCGAAAAACCGTAGCCGGCCACGCCATCGGTTTCCAGCGCAAAGCGTGACAGCTCCCATATCTGCGGGTCGCTCGGCGCGGCCTGCCCATCGAGCAGCTGGGGAAACGAATCCTTGAGCATGTACGGCCCTTCGGTGGGCAGCAGGCGCCAGCAGCCGCGCAGCGTGGCGTCGTCGCGCATCAGCATGTAGCGGGGCTCGAGGGCGTCGTAGCCATCGATCTCCATGCCCGACAGGATGGGCACTTCCCATCCGAGGCGCCCGCGAAATACCCGCGCGCGCAGCAGATGCATTTCGCACAATTCGTTCGATGGAATGGCGCGGCGTGGCGCGATCCTGATATGCATGCTCATTTACCCCTCCCCTTGAGTGACGTGCGGTCGATCAGAAAATGCACTGTGCATAGAACCGTCATGCAATTCGGGTAGCGTGGGTACTATCAGCTCTGATAGGTGGCGAGCAATGTCGGGGGTGCAATACTTTTGGGTATGCAGTTTCCGACGTACTGGCTTCACCTTCCTGAAAGGAATCATCATGGCAATCGAACTGATGTCCAACGCCCTGGCCGCCGACCACCACGCCAACCAGGTCATGCAGGCCGCTGGCGCCGTGCGCATGGCGCCGCATGAACTGCGCCGCCTGCGCATCACCAAGCGCGAGAGCCAGGAAAAGTTCTGGGGCCGCTTCGGCGTCACCCAGTCGAGCGGCTCCCGCTTCGAGACCGGCCTGGCTATCCCGACGCCCGTGTCGATCCTGCTGCGCATGTATGTCAACGGCAAGCTCAGCGATGGTGATCTTCAGGGGTAATCAAACCAAGGCCGATGGCCTTGACCACCGCCTGCTGGCGGGTGTTCACGTCGAACTTCTGACGCACATTCGCCAGGTGGAAGTTCACGGTCGCCTCGGAGCAGTTGGTAATGCGGGCAATCTCCCATGACGACTTGCCCGCCATGACCCACTGCAGCACTTCCAGTTCGCGTTTGGTCAGGCGCGGCGCACCGCCCCGCCCTTCTTCGGGCCGCACGCCCTCGTCGCGAAAGCGCTGCGACGAGGCGAACGCGTAATCGCGCACGAGCGCCAGCATCGGCAGCGCCTCCATCACGGCGCGCTGGGCGGCGATATCCGGCCGCGCATCGGACGCAAAACTGATCACCCCGAACTCGCCCTGCGGACCGTGCACCGGCAGCGTCACGCCACTGCGGATCCCGTGCGCGCTGGCTTCTTCGTACAAGCCCGCCTGCTGGGTGCCGGAAGCAAACAGCGCAGGCTCCCATACCATCGGCAACGTGCTCGTCAGGCAATGGGCAACCGTCGGATCCACGTAGGCAAAACCATTGCGGTCATAGCGCTCGCGCCAGTTATCCGCATAGTTACTGCGCAAAAAAGCTGACTCGAAACGTGCGTGGCGCGAGCCGACCAGCCCGAACAGCACCTGATCGAACCCCAATGTCTGTGCGAGCTTGTACAGGGACGCGCTCCACTGGTTCGCGTCTCTGGCCTGCATCAACTCTAGTAGTAAAGCGGTATCAATCATGGGGTCGGAAAAATATGCAACAGCGCTATCCTAGTCCGTTCACCCCCCCTCAAAATCCTCGAAAATTAACAATCAAGATATTTACACGCAGCCATTTCATTGGCTGTCGTGTAATGACAACAACTATTTTCACATCCCCCGTCATGGTGAAATGATTTTCGCTAACGTGCGCAGCGTTACTTAAGGTAAATTTCGCCGTCTTGATTCGCTACTACCGCTTTGTTAGCGAAACCTAATTTTGTGTCTTGACGTTGGTCAATGAAACACGTTGTCGCCACGGCACCACATCCCGCCATCCTGCGTCGTTCCGGCATACCGCCATTTCTTGTGGTACGAGCCGTCGGACTGGACGGGCGTGTCGGGCAAGATCGCCACGACATTGCGCTGCCTGTTGCCCCGGTCAACGATGCGCAGCATGGCAGAGGCGGTGTGTAAAATCGCCGCATGCACAACCGCTCTTTACCGTCTCCGCCTGGCGCCATGGGGGACACGACAACACGCGCCTGGGTCCGCATGCCATCGGGCCGGCGCCTCGATCTGCTGGACCCGACACCATTCGATTGGGACGACGCCGACCTGGCGCTCGGCCTGGCCCGCACCTACCGCTGGGGTGGCCACTCGGCCTGGCCATTGCCGCTGTCGGTCGCGCAGCATTCGATCAGCGTGATGCTGCTGCGGCGCGCGGCCACCCCGACGCTGTCGCCGCTCGACGAATTGCGCGAGCTGCTGCACGATGCCGAAGAAGGCTTGCTGGGATTCGATGCGATTTCGGTCATCAAGCCGTTTCTGGGCGATGCCTTTCGCGCACTGACCCAGCGCCTGGAACACGTGGTGTTCCTGCGCTATGGCTTGCCGGCCTGGGATGCAAAGTCGCACGCGGCGCACAAGAAGGCCGACCGGCTGGCTGCCGCCAGCGAAGCCGTCCATGTAGCAGGCTGGTCGGCCGACGAAGTCCGGCGCACGCTCAAGATCCGCGCGGCGATCCTGCCGGAAGACCCGTTGGCGCACTATTACGACTGCACGCCATGGGAACCGTGGCCGCCGAAGCTGGCCTGCGAACGCTTTTTGCAAGAGCTCGAGCGGCTCAAGGGGGCCGTCAGACAGGTGCCCTGATACCTGCCCCCTCGCCGCTGCGCGTTACGCCTTCGCGCGTGGCGTCAGTTCTTTTTCCAGGTACTTTTCCAGGCTTTCGAGCGAGCGGCCACGCGTTTCCGGCAGGCGCAGCGCAACAAAGATCAGCGAGCCGACATTGATGGCGGCGAACAGGAAGAACGTCGCACTGCCGAACTGCGCCAACGCCAGCGGGAACAGCAAGGCCACGATCGCATTGAAGATCCACTGGCACGCGACGGCGGTACCGGTCAGCACGCCACGCAGGTGCATCGGGAACAGCTCGGACATCAGCAGCCAGTACACCGGCGCGATCAGCATCTGCATGCACAGCAGGAAGCACAGGATGCAGGCCAGCGCGGCATAGCTGCGCGTGATGCCATCGGGCATCCACAGCAGCACGGCGCCCAGTGCGAACTGCATGACGACCACACCCGACAAGCCCGACAGCAACATCGAGCGGCGCCCGTGCTTGCCGATCAGCCAGATACCGATGAAGGTGGCAATCACGGCCACCACGCCGTTACCGATGGTCGCGGTCAGCGCGGCATTCGTGCCCAGACCGGTCGATTGCAGGATGATCGGGGTGAAATACATGAAGGCGTTCACGCCCGTGAACTGGGCCATGAAGCCCAGGCCGATGCCCAGCCACAGCAACTTCTTGATCCACTGCGTGCCCATGACGGCCGACCAGCCGGCCTGCTCGTGCTCGATCTGGTTCAGCTTGGTCATTTCGGCCATCTCGCGCTCGATCTGTTCGTCGCTGGAGCGGATCTGTTGCATCACGGCGCGTGCTTCTTCCATCCGGTTCTTGCTGGCCAGCCAGCGCGGGGACGGCGGCACGAACATCATGCCGATACCCAGCAGCAGCGCCGGCACGGCGGCGATGGCAAGCATGTAACGCCAGACATCCGGTGAATTCGCATAGTGCGCCAGCACTGCATTGAGCACATAGGCGATCAACTGACCGGTAACAATCATCAGTTCGTTTTGCGTGACCAGCCTGGCACGCCTGCTGGGGCCAGCCATTTCGGCGATGAACACCGGTACCGTGGACGACGCACCACCGACCGCCAGGCCGAGCACGAAGCGCATGGCCACCATGACTTCGACCGATGGTGCCAAGGTCGTACCAAGCGCCCCGATCATGAACACCAGCGCCAGCCAGATCAGCGTCATGCGGCGACCGAACCGGTCCGACAGCCTGCCTGCCATCAGCGAACCCACTGCAGCGCCGAACACCAGTGCGGACGTCACGACGCCTTCGGTCAGCGGTGTCAGGCCAAGGCCGCCACTTGCTGGCGGCGCGCTCATGAACGGCAGCGCGCCGGAAATCACGCCGGTGTCGTAGCCAAACGCCAGTGCGCCCATCGTCGCGACAATGGCGATCTTGAAAACGAAGCGGCTTTCCTTGGTATCGGGTGGCGCCGGCGCGGCGGCCGGGGGAACTGCTGAAGACATACGGATCCTTTGTTGGAAATGGACGGCCAGGAAAAACCGTGGGTCCATTTCGTCACCGTCCGGACGACGGCGAAGATCGGCAACGCCATGAAGCGCTGCCGACATCGTTATATTACTTGGCAAAGGATAAAGGAACGGATGCGCAGCGACTGTTCGATAGCAAACATATTAGTGAATCATGATCGCTAACAAAAAAACAACCGTGTTATCAAGAATGAATCGAGATCCAGCGTCACGCGGAACATGCCCGAGAGCATCATAACGAGCTAAGCTGCTGATTTTGCTCAAGGTTTTACGCTATCCACAAGAATTGTGGATAACTGTGTGGACAAGCGCCTCTTGACAAGCCACAAGGCCAGAAGGGATGCGGGTTTCAACAAACTGCCCGTTCGACAGGCAAAAATTTGTTTGAATAAAATCAAGGACTTGCACATGCACCACATGTGGGCAGCAAGTTTATGTGCGGCGCACTCCTACAAAACCGTGACATGGGGGATAAGTTGCCGATTTGCCGCGATCAACCATCATTTCCACGCACTGCGCGCGCGGTCGCGCACGAGCATGCGGACGCTGTCGGGCATCGGCGTGCGCAGCTCGCGCTTGTCGGCACTAAGCCAGGCGGATTCTTCGAAATGCTTGAGCATCACGGGCGTGACGAAGCGCGAGCGCGTCGCATACACGTGGCGATCGCCCATGCTCGATTGCTGCTTGATGAAGAAGCGGTTCGGCACGATCAGGTGCAGGTTGTCGCGGGCCCGTGTCATGGCCACATACAGCAGGCGCCGCTCTTCCTCGATATCGTCCTGATTACCGGTGGACATGTCGGACGGGATGCAGCCGTCGACCACATTGAGCACGTGCACCGACTTCCACTCTTGCCCCTTGCTCGAGTGGATGGTCGACAGGATCACGTAATCGTCGTCGAGCAGTGGCGGACCGGCGCGGTCGCTCGTCGCTTCGGGCGGATCGAGCGTGATGTCGGCCAGGAAGCTTTCGCGATTGGCATGGCCAGCCGACAGCGCGACCAGCTGGTCGAGGTCGAGCGCGCGCACCTGGAAATCGTCGTGCAGACGCTCGAGGTGCGGTGTATACCAGTCGCGCGCCAGCTCGAGGTCTTGCGGCCAGCGCAGGCCAGGCGTGCGCAGGCGCGCATACAGTGCGCAGAACGTTTGCCACTCGACGCTGCAGCGCGCCGGCACGGGAAACGCCGCCAGCGTGGCGGCGACATCGGTGCTCTCGCCCACCGCATCGAGCACGCGCGTGGCGGTGGCCTGGCCGATTCCGGGAATCAGTTGCAGCACGCGAAAACCGGCCAGGCGGCCGCTCGGGTTCTGGGCAAACCGCAGCAGCGCCAGCAGATCCTTGATATGCGAAGCCTCGAGGAATTTCAGGCCGCCGAACTTGACGAACGGGACATTGCGCCGCATGAGTTCGAGTTCGAGCGCGGCGCTGTGGCTGGCCGCGCGAAACAGCACTGCCTGCGACTTGAGCGGCACGCCTTCTTCACGCTGCTCGAGGATGCGGCTGCAGACCCAGCGGGCTTGCTCGGCTTCGTCGGGAATCAGGACCAGTTGCGGCTTGATGCTCGATGCCTTGTCGGTCCAGAGTGTCTTGGCGTGGCGCTCGAGCGCGGCGCCGATGACGGCATTGGACGCGTCCAGGATCGGCTGCGTCGAGCGGTAATTGCGCTCGAGCGTGATCAGGTGCGCCGGCTGCGTGAACTGGCCCGCGAAATCGAGGATGTTGCGCACGGTGGCGCCGCGAAAACTGTAGATGGACTGGGCATCGTCGCCGACCACCATCACGCCCGTGCCGTCGGGCTTCATGCCGGTGATGATTGCGGCCTGCAGCCGGTTGGTGTCCTGGTACTCGTCGACCAGCACATGGTCGAACCAGCTGCCCAGCTCAAGCCCGAGTACCGGATCGGCCGCCATCTCGGCCCAGAACAGCAGCAGGTCGTCGTAGTCGAGCACGTTCTGCGCCTGCTTGGCATCGACATACGCGCCGAACAGTGTCTTGAGCTGGGCTTCCCATTCGCTGCACCATGGGAAATACGCCTGTAGAACCTGATCGAGCGGATCGCGGCTGTTGACCACGCGCGAATAGATCGACAGGCAGGTGCCTTTCATGGGAAAGCGTTTTTCGGTGCGGGACAGGCCGATCTCGTGGCGCACCATGCCCATCAGGTCTTCGGCATCGCCCCGGTCGTGGATCGTGAACTGCGGATCGAGACCGATGCGCCCGGCAAATTCGCGCAGCAGGCGTGCGCCGATGCTGTGAAAGGTGCCGGCCCACGGCAGCGCCACCGGCGCCTGGGACTGCACCGACCCGCCGCGACCGAGCAGGCGGTGCAGCACGCCACTGGCGCGCTGGCGCATTTCGCCCGCTGCGCGGCGCGAAAAGGTCAGCAGCAAAATGCGCTGCGGATCGGCGCCGGCCCCGATCAGGCGCGCCACGCGATGCGCCAGCGTATTGGTCTTGCCCGAGCCGGCGCCGGCAACGACCAGCAGCGGGCGCGGCGCATCCACGCCGATATCGTGCTCCACCGCAGCGCGCTGCGCCGGATTCAGGCTGGCGAACGGGTCTTCAATATCGGGCGCGGCGGTGGCGGTAGTCATGGGCGGCAGACGGAGAAAGCGATACTGTACATTTGTCCAGTATCGCACCGCAAGCGCTAAATCGCACGACGCTCACGCTTGCGCGCGCATGACATCAGGCCCGACCTGAAGTGCCTTCGGTAAGCCTTGGATAAATAAAACCTTTTCTGGATATCCACAAAGTCTGTGAATAACTATGTGGAAAAGCAGGGGCTTGACAGGCTGAACACGGCCTGCGGGGCGGCTTTCAACAATTTGCCTATTGGGAAGGCAATGACGGTGACAACTGCAAATTGATTGCAAACAAAGGCGGTCGCACCCTTGACAGCGCCATTGCTGCTGTGCCGATCACGCCAGCGTGCGGCGCCGTTCGGGTTCAAGCAAAACGCGCTCGATGACCTTCGGCCGGACACCGTTGGACTTCAGGTATTCGACTGCCGGCACGACGCCGAGCTCGCCCAACGTGGCAATGCCGCGCGTGACGACATCGCGCTGGCCGGCATCGGATCGCAGTTCGGATGCGCTGGCAACGCATGGATGGATGTCTTGCGTGTGCAGTAGGTTCATCGCTGATCTCCGGTGATGGTGGATGTGTCATGCACCACGATTATTGGCCAAGCAGAGGTAAAGTCAATGGCAAACCTGTATCAACACACGAATACATTGCTCGTGGTAAGCGAAAATACGGCGCAACAGCGATAATGGCGGGATGAGTCCTTCGCCCCTTCCCTCCCCGGACGCGCCGCCGGGCACGGCTGCCATCAGCCACCCCGCTCCCGCCTCATGCACCGACCTGTTCGTGTCATTCACACTCATTGCGCTACAGGGCTTCGGCGGCGTACTGGCCGTGATCCAGCGCGAACTGGTCGAACGCAAACGCTGGCTGACCAATGAAGAGTTCATCGAAGAATGGTCGGTCGCGCAAATCCTGCCCGGGCCGAACGTGTGCAACCTGGCGATGGTGATCGGCCAGCGCCACTTCGGCCTGGCCGGCGCGATGAGTGCTCTGGGCGGCTTGCTGGCGGCGCCGCTGCTCGTAGTGCTGGCGCTGGCCCTGGTGTACGCCCGCTTCGCCGATGTACCGGCGGTCCAGGGCGCGCTGCGCGGCATGGCAGCGGTCGCCGCCGGGCTGGTGGCAGCCACCGGCCTGAAAATGTCGGCCGCGCTGGGCAAGAACGTGCTGCCGCTCGTGGCCTGCGTATTGATCGCCGCGATCAGCTTCGTACTGCTGGCCTGGGTGCGGGTGCCGCTGGCGGCCGTCGTGTTCGGTCTGGGCGGTCTGGGCTGCGTACTGGCCTGGCGCAGGCTCAAGCCATGAGCGCGCCGCAGCTGGTATTCACCTGGCACGACTGGCTCAGCCTGTTCACGCACTTCCTGGCGCTGTCGATGATGTCGCTGGGCGGTGCCATCTCGACGACGTCCGAAATGCAGCGTTACCTGGTGGAGCGCCAGGGCTGGCTGACGCCGGCGCAATTTGGCGACTCGGTCGCGCTGGCGCAGTCGTCGCCTGGCCCGAATGTGCTGTTCGTGGCCCTGCTGGGCTGGAACGTCGGCCTGAACAACGGCAGCACACTGGCCGCGCTCTGCGGTGTGGTCATCGCGATGGTTGGCATCATGCTGCCGTCGACGGTCTTCACTTATCAGGTGGCGCAATGGGCACAGCGCAATCGCGAACGGCGGGCCGTGCGCGCCTTCAAGCAGGGCATGGCCCCGCTCGTCATTGCGATGCTGCTGTCGACCGCCTGGCTGCTGGCCACCGGCGGGGGCACCGATCCGGACCGGTGGCCGCTGTGGCTGCTGTCAGTGGCAAGCTGCCTCGTCATCTGGCGCACCCGCCTGCATATATTGTGGATGCTGGCCGCCGGCGCGTTGCTTGGCGCGATTGGATGGGTGTAGTTGGCATGCCGGCGCAGGACGCGGCATACTGGCCGCACCTTTCACTGCCCACCACATGACGATGTCCGAACTCCTGAACCAACACGCCTGCTTCGGCGGCGAACAGCGTTTTTACCAGCACGATTCCAGCGCCATCGGCTTGCCGATGAAGTTTTCGGTCTATTTGCCGCCCGAGGCCGCCGACAAGAAACTGCCCGTGCTGTTCTATCTGGCAGGCCTGACCTGTACCGAAGAAACGTTCATGACCAAGGCAGGTGCCCAGCGCGTGGCGAGCGAGCTGGGCATCATCCTGGTGGCGCCCGATACCAGCCCGCGCGGCGCCAACGTGCCAGGCGAGACCGACAGCTGGGACTTTGGCGTCGGCGCCGGCTTCTACCTCGACGCGACCGAAGCGCCATGGTCGACGCATTACCGCATGCACAGCTACCTGCTCGAACTGCACGCACTGGTACTGGACCTGCTGCCGGCCGATCCGGCGCGCGTGGGCATTTTCGGCCACTCGATGGGCGGTCACGGCGCGCTGGTCATGGCGCTGCGTCACCCTGAACTGTTCCGCTCGGTATCGGCGTTTGCGCCGATTGCCGCGCCAAGCCGTTGCCCATGGGGCGTGAAGTCCTTCGGCGGCTACCTGGGCCCTGACGAAAGCACCTGGCAGCAATACGACGCCAGCGCACTGATGGCCAAGCACGAGACAGCGCCCTTCCCGAACGGCATCCTGATTGACCAGGGGCTGGCCGACAAGTTCCTGCCCGAGCAGCTGCGGCCGGAAGCCTTCGAGGGCGCCTGCGCCCGCATCGGTCAGCCACTGACGCTGCGCCGCCAGCCGGGCTACGACCACGGTTATTATTTCGTCTCGACGTTCGTCGAAGACCATCTGCGTTTCCATGCAAGCCAGCTTGGCTGATACAAGGCGGCTTCAGCGCGGCTGAAGCCGTTTTCCGGCACTCCTGAAAAACGCCAGTTGCAGAAGTAGCATCGCTTCTCAAGGAATGCTGTCTGCTAACCGCAACAAACATGGCAAGTCATCCACCGATCACGCAGAAAGCGTGAATCGCGTTGTTCAATAAGTTTCTCTGCGGATACAATGCTTGCTCTAATGTCCATGTGCCTTACGGGCCAGGCATGCGCCACGTCCTGTCGGCATGATGGGGCCGATTCTCACCACGCCCCCTGGCAACGTTCACGAGCTTCACACTTCGTTGAACCATTGCAGGTCCCCGTACTGCCCGTTCTCCCTCTTTCCGTCCGTAGAAACGTCAACAAACGATGAAACTCAGCTTCCGCACCAAACTTTACCTGCCACTCGTTCTCAGCTGGTTGTGCCTGTCAGCGATGGCCATTCTCCATGTCTACGAAAGCAGCGCCCAGCGCCTCGAAGAACGCAAGGTCGCATTGCGATTTGCGACCGATGTCGGCATGTCCACGATCAAGGAATACGCACAACTGGCGTCAAGTGGCGCACTGACCGTCGCAGACGCGCAGCAACAAGCCCTGACGCGCCTGAAGTCCATGCGTTACGGGAAGGATGGCTACTACACGGTCATCAATTCAGCCCCGACAATGCTGATGCATCCGGTCAAGGCCGAGCTGATTGGCAAGGACCTCAGCGACTTCAAGGATATCAATGGCACCTACCTGTACCGTAACGTGGCGGCAATTGCCAAGGGCAGCGGTGAAGGCTGGGTCGAATACGTCTGGCCAAAGCCAGGCCACCCGGACCAGCAGCAGGTATTCCCGAAAGGCGCGTATGTGCTTACCTACAAACCCTGGGACTGGACCTTCATGACGGGACTCTATATGGATGACCTGCATGACGCATTCGTTGGCGACCTATGGCGCGCAGTCGCTTTCCTGGCCATCTGCGGTGTGGTACTGAGCACGATTGTCTTGCTGGTGTTGCGCAATATCACGCGCTCGATCCGCCAGGCAGTCAGCGCAGCTGACGCAGTGGCAGGCGGCGACCTGACCCATCAATTCACGATCGATGGCAAGGACGAAATCGCGCAACTGATGTCCTCGCTTGACCGGATGCAGCAAGGTCTCGCCAACGTGGTGAGCGAAGTACGCCAGGGCACGGATGCAATCGCAGCTGCCTCATCGCAGATCGCACAAGGCAATCTGGATCTGTCGTCGCGTACCGAACAGCAGGTCGCTTCGCTGGACAAGACCACCGCATCGATGGAAACGCTGGCGAGCACGGTGCGCGAGAACGGCGAATATGCGCGCCAGGCCAATACGCTGGCGCTGTCGGCGTCCGATGTGGCAACGCACGGCGGCACCATCGTTTCTCAAGTGGTCACCACGATGGCGTCGATCAATGCGTCATCCACCAAGATCGTCGACATCATCAGCGTCATCGATGGCATCGCCTTCCAGACCAATATCCTGGCACTGAACGCTGCCGTCGAAGCCGCGCGGGCGGGTGAACAGGGCCGGGGCTTTGCGGTCGTCGCCGCCGAAGTGCGCAACCTGGCGCATCGCTCGGCTGCTGCAGCCAAGGACGTCAAGGCGCTCATTGGTGATTCGGTTGCCAAAGTCGAGGTCGGCAGCAAACTGGTCGGCGAAGCCGGCAGCACGATGAATGACATCGTTGCGAGCGTCAAGCGCGTAACAGATATCATCGGGGAAATCGCGGACGCTGGACAAGCGCAGCAGCTGGAGCTGAAGCAGATCAACGACACGATTCACGACATGGACAGCACGATGCAGCAAAACGCAGCGCTGGTCGAAGAAGCGGCATCGGCGTCCGCGTCGCTGCATGCGCAGGCACACAATCTGACCGGTGCGGTCAGCCTGTTCAAGCTGACCGCAAGCCAGCTTCGCCCGTCCACGGCGCCCCGCCTGGCGTTGACGTCACGCGCTGACAGCTGATCAACAGCCACGGTCATCGCATGCACCCAGGCATGGCGATGACCGCCGTCCGGGTACTATCCGGCGTTAAAAGCTGCTCTTGGCAGCGCCGTGAGCAGGGTCGACGTCGATTCCGCCATGCTGTTCCAGAATGGCGGCAGCGCGTTCGAGCTGCGACGCTTCTGCAACCGACACCGTCATCATGCACAGGTCCCCACGCACGGCAGGCTTGAAGACGTCCTCGTAATCGGTGCCACCTTTGACGGCAGGCGAGTCGCCCACATAGAAATTGCTTTCGGCAGGCCCAGCTTCGTCGGTAGTGACATTGACGTTGATGCCGTCACTGTCGAAACCCTCGGCCAGCAAGCCATTGCGGGCGGCCTCGGCCGCTTCGAAGTTCGGCAGCATGCGAACGATATGGTTATTCATGGTATCTCCCTTGTTTCATTTACAACCACCCTATCAGAATCCCATGGCGAGCGGCGCAGGCCATCGGCATTGGCGAACGCGCCTGTTGCCAGGGACAACCGGGATGCGACCAAGGCTGAATCCAAGTCAATTGCCATGCGGCAAACGAACACCGGGATCGCGAAACCGTGGTGTATGCTGGATGCAATGCACGCAGATACCTGCGCGGCTGCACCAAAGCGTCAGCGTCGAGCACGTCATGGCATTGGTAAAGCTCGAGAACGGCGTACTGCTACTGATCCTGCAAAAAGCAGGATGACCAAGCACGTCGTCTGACCATCAACTGCGCAACGCTTTTACCCGAATTGCGTGATGGTTCGCCGGAACGCACTGCAACGCATGACTGCGAAGCGGTGCTTTTTTTATGCGTGCGATGTTATGCATGCGAAGCGCCGCATTAAAGCACGATGAACTGACAGTAAATGACCGGTGATGGACCAGACATGCCGTGGCATCGCCCGGCTGGCAACAGTGTCCAGCACATTGAGTACAACTAACCGAGAGGAGCCGACATGAACGAATCGAACGATCAGGGAAGTAACGCAGGTAAATGGATTGGCGCCGCAGTGGCTGGCGCCCTGCTGATGTATGCCTTCGACCCGGACCGCGGCCCGAAACGCCGTGCACGCGCCAAGGGCGCACTGCGCGATGCGCGTCATCGCGGTGCCGATAAACTCGACTACGCACTGCACGTGGCCGGTGAGCGTTTCGATTCGGCGCGCGAGCGTGCCGAATCGGTGTACCTGCGCGCCGGCGAGCGCCTGGCCGGCGCCGCCCACGCTGCAGGCGACCGCCTGGCAGAAGCTTCGCACCAGACGCGTGACCGCCTCGAACATGCACGCGGCCGCCTGGCCGAAGCCTCGTACGAAGCGCGCGACCGCGCCTCGCATGCGGCCGACTACGCCCGTGACCGCGTATCGCACGCCGCTGATACGGCGCGTGACCGTGTATCGCACGCTGCCGATACCGCCCGCGAACGCGCTGGCCGCGCCGCCGACGATGCACGTGACTATGCGGACGACGTCCGTTCGCGCGCGCACCACGTCGCCAACGACGCGCGCGACCGCGCCAGCTACGCTGCCGACAAGGCACGCAGCAGCGCCAGTGACACTGCCGACAAGGCCCGTAGCAGCGCCGACGATGCTGCCGAGCGTGCACGCGAACGCGCCGACATCGCCCGTGAAAACCTGGCGCAGGCCGCGCACAGCGCCGGCAACGGCGCCCGTGCCCGTGCCAACGCCGTGGGTAACCAGGTGCGAGAATGGACCGATCACCTGACGCAAGCCTTCGGCTCGCGCGGCCCGACGCTGACCAACTCTGCCCTGCTTGGCACGAGCGCACTGAGCCTCGTCGGCCTGGCGCGTCGCTCGCCAGCTGTCGCCCTGCTGGGTCTGGGCGCGCTGGCAGTGCTGCTGCGCAGCGACCGCGGTCGCAACCTGGTCGATTCGCTGCGTCACCGCGGCGACGCAAGCCGCGTTGAGGTCGAGAACAGCGTCTTCATCGATGCGTCGCCACGCGAAGTATTCGATGCCTGGTCCGACGTGGAAAACTTCCCGCGCTTCATGTCGCACGTGACCGAAGTGCGTGACCTCGGCCACCGCCGTTCGCACTGGGTCGTGCGCGGCCCCGCCGGCATGGAATACGCATGGAATGCGGTCATGACCGAGCAGTCGCGTCCGGATCGCCTGTCATGGCGCAGCGAGCCGGGTTCGGAAATCGAACAGGACGGCAGCGTCACGTTCGAATCCGTCAATGGCGGCACGCGCGCGACGGTGCGCATCAGCTACGCGCCACCAGCGGGCGTGCTGGGCCACGGCGTGGCGCGCATGCTGGGCGTCGACCCGCAGCGTCAGATGGATGACGACCTGGCGGAGATGAAAGCGTTCATCGAACGCGGTGGTGCGCGTGGTGCAGGCCGCCGCTGATCCGTCTCGTTGCCGCCGCGCCGAACGTTAAACGGCACGGCGGTGCGACACCATAATGGCCCCCACGCGGGGCCATTCGTTCGTCTGCGCAGCGCTCAGTCCGGGATGATCGCCGTGACCTCGATCTCCACGCGAGCCCGGTCTTCCATCAGGCCTGCCACCTGCACCGCCGTCATCGCCGGATAATGGCGACCGATGATTTCGCGATAGGCCGCGCCCAGCGCCGGCCCGGCGCCCAGGTATTCGCGTTTGTCGAGCACATACCAGGTCATGCGCACGATATGCTCCGGGCCGGCACCGGCTTCGTGCAGCACGGCCACGATATTGACCAGCGCCTGGCGCGACTGCGCAACGAAATCATCCGTCTCGAACACACCCTCCGGCGTCCAGCCGACCATCCCGCTGACATGGACCTGCCGGCCGCGCGCGACGACCCCATTGGCGTAGCCTTTCGGACGTGGCCAGCCAGGCGGCTGCAAGAATTCCATGGCGTCTCCCGGCATGCGGTATCAGTGTTGCGGCGCGAGCAGTTCGCGCGCGATGATCAGGAGCTGCACTTCGCTGGCCCCCTCGTAGATGCGCAGCGCGCGGATCTCGCGGTACAGGCCCTCGACGACCTGCCCCCGCTGCACGCCCTGCCCGCCAAACAGCTGCACCGCGCTGTCGATCACGCGCTGCGCCGATTCGGTTGCGGCCAGCTTGGCCATCGCCGCTTCTTTGGTGACGCGCTTGCCGCTGTCACGCAGCCAAGCTGCGCGGTAGGTCAGCAGCGCGGCGGCGTCGATCTCGAGCGCCATCTGCGCGAGCCGGGCCTGCGTCAGCTGAAAGTCGGCCAGCAGTTTGCCAAACATCGGCCGCGCCTGCACATGTGCCAGTGCTTCGGCCAGCGCGCGCCGTGCAAAGCCCAGTGCCGCTGCCGCCACCGACGTGCGAAACACGTCGAGGGTGGCCATCGCGATTTTGAATCCCTCACCCTCGAGGCCGATCAGGCAGGCGGCCGGCACCCGGCAGCCGTCAAAGCGCAGGCGCGCCAGCGGATGCGGCGCGATGACGTCGATGCGCTCGGCGACTTCCAGGCCAGGCGTGGCCGCATCGACGATGAATGCAGAAATGCCGCGCGCGCTGCGTTCGGCCGGTTCGCCCGTGCGCGCGAACACGACGTAGAAATCGGCGATGCCGCCATTCGAGATCCAGGTTTTCTCGCCATCGAGTATCCAGGCGTCGCCGTCGCGACGCGCCGCGCATTGCAGCGCCGCGACATCGGAGCCGGCCGCGGGTTCGGACAGCGCAAAGGCGGCAATGGCGCTGCCGTCGGCCACGCGCGGCAACCAGCTTTGGCGCTGCGCGGCGCTGCCAAACAGCGAGATCGCGCCGCTGCCCAGACCCTGCATCGCGAACGCAAAATCGGCCAGGCCCGCATGGCGCGCCAGCGTTTCGCGGATCAGGCAGATGGCACGGGTGTCGATGGCGGCGTGCACGCCGCCATGCTCCACGCCACCGACGGCGTGGCGCAACCAGCCGCCCTGCCCCATACGCACGACCAGTGCGCGGCAGACCGCGTCGACATCGGCGCCGTGCGCGTCGGCCAGGTTCGCGGCCGCCCAGGCGTCGAGTTCACGTGCCAGCACGCCGTGGTGCGCATCGAAAAACGGCCAGTCGAGGTAATCGGTCTGCATCAATTGCCTTCGAAGCGCGGCCGCTCTTTACCGACAAACGCCTGATAGGCGCGCTGGAAATCCTGCGTCATCATGCAGAGGGCCTGCGCCTGCGCCTCGGCCTCGATGGCTTCGTCGACGCCCATATTCCATTCCTGCTGCAGCATCTTCTTGGTCATGCCATGCGCAAAGGTCGGGCCGGCCGCCAACTGCGCGGCAAATTCCTGCGCCTGCGCGAGCACCAGACTTGGTGCACACAGTCGATTGTAAAAGCCCCAGCGCTCGCCCTCCTCCCCGTCCATCGCGCGGCCGGTGTAGAGCAGTTCGGCCGCGCGGCCCTGGCCGATCACGCGCGGCAGCAAGGCGCAGGCGCCCATGTCGCAACCGGCCAGACCCACGCGCGTAAACAAAAAGGCGGTGCGGCTGCGCGCTGTGGCGTAGCGGATGTCCGAGGCCAGCGCCAGGATCGCGCCGGCACCGGCGCACACGCCATCGACCGCAGCGACGATCGGCTGCGGACAGGCGCGCATTGCTTTCACGAGGTCGCCCGTCATGCGCGTAAAGGCCAGCAGGCCCGGCATATCCAGTTGCGTCAGCGGCCCGATGATCTCGTGCACGTCGCCGCCCGAACAGAAATTCTCGCCCGCACCGGTGAGCACGACCGCCTTGACGTCCTCGGCATATGCGAGTGCGCGAAACAGGTCGCGCAGCTCGGCATAGGCGGCGAACGTGAGCGGATTCTTGCGCTCGGGGCGATCGAGTGTCACGGTCGCCACGCGCGTGGCGGGATCGAGCGACCAGCCGACGTGCTGCGCCGCGTAGCCGGTGAGGCCCGTTCGATTGCCCGCTAGATCATGCATGCAGTGCTCCTGAGGACGCATTGGAAAATGGAATAACCCGTCACGTGCCCGGCCGCCCGCGCGCCAGGCTGCGCTCGAGTTGCTGCTTGCCGGGCACGTACTGGCGCGGCCACGCGGCGCCAGTGTAGCCGATGCGCGCCGCCTCGTTCAGCGTCCAGGCCGGATTGGCCAGATGCGGACGACCCACGGCGCACAGGTCGGCGCGACCGGCGGCGATGATGCTGTTGACGTGGTCGGCCTCGCTGATGCCCCCGACGGCGATCGTCGCGATACCGGCCTCGTTGCGGATACGGTCGGAAAATGGCGTCTGGTACATGCGCCCGTACACGGGCTGCTCGGCCTTGCTCACCTGCCCGGACGAACAGTCGATCATGTCGGCGCCGGCCGCGCGGAACAGGCGCGCGATCTCCACGGCGTCACCCGGTGTGATGCCGCCATCGACCCAGTCATGACTCGAGATGCGCACGCTGATCGGCAGATGCGCCGGCCAGGCCGCGCGCACGGCGGCAAACACGCGCAGCGGAAAGCGGCAGCGGTTTTCGAGACTGCCGCCATAGGCGTCAATGCGCCGGTTGGTCAGCGGCGAGATGAAACCAGAGAGCAGGTAGCCGTGCGCGCAATGCAGTTCGAGCCAGTCGAAGCCCGCCTGGCTTGCGGCGAGCGTGGCACGCACGAAATCGGCTTCGATCTGCGCCATGTCGGCCTGGCTCGCCTGGCGCGCCACCTGCGACACGCCAGTCAGATACTGCTGGGGCGACGCTGCCACGAGCGGCCAGTTGCCGTGCGCGAGCGGCCGGTCGATACTTTCCCACATCGGCCGGGTCGAACCCTTCGCGCCGGCGTGGCCCAGCTGCACGCCGATTTTTGCGTCGCTCGACGCATGGACGAAGTCGACGATGCGGGCCCAGGCCAGCGTGTGTTCGGGCAGGTACAGCCCCGGGCAGCGCGGCGTGATGCGCGCGTTCGCCGACACGCAGGTCATTTCGGCCATCACCAGGCCGGCGCCGCCCAGCGCGCGCGCGCCGAGATGGGCCAGGTGAAAGTCGCCCGCCACGCCGTCGACGCACGCATACTGCGCCATCGGCGAGACCACCACGCGGTTCTTGAGCAGCACGTCGCGCATCCTGAACGGGGTGAACATCGGCGGCGTGGACATCGTTGGTGCGGCCACGCCGGCCTGCTTTGCTGCCTTCTCCGCAAAACGGCGCTCAAAGCCTTGAATATAGGCAGGGTCGCGCAGGCGCAGGTTTTCATGCGACAGGCGCTGGCTGCGCGTGAGCAGCGAGTAGGCGAAGCCGTCGACCGGCATGGCGCCGTAGCGGGCCACGTTTTCGAACCAGTCCATCGAATTGCGCGCCGCGCTTTGCAGCTTGCTCACCTCGGTCATGCGCGCCGTCTGATAGCGCAGCAGCGCGGCGTCGAGGTCCCCGTCGCCATCCGGTTCGAGCGGCAGTTCGGCGGCCAGCGCGATCGCGTCTTCCAGCGCCAGCTTGGTGCCCGAGCCGATGGAGAAATGCGCCGTGTGCGCAGCGTCGCCCAGCAGCACCAGCGGCACGTGGCGGTCATCGACGTCGATCGCATGCACCCACTGGCGGCAGGCCAGGCGCGCAAAGCGGTGCCACATGGCCGCGCCACCACGGGTAGCCTGGGTCAGGAGTGGCGCGCCACCAAGCAGGCGCGCGAACAGGCGCTCGCAGAACGCCAGTGTGGCTGCAGGGTCCAGGTCGGCCAGGCCGCTGGCGCGCCAGGTCGATTCCAGTGTCTCGACGATGAAGGTCGCATTCTCGTCGTCGTATTGGTAGGCGTGGGCCTGGAACCAGCCATGTTCGGTTTGTTCGAAGGCGAACGTGAACGCGGCGAAGCGGCGCCGCGTGCCAAGCCACACGTAGCGGCAGCCCTGCTGGAACAGCTCTGGCTGGAACACGGCGGCGTGGCGCGTGCGGATCGCGCTGTGCACGCCGTCAGCGGCCAGCACCAGGTCGGCGCCATGGCGCCGTGCCAGCGCCACGGCGTCCGTCACGTCGGTGTCGAACACGAGCGTCACGCCGGCTTGTTCGCAGCGCGCCTGCAGGATGCCGAGCAGGCGCTTGCGCGCAATGCCGCAAAAACCGTGGCCGTGCGAGGTCACTGTCGCGCCGCGGATCAACACGTCGATCGCGTCCCAGCGATTGAACGCGGCTTCGATGGCGCGCGCGCTGGGCGCATCGGCCAGCGCCAGGTTGCCCAGGGTCTGGTCCGAAAACACGACACCCCAGCCGAACGTGTCGCCAGCCCGGTTGCGCTCGACGACCGTCACGTTGTGGCCTGGATCGCGCAGTTTCATCAGCAGGCCGGCGTACAGCCCGGCCGGCCCGCCACCGACGCAGACGATGTTCATGTTCTCTCCTATACTGGCATGGCGCCTATCTTACCTGCGCTGCTTCGCGACATGTCAACGGCACGTAGCGCACGCGAGACTCATCCACTGTGGATAAGTCAATTTTTAGTACAATCAGGAAACTTTGCTGCCATTTCCCCGCCGCACGTCGCGGGTTTTATCGATGAACCGTTCGCCAACCATGCTCCACATCGCACAGAAGATCGCGCTATCCGTCGTCACCGGCACGCCGTACCCGGGGCCGCAGCGATGAACAAGTCACCTGGACGCTTTCGCCTGAACAGCCTGCGCAGCCGCCTGATGCTGCTGGTGCTGCTGGCCATCACGCCGATTGCGATCGTCACCGTGCTCGGTGGCCTGCGCGAACGCGAAGCCGCGATCCGCGCTTCTGAAGACAACCTGAAACGCCTGACGGCGCTGGCTGCCGCCAACGAAGCGCAGTCGATCGACCGTGCGCGCCAGATCCTGGTCGACCTGGCCAGCGTGCCGGACCTGATGGGCAAGACCGCCGACTGCAACGCGCTGCTGGCCAACGTCCTCGATCGCAACGACATGTATGTCAATTTTGGCCTGATCCAGCTCAATGGCGACGTCAGTTGCAGCGCAGTGCCGATGGTGCATCCGGTGAACCTGGGCGATCGCAGCCACTTCAAGCGCGCCGTCGCCGAACGCCGCTTCATCGCCGGCGACTACATTTTCGGGCGCGTGATCCGCCGCCACACGATCAACCTGACCTATCCGGTCACCGACCGCGACGGCAAGGTCGTCGCGGTGGTGTTTGCCGCAATGGACCTGGCCGGCCTGGACACCTTCGTCAACGACATCAGCCTGCCGGCCGGTTCGATCCTCGAGACGGCCGACGCATCGGGCAAGCTGATTTCGCGCCGTCCCGATCCCGAGCGCTGGTTCGGCAAACGCGTCCCTGCACCGCTGTTCGCGGCGATGCAGGGCCCGCACGACAACGCCCGCGTGATCCAGGGCGAGGATGGCATCGAGCGCCTGCACGCATTCGCGCGCGTCGGCCCGCCGACGCTGTCCGACTACACGGTCACGATCGGCGTGCCGACCGAGACCATTACGCGCGTGGCGCGCGAAGCGCAGCTGATGTCGCTGCTCGGCCTGGGCCTGACCACCATCCTGGCCCTGCTGGCGGCCTGGCTGGCGGGCGACAAGCTGATTGTCCGGCGCGTGCGCAAGCTGATGACGGTGGCGCGCCGGATCGCCGCCGGTGAACTCGACGCCCGCACCGGCATCGGATCGAACAGCGAAGAAATCGGGCGGCTGGCCTCGGCCCTGGACGAGATGGCCGAGCATCTGCAACAGAAAGAAGCCCAGCGCAGCCAGGCCGAGCGCGAGCTGCGCGCGGCCGACCAGCGCAAGGACGAATTCCTGGCGATGCTGGCCCACGAACTGCGCAACCCGCTCGCGCCGATCAGCACCGGCGCCCATCTGCTCAAGCTGCTGCATTCGGACAATGCACAGATCACGCAGACCTGCGCCATCATCGCGCGCCAGGTCGAGCACATGACGAGCCTGGTCGACGACCTGCTCGACGTCTCGCGCGTGACGCGCGGGCTGGTCACGCTATCGACCCAGATCCTCGACCTGCGCAAGGTGGTTGACGACGCGGCCGAGCAGATCCGGCCCCTGATGCTGGCACGGCGCCACAAGGTGGTGCTCGACATGCCGCCGGAACCGGCCAGCGTCAAGGGCGACCACAAGCGCCTGGTGCAGGTCGTGGCCAATCTGCTGGGCAACGCGACCAAGTACACGCCGGAGGGCGGCCACATCACCCTGCAACTGGCGCTGCAAGGCGATACCTGGGTCATTGACGTGACGGACGATGGCATCGGCATGGATGCGCGGCTCGTCGAGCGCGTGTTCGATCTGTTCACGCAGGCCGAGCGCACGCCGGACCGGTCGCAGGGCGGACTGGGTCTGGGCCTGGCGCTGGCACGCAGCCTGGTCGAACTGCATGGCGGCAGTGTCGGCGCGCTCAGTGCCGGCCCGGGACTGGGCAGCACGTTCACCGTGCGCCTGCCGCGCTTCGCCCAGGAAAATCTGGCCAGCCCGGCGGCGTCGCCGCTGCTGGCCGGTGTCGCCAGTGCCGCAGGGCCCCTGCGCATTCTCGTGGTGGACGACAATCTCGATGCCGCCCACACGCTGAGCCTGTTCCTGCGCGCAAGCGGCCATACGATCGAAGTGGTCTACAGCGCGCTGGATGCGATCGACGTCGCGACCGTGTTTGCGCCGCAGGTGTGCCTGCTCGACATCGGCCTGCCCGACATGGACGGCAATGAACTGGCGCGGCGCCTGCGCGTGCTGCCCGAGATGGACGGCGCCACGCTGATCGCCGCCACCGGTTACGGGCGCCAGCAAGACCGCGAACAGGCGCGCCTGGCAGGGTTCGATCATTACCTGGTCAAGCCGCTCAACACCATGCAACTGGGCGATATCCTGGCGCAGGTGGACGGCGACTGACGGCGATACCGCAACTGAACCGCCCTTGCGCGCTGCGCCGTCTCATCGGCACAACAGCGCATCAGATAATACGTGACAGGTGTCAATGTCACTACATAGAATTTGCATCAAGAAAAATACAATGCTCCGGAGTAATTCCGTGCGGCGTGCCGAACAGGATGCTTCATGACAATTCCTCCAGATGACATTGCGCAGTGGCGCATCAAGGTATTCACCACGATCCTGCCGATTGTCGTGGCGCTGGGCTTTGTTGCGGCCCTGCCCAGCATCCCGCTCCTCATCAGCAAGGGCAAATGGCCGGTCATCGTCATGGACGTGGTGGCGCTGGCATGGCTGCTGGGCATCTGGCGGTTCGACCGCGTCTCGCACACTGCGCGGGTTTTCAATTTCATTGCCATGCTGTTCCTGATCTCCGTCGGCCTGCTGTTCGCGGTGGGTCCGGTCGGCCTCGTCTACCTGACTGCCCTGCCGGCAATGGCCGTCATCCTGCTCGGCATGCGCCAGGCCCTCATCATCCTGGCGCTGGGCGCGGCCTGCGTGCTGCTGCTTGGCGTGAATGGCCAGGTCCATCTGTACGTCCCCGGCATGGAACAAAATGGCCTGGCATCGGCGATCGTCGTCGTCATCAACTTCTGCTGCGTCGGCGCGCTGATCACGATCACCAGCGGTACCCTGCTCAAGGGGCTGGCCCGATCGCTCCTGGAGGCGCGCACGGCCGCCGCCGGCCTCGAGGCGGGCCAGTTGCGCCTGCATGCCGTCAACGACGAGCTGCGCCTGACGGCGGCCGCGGTCGCACGCCTGAACGATATGGTCATGATCGCGCGCATGGTCGATGCGCCAGGCGCCGAGCAGCCGATCATCTTCGCCAACGACGCGCTGCTGCGCCACACCGGCTACGCGCGCGAAGAAGTCATCGGGCGCAGCGTGCGCATGCTCGAAGGGCCCGACACCGACCAGGACACCGTCAGGCGCGTGATCACTGCGGTGATGCACAAGGAAGCCGCCAGCGCCGAGATGATCCTGTATACGAAGCACGGCACACCCTACTGGGTCGAGGCCGAGATGGTGCCGTTCGCCGGCGACAGCGGCGCGATCACGCACTGGGTCATCGTCAGCCGCGACGTGACCGAACGGCGCAACGCCGCCGACGCGATCCACCGCCTGGCCTTCTATGATGTGCTGACCGGCCTGCCGAACCGGCGCCTGCTGATGGAGCGGCTCGATGTGGCAGTGGCAGGCGCCCGCACAGGCGCATCGACGGCTGCGGTGCTGTACGTCGACATCGACAATTTCAAGACCGTCAACGATGCCCGCGGCCATGCCATCGGCGACCAGCTGCTCAAGAACGTGGCCGATCGCCTAGTCGCGATGACCGGCGACGAAGGCTGCGTGGCACGCCTGGGCGGGGATGAATTCGTCGTCCTGCTCGACAAGCTTGGCCAGAATGCGGACCGGGCCACCGACCGCGCGCTGGCCGTGGCCGAGCGGATCCGGGCGGCGCTGGCCGACAAGATCGTCATCGATGCCCAGCGCTACTACGCCACCAGCAGCATCGGCGTGGCGCTGACCGCGTCCGGTCATACGCTGCAGCAGACCGTCCACGACCTGCTGCGCGAAGCCGACACCGCGATGTACCATGCAAAGTCACGGGGCCGCAATGGCGTGGCACTGTTCGAACCGGGCATGCTGTCCGATGCCGAAGGCCGCCTGACACTCGAGCGCGACCTGGGCCAGGCGCTCGATAATGGCGAGCTGTCGCTGCACCTGCAACTGCAGGTCGACGGCGCACGCATGCCGAGCGGCGCCGAACTGCTGATGCGCTGGCGCCGCAAGGATGGCAGCAGCGTCCCGCCCGATGTGTTCATCCCGGTGGCCGAATCGAGTGGCCTGATCGTGGCGCTGGGCGACTGGGTGCTGCGCGAAGCGTGCCTGGCCTGGCACGTGCTGGACCGCGCCGGCCACCGCTTCCCGCTGTCGGTCAATGTCAGCCCGATGCAGTTCCGCCAGCACGACTTCGTCACGCGGGTCGAAGCGATCCTGCACGAGACGGGCGTGCCGCCCGGCCAGCTGATCTTTGAAATCACCGAAGGCTTGCTGGTCGACCGGCTCGACCAGACCATCGAGCGCATGCACGCGCTGGCCGCACTCGGGATCCGCATCTCGATCGACGACTTCGGCACCGGTTATTCGAGCCTGTCGTACCTGACCCGGATGCCGCTGTACGAACTGAAGATCGACAAGAGCTTCATTCGCGACACACCGCACGACAAGAACGGCACCGCCATCGTGCAATCGATCCTGGCGATGGCCGGCCACCTGGGCCTGCGCGTGGTGGCCGAAGGCGTCGAGACGTCGGCCCAGGCCGAGTACCTGGCAGCGCACGGCAATGCCTGCATGCAGGGCTACTTGTTCCACCGGCCGATGCCGCTCGAGGCGCTGCTGGCCGAACTGCAGGCCGCGCCCCAGCCAAGTTTGTCCGCCGCCTGATCAACAGCGTCGCCAGGGGCGGCGCCAATCCCTTATCATCCTGCCTCGAACAGGGAGATCTTGATGGATGAAGTGGGAATCGTGCTGGCCATGCTGCTGGCGGTGGTGGCCAGCGGCTACCTGGTGCGCATGCTGCCGTTCGCGGTGCCGCTGCCACTGATGCAGATCGCGCTCGGCGCGGCCATTGCCGGCAGCACCGGTCACGGGGTGCGGCTTGAACCGCATATCTTCTTTCTCGTGTTCCTGCCGCCGCTGCTGTTTCTCGACGGCTGGCGCATTCCCAAGATCGGGCTGTTTCGCGACCGCTCCACGATCCTCGAACTGGCCCTGGGCCTGGTACTGTTTACGGTGCTGGGCGCGGGCTTCCTGATCCACTGGCTGATTCCGTCGCTGCCGCTGGCCGTGTGCTTTGCGCTGGCCGCCATCCTGGCCCCCACCGATCCGGTCGCGGTGTCGTCGATCGCGGCGCGCGTGCCGATCCCGCCGCGCCTGATGCACATCCTCGAGGGCGAATCGCTGCTGAACGACGCCAGTGGCCTGGTGTGCTTCCGTTTCGCCGTGGCGGCCGCGCTGACCGGTTCCTTCTCGCTGGGCGAAGCCACGCTGACGTTCCTGTGGGTGGCACTCGCGGGCGTGGCCATCGGTGTGGGCATCACGGTGGGCGTGAGCTGGGCCCAGCGCCAGCTGGCCGCGCGCATCGGCGAAGAAAGCGGCTCGCCGATCCTGATCAACCTGCTGCTGCCGTTCGGCGCCTATCTGGTGGCCGAGCACCTGGCCGCCTCGGGCATCCTGGCCGCGGTGGCGGCCGGTGTGACGATGAGCTATGTCGAATTGAGCGGCCGCGCCGCAGCCACGACGCGCGTGCGGCGCGCGGTCGTCTGGGACACGGTGCAGTTCGCGCTGAACGGCATCATGTTCGTGCTGCTGGGCGAGCAGCTGCCAGACATTCTCAATGCTGCCCTGATCGCGCCCGAACTGCCACGCGCGAACGATGTCTGGTGGCTGGCGACCAACGCGCTGGCCATCAGTTTTGGCCTGATCCTGCTGCGCTTTGTCTGGGTCTGGGTCTCGCTGCGCCTGACACTGCTCAATGCCCGGCGCCAGAAGCTGCCGGAATACCGCCCCAACCCGCGCCTGATCCTGGCCACCTCGCTGGCCGGTGTGCGCGGCGCGATCACACTGGCCGGCGTGCTCACGCTGCCGCTGGCGATGCCGGGCGGCGCGCCCTTCCCGGGGCGCGACCTGGTGATCTTCCTGGCCAGCGCCGTGATTGTCGTCTCGCTCGTGCTGGCCAGTGTCGGCCTGCCGCGCGTGCTGCGCGGCCTCGAACTGCCGCACGATTCGGCGCATGAAAGCGAAGAAGCACGTGCGCGCCATGCCGCCGCGCTGGCCGCGCTCGAAGCCATCGCCAATGCACCGCCACCGCCACCCACCTCGGGCTGCGATGCGCAGGGCGCAATGGAGATGCATGCGAGCGCGGTCGACCAGGTGCGCAGCCTGTACCAGTACCGGCTCGATGGCGGCAACGGCAACGATGTCGATCCGGCGCACGCACGCGCCGCCGAAAGCGCCGAGCGCCACTACCGCCTGGCCGCGCTGGAACATGAACGCGCCGTCCTGCTGCGCATGGCGCGCAACAACACCTTGTCCGACGAAGTCGCGCGCAAGCTGCTGCGCGAGATCGACCTGGTCGAGGCGCGCTATCGTTGAACCGGATGCGGGCGCGGCTGTCCCGCACTCCGTTATCTTGCGAACAGTGCGGGCCCTGGCCCGGGCGTAGGATCGACGCGATATTCACCATTCGCTAAACACACCATGCCCAGCCAGACAACCGACACCGTCGACGCTCTCGACACCAAAGATTCCACCAGCGCCGCGCGCGCAGCCGGCCTGCGTTACGTGCACGATGGCCGCGCCGGCGTCAAACGCGAAGCCGTCAAGGACGGCTTTCGCTACCTGGACTCTCATGGCGATCAGGTAGAGGACGAGACGACGCTGGCGCGCATCAAGAGCCTGGTGATTCCACCGGCCTGGCAGGACGTCTGGATCTGCGCACAGGCCAATGGCCACCTGCAGGCAACGGGGCGCGATGCGCGCGGGCGCAAGCAATACCGCTACCATCCAAAGTGGCGCACGGCGCGCGATGAAGTGAAGTACGAACGCATGCTCAAGTTTGGCGATGCGCTGCCGGCGATCCGGCACGAAGTCGACCGCGCCCTCAAGCTCCCCGGCCTGCCGCGCGAGAAAGTGCTGGCAACGATCGTGTACCTGCTCGAAGCGACGATGATGCGGGTCGGGAACGAAGAATACGCGCGCACGAATAAATCGTTCGGCCTGACGACGCTGCGCAACCGCCACGTGAAAGTCGACGGCAGCGATGTGCAATTCAGCTTCCGTGGCAAGAGCGGCGTGTACCACAAGGTGAAAGTGCACGACCGGCGCCTGGCCGGCATCGTCAAGCGCACGCGCGACCTGCCGGGCCAGGAACTGTTCCAGTACATCGACGAGGATGGCGAAACGCACAGCGTGGACTCCAGCGACGTCAACGACTACCTGCGCGCGATCACCGGCGAAGAATACACGGCCAAGGATTTCCGCACCTGGTCAGGCACCGTGCTGGCAGCGCTGGCCCTGCAGGAGTTCGAGAAGTTCGACTCCGAAACGCAGGCCAAAAAGAACATCGTGCGCGCGATCGAGTCGGTGGCCGAAAAGCTCGGCAACACGCCAACGATCTGCCGCAAGTGCTACGTGCACCCGGCCGTGCTGGACGCCTACCTCGAAGGCGCGCCGCTGGACGTGATGCGCGAACAGACCGAAAAGAAGCTGGCCGAAGACCTGCACGCGCTGCAGCCCGAAGAGGCAGCGGTGCTGGCGATGCTGCAGCAGCGGCTCAAGCACGAAGAGGAAAAGCCGCGCGCGGCGCCGCGCGAGAAAGCATCTGCAAAGGCGCCAGCTAAGTCAGCAAAGAAACCAGCGGCAGCGAAACCGGCGGCAGCGAAACCGGCGGCAAAGAAACCGACGGCCAAGAAACCGGCAGCCAAGCGTGGCGCGCCGGTCGCAGCGTAGCGCGACCCAACCTGCCCCCGCCTACAGCGGGTGGTTGAACACCTGGCGCAGGTAGGCGATGTAGGTGACGTCGGTGCACTGCGACTTGCCCGGCTCGTCCGACAGCTTGGCCACCGGCTGGCCGTTGCAGCGCACCAGCTTCATGACGATATTGATCGACGGGAAAGGCGTGTCGTTGGTCAGCTTGGTGCCGATGCCGAAGCCCGTCATCACGCGGTCGGCAAAATGCCGGTACAGGCTCAGGGCCTTCGGGATGGTCAGCGCGTCGGAGAACACGAGGCGCTTGGTGCGTGCATTGATGCGCAGGCGCGCGTAATGGGCCAGCGCCTTTTCGCCCCACACGACCGGGTCGCCCGAATCGTGCCGCAGGCCGTCGAACAGCTTGGCAAAGTACAGGTCGAAGTCGGCCAGAAACGCGTCCATGCCGACGACATCGGTCAGCGCCGTGCCCAGATCGCCCCGGTATTCCTGCACCCAGTTCTCGAGCGCGGCGCTCTGGAAGTCGACCAGGCGCGTGCCGAAGGCCTGGTGCGCCTGCAGGTATTCATGTGCCATCGTGCCGATCGGGACCAGGTTGAAGCGGTAGGCCAGGTAGACGTTCGACGTGCCCTTGAAGTACACCGGCAGCTCGCGCGCCAGCGTCTGCACCACCTCGTCATGCCATTCACCGGAGAAGCGGCGGCGCACACCGAAATCGAAGAACTCGAACGGGTTGGCGCGCGGGGCTTCTTCGCCGAACGCGCGCAGCTCGTCGATCTTCTGACGCAGGCGCAGGCGTGCTTCGGCCAGGGCCTCGGCCTGGTCGAAACGGCGGAAATACAGCTCGTTGACGATATACAGCACGAAGATTTCATAGCCCATCACGTGTACCAGCGGGCCGCTGGCGCGGATGCGCAGGTGCGGGCCGTCGGTCGTGACCTCGATGAACTTGCGCTGGAAGCGAAACAGCGTGAGGAAGTCAGCGAAGTCGCCCTTGATGAAGCGCAGTCCGCGCAGGTAGGCGACTTCGTGCTCGGTAAACATCATCGAGCACAGGTGATCGAGCTCGCGTTCGATGTCTTCCTTGAGCTCCGCCAGCGGATAAGCCGGCTCGTTACGGCAGCGGAATTCGTACTCGCCCGTCGCGCCCGGGTGGCTGTGCAGCAAAGCCTGCCACATCGTGAATTTATACAGATCGGTTTCAAGCAGGCTGCGAACTACTGGTTTCATCGTTGCTCCAGGTCGATGATGGGGCGGGCCGGCCTGACCAGGCCAGCCAGGGCTTGGTTCATTTGCCGGCGGCTGGCGTGCGGGTGCGGCGCTTCGGCGCAAGCATCGTGCCCGTGCAGCCGGGCGTACCGCAGCGGCAGGCGAACAGTTTCTTGAGCTTGGGCGTATGGCGCTCTTCGTAGATCAGGGCGTAATTGTAGTTCAGCTCTTCACCGGCGTCGATGTCGTGCATCGCATGGATATAGACCTTGCCTTCATCTTCGAACGCTTCGCAGTTCGGCGAGCAGGCGTGGTTGATCCAGCGCGCCTCGTTGCCGCGCCGGCCGCCGTCGATCACGCGGCCGTCGGCCAGGCTGAAATAGAAGGTATGGTTGACCGGGCCGCCGGCCTTTTCGGCGCGCTCGGTCGCGAGGTCCCAGCTGATGCGCTCACCGCGGTACTCGATGATGCGCTCGCCCGCGGCGATGGGCTTCCTGGCGAAAACGCCGTTACCGTGGATCGGCGACTGGCGTACTTCGTACGACGGGCCGTTATCTAGCGTGGCAGTACTGGTGTCAGCCGGCGTGGCTGGGGTTCGCTTGGTGGTCATCGAGGTGGCGCAAGGACGAGAAAAAGAGAGCGTCCATTATGGCCGCATTCGTCCAAAACGCCACGCACTTGCCGCTAGACGGGGAAATCCTCCTCGCGGTATTCGAGCGCATCGCCCGCGCCGCCACTCCGCC
>Ga0308169_10000877_pt1 | contig 38815 bp, 53 predicted proteins | sample PhyBR1_2_FD_202139 | JGI IMG/M metagenome (GOLD analysis project Ga0308169, IMG submission 202139) | Phyllosphere microbial communities from UC Gill Tract Community Farm, Albany, California, United States - DLSLSB.R1 | ecosystem: Host-associated > Plants > Phyllosphere > Unclassified | place...
TCTCAATACTCTCAAACCATCAGACGTACTCATAAACCGTTCTCACCAATTGAAAAGATTCGCAAAACACTTGTCTCTCTACTTCCAAGGTAAATAACCAAACACTTTCTACTTGGAGCACTCTAGATCTCTTACAACTAACACTCCCTCTCCATTCCGAGTTGTAGGTCTCGCACAAGCTCATCATGCACATTCATTAATCCTTCAAAAGTTGCCTCAAAACATTCCAACTCCAATTCAAGAATCTTCAATTTTCTTACCTCCCTCTTCTTCTTCTTCTTCCTCTGATCAACCAGATGGAGAACCAGTAGCGCCCTTGGGAGGAACTGGGAACGAAGGATGGGCACAGATATTACAGGAGATTAAAGATACAAATTTGAGAGTTATGCAGAGTCATCAGGATCTCGCAAAGAAAGTTACGAAAGATGTTGTAGGACCACTCAATAAACTCGTGAGGCATTTCCTCACTTGCTTTCATCTGTCCTTTATCGAGTGATACTCATGTAGTGAGAGTGTGGCTCACAGCGAGAGTCGATGAAAGGACATATCAACGCAATGGAGAAAGATATTAATCGACTATGCGACGCTGTTCAACGTGAACGGTACGTTTCCCTCCCTTCTCTTCTCTCGTACTCTCACTTACCCTTCTCTCTCTTTCATAGTGATCTGACCGCTCCCCTCCTATCACGACTCTCCTCGGCCTTGACGACGAAAGATTCCCCCCTCCGTCCTCAATTCTCGGATGATCCACTCTTGATCCGCGCGCAATTGGAGAACCAATTGACGAATCAATTGCAGAAAGAGAATGAATTGCTCGTCGCTGTCAAAGGGTGGACGGAGAAGACTGAGGGAAAGGAGAAAGAATTGTTTGTTGAATTGGCGAGGTGTTGGAGGGATTGGGAATCTACAAAGTACGCACAAATCTCCTACCTCATCTGTTCTCTTTGAAAGTGACTGATGATAAGGTTCGTGTAAGTGCAGCTCTGCGATGTTACTCGGTACACAACAACTCTCAATGTTCCTCTCCGCTACAGTCGATTCAGTACCTCCTGAATTGGAATGGAATCATTTCCTCAAACTCAACCATACTATTCCTTCCGACCTACCTCCCAAGACTCTCAGCGATATAGAATGGGAAGGAAAAGGAGATGAACGTTGTGGGATAATCAAAGAAGGATTGTTGGAACGACAAACGAGTTGGATCAAGAGTTGGAAAGCAGCTTACTTCATCTTGACTCCTACTGGTCACCTCCTTTTGTACCCTCCTCCGAGTGCTACTCCAGCTAGATCAAGAGCTAGTACTACTTCGACTGGATCGATGACCGCTCCTCCTCCTCCTCCTCCGACTCATCATTCGAGATCTACTCCTTCTACTCCAGATCTAACGAATACCCCTTCTTCACCATCAATCTCGTTCCCCGAAGCTTCAGGATCGTTATCCTCGATCTCTCCTACCGCTTTCCACCTTCTCACTACCTCGACTCCCCTCCTCTCTCTTCACTTACCTTCCTGTTCACTCGGTCCCATGCCTACTCCAGAACACGAATCGCCTTTAGCAACTACCGATGACGCACCTGCTCTACCTCCCACTCCCCCTTCAAAGAAATCCAAATCCCTCGATGCAGCATTCACCATCACTGAGTCCGAAGGAAAAGGAACGAAACACATTTTACGAGCCGTCCCACACTCTGGGGAAGATGGGGATCAATGGGAAGAAATGGGGAAATGGGTGAAAGAAATCTCTTCCTTCACTTTGCCCGCACCACCATCTCCCAACCTCGTCCCCACTCCTCCTACTCTCCCATCCCGTTCTGTTTCTTCCACTTCAATCTCCTCTCCTCCACTCCCTCAATTACCTTCCTCACCTACCACTCCCGAACCCGCTCCAACTCCAGCATCTACCTCAATTTTCGGTGGTTTCTTCGGTTCAACTCGATCCTCTACAACTTCAACAACTTCTCAAACCCTCTCAACCGCTTCCCCTTCGTCCTCTTCATCAGAAGAAATCGATCTTTCTTCCTCTTCCTCTAACGCCCCACCCCCTCTCCCACCTCGCGATCAAGCATATCAACGTTCCTCACTCTCTTTATCCTCCTCACACTCTCTCACTCCCTCTTTACTCCAACGTCAGAGGGGAGAGAGTGAAGATGCAGTTTTGATTGAAGATCAGAGAGTGTCTGATGAGGAAGAGGAAGAGGAAGGAGAGAAAACGGCAGATGAAGGAGAAGATTTAGGTGATCTTGGACGCTCTTTGTCACCACCACCATCAGCAGTAGCGAGAGCTCCACCGCCTTTACCTAGTAGAGGTAGTAATGGTAGAGTTGCGAACTTGGCGAAAGCTTTTGAAGAGGATGTGAAAGAGAGGGAGAGGGAGAGGAGTGGGAGTATCGGAAGTAGTAATGCGGGGATGTCGGTGAAGAGTCCGGTATTGGAGAGTAAAGAAGAGGAGGAGATGGAAGTGGAGAGTGGTGGGAAAAAGAAGAAAGGAAAGAAGGGAAGGAAATCTAAAGAAAAGAAAGAAATCGTGCGTCTTCATTCGCTCTCCCAGTCGCTCTTGACTTGAACTGACTGCAACGGGTTGTTGAGTGCACAGGTCCTACCACCCTCGATTCCACTCGATCAAGAAGAAAACGATGGAGATCTCTCCCTCGCTTCCCCTCCCCTTGACCTCGGGAACACTCAAGACGTCTCCTCCTATTCTACAGGAGAGAATCCATTCGATCTCTCACTCTCCCACTTGCACCTCGACGAACAAGGGGAAACGAAAGATGATTCAGTCGACGAGGGACCTGGGGATCTTAGTTTCGATCAGGAGAAATTGGAGAGAGAGTATGGGGATGGAGATGGAGAGGAATTGAAGAGTCCTCCTCCTATGGTGCTTGAGGAGGTTGAGGAAGGACCTGGAGGTGATTTGGGAGAGGAAAAGAAAGAGTAAAGGGAGAGAGAGGGAAGAAAGATCGTTCTGCAGGTTCAGAATTTACTTTTTTTTGAGGGATTGAGGAAGGGGGGTTTCTTTATCAGGTTTTTTATTCGAACGGTAATAGGTGTGCTTGAGTTTTGGGAGGTTTGCATTGTGCTTTTTTTGAGGGAAGTTGGAAATAGATGAACGACAAGTTTTTTTGTTCACAGTGGTTTTTCGCGAGATTGTGACAATGGTCTGTCTCGAGCTTGTAGGTTGCTAGTGGTTATCGATTCTAGTCGCTGAGCAGTGCAGCACGATTAGAGTACGCTCTTGCTCAGTTGCAATTTGAGGAGAATGCGAAAATTGATGAGATCTCTTGCTTCTTCTTTCCACTCACTTCATCTCGCTCTGTCGCTCGCTACTACTCGATATGAGCCTTTTACCAGCGGTCGGGACTGTCTATGGCTCATTGAATCACTTCAAGCTCAACATGCTCCAGAGAGCGGGTTCGTCTTTCGAACCTCTACCGACCTGTTGCAGACTCGCTGAGACTCTTCTCTCCCCTGCAGAGGAGCACAACTTCAACTTGAGCGTGAGAGGCGGTGTGAAAGGCTCAGCGATGACATTAGGCTGTCCTCTACGTGTTCAAGGAAAACCGTGCAACTTCAAGATTCAAGGAACAGTTTCCAACCGTGGCGTGAGGATCAGCAAGTTGAGCGGGACTCACAGCTGCAGTGCAGAAGAAAGGGCGAGCAAAAGAGAACAAAGTCAGGATTCGCTCAGGGCAAGAATATTGCAATTGCAGGAAGACATAGCGGACGAAGGAGAAGCTTCGAGTGGTCGCGAGGACGATAGTGAATATGGCAACCGGAGATCGTCGAAGGAAGCCAGCAAAAGGCGTAACTCGGTTAGTCTTTGCTTTCACCTTTCCTTTTCGCATGCTGTGGAGGCGAAACAACCTGATTGAACCAATGCTGCACAGTCTCCTCTTACGAGCCTGCATGATTCAAGCGATAACAACGACGAAGCTCACCTCAGCGAGTCGAACTCTGTTCAAGAATCAGGCAATCGACGCTTCGTTCGAGAAAGGAATTCCAAGCATCGTTCTTTTGACCACTTCGATCAACCCGACCATGCTCTCAATTGCGCTCCACATCAGTCTATCCGTCGCGCCTCTCATGATGTCCGTCTCATCCCGCTTAAGACAGAAAGACTGGACCTCACTCTGGACTCGCAGAACGAAAAATACAATCGTCCAAATGTCTCGCCGATCAAAGCACCACTTTACTCGCAGTCCTCCTCAGCTCTCATACACAGCCCAGGTCCGATATCTCGCATACAGTTCACTTCAGCAGATGCGAACGAGCCAAGTCAAGTTGGCAATGTGAGCGGAAAACTTCCGCTCTCGAATGTACTCCCTCTAAGCGCTAACACTGGTATCGACAGCGCTCCCGACACTCTCCCGGGTTTTACAATTCAGTGGACATCAGAAATGTCGCCCGTCCCGTCGATTCTGTCGATTACGGAGGTTTCGCCGATTCTGCCTCTTCTTCACCAATCCCAGAGACTTCCACCGTTCCTTCTTCCTTACGTACGCTGGCCGTACCCGCACCTCGCCATCCTCCTTCCGTCGCCTACGTTCCCGCTCCTCTCGAGCAAGAAACCCTTATGCTGCCTCCCCGTTTTAAGAAACGAAAGATCAGCACTGTACCCGCAAACAGCGACTCACGACCTTCAGTACCTCTCTCCCGCACGCCCTCGTTACTCTCCCGTCTGTCAGGCGCTCTACGTTACTTATGGCCGGGTCGACTCCACAGCTTCAAACGTTCACACGCCGAGATTCCTTCGCCTCTTCCTCTCGCCCACTCTGCCTCTCAGGACCACCTACAGAGCGCTATCTCCTTGCCGCGAGACCTCAGCTTCGACTGGTCGTCCTCTTCTCAACAAATCGCCTACTCCACTTCGAATTTCGTCTCTTTCCTCCGTCGTTTCGGCGTTACAGAGTTTGAATCGACTATCGCAAGCCTGCGTTCGACTGGAATCGATTCACTCGAGACTTTGATACTCGTTGGATCAATGGAAAAGGTTGTGATTGATGCGTTGGCGGAAAGAATGTGCGAGAAGAATGGAGAATTGATTCGTCAAGTCGGCGAAGGGATTCGATCATGCTTGAATGGAGATGAGTCCTGAGATGGAATCGAGGATTGTACTTAGTCAGACTTTGAAGGGAGGCATTGTAGAACTCGGATAGAATGATAGGGAAGGAAGGGAAGGGAAAGGAAAGGAAAGGAATTGCTTGAAACACTCGCTTGAAATGGACGCTTGAACTCTACAGTCCTAGTCAAGATTCCCCGTTCTCCAAGGGTATCTCAGCTCATGGTTGACGCTCTATTATCGATGCAGAGACGCGTTGATGAAATCGAGTTTCGCGAAAAGAGCAGTGAGCGAAGTCCTGCTCAATCGACATTGTCGCTCAATCTCATGAGCCAACCGCGTACTCCTTCTCGTTCCACAGGCTGTCCTTCAACTTCTGCTTGTCTTTGTTCGAGATGAGATTCGCTATTTCGTGAGATCAATAATTGCGAATTTTTTCTCTCTTTCACGCTTCAGCCCCTTTCTCCAGAACTGCTTCGCTCGCCTCGATGTCGATACTACCAGCACTCGGAACTTCATACAAGTCTCTAGACGCATTCAAGCTGGATGTTCAAGGAAGAGGAGGTGAGTAACTTGATCTTCAAAATGCTCGCTATCACTTCACACGCTTGCAGACCTAACGAGTATGCACTCAATAGATTTGTACTCGCTCAGATACTCTACACGAGACTCGAAGAAAGACCAACACCTTCAATTGAACTGCTCTGAATCAAGAGTCGAATCAACTTGCAGTTCTCGAGTCATTGCACGCAGATCTGACCATGGAGACTTCAGAGTCACAAATGTGAACCAGGTGCACTCTTGTCAAGAAACAAGAGGAGGTGAAGCGGAATGGGAAGGGATCGAGTCAAATCGCAAGCAGAGTAGACTCGATGATGAGGAACAAGATAACTTCGAGGAAACGACAGAGTACGATGATTGTGATGTACGAGTCAGGCAGTCGAGATCGGACTCAGAGGACGAGTGGAAAGGAGATGTCGCAGGTTCAGAATCTGAAGAGTCGACCTCGACTGGATCGGAAGATTCAGACAGCTCGACGTCATCAGACAGCTCAAACACTTTGAAGAAAGCAAAAGGTGACCGCAAGAAGGATGAGGGAAAGAAGAGTACTGCATCAACTCGCTTTCCTCCAGCTCGAGATCTTCGAAATGAGATTGCCAAGCTCGCAGTTGTGAGTCGCCTTCGCTCTTCCTGATCTCGACCCGTCGATCTAACGTAGTCCTCCACTGCAGCGTCCAGTCAGCTTCCCCTCACCAACTCAATCTTTCTCCGAACCTCCTCATCAACTCCTCGCAACTCTTCACGCCTTCGCTCAACAGAACGGCTTCTCTCTCTATCGCAGAAACAACAACAAGACAACGCTACAATTGAATTGCAGTCTAAACCATACTCGAAACAATAAGAAACCTGGCGGTAGATGCAAGTTCACGATTTCTGCTCGACGAGATCAAGATGGTCGCTGGAAAGTTCTTCCCTTGACAACTCAACACAATCACAATCTCAGCTCCACTTCGACTCTCTCGATCAGTACCGTCGGCGCCCCGGCTACAGTAGGATCAATCCCATCTCGCCCTCCAAGTCAGATTTTACCTGGCTACTCCTCTCTCGCATCCCACCTTCAGCCTGTCCCTGCAGCTCCTACGTATCGATACTCTTTTCCAGTTCAACCTCAGTCTTTCGCCCTCTCAAACACCGCCGCTTCCCCGAATCTCGCATCTCTTCTTCGCGCTTTCCATCCCTCTTTCGAAGCGCAACATTCTCTCGACTACTTCAATTCGATTGGAGTCGACTCGGTCGAAACCCTCACTCAGCTCCTGATGATGGAAGATGAAGGTTTCGAACGTTTCATAGGAGGAATCGAGAATGAGATTGGGAAGACGTTGAGGTTGATGAGGGAAGATCTACAGCAGGAACTCTCAAGGTGAAGGGTACGAGGAAGAAGACAGAGGGAGTAGCTTTACGCATGTGATCTCGGACTATGCTTCACCCAACTGGAGTTCGTCGAGAACGAAGAGCACTGTTCTCTCGACTCGAGAGTTTGCTTACTTTCTCTCCGCTTCGTTTTGACTTTTCTCACTCCTGACTAGTCTGATACCCTATTAGCTCTGTTCACTGACTTACCATTGACTGGCTATCTCAAAGTCCGAAATCATCCGCGGTTCAAACTGATTCCTCTCGTTCTCTTCTTTCTTCCTCCTCCCTCTCACTACTTCCGCTCACTTCTCGCCAAACTCACCCTGTAGATCTACTGAGCAATGTCTAGTATCCTCCCCGATGTAGGAACAGTCTACTCTTCCCTTCCAGCGTTCAAATTGGACCTCTATGAAAGAGGTTGTGAGTTACCTCTCTTCCCTTTCACTATCTCCCTCGCTGATCACGCAATCACTCGTAGTACAAAACTCGCTTCACCTCGTCATTCAACAATCGTCTCCGGACAAGAAATGTTACATTCATTGCGGGAACAGGATCGGAAACGACAAGAAATTTTGCACCTATCGTTGTTGGGCCAGAAACGTCGAGGGAGTCATTCAAGTTACGACAGTATGGAGGAGTCACTCTTGTCGAGGCTTTGATACTGAGGCGAAGAGATTGCAGGCCAGAGCTCACATGAAGGCGTTGGTCGACAAGGCGAGGAGCGAGTTAGCAAACTGGGAGGAGAGTGAGGAATCTGACGATGAAGAGCGCAAAGGTTCACCGGGTGCTTCAGAGATGGAAGCGGAAGATGGTGTTCAGGGGCAGGAAGTAGTCGCAGATGAGTACGTCGAAGTCGAATTCGGATCTTCGGAAGAGGTTGAAGAAGAAGACAAAGGAACGGAACACTCCGCCTCTCCTGCTGCCAGGGGAAGACGACGAGTCACACAAGACGCTTTGTCGACTTTCAGGAAGACCTTTCCCTCAGCTCGAGATGTTCAAACGGAATCCGACAAGCTCAAACTCGTAAGCTAGTGTTCGACTCTGAAGACTAGATCGGCGAGGAACATGGTTACTGATCAACGTCAGATCCTGATCTACTAGAGTGATGTTGTCGACCTTCCATCCCCTGAAACCACTTTCGACTCGGTTCGACAGCTTCTCATCGTTCTCTACGCCTTCGCGCAACAGCGTAAATTCACCGTTTCTCGACGTTCCCCTGAGCCTCGCGACGGCATTCGCAACACCATGATCATGAGGTGTCACCGAGGTACCTATCGCTTCAAACACGGACCGAATGGAGGACGTTGTACCTATCAGCTCTATGCGTCGAAAGGTCCAGACGGAAAGTGGAGGCTCGATACCGTTGTTGGTTCTCACAACCACGACGTATTGAGGTTGGGGAAGGATCTGAGCGTCGCAGCAGGATCAGGCGCCGTCTCGACCGGCTCGACTCACGACGATTCGCAACCTGCCTTCGCTAGTCCTCTTCTTGCGACTTCTTCCTCCATTACTCCTTCGACCCGACAACGTCTCGGTATCTCTATGCAAGCTGGTCATCCCTCGACTCAAGACGCAACATTCGACGCATCTGGTCAAAGGTTCACTCAAACGCTTTCCACCTCGACCCAATTTCAACCTTTCGCACTTCCCGCTACTCTACCTATTTCCTCCTTCTACTCGGCCAGTTCTTCGTCAGCAGTTGCGCCTATCACCCGACTTTCCACTCAAACTCTCCCTTCCCTCGATCCGATTCCCTCGACCTACCCACCCGATCTCGTTTCTTTCCTTCGTTCTTTCCGCTCTTCTCCGACAAATTTCCCCCATCTTCTCAACAAGCTTCACAACTCGGGAGTCGATTCTCTCGAAACTCTGCTCGAGATCTTGATGATGGAGGATGAATCGCTCGAAAACTTCATTGGAATGCTCGACGATCAAGAAGTAGGAATTAAGCTCTTGGAAATGGTACAGGAGATGAGGAGTGAGAATGGATTGGCTTGAAGAGTGGAGTTAGAGAGTGAAGGAGGGCTGAGGTGTAGGAATCGAGATAGGCAGAAGTTCAGCAAAGATTCGATTGCGAATGATGAAGAATGCTGTTCAATGTGACGGATGAGGAGGACAATCGGAAAAGCTTTATACGATCAAGCTCGGGATCTCACTTGACACACAACACTCGATATGAGCTCAAAGAGCTGTACTCCTTCTTTGACGAGTCTCGAGTATTTCGCTTTGGATCCTGCTCTTCTGTGTTCTCATTCTACTCAGCTTTGGATAGCTTCTTTGAGAGCTACTCACAAATCAACTCACGAGTTCCTCAAAGTCCGGGAGAGTCCGCGGTCGAGAGTAAGTCCTCTTCTTTCTCTTCTCTCTCCCTCTTTCATTCCTCTCACTCACTTTGTCTCTCCTCTTCCATCTCAGTGAAAAGGAATGGATTCACTACTTCCTCCAGTCGGGACCACCTACGCTTCTTTCAATCGTTTCAAGCTCGACATGTTTGAGCGAGGCCGTCAGTTCCCTCTCTCTACTTCGACATTCGCCCGAGCTGACAGCGACTGTACAAATCACAGTGCAACACTCGACCAACGTACTCGTCAGAGGCTCAACACCTGGAGTTCGTTCGCAGATCTGCTGTAACATCGTAGATTCAAGCGGGAGATACTGTGCTTTCGAAGCCGCGACCGAGCTCGTCGATGATGTCGTGACGGTGGTCAGACTCGTATCGACGCATACTTGCTCCAAAGAAGAAAGGGAGGACAAAAAGGAAACGGCGAGGGACAAGCTTAAGGAGAAGATTCGAAAAGTCAAGGCGCAGATTGAAAGGCTTGATACGAACAGGAGATCGGGCTCGAAGTTGGGCCATGTATCAAGAACTCTCAGGAGCGACTTGTCGGAGAAAGATCGCAACGGACAAGAGGAGGATCCGAATGAAGGACCTACCTCCGAGTCGGATTCATCTGTGGATCAACCTGCTCCAAAGAAACGAGTTCGGTACCAGCCTAGATCACCGCACTTGGAGGTGTTCCTCAGCATCTGCCCTCCAGCTCGAGACATTCAAACGGAAATTGACGAGGTCAAGAAGGTAATTCGACTATTTCTCAGGGATCAATCAGATCGGTCAAGCTGACAGTGATGCTGAGTACTTTGCAGCGAGGAGTCGTATCCCTTCCTTCCCCCCAGATTCCTTTCGACTCTCTTCGTGGTCTTCTTACCGTTCTCTTCGCCTATTCGCAACAACGCAACTACTCGATCTCTCGCCGTCTACCACAACTCAAGGACGGAGTCGGTGCAGCCCTCGTCATGAAGTGCTATCGCAATAACACTCGTTACAACACTGAGCCGAACGGAGGACGATGCAAATTTGAGCTTCACGGTTCGAAAACAGAGGACGGCAACTGGAGGTTCGACAAAGTAGTGGGATCTCACAATCATCCCGTTTTGGAGCTTACTGAGGGAGATGATCAACTAAGGGAAGAGAACGAGCGAGCGAAGGAGGGATCTGGTCAAGTGACGAAAGAAGCAAAGCTCGACTCGACCAAGTTCCAACCTTTCGCACTTCCCGCTCCTCGACTTCCTCTCGCTTCCTCTTCGACTCTTCCCTCTATCACTTCAGCGTCTATCATGGCTCCTCCTCCTCCCCGCCCAGTCACCACTACTTCTACCTCTACCGCTTCCGCACTGTCCTATCCTCTGGATCTCGTTTCTTTCCTTCGCGCTTTCGACTCTTCGCCCTCGAATTTCGCTCATACCCTCATCACTCTCCGCTCTTCCGGAATCAACGACCTCGACACTCTCATTGGTATCTTGGCGATGGAGGAGGAGAATCTTATGAGGTTTGTCGAAATGCTGTCGGATGAACTGGTCGGAAAGAGGATCGTGGAAATGGCGGCGGATCTGCGTGAGCGAGCAGTATGAACACTAGACAGCGTTTGAGGAGAAGTGTGTCGTCGACTGGAGTCTGGGGATTGTAGCTTGAAAGCTGGTCTTTACGGTAATAGAAAAATCGCCACTTTCGCTTTCTCTGTCGTCCACAAGGTTGTCTACACATCGATCTCTAGCCTCTGTAGTGGACTTGTGACCTGCGACTACACGAGGAGCAAGATGACGAGCACTTTCGTTTTGGATCCGATTTCGCTTCCGCATGACTTTCATGCACTTTTAGCTTTCTCTCCTCTATCGCTCTCCTCCCTTCTGTTCTTTTCGCCTCGCACATCTCATCCCTACGTTCGACAACTCGTCGAACCGAAGCCTCACACCTCTAAGACTCGCCTCTGAGCCTACACGACTACCCTCCTCCTTCGAAACCTTTCCTTTCTCATCGCCTCCCCCACCCCCTTCGACTCTTCTTCCGAACCTCCAAACTACAACCTCGTGTGATGTCTGGTATAGCAATGATGGGTGGCGCAACCATGACTTATCCAGGTCATGGTCATCGTCCAGGTGAAGGTCCTCAGTAAGCTCTTTTTTCTCCCTCTTCTCTTCTTCGACGAGATGCTCATAATTTCAGAACGTCGACAGAGCCGAAAGGGAGCGTGAACGTAGGCTTTCGATACACGCGTGCTTCGCTCGAGTGACCGCTTGCTAACAGATCGTTTTGTCATGTAGTTGCGAAGAAGATCGGCGGTGGTTTCAAGCGACTATTCGGGAAGAAAGAACCTGTACCGCCCGGCTCCGAGTCACTCGACGACAACGTCGAGCTCACCAATACTCAAGTCAAGTCTCTCGATGAACCCGCAAACAATACGGTCCCGAAACCCCTCGACTCGTAACATCTCGCTTTCTGCTTTCTGCTTTCTCCATAATGCACTCCTTTCTTTCTCTGTATATACTGTATCTTTGTGAACACATACTTCTTCAGCCTTACTTGCTTTGCTTCAGAGTCAAGGAAGAACCGCGAGGGAGCTTCGAGAGGTTGCCAGAACGACGTCGAGCTTTGCCTTTCGACTCGATGGAGCTACTTCGTCGCTTGTTCCCTACAGCACCATCTCGACCTGAGTATCACTACAATATGCTCTCATAGTCTTGAAGAGCCCTATATCACAGAATCGTGAAACAGAGCAAAGAAACGAAAAGTGTGATTTCGCGGTTATAGGGCAGTCTCGCTTCAAGAGCTCCCCTTCGCTGTACAGCTCGTGACACAGACTCCAGCTCGCTCATACTGGAACGCTCAGGAAGGCACAAGGACTGAACAGAAAGAGAACGTCCCGAAGCCTCATCGTTTCGAAGGTTGCTCCAAATCTCCAAAAAGCACAAGTTCTTTGCACTCGCGCTTCTAGCAGAGCTGATGCAATCCAGGTACATCTCACAAAGCAACACGATAGAAACCGTCGGAGTTACAAAGTTTGAAGCTCAGTGAAAGGCAGCAGGTCCTCCTCAGATCGTTTTTCGATTCTTTCGAGTCTCCGTACTCGATTGATTGAAAACGTTGATACGAGACCCAGTCTATAAATTCCTGATCAGATTCGCTGCAGCAAGACTGTTCGCTACCAGAACTCCCCTACTCGATGATCTCGACGAACGGGCCAGTTCGATGAAACGTCTGCCTGATGGACTGGCTTCGCTGCTTTGTAGTCTCGATTGGATTCTTTCGTGACCTTGGGCGAGCAACGAAGGAGATGGCTACCTCTATCGACAGACAGACCCAATAGAGTCTGCGGCTTGACCTAGCAGGGTTGGGGAGAATCCTCAATCGAGACGACGATCCACTTACGTAGCCGTTTGGATCGTCTTTTGGGCTCAATTCGCTGCAATCGACTGTTCTGACATCAAGAACGTACCGCATGAGAGCAACAGGCGAATGAGCGTTGAATGATATGCTCTTTACAAACGATAATATTTATCTACTCTTTTCCCTACTTCTCCTGCAGCAGACTCTGTAACCTCTCGATCAACGCCTCCTTCGCATCCATCTTCCTCCCTTGTCCCTGACCCCCCTTCTTCTGTCCACCTTTCCTCTGAGATCCCGAAAGCATTCGATTATCATTCTTCCTATCCTGCATCAAACTCTCCCTAGTAGCCAACCACCTCTCCTGTTCTTCCTTCGTCCTGTTCTTCTTCCTCCCCGCCAACAAATCAACCGGTCCTCGTTGATTCACTCCTAATGACTTGTAACTCTCTCCCGAAGGTCTCTGATCAAAGTAATCCGATAATCCACGTGGTGAAGCTTTCGATCCTCCTTTCTGATTACGAGTCGAACCGAATGAATCACGAGGAGATAAATCGGGAGGAAGGGAACCAGAGTAAAGAGGTGAACCGATAGGGTGACGAAGAGCTGGGGAGTTCGAGGTGTAATTGGGAGTATCGACGACGGGTTGCAAGTCGACTGCTCGAAGTCCGAGGAGTCGTGGTTCGTATTCTGCGGTTGCGGGACGGAATTCGGCAGATTTTCGAAGACCACTCGAAGTGAAGGCAGTCTTTTGTGCGTAACCGGTTGGGTTGATCGTTGGTCGAGTTAGGCGGAAATTGGCTCGTCCGGGTACGTTCGATCGGATCGAAGAGGCGTCAGGGTAGAAAGTCGTAGTTGGGAGACCACCAGAGTTTTGAGAGTTGAGAGGGGAGATCGTGGAGAGGACGGAAGAGTAAAGTTCTTGACCGGATCCTTGACGATAGGAAGAGAGGGGACCAGAAGATCGGTTGAAGTTGTTCACTGGGGAAGGACCAAGGAGTCGACCTGGAATAGGGGATGCGAGAGCGGATTCGAGGGGAGTAGGGGTAGCGTATTGGAGAGCGAGAGTTGGGTGGATCTGAGGGAGAGGGGTCTTGGAGGAAGGAGAAGTTGAAGAGGAGGAGGATGAAGGGGATCGAAGGAATCGTTCAACGAGTCGAACGAGTTCGTTTGGATTCGATTGAGCGTGAGCGTAAAGGTCGAAATCTGGGTCTACTTGTCCCGAGGTCGAACTCTTTGCCGTTTCCTCCGCTACGAATTGCTTGAACTCTTCTCTCCTGCCTTCCAACGATTCCAAGAAGTGGTCGAATTGACCTTCACTCATGGTCAAGAAATTTGGAGTTCTCGACAACGTCTCCTCCTCGATGACTTGCTGTGGTGATTTGATCGAACCTCCTACTTTCGCCGAACCAATCCCACTCAACGATTGAGGGACGAATCGACTTATAACTTGAGGAGGATCCCATCTCTTCCCACCCATCGAAGTGTACGCCTCACTCTGTAATCCAACCTTGATCTCGCCCATCCTCTTCACATAACTGTTCTCCCTCGAAGCTTTCCTGAAGACTGTCCTTCCCTCGCGAGAGTCTAAATCGGTAATTCGAACGAAAGGTGAAGTTTTTGTCGTAGTCGAGGGAAGAGGTCGTTTGAGTCCAAAGTTGGATCTGGCGAGGTGGGAGGAGCTGGTGGTGTATACTTGATCTATTTGAGGGTTGTAGGAAGAGAGTTTGGAACGTCGGAGGAGTGCAGAGTAGGAAGACGAAGAAGCTGCCATTCTGACGAGGGAGAGGGACAGGGAGGTTCAGGCGGACTTCTAGATGATTATCTACACCTCTACCAAGTCCAAGCGATCTGGGTGTGCTTTGGAGTAGTCTGAGGCAGAAAGCGGAGTGAAGGCCAATTGATAAGAATTGAGAAATTCCCATCAAATTAAGCTAATTCTGAATCTCGCTAGTCATCTCTCGCTGAGGTCTGCAAGCTTTACTTTTGATAGTAAAGTAGAGCTTCTGAGTTGATCTGTCGAAAGAAACGCTTTGAAACGACAGAGAGAAATTGCATGTTTTTCGTTCGCGCTAAATCTCTTTCTCACCTCTGCTTCCTCCCTTTCCTCCTTCTCCCATTCTTCCGACTCATATTCACACACGGTAGCACCACTTCATCTCCTCCCTCTCAGTCACTCTCCTCCTCAAACAGCGCGCACCCTCTCCCTTTCCCCCTTCTTCCTTCAACTTCTTTTGGCACCTCGCGACCCGAGCAACCCACAACGAGTCATGGATCATTCAAACGCAAGAATGCAACAGTTACATAAACGACAACGAGTCACGGCCACTACTGCTACGACAGTTTCAGTCAATGTACCGAGTCCCGACACAACAAACACGAGAATCTTCAGGAATCGTACTACTGCCACTCCTGCAGCTGCTACTACTGAAACTACTCCTGCTGTTACTACAGAGGAAACTACTAGTACGTTCACAGCTTTCTCTATTTCGCGAAGGGAAACAAACAAACTTTGGAAGAAACTAATTCTCATTCCTCGTTCGACTCTCTCTCTCTCCTGCAGGAAGTACCCGTAGAAGACCCGTAGCTACTACTACAGATACCTCTACACCTGCATCTTCTACCTGTGAGCTACCTCCCCTCTCTCTCTCTCCAGTTCGAAATGCGTGTTTCGACGCGATTTTAGAGCGTTCGATTTGTAGTTTTTACTGACAAGGAATGTTGTTTTGTTTTGTTTGACAATTGAACAACAGCTGCGACAGTAGCAGCCGAAGATGATGACGAAGCCACAGCGGCAACCACTCGAAACAGAGGAGGAACAACTACTTCGGTACGGTTGATTGACTTTCCTCTCACCTTTTGCTCTTTCTTGTTAAAGCTAATTGCATGATTCTCCGTAGAACGCTACTGGCTCGCCTGCAGCTGGGTTTAACTCTGCAACCGCAATCAACGCGACTCCCAAGAACAACAACGAATCGTCATCTTCGAATGGAGGAGCCATCGCAGGAGCGATTATCGCTGTCATTGCTGTCCTCGCAATCGGAGTAGGAGGATACTTTGTTTACCGACGACGAAAGAACGCGAAAGCAGCGAGAGGATCAGGAACTGGTCTCATTGGCGGAGGTGGAAGTTACAAGAAACAAGATGAAGGCAACGATTCTTACGGGAATGAAGGGAATGGAACGTTCGGTGCTACGAGGGATAACAGTTCATTATTCGGTGGGAGGGAGAAGACGTTCTCTGCAGAGAGTATCGGTGGTGCTTATGGATCGACCGGTGGAGGAGGAGGAAACAACGATTGGACTCAACCTACTCAACAATCTGCTGGACCTCCCGCTTCTCAGTACTCATCTTGGAACACTCCCGTCGCTTACCCACCTTCGAACCAACCCTTACCTGCTTCAACCGCGAACCTGCTCTCGAATCAACCTCAATCAACTTCGAACCTTCTTCCCGCCTCGCTCGCTGCTGGTGCTGCTGGAATCGGTGCGACTCGTCTCTTGCAACAACAATCACAACCTTATCAATCGACGACTGAACCGTTCAGTACTGATTCGCAATACCAGAGTATCGAACAGAGGGAGTTGCAACAAGAGTTGGACAACCGACGACAGAGCTTCTTGAACAAGACTCAACCTCCTCCTCCTGTTCCTCAAGTCTCGCAGGAACAAGAGGATGAGAGTAGTCCGTTCGGAGAGAGTGAGGGTCAAGGTGAGGTTAGGGAAGTAAAGGGTACTTTCGATCCCAGTCTCGATGATGAATTGGTTCTATACGTGAGTCAATTGACGATGCCATCTTAGGTTTCTCCAATTGATGTGGTTTCCAACTCCTCACAGCCCGGAGACAAGGTTCAAGTATTGATGAAGTACGATGATGGATGGGCTCTCGGATTGAACCTTTCTTCCGGGGTTCCTCCTTCGAAAGGGTACGTCTTCACTCTCTCCTCTTCACATTCTTTCCCTAACTGACTCTCTTCTCCATTCTGCAGTGTCTTCCCGTTCGATTGCCTCGGCGAAGTCGTTCCCGCTCCCACTTCCTCCGAGATCCGTTCCTCTTCATCGCCCACTCCCATCGCCCGTTCCCTGTCCCCCATTAACCCCGCAAACATTCCTCTCCCACCTCCCACCCCAACCCTTCTCTCCCCTATCGGAGAAGACGATCAACCCCCTCAATCTGAATCTCAATCTCACCAGTTCTCGTCAGGACCTCCTCAATTAGCTCCTTTCGAACGATCCGATTCTCCTTTGTCACCTGATTTCCCTCCGAGTGTTCATGCGAGTCGTAACTCGCTCATGCTTCCCGCTGGAGGGTCGCCAGTGAAAGCGAATGGAGAAAAATTGAAGAGGCACTCAAGTTTGATTGCTTCGAGGGACGCCGATTTGTTTGTTGCGTTGGGAGAAGTGTTGGATAAGGAGAAGCACTAAAGAATAGTGTTGACGACGTGGTAGTGTTCTGCTGAGCGGATACTTTTCTCTCTTTTCATTGTTTCCTTGTTTCTCTCTTTTCTTTTTGGAATCGCTTTTCACTCCCTATTCTTGACGACCATCTCATTCATTTCTTCTCCTCACATGCCCATAACGATCCCTTTTCACTTCCATCTCTCTTTCCTCCTCTCTTGTTGATACCCCTCTCTCTTTCTTTCTCATTTCGCTCTTTCATCGACTTCTCACGTTCACGATCCTCTCTTTTTAACCTATTATGATGCCAAATCAGACTCTCGTTCTCACTCACGATTGAGTGATCGAGTACAGCGATTGAGAAACGCGATCAAGGATTTCATTCTATTGCCGGTTTTCGCTCACCATCAACTCTTCTTGCATTCCTGGCGTACGCCACCTGCTGCATATTTCTCACAATCAAGAGAACTCTCCTCTGAGGTCCTCTGCCATTCCCAAGATCCTTTTCCCAACCATTTCATCCGACAGCATTTCGACAAACCTCGTAAGATTCTCCTCCTCCATCGCTAAGATACCGACGAGCGTGTCAAGATCGTTGATACCGGAAGAGCGCAGAGTGACCAGGGTGTGAGCGAGATTCGAGGGCGAAGAGTCGAAAGCGCGAAGGAAAGAAACGAGATCGAGAGGATAGGAAAGGGAGGAAGCGGTAGAGGTACTGGCGATTGGGCGCGGAGGAGGAGGAGCCATGATGGACGTTGGATTGATGGAGGGAAGGGTCGAAGAGGGAGCGAAAGGAAGTTGAGAAACGGGAAGTGCGAAAGGTTGGGACTGGGTCGAGTCGAGCTTTGCTTCGTGCGTCTCTTGACCAGATCCCTCCCTGGTTTGCAGATTACCTTCCCTCCCGCCATCGTCGTCCTCAGTGAGCTCCAAAACGGGATGATTGTGAGATCCCACTACTTTGTCGAACCTCCATTTTCCGTCCTCTGTTTTCGAACCGTGAAGCTCAAATTTGCATCGTCCTCCGTTCGGCTCAGTGTTGTAACGAGTGTTATTGCGATAGCACTTCATGACGAGGCCTGCACCGACTCCGTCCTTGAGTTGTGGTAGACGGCGAGAGATCGAGTAGTTGCGTTGTTGCGAATAGGCGAAGAGAAGGGTAAGAAGACCACGGGGAGAATCGAAAGCAAACTCGGGCGAAGGAAGAGATACGACACCTCGCTACAAAGTACTCAGCATCACTGTCAGCTTGACCGATCTGACACCTTGATCCCTGAGAAATGGTCGAATTACCTCCTTGACCTCGTCAATTTCCGTTTGAACGTCTCGAGCTGGAGGGCAGATGCTGAGGAACACCTCCAAGTGAGGTGATCTAGGCTGGTAACGAACTCGTTTCTTTGGAGCAGGTTGATCCACAGATGAATCCGACTCGGAGGTAGGTCCTTCATTCGGATCCTCCTCTTGTCCGTTGCGATCTTTCTCCGACAAGTCGCTCCTGAGAGTTCTTGATCCACTGCCCATTTCTAAACCCGATCTCCTGTTCGTATCAAGCCTTTCAATCTGCGCCTTGACTTTTCGAATCTTCTCCTTAAGCTTGTCCTTCGCCGTTTCCTTTTTGTCCTCCCTTTCTTCTTTGGAGCAAGTATGCGTCGATACAAGTCTGACCACTGTCACCACATCATCGACGAGCTCGGTTGCGGCTTCGAAAGCACAGTATCTCCCGCTTGAATCGACGATGTTGCAACAGATCTGCGATCGAACTCCAGGCGTTGAGCTTCTGACGAGTACGTTGGTCGAGTGTTGCACTGTCATTTGTATAGTCGCTGTGAGCTCGGGCGAATGACGAAGTAGAGAGAGGGAACTGACGGCCTCGCTCAAACATGTCGAGCTTGAAACGATTGAAAGAAGGGTAGGTGGTCCCAACTGGAGGGAGTAGTGAGGTCATAGCTCGGGACTGAATTGGAAGAGGAGAGATGGAGTGAATGAGCTGAATGGAAAAGGAAGAGAGAGAAAGACAGAGAGAGAAAGGAGAGAGGACTCACTCTCAACCGCGGACTCTCCCGGACTTTGGGTAACTCGTCAGTTGATTTGTGAGAAGCTATACAGAGCTGAGTAGAATGAGAAGACAGAAGAGCAAAATCCAAAGCGAAATACTCGAAACTCGTCAAAGAAAGAGCAAATTTCGATTGAGCTTATATCGAGTGCTGTGTGTTTAGTGAGATCCCGAGCTTGATTGCGTGAAGCTACTGCGATTGTCCTCCTTATCCGTCATGTTTGAACACTATTCTTCCTCATTCGCAACCGAACCTTTGCTGAACTTCTTCCAATCTCGATTCCTACACCTCAGCCCTCTCTCTCTTACTCTCCTGCTCCACCTTTCAAGCCAATCCATTCTCACTTCTCATCTCCTGTACCATTTCCGAAAGCTTCTTTCCTACTCCCTCGTCGTTGAGCATTCGAACGAAGAGTTCAAGCGATTCATCCTCCATCATCAAGATCTCGAGGAGAGTTTCGAGAGAATTGACGCCCGAGGTGTGAAGTTTGTTGAGGAGATGGGGGAGATTTGTCGGAGAAGAGCGGAAGGAACGAAGAAAAGAAACGAGATCGGATGAATAGGTCGAAGGAATCGGATCGAGGGAAGGGAGAAGTGGAAGCTGCCTAGAGCGGCTAGGGGAAATACGAGAAGCTTGAGAGGTAGAGTGAGAGTTTGTGAAAGAGGAATTGAGGGAGGAGCGTGAAGGGTTAGGAAGCGAAAGTTGTGGATTCGAAGTTTCGGCGTCGTCGATCTTGCGCTTGACGCCTTGACTGCCTATCTTTGGCATGTCAGAGATCTCTAGTACCTCGTGATTGTGAACGCCCGATGCGGATTCAACGCTCCAAGTTCCGTTCTGATTCCTCGTGGCGTGGATGGCGAACTGACAACAGCCTCTAGAACTCTTCCCGTACTTTGTAGCGTTACGATGACAGTGCATGCGTAGGGTCGAAGGCTTTGCGATGGTCGAATCAGGATATTTGCGGTAGATTGAGAAATTGCGTTCGAGTGCGAAAGAGTAGAGGACGACGAGGAGTTGGCGAGGGGTATCGAAAGTCGTCGCAGGGGGAGGAAGGTTGACAATTTCACTCTGTAAGGGGGTCCCAGTCGAAGTGAGCTGAGATGAACTTGAAGTTAGGGGAAATCAAGGGACTCACCTTTCTGAGCTCTTTGATTTCTGATTCAATGTCTCGAGTCGGTGGGAACATCTTCTTGAGGTCTTGCGTTGACATACGACGACCTCGATTGCGAGGCTTTGTAGTAGCAGTAGAAGTAGAAGATGAAGGTGAACCAACGAAAGTCGATTGAGGACCAAGGTCTTCTTCGGAATCCGATGATGGTGAGTAATCGGAGTAAGCGTCTTCGTCCGATAGATAGTCACCTTTCGAGGGCAAGGCAGAAGATTGATATTGTCTCGTTGAGAGATCGCTTCCGAAGTCCTCGTCGTCTTCCTCCGATTCTTGTTCGAACTCGTCCTCGTTTGCCTTGTGCTCGAATCGATCGATAATCGAGCCACCGTCTTGGATTTGACCTTTGTCCGACATAGCCTCCTGTCCTTGATGCTCTCCACGCTTCTCGAATTCCTCCTTCTCCCTTCTCGCTTTCCCAACCATTTCCAGCATCTTGTTCCTAGCTGTGAGCCTCTTCAATTCCGTGTCGGGTCCTTCACACGAATGTTCCGTTTCGATGTCGGTTACAGTGATAACTCCCTTCACATTCTTAGCGACAACTCGGAAAGAGCAGTATTGCTTTTCAGAGGGTCGGCCAATCCTGATCCCGCAGTGGAGACGAGCGAAGTTGTTCGGTGAAGATGCTTTGGTCGTTAAGCGTAGTGATTGTTGCACTATCAGTTCGAGGATGTGATCAGCGAAGTAGATAACGAGAGGAGGGAGAAGTTACTCACAACCTCGTTCAAACACGTCCAGTTTGAACGCTGGAAGGGAAGAGTAGACTGTTCCCACACCAGGGAGAATACTAGACATTGCTGTATACGGTTCGAGAGGAAGCGAGTCGAAAGTGAGGGGAAGAAGTGAGAGGAAGGAAGAAGAAGAGAGGAAGGAAGAAGAAGAGAGGGAAGAAATCAGTTTGAACCGCGGATGATTTCGGACTTTGAGATAGCCAGTCCATGTTGAGTCGTTGAGCGCACGTTCAGTGTGTTTCGGAGACTGAAGGCTAGCGAGGAGTGAGAAGTCAGAAAACGAAGCGAAGAGAAAGTAAGCGAAACTCTCTGGTCGAGCGAAGATTGCTTTCGTCGATCTCGACAAGGGCTAGAGGGGTGAAGCATAGGCCGAGATCGCATGTATCGAGCTACTTCCTCTGTCTTCTTCCTCGTTCCCTTCACCTTGCGAGTTCCTGCCGCAGATCTTCCCTCGTCGTTCTCAATTTCCCCTCAGTCTCAAGTTCGATTCCCCTATTGAAGTCGCTCAGATCCTCCGTTCTTCAGCTTCATTACGCCTGAGCTACCCCCCAACCTCGCCTCAGTACATAATCCATCCTCTTCGCAATCCATTCCGGATTCGTTCCAATCCTCTCTCCCCCCAACCCTCCCGCAATCCTGACAGTCCCCACACCCAATCCAACGACCAAAGCCGTCCAAACAGCTTGCCATTCCCTCCCCTTCGTGATTTTCCTCCTCCTCGAAATGGGTCCAGCTTTCGGTCGTTTCTGTTGGAGGGAACGAGGGGCTGTTGGATCGAGTAAGATACGCCAGCCTACTAAGGCATGGTACGTCGCGAGGGAAGCGAGGGATGCGTAGGAGAGAGTCGAGGCGATGCGGAGGTATGGAGAGGAGTGGGTTAGCGAGAGGGCGGTGAAGGTGTAGTTGAAGAAAGAGGGGGAGAGGGAAGAGATAGGTGGGAGAGGCGAGGAGGGGAGGATACAGTGGATGTAGAGATGGTGGATTACTATTGGGATCAAAGCGTAGCCGGTCATGTGGTGAGTTGTGAGAGGAGGGATGATTGAGGAATTTCGAGCAGAGGGGACGACAATGTCTTCTTCGATCTCGAGGGTTTGATCATTCTTGATTTCGACGAGTTCTGCATCGAGTTGATCCATCTCGTCTACCAATAACTCCTTCTCCCCTTGATTGAGAGAAGGTAATCCAGCGGATGAATCTTTTGAAGAAGTGATATTCTTCATTTCCAACCTCAATGCCTCTCGCTTCCATTTTCTCCTCTCTATTCTCTGCAACACTTTGATCCATCGATTGAAGACTCCACTCGCGATGTGCAACCCTAAACTCCCGTAGACTAAGATGGGTTCTGTCCATTCTCCTTGATAGAGCTCTCTCCCAATCAGTAAGAATCCATTCGCTCGGTTCTCAGCCGAAGATATGTATTTCGGTCGAGATGGGAGGAGGGCGGAGAGGGGAGCAGAGAGGTGGACGACGGTGAAGAAGGAGAAGGAACAGGCAGAGAGGGATTGGACGAGTTTGAGAAGTGGGACTGCGACGTCAAGCAGCTGAAGAGTGAGAGGGGGTGGTGTGTTGAGCGTAGAGGGTACTGGCATTGCTATCGAGAGAGGAGAGAAGGAGGGAGAGTCGATCGGAGATGGAGTAGATGGCGCAAGAATCAAAGAGGCGAGGGAAGCTTGCAGCAATCGCAAATTGGCTTGTATGTATTGATAAGTTATCTATGAGGTGTTCTAGAAGCGGTTTAGCAGTTTCGAGGGAGTCCGGTGAGTGGTGGATGAGAGAGATGCGGTTCGCTGCTTCTTGTCCTCCTCCATCTCGCTTCGAGTTCGATCAAACGACTCAGTCAGTATGCCAGCACCGCGGCTAGCACAGTATCCACCATCCTCAACCGAATCTCAATGGTTTTTCACCCGGAAAGAGCTGGATAACCCTCCTTCTCTTCGAGATAATGTACCACTCAAGGAGGAACGACGGAGTAGACAGAGAATGATACAAGCATTATGGCAATTCAGGCATATCTCAAAGCAGTACGTTCACTCTAACTTTCGAGCTGTTGTTGTCGAGATGTTGACTGAATTCGCAATGAGACAGACCTCAACTCGTTATCAATACAGCTGCTACTATGTTACAGCGGTTCTACATGAGAGAATCCTACGCGAAATGGGACAAATACGTGAGCGCCCATTCTCTCCTCATGTCAAGGAGCGAAGTCAATCTGATTTCACTCATTCTTTCGAACAGACTGCCGTTGCAGCAGCTTTCTTCCTCGCCTCGAAAGTAGAAGAGAAACCTCTCAACAGCAAGAACGTAACCTCTATGCTCCTCTGGCTACGAAAGAATGGTTTCCGACCCAACATCGACCCAGACGCCTGGAGAAAAGGATTCAGTGAATCCGAATACGCGAATCCTACCTTCATTAAACAGAGAAAAGATATCTTACATTACGAAGAGACTATGTTGAGGATGGAATGTTTCGATATGAATTTGAGACACCCTCATGCGTTGTTGGGGAAAGCGGTAAAGAGGATCTGGAACAAGGGAAAGGGGAAAGAGGAGGTTGACAGGTCGAGTCAGATATTGGATTGCAGTTGGTCTGTAGCGAATGATACGTAAGTACGACATCGGCTTTCCCATCCTCAGAAGAAGCAGAATGGAATTGATCGAGGGTAATTTGCAGTCTCGCCGCACCGACTTGTCTCCTGTATCCACCTCAACTCATCGCTGCCGCTTGCCTCACTATCGCACTCAGCATGCTACGACTACCTCTACCTTCGAAACCTCTCTCAATATCCGAACAACGTACTTTATGGGAATTAGACAAGGAGGAAGGAGAAGAAGAAGATGGAGAACCTTTTGAAGAGGATGTTTACTGGTTGGATCTGTTCGAGATTAGATCGGATCAGCTCAGAGGTAGGTCTCTGTCGTTCATCAGCTAGGAGAGGGATCACAAACTGATCGACGATTCTCCTACAGAACCGATTCTTTATATTCTCGATAACTGGCACCTATCTCAAGATGAATTCGTCAGAGACGAGTCGAGCCGGGTAAGTTCGAGTGTTTCTCTCGCTCGTCGGTTGCAGTAGCTGATGCGTTCTCGAGGACACAGCTGCGGCCGAAGATTCTGAAAGCTCTGGACGAATTACCTCTTTGGCCGAAAGAAGAAGTGAAGGAGGAAGAAACGAAGGGAGGCTCAACCGAGATCAAAGATGAAGTGAAGAGAGAACCGGGAGACGGAGCGCAAGAAGGATTGAGGAGTGCTGTGCGAGGGGAAGTGAAAGATGAAGACGTCGAGATGGAGGAGGTCAAGCTTGAGTAGTCAGTGCTTGATATGCTACCTCACGCTGGACGTGCTTCTTCTTCTTCTTCACTCTCTTGTGCACAGGTGAGAGGTAGGAAGGGACTCAGCTTGTTGGACAGCGCCTGCGAAGTCAGAGACGCTTTCGTCGCAAAGCCTCGTTTTCAATTTTGCCATTTTTTCTGAGCGCCCCTGCACAGACTGGGAGAACCTTTGTTGCGGCTATTGTAGAGCACGTTCAGAGGGGTCATGCTCGAAGGCAGCGCGATTCCGAACGATTTCGAACTTCAAAGTCGGAGAATCAACGTCCTTCCGCTCCTACCCTTCCCCTCAGCAAACTCAATTTATCGGCGAACAGCAGCACGGACGAACGCCCACGAGCTCTTTCGCCATGCAGCTCCGGAAGTTTAGCAAAGCCGAAAAGACTTCAAACTCGAATTCTCATCAGTCTCCAACGACAAAGAGACGCTACGAATTTAGTGCAAGGCCAAGACGAACGTATCGGTAGCTCTGAACACGGTAGACTAGTGGCAAAGCTCCCGCTGGAGGATGAGGGAGCAAGTGGGTCACTCGAAGATTAACCTGCTACGGCTCAACGAGGTTAGACGACTACGAACTGATACCATGGAATAGAAGAATGGATGTCTCTCCCTTTCGACCATTGAAGAAGAACAATGGAACAACCTTTTCCTCCTCGATTAAACTCCCTTTCTTCTGTTGTTTCGCCTTGTTCACCTCACCGACGCAAGACACAAAGTAGAGACTGTCTCAAAGATCAAGGGCAGAATCCGGCCGGCGAGCTAATGGAAGCAAAACCACCTCCACTACCACTACCGAAACCTCAGAAACTTGCGAAAAGAAAGACTTCGATCGCGAGGGCTTCCTTTGTCGCTTCTCTCACTCTCTCCAAAGGAGCTGTTTCCCTTTCTTCCGTCTTCGACGGCATGGCTTAGCGGGTTTCATAGTGCGATCATTATCGTTGTCAATCAAGTCAAAAGGAACTTGATCCTTTTCTTCTCGTAGTTCTTTCACTCATCGTCGTCGTCCGCTCATTCTCTCAATACAAGAAGCCGGTCTTCTTTCTCTGTCTCTGTCGCACTCTCATCAAGCACCTTGTCCTCGCCTCTCCACAAGATACCTAACTCTTTTCTCAAGTTCAACCTCCAGCCTTCGCAACTCTCATCTGCAACTCGCAAGCACCTCTACCTTCTAAGCTCCAATACTATCTCTACTCCCGACGCAAGCTCTAGTAGCAGCACCTCTCCTGCCCTCACCTAGTCGACCCACCTTCGACTCTTGTCCGCCGATACCTCCCTATTCTTCTCCCTGATCTCCGAATTCTCCCGCAAGCGCACCCTCCCTTCACTCAGTCTCCACACCTTCGCACCCTCCCTCCATCCCTCCTCCGAAGCTGATTTAAGCTTTCCTCGATCTTCGTCTCGTCGTAAAGGTCAGTGCATTCCCCCTCTCCTCCACGTTTCCCCCCTCGCTATCCATCGAGCTTCCTCAAATGGGAAGACGCAGTCTCTTGGTTCGACAGACGTGCACATGGGAGCAGCGCAACGGAGGCAAAGAAAGTGGAAAAATTTTCCTTCGTTCGCCAATCCGAATCTCATCGTCTTCTTTTCTTTCTTTTTCAGCTTTGCCGAAACAAAAGTGACTGATCCGAATCTTCCGTCTCTCTCTTCTCTCCTCTCACAGTCACCCGCCCTCTCTCTTTCCTCTCCGTCCCGCCTCTCGCAACTCTACTATAGCAAACTTGAAAGGATGGACATCTTAGATCTAGTTCATGAAGATCGATCAACCGCTGCTCGACCATTCGTCTGCAATTGGGCCGGTTGTGTCAAAGGGTTCGCTAGGAAGAGTGATCTAGTTCGCCACGAGCGAATCCACACCAACGAGAGGTGAGTTCTCTCTCTACCCTCTCTCTCTCTTACTCGCTGTTTCTCCACCTCCCGCTGGTACCCCTATTCTATCATGCACTGACTCTGCTTCTTCTGCATAGACCTTGGACTTGCGATTGGCCTGGTTGTAGACGAGATTTCATTCAGCGTAGCGCTCTCGTCGTTCATACGAGAACTCAGTGAGTCCCACTTCTCTCTGCTCTCTCCTATCTTCCACTCGGCGTTCTCTCCGTTATCTGACCCACTTTCTCCTTTCTTCTTCACTTTGCAGCACCGGTGAACGTCCTCACAAATGCGAATACGCTGGTTGCGACAAGGCTTTCAGTGATTCCAGTAGTTTAGCTCGTCACCGCCGAGTAAGTTCTTACCCACTTCTTCCGTCTGTACCTCGTGATCCAATTGGAGCTGACGAATCAATAACCGGTTACAGATTCACACCGGTAAACGACCTTACATGTGCGCAGTTAGAAACTGTCTAAAGACGTGAGTTGTCCTCTTCATACTCAGCACGCGTCGACCCTTGCTGACGCAATGAGCTATTTACAGCTTCTGCCGAAAGACGACTTTGACGAAACACATCAAGAAGAACCACCCTCAATACTCTCAAACTCCCGATGTCGTTTCGTTGGCTTCGTTCGGTCCCGATACGCCTCAACTTGGTTACACTCCTTCGATCGGATCTTCTCCACCTCAGACTCCTTCCGACAACGGAGAAGAAGACGAATACCTCCCTCAACCTCCCAATTCTTACTCTTACTTCCCTCCTCAAGCTGGTCAACAACATCCTTCTTACCCTTCTAAACCCGATTTGAGATCGAAAGCTCACCTTCACCCTCATCCTTCGCCTGGAGCGTGGTCGGCTGATGGTCGTCTCGAAGGTTACCCCGATTCTCAAGGAGGAGGAGCCAAAGCACCACCCATGTCTCGATCCATCTCTCAATCCTCCCAATCTTACCTGACTCCTCCTCCAACTCATCAAACTCGATTCCGATCTTCTCGTCGACAAGCTGCTGCAACTCGAGGAAGGTACAAGGAATACGATCAAAGTGAGGACGAAGAAGACGAGTTATTGCAAGAGGATCAGATCAAGCAGGATAAGGACGACGAGGAGTACGTCGAGGGTTCAGGAGAGCCAGTCATTGGTGCGAGACAGAGGAGGGGAGCAGTCGCAGTCGGCAATTCGAGCCGAGTCTCTCGTCGATTGCATTATCAAGGTCAAGCTCCTCCATCTCAGCACTTCCAACAACAACAATCGCCTCAGGAACAACAGCGAGAGCAGGAACGCTACGAGCAACATCAACAGCAGCAACAACAGCAAGCTCAATCATACGGTTTCGCTCCTCCCGCTCCTCCCGCTGCTCACCACTACATCCCTTCTCCAGTTCCCTCCCATCATTCCGAGATGATGATGTCTCCTCCTCACGAAGGATTCGTCTCTCCTCCTCTTCACAACCTCGCCTCTTACTCGATGTCGGCTTCTCACACCGCTCCTATGCCTCAATACGAATTCGAATCTCACTCTCACGCTCAATCACCTCCTCTCTCCTTCGCCGCACCTCCTCTTCGTCGAGCTTCCTCTTTCTCGGCTCTCGAGAACGCCAGCTACCCTCAACAAGCTCAACCTTACCACCACTCTGCTCCTGGAATGCTCGAAGGGAACCCTCCCGCTGTCGGTTTGGGACTCTCTCTCGGTTCACCTTTCACTCCTGAACTTCACGAACGACGACTCTCAGAGATGCACAACACTTCCCTTCAAACTCAAGGTACTGGTTACTCTTGCGAAGTGTTCCAAGATTACTCTGGACCGGCTTCAGCCGTCACGGCTCCTCTTCCCTCTCCCTCGACTTTCGCATTCCCTCAATCTGCAACTACCGTTCGACCCTCCTCTGTCGGTCACACTCCTCGAAGGGGTTCTATCGGGTTCCCTTCCCTTCCGAGTCACATTCAAGGAGGAGGAGGAGGATCTTCTCATGCAGGACATGCGATGTATGGAAACCATCTTCAAACTCAACCTCAACAACAACAGTTCGAAAGTTGGGTTCCACCTCCTCAACATCGTTCGACGTTCAGTAACATGACTTCACGATTGTTGGAACAAGAAGAGAATGGATCGACGAGCGAATCAAACGGAATGACGGTGTCGATGTCTTCTTACTAAACCTCAACTCCTCTCTTCCCTCTTATTGGTGCCCTTTGTATGTAAGACTCCTCGTTCGCTCTTATTCCCTTTTCGCAATCGTTCCGTCGCAAACCTATCATATACACCTTTCGTTCTCGTTTTTTTTATACCTTTCTTTCGCATCCCCTTTTCTCCTCTCGCAACTATTACCCATTCCTTTCTAACTCTTGGACACTCTTAGCTTCCACCTCTTTCTGACAAGTACAAACACACGCAATTTTCCTATAACTTCATTCGTTTCAAATCCTCTCTCTGTCTCGCAAAACTTGCGAAATTGCTCTTCTCTCTTTCTCTCGCTTTGACTCAACCTCACTCGTTCCCGCCTTGATGAGTGAGCAAGACCTCGCACTATTGCTACGGCACTATTCTGCGCTATCTCCTTCGACCCCAGCCCTAATCCCAAGCCCTCCATTCCCTTCATCTACCTTCCTCTCTCTTCCAACAACACAACAATATTTAGTCGATCAACTCTTCGCACAAGACTCATTGAACTCTAGTGAAGTAACTGGAGGTGGAAAACAATGGAAGAAAGCGTTCTGGAGGAGAATTGTTAAAGGGATTGAAGAAGGGTTTGAGAAGAGACGAGAAGAGGGAGATGAGGACGTAGAGGAAGAGGTACGTCATCTTCGCATCCTCATAGCTACGAGTGGTCGAAGCTGAGAGGTTGAAAGTAGCACAGGAAGTTCATGAAGAAATTTTAGATCGAATGGTTGAATACCTCTCTTCCTCGTCCTCTGATTCCTCTGCTCCTGGACTCAGCGAACGAACCTATTATTGGGGAGACCTGGGAAAGAGAAGGGAGGATTGGAGTAGTGTTAGGACGAGGGAAGAAGGGAGAATGATTAGTGGTGGTGAGTGAATTATACGACTGATCTACAGGAGAGAGGGCTGATCAGATGTATACGTTGCTCACAGGTACGACGGGGTTGAGGACTTGGTACGTCGACGCTTTCACTCGAATCCGCCAAGTTTGACTGATTCGAGCAGAACGTCGATGTAGGCAAGCTTGTATTGCTCTATCGAATCACTTCATTGCGTCTCCTGCACCTCTCAAAAGTTCTCGGAATATCATCGAACTCGGAGCTGGAGTAGGCTTACTCTCGCTCGTAGCGGCGAGATCGAGAGGAGAGGGAGGAGGCAGGATAGTTTCGACGGATATCGATGAGAAAGTGTTGGAATTACTCGAAGGGAACGTTAAGCTCAGTGAGTCGGTTTGAACTCTCAGACTCTTCTTGATGTTTAGACTGATTTCCTTCATTCGTCCACAGATGGATTGGAGGGGAAAGTGAAAACTTTTAAATTGGATTGGGAACTCGCATCGGACCTTTCACGACACGAAGGCGAGCTACTAGCGTGGGAATCAGAAGCTTTTGGACAAGAAGCAAGAGCAGATCTGATCATAGGTGCAGATATCGTCAGTTTCTCCTCACACCTCCTCAATGCGACTTCTTCGCTAATTCGTTCTCGAGCAGGTCTATGATCCATCTTTGACTTCCCAACTCGCCTCCACTATTTCATGGCTGCTCCGACCACGTACAGACTCCGGACAGACTGAGGCGATTATCGCTGGAACTATAAGGAATGAATCGACTTGGGAATTATTTCTTTCAGAATGTCGCACGTTCTCTCTCACTTTCCTCTCCCAATTCTCTCGTTGATGACGATGTCGTGGATGATAGGTTCTCGTGGGCTGCGGATAGAGGATATAGAGTTGTTGGTACCGCCAGGGAGGAGTGGATTAGTCGGTGCGGAGGGATACGAGAACGAGGGACAAGTCAGAGTAGTTCGATTGACGCGCTCGTAACCTTGCGCAATGACTAGAGACTGCTGATAGGCTAGTGCTCGTCGAGATTAGGCGAGAATTGAGTGAGTGAGCGCGAGTTGAATAGGAGCGCGTTGTCGCTGCGGAGTGGTTCAGTCAACTTTTCCTTGCTAGTCTCCCCAAAATCGACTGCAACCCAACTCTCCCTTTCTCTCATTCTCTATTCACGCCACCTACCCCTCAATCAATTGACCTTTATACGCCCACACGGCATCCAACCTTGACACGCTCTCACCTCTAATCCACTCATTCGGTCATCAAAACAAACTCGAAAATGATCAATCCTCACTCACTACTAGCGCAACTCCCAGCATTGAGGAAAGGTCTAGGTGAGTGTAGAAGCTAAGTGTTGTTCTGTATAGAGACTGAGACCTTTCTGGAGAGTCTAGGTATCATTCAATTCGTTGCAGGATTAGGAGACTTCTTGACATCGATCATCCTCCTCGCTTACCAACTAGCGCTCACTGTAAGCCTCCTCCATCATCTCCATATCACTCTAGCTAACCCATGAACTGCGTGTAGACTGGGTTCAATCGAGTAGTCCCTTCACTCGTAGTGACCTCTTTCTTAACCTCTTCAATCCCCTTATGGTTCATCTACTCGAAACCGTTCGCGATTCGACTCCCAATCTCTTCGGCACAACAACCGAAAGCGGGGAGTAAGAGGGACAAAATCGCAAAGTTTACGAGGAGTATCATGTTTGAATTGATTTGTTTGGGAGGAGTCGGAGCGTGGACTTTGATCACCGTCATTGATTTACACGCAGAGTACGTCCACACTCTCGCTATGAGTGTAGCTAGGGCTGACGAGTCACGAGTGGATTAGAACTCCTGGATTGATTGATAATTGTGGAGGATGGACAATTTGTCGAATGCTACTTGCAGTACTCGCATTCACGTAAGCTGTCCTCTCCTCTCGCAACACTCACTATACTAATTCCTCTACCCCCCCCAAAATCAAAAATCAGATGGATCTCATTCCTATTCCAATCTCTCTCTTTCGCCTCACTCCTCCTCTCGACCCTCTATTTCTCAATCCGCCGTTCATCCCCCATCCCAACCCTCTTCACGTCCTTCTCCGAAGTAGATTGGATCCGTTACTCCGGTAGACCCGTAAACCGTTCTGCCACTATCAAACGAGTCAAACAATCGAAACAAAACACTTCGACAGTTCCTGAAGATTCCCCTAATTTCGCACAGGAGGAGGAATTGAAGGCTCCTAGTAAAGGACGGTTCGAGGGGAGGGATAGTCAAGTACCCGTTTTGGCTAAAAGTATTCATAGTTATGGAGGAAGTATTGGTGGAGGTGGAGATGATAGTTTCACGGTCGATTGGGATGGTCAATCTGCTTTTACAGAGAGGAATGGGTTTAGGGATTCAACCGCTACTGGTATGAGCGCTAGAGATCAAGTGTTCATCTTGGTGACGGAAGGGGAAAAGGAGGAGGAAGAGAAGGAGAAGAGGGAAACGGATAATGTTGGAACTGGAACTGCTATGTGAACACGGAACTGGAACTCTTTCTCTTTGGATTCGACATCACGACACACTCGCTTCATTTGGATCTACTCTCCTCATCTCTTCTTGTGCCATATGCATCGTTTCTCTCTCTCTCTTTCGATCTTTCTTGCTCTTTTCACTCACTTAGTCACTCGTTTCTTTGCACTGACATCACGAACCGGATCTGGAATCACTCTCATTTTCTACACTTCCTTTTCGTCGGGTTCAATCACGTTTCCATAGAGAGGTTGATCGATGAATCGTTCGTTGCGAAGTTGCGATTTGTTGCTAAATAATTCCTCCTCTTCACTTTCGATTACATGCTCTTCTCATCTTGACTTCGCTATTCCACCTAAATCGAATGTCTGCTCCCTTGTCGCCCTCGTCCAGCTATTCCCCCAGTTCATCTTCACCTCGACGAATAGTTCGATCACTCGTCGTACAAGCGAAAGCAGCTCCTACAGGGATACAGTCAACGCTATATTGCAAAGTACGCTCTCTTCTAACCCTCAGAGCTTCGAGCGGAGCTGATCAGAGTCGGCAAGATCAGGTTAATCTCTCATCGAGTTCATCGACTCTTCTAGATCTCTTACCGACTTCGAAAGTCACACGATATGAAGTGTTTCACTTACCGATAGATGGGGTGAACGCTACCGAGGAACAGAGGAGAGCTGCTCAAGTACTAGGAATCTCGATTGACGATAAAGATCCGCAAGTAAACGGGAGAGGGAGCCTGGCCAGTCACGAGGAACGCAACAAGAAGAATGTGGAGGTCATAAAAGAAGGGAACAAGCTCGTTCTGAAGAGGGACAGTGAAGATGGGGATTCAAGTGAGGACAATTCAGCGATATCAGACAGATCACGAGTGACGGTGAACGGGAGACCTGGATCAGTTTCACCAGAGGATTTGAGAGGGAGAGACACGGTCGAAGTGATTGTCGTGATTGAGATGGAGACGAATTTTGGAAGATTTTGCGAACCGAAATTCGCAAATACCGTAAAGTGCTTTCACGCTTCTCGAGCCTTTCTACGGTACTGAACGAATTGTCAGCATGTAAAGGTCACTCTCCCTACGCCGCCTTGTCTTCGCAACGTTCTTCAGCTTACCCTTCCCCCTTCACCGTCTGCGACAACTTCCTGGGATCTCAAAGTCGCTCCTTCCCTTTCTAATGTCCAATCTCGCTCCTTATCTCCTTCACCCGACTCGTCAACCTCAACGCTTCTAACCGGCTCATTCCCCTCCACCTCCTCTCTCCTGATTCGATGGAATCGACAATTACCTCCCTCTTCTCCTCCTCCTTCACTACTCATCCCCTCAACCTCTCTCGATGTACGATGGAGTATCAATGAACTTGGATGGGGACGCTCTGAGCTCAATGTGAAGGGTTCGTTCGAGTACTCGGGGTTGAAAGATAAACACTGGATTGAATTGGAGGTCGGATTGGGAGAGGACGATGAGGCTTCAAAAGGAGTATTTGAGGTGTTAGAGTGCAAAGGGGAGGGTGTGTTGGGGTGGGAAATTGAACGAGGAAATGGAGGAGAGGGACTGTTCTCGCCAAGACTGGAATCACTCGTTGAATTCTCATCACCACTCGACGATTCGCTTGTTGCGATGGAAGGTACTCCTAGTCAACCACAAACTCCTACGCCTCGTCGAAGATACTCCACTACGACTCCTCGACCTCCAAGTTGGACTTCCCTATTCGATACGGCACCACCAGCACCTCCCGATCTCGATTCGAGTTTGATCGTTAATGACTTACCGAAAGGAAAGGAACCGAGTTTGTTGAGAACCACGGCACCTTTCGATGAAGAGGGAAGTGGGATGGATATGAGTTTCGAAGCTGGTGGTGGTGGGGAGAGCGAGATCGAGAATCAAACGGAACCCGAGGAAGCGGAGGACGATCAGTCAAGTTCGACAAGTTCGCAAACTGAGAAGCACCCTTTCTCAACTTCGCGAAGACAAGACCCTACGATCATCCGGATTCAACTATCACTCTCCACCCTTCTACACCCCAGATCCGAGAATGATCCCCCAGAATTCGCTCTAAGGATCATTCTCGATTTCCCAGCTGTCACTCTTCGTGCCCTTTCATCACCGTCTGCAATTAGGCTTGCTCTACCATCCTTCTCGATCCCCGCCGCAAAGGAGGAGGAATCTATCGTCTCAGTTGCTGCTGCCTCGCTCGAGGACGACAAAGGTTCGAATGTAGAAATCGTCGATTCCGAACTACAAGATCTCCTCGTCTCGACCAGTCCTCCGAGTTTGAATGGAGGAAGCGCAAGATGGTCGACTCTGCGGGGCATCAAGGAACTCGAAAAGAATGGATCAACGAGAGGGAGGGTTCAAGTCTCGGTTGCTCTACCCTTTACCTCGATCATCAGCCCGAAGGAACCAATCACCGCCTCTCAGTCAATCGCTCATGGAACAAGCGCACTTCTACAATCAGGAGACGTAGGTCCTCGACGAGTCCGGCCGAAACGCGAACGAAAACGATCCAATTCCGCTCTAAACCTCGTCCCCTCCTCCTCTACCTCGGCTCCATCGACTCTACCTCTAGTCAAGATCCAGATAACTCCTATATCCCCTACTCTCTCGCTCCCTTCTCCTTCTCCCTCAGAATGGCGAATCTTCTATCGGTTACTTCTCCCCTCCTCTTCCATCCACTCATTCATTCTTCCCCTTCCCTCAGACTCGAAATTGAGAATACATGATGCGTGGGGTATCGATGGACAGTCGGTGAAGTGGACGAGTGATAATGTGAGGAATGGGAAAGATGGGGAAGAGAAAGGGTTGAGGATCTCGAGTGTTGAAGCGTTCAGGGAGGTACTGTGGGAGGAAAGGAAGAGTGGGGAAGAAGTTGAAGGGGCTGCTGTGTTGCCGTTTTTGGAGAATAGAGTAGGGAAGTACGAGGTAGAGGTGCTGGAAGCTCAAGGTACGCTTCTTTGCTCTCTCCCAATCGTAGCCGAGGATGTTTGCTGATAGGACAACGTGCTTTGAGCGTAGGTTATGATCTACATGTAGTGATTCACGATTTCGATTCCTCGAATCGTTCGAAAGGATCCTCCTCGAGCATCTTCACTAAATTCCTGGTCCTCCCGGACACCCGACCTTTCCTCCCACTCCGCTTCAAACCCTCCTGGGCTACTCCTCGACCTTCCACACCAACTCAGAAACAGCTCGCAACTCGACCGAGAATGCAATCGAGAACTTCTCGAATCCTACCTTACCTCCCGCTCTTATTCTTCCTCTTCGTCCTACCTTACATCTTCTCTCCTCTCTCGACTCAATCGAATTCCGAACCTCTCACTCCGCAATCGATTCGACAACCACCTATCGTTTCTTATTCGACTATCACTCAAACTCAAACTCAAACTGTTGTTTCCACTACTACGCATGTTTCGACTATCACGCAAACGCACCTACAAATCCCTTCTCTCACTCCCCTCGCCACTCCCACTAGTTCAAGATCGATCCCTCTCGCTTCTCCAAAACCCGTTCAGACGATTCCGATCAACTTTGCAGAGTACTCAATCTCGAACGAAACTGGTAACGTGGTGCTGGTGTGGTTCGAGCGTCTCAAGGCGAACACGCTAATGTACATTGAAGGACTGTTAAGGTGGTTACAGACTGTAGCATAGACTGGTCACTTCTGCAAAATTCAAACTCTTCGCGACTTTTGAGAGAGATTCTGTTACAACAACAAAGGGTTTCCGGTTTATATTTCTAAGACGACTGAGAGAACTGCTAACTACTAGAGAGAGGGTGACTACTACTAAAAGAGGGAGAGAAAGCAAAGAAAATAACATGAAACACCTCATTCGTCTCGTTCAACATCCATCGACTCATCCGCTCTCCTCGCTCCAGTCACAAGCGAGATCACATCCAATCCGAGCCCTCCTCTTCCTCCAGTAGTATTAGGCTTGGGTGTACTCCTAGCGAAATGACCATTCGAATCCCTGGGAGGTAAACTCTTCCTAATCTTCTTGATAGGTACTTTTTCCACCAATTCCTCTCCTTCGTCCTCCTCCTCGAGAAGCTTTGGTTGACCCCTGAGCGCACGTCGAGGTGAAGAAGGGTTGTTACCATTCGGAGTCGAGGTAGAAGCGGCTCTCGTACTTCGAGCTGAAGTTCTTTGAGGTCGAGTCGAAGCGGGGCGAGTTCGAGAAGAGCGGCGGCGTCGACGTCGAGCTGAGGAAGTATCGGAGTAGCCATCACCGTCGTCTGAATCGGAGGAAGAGGAGTTGGTCGATAGTAACAAAGGTTCTTCTTCTTCGTCCTCTTCTTCATCCTCGATTTCGACGTGTTCATCAACTTGCTCTTCCTCCTCTTCTCCCGTAGCTTCAGGTTCAACACTTCGACCATAATCGAATGTATCTCCTCCACCATTCTCGAGTTCCGGTGCATGAAGTGAAGGACTCCTCGCTTCCTCTTCTCCCTCCTCTTTCCCTCTCACTTCACCTTGAGCGTCCGCTTTTCCTCCGACTCCACCACCACTCTTTCTCGTTCCATCTTTAGCTGTACTTCCAACTTCAGCAGTCAACCCGAATCCCCTCGTAACCAAGAATGGAGTCCATTTCAATCCCTCCGGTTTCAATCTAACCCAATCCTTCTTTCGATTCTTTTCCAAATACTCCATGACGACTCCTCGATCGAAATGAATCCGATACGAAGTAGGGACGATGAGCTTAGGTGGGTTGTGATGGTGAGAATGAGAGTTTGAGGCGGAAGGGTTTGAGGGAGGTCGTCCTCGACCTGCTCCAGAGGGGGTCGCGTTTCGTTTTCGGGCAGTCCATTGATTCCCTCGGAATGGATGTCGAGTAATCACAGCACCCATTCGAGCGGGAGTAGAAGCGGCGGGAGCTGGAGAAGGTGCGGAAACGAGAGCGGGAGAAGGTAAAGGATGAGCGGGAGGTGAAGCTGAATCTTCGATGATCTCATTCGCTGGACTTGCTGCACCGTTCGGAGGTGGAGGGATGGTAGATGGAATTGTGGGTTGTTGAGGAGGAGGAGCGGGAGATGGAGCGGGAGAAGGTCTGGATTTGAATGGAGAGGGAGCTCTTTTTGGTTGATTGAGATCCGTAATGAACTTGCGCTCTTTCAGGACAAAGTAGATGTCGTCCCGAGTCATCGATGTAGCTTTGCTGATACCTGTACATTCAACACACACCTCGAATCAGGCCACGGCTCAAGAAGAGTTTTCGCGCGAAACGTGGACGTACTATCGAAAGTCAAGTCCTCTTCCTTGTACCCTTCCTCGAGTTTCGAGAAGTACTGAAAGAGTGTCAGAGTCCAATAGTTGCGATACGAGAGTAGTCCCAAATCCGAGAGTGGTCGTTCAGGAGTTCCAACTCTTCCCTCTTTCTTGCTCAACAAGTAACCTAAGCAATTGCTCAAACTTTCTCATTAGCTCTGTCCAATCCTATGAGAGCACGAGAAAGTGCTTACTGAAGTCAATGAGTAGGTTACCCCAACCCATCCTCTGCCTCACCGGTAAAGTCATGATACAACTAACGTTATTCGTAGGACTTCTCTTCTCCTTACTGAAGTACCCAACGAATTTCGCGCCAGTCTCTTCAGAGAGGGTCATGACGTAGAACAAGAAGGGTTCGACATCGTAGTAGAGAGTTTTGTGATCGAGGAATTGTTTCGCTAAGAGGCAAAGGTTTTGACAGTAGATCTATCGGGATGTGGACGAGGTCAGTGATGAGAAAAGATCAAAGATGTGAGAGAGAGGAAGAGAGTAAACGTACCTTGTTCTTGCGACCATCAACTTCGAAAACTGAGATTAATCCATCTCTATAAATCTCATCCCCCGGTGGATGCCTCATTTTACATTTCGTCTATTCTCTCATTCCTTCATCAGCATTGAACTATGAGGAAGGATAAAAGAAGACGTCAAGAACTCACTCGATGTCTACTCCATTCGAAGCTCCCTCTAAAATATTTCAAACACCCTTCACAAACCCACAATTTACCATCCGGAGTTCTCGTGTACTCTTCCGGGAATGGCGCTTGATACCAAGTCTTGATCTCGTAAGGCGGGAACACGAGACTCGTGATTGGTCTGATGGGGAGTCCCGAATAATTCGGTGGAAGGATAGGGAGGGTCGGTTCGTCCTCATTCGGAAGTGCGTTCGAAGAGGAAGCGGAAGGGAGTGTATCTAGTAACGAAGTGGAAGCGATTCTTTCTCTATGAGTTCGAAGTTCTCTTGATCCTTGAGTTTCGTCGTTTCCTCCAGCTCCTGCTTCAGTTTCGACGACAGCGAGGTTCGGATCGAGGTTTGCACCAACTCCAGCTTCACCCGTTCCAAGGCCAGCAAGGTTCTTCTCATTCATTTTCCTTCGCTCCTCTCTCCGTCTCTCCCCTTCTTCCTTCTCCAATCGCCTCATCAATCCCAACTCCCTCCTCTCGACCAATTCCTTCGCCGCTTTGAATCTCGCCCTATCCTTGTCCTCCGGCGCTCTACCCAAGGTAGACGCATCTTCCGCAGAGAGTAATCCTCCGAAAGGATCTTCCGTTTCGAGAGGAGGGAGAGCTGAGTCGTGAGGAAGTAGGGGGAGTTCGTCGGTTGGAGGAGAAGGGGGAGGTCGTGGAACTAGCCATGGTTGATCTGGGAATGGAGTAGAGGGTGTCGTATTCGAAGATCGAGATCTTTTGAGTGGGCGAGATTTCGGAGTAGAATTCGAAGCGGAACCGAGTGGTGAAGGATTCGTTGTCTGATTCAACTTGAACGTAATTTTAGGAGTACCTTCAGTTGCAGTGGAAGTTGATGGAGTAGGAAGATGAGGATGAGAAGAAGAAGAAGAAGAAGAAGGAGGAGGTGGTGGGAAATTTGAAGTAGGAACTTTGACGACTGGATGATCCGCAAAAGTAGTCGGTAAAGTTCCCGTCAACCCCAACAACTGTCCACCACCATTCTGTCCCATCCCAATTCCTCGAATCGTCGCATCATCCTGATTGATCGCTTTCATTTTCCCTTTCCGATTCACCAAGCTCTCGACTTCGAAATCATCCTCCCCTTCAGTATCCCCTTCACCAGGCTGTTCAATTACCCTCCTCTTCCTTCTCTTCCTCCCACCCTCTTCTCCCTCCGGAGTAGCCAATAACCCAACCGGCCTCGCTTGTTTCCTAACTCTTTTCTGACTCG
>Ga0308169_10000878_pt1 | contig 38804 bp, 29 predicted proteins | sample PhyBR1_2_FD_202139 | JGI IMG/M metagenome (GOLD analysis project Ga0308169, IMG submission 202139) | Phyllosphere microbial communities from UC Gill Tract Community Farm, Albany, California, United States - DLSLSB.R1 | ecosystem: Host-associated > Plants > Phyllosphere > Unclassified | place...
TCGGGCTGCCGTCGAAATTGCCGACCCAGACCCCGACCGTGTAGCGGTCCGTGAAGCCGACGCACCAGTTGTCGCGCATGTCCTTGCTGGTGCCGGTCTTCACCGCGCTCCAGAAGCTGGTGGCCAGTTCGTTGCGCAGGCCGAAGGTGACGCTGCGCGCGCCGCGGTCGGACAGGATGTCGGCGACGATGAAGGCGCCGCGTTCATCCAGCACGCGGCGCTTCTTCTCCGGCGTACGCGCCCGCAGAGTGACACTCCCCTGCAGGCCGCCGTTCGCCAGCGTGCGGTAGGCGTTGCCGAGGTCCAGCAGGCTGACGTCGGCGGAGCCCAGCGCCAGCGAATAGCCGTAGAAATCGGCCGCCTCCGTCAGGCTGGAGATGCCGACTTCGCGCAGCCGTTCATGAAAGCGCTCCAGCCCCGTCAGCATCAGGGTGCGCACCGCCGGAATGTTCAGCGAGCCGGCCAGGCTGGTGCGCACGCTCGCCACCTCGTGGTAGCGGCGGTCGTAGTTCTGCGGTACGTAAAGGCCGCCGACGGTCGGGATGTCGACCGGGGTATCGTCCAGCAGCGAGGCGGCATGCAGCACGCCGCGTTCGATCGCCAGCTCGTACAGGAAGGGTTTCAGGGTCGACCCGGCCTGGCGCAGGGCAGCCACGCCGTCGACCTCCTTGCTGCCCGTGTTGGCGACATAGGCGAGGATCTCGCCGCTGGCGTTGTCGAGCACGAGCACGGCGCCGTCGCCGACGTTGCGCTCGGCCAGTTCGGCCAGGTGGCGGCGCAGGGTCGCGGCGGCGAAGCGCTGCAGTTTCGCATCCAGGGTGCTGCGGACCGCGCGCTGGCCGCCGCCGTCCAGCAGCTGGCGCGCCACCTGGGCCGGCGGCTGCTGGAAGGCCGCGCCCGGACGGCTCAAGGCCACCTCGACCTGCCACTCGATGGTGGCGCAGTTCGACGCCGCCTTCAGTTCCGCGGCCAGCGCGCAGGCGCGGCGCGCGACCTCGCGGCCGGGGGCGCCCGGTGCGCGCAGCAGGCTGGCCAGGATCGCCGATTCGCCGATGTCCAGGCTGATTGGTGCCTTGCCGAACAGGCCGCGCGAGGCCGCGCCGATGCCCAGCAGCTCGCCGCGGAAGCTCGCCAGGTTCAGGTAGGCCTCGAGGATCTGCTGCTTGCTCCAGCCGGCCTCCAGCTCGCGCGCGGCGAGGGCCTGGTCCCACTTCTGGCTCCAGCTGCGGCCGGCCGTGCGCGCCGCCAGCCCCGGGTCGAGCAGGCCGGCCAGCTGCATCGTGATGGTGGACGCCCCGCGCAGGCGCGATGGACCGCCGCGCCCGACCCGCAGCAGGTTGTCCCAGGCCGCCTGGCCGACCGCCTTGAAGTCGATGCCGCCATGTTCCATGAAGCGCTGGTCCTCGGCCTGCATCACCGCGCGGCCCAGGGTGGGCGAGATGTCGGCCAGCGCCACCCAGGACTGGCGGCGCGCCGCCATGTCGATGCGCACGCTTTCCAGCGGCTCGCCGTGGCGGTCCAGCAGCTGGGCGTCCGAGGGTTTCCAGGCGGCCTTCACCTGTGCCGGCGTCGGCACCGCGGCCGCGGCCGGAACGGCGAATGCGACCGCCAGCAGCAAGGCCCGCATCACGATCGCGATCACGGCCCCACCACCACGCCGGCATTCGGCAGCTCGCCGAACATCTCCGGGTTGTACAGCGCCTCGACCCGCGTGACCGGCATGGCGAAGCGGCCCTCGTTATTCAGGCGCACCGTGTACTCGACGCTGAAGCTGCCCTTGGGGACGAACTCGTAGTAGGAACGGAAGGCGGCCTGGGTGCGCTCCTGGAAGGCCGGGAAGACCCAGCCGCGGAAGCGCTCGCCGGAGGTGGCGATCTGGCTGTCGCGCCCGAGTCCCGTGCCGAGGATGCCGGCGCCGGCCGGGATCGGATCGTCGACCACCACCCAGGTCATGTCGGCCTGGGCCTCGATGTCGATCCGTACGCGGTAGACGTCGCCGCGCGACCACTGCCCCCTGGTCTTCTGCTCGACCGGCGTCACGCTGCGCACGATCCGGTAGCCGGAGGACAGCGGCGCCATGAGCGGCACCGCGGCCAGGCTGCGCACGGTCGCCCACGGCTTGCCGCTGCCGAGCTGGCGCAGCTTCAGGGTCGCCGGCCCTTCCGGCCAGGCCTGCAGCACCGTCGACGGCAGCGTGCCGGTCCAGGAAGCCGCGCCCAGGGTCAGCTGCGCATTGCCGCTCACCGGCTCGGCCTCGACCTTGCGCGAGAAGGCATCCAGCGCCACCACGCCCCAGGCGTTGGCGGTGGTCGTGTTCCAGCGTCCCTGCTTCTGGCGGCCCAGCGCGCCGCGCGCCAGGCGGCCGAGGTCGGCCTGCCAGAACGGGTCGCCGGTGGCGGCCAGCAGCAGGCGATTCGCGTTGGCGTCGGCGGAGGCCATCAGCCACCACCAGTCGTCGCGGCGCTCGGTCGAGAAGCCCAGGGTCGTGCCCTGCAGGTTCAGGCGCGCGCGCAGCACCTGGCGCGCCTGCGCGAGCTGCTGCTCGCGCTGCGGCAGGTCGCGGGTGCGGACGAGCATCTGGTACCAGTCCAGCACGGCGGAGGTCGGCCACTGATTCGGTTCGACCGTGAGCGACTCCAGCATCGCCGGCTTCACCAGGCCGCTCCTCGACAGCGCCTCCAGCGCGGCCAGCTTGCGCACCGTGAGTTCGCCGCTGGCCAGGTAGGGCGGCCGGGTGACCTTGCCGTCGACGAAGGCGGTGAGTCCCGCTTCCATGCGCTGCTTCAGGTCTTCGGGAATCGCGTAGCCGGCTTCGCCGGTCAGGGACAGCACATAGGCCGTCAGGTTGTCGCTGCCCAGTTCCATCGGCGCGAAATACTTGACCAGGCCGTCGGCGTCCAGGTGGGCCGGCAAGGTCGCCACCGTGGCTTCCCACATGGCCTTGTCGCGCAGCGCCACCGAGCGCGAGGTGCGCTGCTCGAAGCAGGTGTAGGGATAGGCGCGCATATAGTCGCGCACGCCGGGCAGGTCGCCGCCCAGGCGCGCGTTCAGCGTGGTCTCGATGCCGCCGCGTCCCGGCAGGGCATCGGCTGGGCGCTGCACCGGCAGGGTTTTCTCGCCGTCGAGCTGGAGCAGGGTCGCCTGCAGGGTGCGCACCGGCACCGCCACGCCCACCTGCTGGCGGATGCGGATGCGGTCCTGCGCCCCGTCCCCGCCGTCGGCATCGACTTCCCACTGCAGGTTTTTCGCACCGGCAGGCACGCTATAGGTCCAGCCCGGCTCGCGCGCCTCGCCCGGCGCCAGGCTCACGCTCAAAGGCGCCAGCGGCTGGCCCTTGCCCGCATCCGCGCTCACGCTCGCAGCCAGGCGCACGGTCAGCTCGCGCTGCGAGGCATTGCGCACCGTGAAGCCGGCGCGGAAGCTGTCGCCCTCGCGCACGCTGGCGGGGAGCCCCGACAGCAGCATCAGGTCCTGGGTGGTGCGGATGTCGGCCGAACCGGTGCCGAACAGCCCGGCCCCGCCGCTGGCCACGGCGACGATGCGGAAGCTGCCCAGGGTGTCGTTGAGAGGCACCTGCACGCTCGCTTCGCCGTTCGCATCGAGCGCCACCTTGCCCTTCCACAGCAGCAGGGTCTCGAACAGTTCGCGGCTCGCGCTGCGTCCACCGCCGCCGCCGTGCGGGAAGGCCTTGCGGCCGAAGTGGCGCTTGCCGATCACCTGCATCTGCGCGGTCGCGGTCTCGACCTGCAGGTTCCGCTCGCGCATCATGGTCTCCAGCAGGTTCCAGCTGGTGTTCGGCATCAGCTCCAGCAGGCCGGCGTCGACCGCCGCCAGCGCCACCTCGGCGCCGGCCGGCAGCCTGCCGCCGCCGGGCGCCTCGACCCTCAGCGTCACCTTCGCCTGCTCGCGTACCTTGTACACGCTGCGTTCCGGCGTCACCCTCACCTTCAGCTCGTGCGCGGCCCAGCCCACGCGCAGCGGCGAATAACCGAGCTTGTAGGCCGGCTTGCCGAGATCGACCAGGGCGGTGGGCTGCACGCCGCCCACGCGTCCGCGCACCACCAGGGCGGACACGAACACGTTCGGCGCATAGCTGTCCTTGATCGGGATGCCGACCGACTGGTCGCGGCCGGACAGCTGGCGCACATAGGCGTCCAGGATGCCTTCGCGCTCCACCGTCACCAGCACGCTGGCCTTGCGGAAGGGGCTGCGCACCTGCAGGGTCGCGGTCTCGCCGGGCTCGTAGCGTTTCTTCGACGGCAGCAGGTCGATGCGGTCATGGTCGCCGGCGGCGAACCATTGTTCCTCGGCGCCGCCGATCCAGATTTCGCGCCGGGTCGCCGCCACCCGGCCCTGCGGGTCGCTGGCGCGGGCACGCAGGATCAGGTCGCCCTCGGCCGGGGCCGGGACTTCGCACGCCAGCAGGCCCTGCGCATCGGTCACGCCGCCGCAGGCCTCGCCCAGGCGCTTGATCTCGCTGCTGTGTTCATAGGCGTAGAAGCCGCCGACCAGGCGCCGGCGGTGCGAAGTGGTCTGGCGCACGAAGAAGTCGACGCCCACCGCGACGCCGGGCACGGGCTTGCCGGCGGCGTCCAGCACCACGGCCTGGAACTTGACCGCATCCCTGGTCTGCATCCAGCCGTTCGGCCTGATGCCGACCACCCAGGCCGAGGGCCACAGCGGCACCCGCGCCGCCACCGTCGAGGTCTCGCCGTTCGGATCCTGGAAGGACAGCTCGGCCAGCAGGCTTTTCGGCTTGTCGAGCGGCGGCAGCCTGTCCACCGCGATGCGCGCGCCGCCGGCACGGTCCAGGGTCAGCGACTGGGTGCGCGCGGCTTCGAGCTGCCTGTCTCCTTCATCGCTGCCGGCTTCCTCGTCGTCCTCGTCGCCGCCGCCCATCGCCACCACGCCTTCCTTGACGTCGCCCAGCCCCAGGCTGAATTCCTCATAGCCCGGGAACTGCACGCCGGTGTCCTGCACCACGCTGCGCAGCTTGACCGGGGCCTGGGCCGCCGGCCCGCCGGACAGATAGCTCACCTGGGCATCGAAGGTGACGGCGCCCGGCGCCACCTGGGCCTGGTCCGGCGCTTTCAGCACCGCCTTCATGGTCGGCACGCGGAACTGCTCGACGCGGAAGGAGCCCGACGCCTGGCCGCCGACCAGTACGTCGTACATGCCCAGTTTGGCGTCCTGCGGAATCTTCCACTCGCCCTGGGCCGCGCCGCCGGCATCCCAGTCGAGCGCGAATCCGGTCTTCTCGCCGCTGCCCTGGTGGACGAGGTAGCCGCGGACCGGGCGCGCGGTCTTGTCGACGCCGAGTTCCTGGGCGCGCCAGTCCTGGTTCGAGGCGGGCGGCCTGTCGCCGGCCCTGACCATGGCGAATCCGGCGCTCGTGTGGCGGCGCAGGAAGTGCTTCATGTGCACGGTCTCGCCGGCGCGCAGCAGGGTGCGGTCGAAAACGGTGGCGGCGATGCGGCTGTCTTCGAAGCGGCCGCCGGTCGGCAGGTTGAAGCGCCAGTTCTCGATGCCCTCATGCCAGTCCGACAGCGTGAAGGTGAAGTCCTCGCCGCTGCGCGCGCTGACGAAGTAGCCCTCCATGCCCTTGCAGCGCGATGCCGGCAGCTCCTTGCGGATGCGGGCGATGCCCTGCGCATCGCTGGTCCCGCTCCACAGCAGGCGCGCCGCGCAATCGCGCACCTCGACCCGGGCGCCGGCCACCGGCCTGCCCTGGTCGAGCGAGGTCACCCACACCAGCGAGGATTGCGCGCCCAGCTTGAAGTGGGCCGCCATGTTCGTGACCAGGGCGCTGCTGCGCACCCAGGCGGTGCGCCCTTTCGGATTCAGGGCCGCGCCCAGGCGCGGGCTTTCCAGCTCGACCACATAAAAGCCCGGCTCGCGCAGCGGAATGCCGATGACCTCGAAGGCGCGCCGTCCGTTCGGCTTGGGCAGGCTGAAGCGCTGCAGCGTATCCGGCTTGACCCCGCCAAATACCGACGTCTCGAGCTGCTTGCCGGAGGGCTGGTCCGGCGTCCAGCCGGTGCCCGGCCTGGACAGCTTGCGCAGCCAGGCGATGATGTCCTGCTCGCGGCCGCCCTTGAGCCGCAAGGTGGCGCCGCTGCCGTGCAGCTTGCCCGCCAGCTTCGGCTCGACGTTGCGCACCGTGACCGGCAGCATGCGGTCCCCTTTCGCCTCGAGGATGCCGAAGGGCGCCGCGAACTTCACCAGCGGCGGCGCCTCGCCGGTGCGGATCGGCAGCGGAAAGCGCGCATGGTTCACCAGCGCCCGGCCGGCATCGTCCTTCAGGCCATCGGGAAGGTGCAGGCTCAGGCGCGCCTGTTCCGGAAAGGGCCCGGGCAGCCTGACCATGCTCAGCGTGCCGCCGCGCTCCTCGTCCTTGCCGAGGGCCGCCGGATGCCGCTTGCCGTTCGCCTCTTCCAGGTAGATGCCGCGGGCGTCGGCCACCGCGACCGGCGCGCTGAACTCCAGGCGCATCGGCAGGAAGGGAATGCACTGGGCGCGCGCACTGACCCGGTCGCAGCGCAGCCTGGCGCTGAAGTCGGGCCGGGTCTTGTAGGCCAGCATGTGGTCGGCGCCGGTGGCGGCGCCGTTGGCGGCGGCGATCCCCTTGCCCCAGACCAGGGCGACCTTGGTATCGGCCGGCAGGGTGCGCCGGCATTGCAGCACCAGCAGGCGATCGAGCTTGCCCGCGCGTTCGTCGGCGCGCAGCCGGGCCGGCGTATAGGGCTTGCCGCGTTCCTGCGCCCCAGCACCGTCGCCATCGCCGCGCAGGGTGTTCTGGACCATCCAGCGGCTCGCCAGCAGCGCCCGTTCGCGCGCCTCGCCGCCCAGGATGCGCACGCCGATCTTCTCGGCGATGCCGTCGGCCTGGCACCAGGCGTGACCGGTGACGGACGGCGCCGCGGCCGGGGCCGACAGCGCCAGCACGAAGGCCTGCTGCTCGTCGATCGCACTGCTGCCGTCGTAGGGCGCGGCCTGGAGGACGGCCGGCCCGCCGGTGGCGAGCAGGAATTCGCGCCGGCCCGCCAGCGCCTGCCCGGCCAGGTCGCGCAGGTCGGCGCGCAGCTGGAAGCGGCAGCGCACGGCGCCGGGCAGGTCGCGTTCGAAATCGTAGGCCCAGGTGCGGTCGTCGACCCAGCGTCCCTTGCCGGGCACCGGGCAGTCGACCTCGAAAGGCGCCGGCGCGCGCAGGTCGCCGAAGGGCACCATGGGGACCGAAAAGCGCGCCGTGGCCTGGCGCACCTGGCCGACCGTGCCTTCCGGCGAAAACATCTCGATGCCGGGCGGCGCCGTCTGCGCCAGCGCGGCGGTGGCAGGCGACCAGCACAGCAACCCCAGATACAGCCCCCTCAGCAAGCTCACGCCGCGCATCTTTTTCCTCCTGTCCGAAGTCAGGCGATCTTGCCATAAAGGCTAACCCTGTCAACAACATTTACAACCATCAAAAAAATGACAGTCCATGCACGCCATGCATGAATCGCTATAAAATGCGTCTGTTATATTTCCTGTACGCATATACGGCGCACAGGCATCCACCGGAACCACCATGCACATCCAACTGATCCTGAACCTGGCGATTGCCCTCGCCGTCTGCGCCCTGCTGTTCTTCATGCAGCAGCGCCATGTCTCCTTCACCAAGCGGGTGTTCACCGGCCTCGGCCTCGGCATCGTGCTGGGCGCGGGCTTCCAGGCCGTGTACGGGCTCGGTTCGCCGGTCATCGCCGACACCGATGCCTGGCTCGACGTGCTCGGCAGCGGCTACGTCAAGCTGCTGCAGATGATCATCATCCCGCTGATCATGGTCTCCATCATCCAGGCCATCCTGAAGCTGCGCGACGCCTCCTCGCTCGGCAAGATCAGCGCGCTGACGATCGGCACCCTGATGATCACCACCGCCATCGCCGCCGGCATCGGCATCCTGATGGCCAAGCTGTTCGGCCTGTCCGCGGTCGGCCTGACCTCGAGCGCGGCCGAAGTCGCGCGCGGCGCCTACCTCGAAGGCAAGCTGGCCACCGCCCAGCAGCTGTCGGTGCCGAACACCATCCTCTCCTTCCTGCCGGAGAACCCCTTCCTCGACATGACCGGCGCGCGCAAGACCTCGACCATCGCCGTGGTGCTGTTCTCGATCTTCATCGGCGTGTCAAGCACCGGCATCGCGGGCAAGAAGCCGGACGTGTTCGAATCCTTCAGCCACTTCGTGCACGTCGCCCACGTGATCGTGATGCGCATGGTGACCCTGGTGCTGCGCCTGACGCCCTTCGGCGTGTTCGCCCTGATCACCCAGGTGCTGGCCAGCTCCAGCCTGCAGGACATCCTCAACCTGATCGGCTTCGTGATGGCCTCGTACAGCGCGCTGATCCTGATGTTCTGCGTGCACTTGGCTGTCGTTTCGGGCGTCGGCCTCAACCCGGTGCGCTACGTGAAGAAGATCTTCCCGGTGCTGGCCTTTGCCTTCACCTCGCGCACCTCGGCGGGCAGCATTCCGATGAGCGTGCAGACCCAGACCGCGCGCCTCGGCACGCCCGAGGGCATCGCCAACTTCGCCGCTTCGTTCGGTTCGATGATGGGCCAGAATGGCTGCGCCGGCATCTACCCGGCCATGCTGGCGGTGATGATCGCGCCGACCGTCGGCATCGACCCGTTCACGAGCAGCTTCCTGTTGCCGCTGATCGGCATCGTCACCATCGGCTCGGTGGGCGTGGCCGGGGTCGGCGGCGGCGCCACCTTCGCCGCGCTGATCGTGCTGTCGGCGATGAACCTGCCGGTGGCGCTGGCCGGCCTCTTGATCTCGATCGAGCCGCTGATCGACATGGGCCGCACCGCCCTCAACGTGAGCGGCTCCATCACGGCCGGCACCCTGGCCAGCCGCGTGCTCGGCCAGACCGACATGCGCGTCTTCAACAGCGACGCCGCGGTCAACCTCGACGGCGACGAACAGGTCGCCTGACCCCGCCTCCTCCACGTGCCGGCCGGCCGCCGGCACGCGCGGCCCCGGCTTTCCCGGAGCAATAGCGTTTTCCTACCGTGCACTTGTCGACAGTAAACCTTCTGTCGACGGGCCTCCGCACGCGACGTTTTCGGGCGGAATCGTGCGCGAAGGTCCCGACGAATCCGTCTATGATGCCCACATGTCAAAATCACAAATAGGTTGGTGATGGAACAGAAGTGGCCTCAGGAAATCTGGCTGGTCAGGCATGGGCAGAGCGCGGGCAACGTCGCGCGCGATGCCGCCGAAGCCGCGGCCGGATTACACATCGATATCGCCGAGCGCGATGTCGACGTGCCGCTCTCCGAACTCGGCCGGCGGCAATCGGAAGCGCTGGGCGCCTGGTTCGCGGCCCTGCCCCCGCATGAACAGCCCAGCGTCGTGCTGCACTCGCCCTATGTGCGCGCAGCGCAGACGGCCGCCATCCTGATGCAGCGCCTGAACCGCGACGAACTGCTCGCGGTGCACGCCGACGAACGCCTGCGCGAAAAGGAATTCGGCATCCTCGACCGCCTGACCGTACTTGGCATCAAGGAACAGTATCCCGACCTGTATGAACAGCGCCGCCACGTCGGCAAGTTCTATTTCCGTCCGCCCGGCGGCGAAAGCTGGTGCGACGTCATCCTGCGCCTGCGCAGCGTGCTCGACACCCTCACCCGCGAATACTGCCGCGAGCGCGTGCTGATCGTCGGCCACCAGGTCATCGTCAACTGCTTCCGCTATCTGCTGGAACGCATGGACGAGGCCACCATCCTCGAACAGGACCGCGCCGGCGACGTGCCGAACTGCTCGGTCACCTCCTATTCCTTCGACCCGTCGCTGGGCAAGCGCGGCAAGCTCGCCGTGCGGCTGGTCAATTTTGTCGCGCCGCTCGAAGCTACCGGAACCCCCGTCACCACCGGCAAGGATGTGCCGACGGCGGCCAAGGCGTGAGGCGACCTCCACCATGACGCTGCACACCCATGCCCGGCCGCGCGACCTCGATGCAAGCCTGCTGCGCAGCTGGCCGCTGCCGATCCCGTCTTCCGATGCCGACAAGGAGGAGCGCGGCCACGTGCTGATCCTCGGCGGCTCGCGCGAGATGCCGGGCGCCGTCATCCTTGCCGCCGTCGCCGCCCTGCGCGCCGGCGCCGGCAAGCTGACGGTCGCCACCGGCAGCAGCGTGGCCCAGCTGGTCGCACTGGCGATTCCCGAATCCCGCGTGCTGGGCCTGGCCGAGAACGAGGCCGGCGGCTTCACGGTCGAAGCCGTGGCCGCCCTCGATCCGCTGGCCGACCGCATCAACGCCATCCTGATCGGTCCCGGCATGCAGGACGAGGAAGCCACCGCGCGCCTGGTGCACGCCCTGCTGCCGCGCCTGCAAGGCACGGAAACCAGCGTCATCCTCGACGCCGATGCGATGGGCGCGATCCTGCATCCGCCGCACGGCGTCAACCCGCCTTTCCACTTCGACGTTCCTGTCCTGGTGACGCCGCACGCGGGCGAGATGGCGCACCTGACCGGCATCCCGAAGGAAAGAATCGCCGACGGCGACGACCGGCTCGCGCTGGAGATGGCGCAGCGCTGGAACGCGGTGGTCACGCTGAAGGGCGCGCGCACCGTGATCGCCACGCCGCAGGGCGAGCGCTGGCAGCACGAAGGCGGCAACGCCGGGCTCGGCACCTCGGGCTCGGGCGACGTCCTGGCCGGCATCATCGCCGGACTGGCGGCACGCGGCGCCGAGCTCGCCCAGGCGGCGGGCTGGGGCGTGGTCCTGCATGCGCGCGCCGGCGACCGGCTCGCGGCGCGCATGGGCAAACTCGGCTATCTGGCGCGGGAACTGCCGGACGAAGTCCCCGCACTGCTCGAACAGGCCGCCGGCGAAGCTGCCGACGCGGCATTACGGCCATCCGGCAGTTTCGCCGGGGGGAAGGGTTGAATGCTGTCGGTTCGGCTCTTATCTGAAAGAAGTGTGCAATTCGGCGCACCGGCAGAACCATGTCATACCAGTCGGAGTCGAATTCGTACACCACACGGGGCCGCGTATTGCGTCGGCTCCCTGACGGTTACCTGACGGGACTAAAGTTCCGCTGGAAACCAAACTGGCGTCGTCGAACCTCCAGCGCCTCACCCTGGAGACGGCGGCAAAAAAAGTAGACGTGAACGAGGAGTAAAACAAATGAAAGCTCTTAGCAACGCATCGAAGATTCTGTTTGCCGCAGCCCTGATGGCAAGCCTGGCGGCTTGCAAGAAAAACGATACCACCAGCACGACCGGCACCGGCGACACCTCGGCCACCGCGCCGAGCAGCACGTCGGGCACCAGCGGCACCGGTAGTACCGGCGCAGCGGGTTCCACCGGCACCGGCGCAGGCAGCACCGGCACCACCGGCGCAACCGGCACCACGGGCGATACCGGCACCGGCGCAACCGGCACCGGCACCACCGGCACCGGCACCACGCCGCCGGTCGACAGCACCGGCACCGGCACCGGCACCGGCGCAACCGGCACGGGCACTACGGGCACCGGCACCACCGGCACCGGTACGACCGGCACCGGCACCGGCACCAGCGGCCACTAATCGGCCATTGAGCGGGCCACCCCAGGCGGCGGCAAAGCGGCTCCAGTGCCTGCCGTCCGCCGGACACGATGAAAAAAGGCCTGCGCGAGCAGGCCTTTTGCGTTGAGGCATGAAGCCCGCGCCGGCGAAGCGGCGCGGCGGATCAGGCAGCCACCGGACCGCGGCGGCCGGTCGCGAAGCGTCCCGCCTTGACGATCATGCGGAACACGAAGCGCACCAGCACGATGGTCAGGACCGCTTCCACGAAGGTCATCACGAAGGCCGGCAGCGCCGTGAAGCGCGCCACGCGGCGGTGGAACTTGGCGGACATGCGGTCGCGGGCGATCTCGATGCTGTCGTAGAAGGTCGGCACGACCAGCAGGGTCAGCATCGTCGAGGTGATGGTGCCGCCGATGATGGAGATCGCCAGCGGCTGGTAGAACTCGCCCGAGTCGCCCAGGGCCAGCGCCACCGGCAGCATGCCGGCGATCAGCGCGAAGGTCGTCATCAGGATCGGACGCAGGCGGGCGCGGCCGGCGGCCATCAGCGCTTCTTCGCGGTCCATGCCTTCGGCTTCGCGGGAACGCGCCGCGTCCAGCAGCAGGATCGCGTTCTTGGCCACCAGGCCCATCAGCATGATGATGCCGATGAAGCTCATCATGTTCAGGGTGCCGCCGGTCAGGATCAGTGCCAGCACCACGCCGATCAGCGACAGCGGCAGCGACATCATCACGCCCAGCGGCGCGGTGAAGGAGCCGAACTGCATCACCAGGATCAGGTACATCAGGCCGATGCCGGAGATCAGGCCGATGCCCAGGTTGGTGAACACCTCGTTCATGATCTTGCTCTGGCCGCCCACCGCCAGGCCGTAGCCCGGCGGGAAGTCCATCGTCTTGGCCAGCTTCATGGCATCCTGCATCACTTCGCCGTTCGAACGCCCCTGGGCGTTGGCGGTGACGGTCACCACGCGCTTGCTGTCACGGTGCGAGATCGAGGCCGGGCCCTTGCCCATCGTGATCCTGGCGATCTGGTCGAGCGGCACCATCATGTTGGTGCCGGCGACCGGAATCGGCAGGCGCTCGATATTGTCGGTGCCGACGCGGTCGCTCGGGTGCAGGCGCACCGCCACGTCGCGGCTCTGGCCGGTCGGATCGACCCAGTCGCCGACCTCGATGCCGGCGAAGGCCACGCGCAGCGCGCTGGCGGCGTCACCCACCGAGATGCCCATCGAGTTGGCCAGGCCGCGGTCCATTTCGATCTGCAACTCGTCCTTCGGGTCCTGCTGGGACAGGGTGACGTCGACCGCGCCCGGCACCTGGCGCAGCTTTTCCATGTAGCGCGAGGTGATCTCCATCAGCTTGCGCGAGTCGGGACCGGTGAAGTCGAGCGACACCGGCTTGCCGTTGCCGGACAGGTCGTCCATCACGACATACTCGGCGCCCACCAGGCGGCTGATCTTGTCGCGCAGGGCGGTCGCGACCTCGGAGGCGCTGCGCTGGCGTTCGCGGCGCTTGCCGATGTCGACATAGATCGAGCCGCCGTTCACGTTGATCGAGCTGTTGGTGTCCTTGGTTTCCGGCAGGGTGCGGGCGATCGCGGCCGCCTCTTCCATCTTCAGGCGAGCGTATTCAACCGACGACGACGCCGGGGTCCGGACTTCGATCTTGATCTGGCCCTGGTCCATCTTGGGCTGGAAGGCCACGCCGCCCTTCCACATGTGCAGGCCGATGGCGGCCGCCAGCGACAGCAGCGCGATCACGGCCATCGAGCGGCGGTGATGCAGGGCCCAGGCGATGACGTTGCCGTAGCGGTCAGCCTGGTGGTCGAACCAGGTATTGAATTTCGCCAGGTATTTTTCCAGGCCGCGCTTCGGCGCATGGTGGTGGCCCGGCGGGTCGCCCCAGAAGGCCGACATCATCGGGTCCAGCGTGAACGAGATCAGCAGCGACACGGCAACCGAGCAGGTCACGGTCAGGGCGAAGGGACGGAACCATTCGCCGGCGATGCCGCCCATGAAGGCGACCGGAATGAACACGGCCATGATCGAGAAGGTGGTCGAGGCCACGGCCATGCCGATCTCGGCGGTGCCGTTCAGGGCCGCGGTACGGCGGTCCTCGCCGTTCTCCATGTGACGCACGATGTTTTCCCGCACCACGATCGCATCGTCGATCAGCACGCCGATCGCCAGCGACAGACCGAGCAGGGTCATGAAGTTGAGCGTGAAGCCGCACAGCCAGACCGCGATGAAGGCCGCCAGCACCGAGGTCGGCAGCGACAGCGCGGTGATCAAGGTCGAGCGCCAGGAGTTCAGGAAGGCATACACCACGAAGATGGTCAGCACGGCGCCGAACACCAGCGACTCGATCACGTTGTTCAGGCTGTCCTGGGCCGACTTGCCGCCGTCCCAGGTCACTTCCAGCTTGGTGCCGGGCGGCAGCTCCTTCCGGACCTCTTCGATCATCGCGTTGACCTTCTTGGCGATGGTCACGGTGGACGCTTCGCGGGAGCGCACGATGTAGATGCCGACGTCGGGCTTGCCGCTGCGGACCGACAGGCTGTCGACGTCGGCGAAGCCGTCCTTGATGTCGGCCACCTGGTTCAGGCGCACCACGGTATCGCCGTTACGCTTGACCACGACCTGCGAGAAGTCTTCGGGACGGTCGATGCGGCCGACCAGGCGGATGCCCTTCTCGTCCAGCGGACCGCGCACCTTGCCGACCGGCGCATTGGTGTTCTGGCGCCCCAGCGCATTCGTGACATCGGTCACCGAAACATTGAATTCACGCAGCTTTTGCGCATGCAGCAGCACCGACAGCTCGCGCTTGAGCGAACCGCCGACCTGCACGTCGGCCACGCCGTCGATGCCGCGGAAGCGGTCGGCCAGCACGTCCTCGGCCAGGCGCGACAGTTCGGCGTGGCTCTGGGTGGTCGAGGTCAGCGACAGGTTCATGATCGGCTGGGCCGAGGGATCGACCCGGCGCAGCACCGGCTCGCGCATCTCGATCGGCAACTTGTAGCGTACCGCGGCGATCGCGTTGCGCACGTCGTCCGCCGCCTCGATCAGGTTACGCTTGAAGTCGAACTGCAGCACGATGGTGGCGCTGCCCTCGTTGGCATAGGCACGCGCTTCGGTCACGCCGCTGACGGCCTGCATCTGTTTCTCGAGGCGGTTGACGATCTCGCGTTCGCTGGTCTCGGGCGAGGCGCCCGGATACGGGACGGTCACGACCAGGATCGGAATCTGCACATCCGGCTCGTTGTTCACGCGCAGCTTGGACAGGGCGTACAGGCCCATGGCCATCATCGCGATGATGAGCACGATCGTGGCGACCGGCTTCTTGACGCTGAAATTGGAAAGGAACATGGAGGCTTATCCTTATTGTTTCCCTTGGGCCTGGCCGTTGCCGGCGCTCGCAAGCGCCTGCGCCTTGGCCGCCGCCAGCTCGATCTTCTGGCCGTCCTTCAGGCTGGCGTTCGGGTGGCGCAGCACGGCATCGCCGGCCGCCAGGCCGCCCTTGATCTCGAAATCGCCGGTACGCGGATCGCGCGTGCCCACCGTCAGGTCGGCCCTGGCCAGGGCACTGCCCTTGAGCTTCCAGGCATAGGTCTTGTCGCCGGCCTTGACCATCGCCGATTCCGGCAGGGTCAGGGCGTCGCTCACTTCGGCGTCGACGCGGCCTTCGGCGTACAGGCCGGCCACGCTCGGCTGCTTGCCGCCGTTGAAGCCGACCAGCACCTCGACCTGGCGGGTGACGTCGTTGGCGGACGGGTCGATGCGCTTGACGATGCCGCTGAACTGTTGCTCGCCATAGCCGTTGACGCGGAACATGACCGGCTGGCCGACCTTCACGGCGGCGATCTTGTCGGCCGAGACGCGGCCTTCGAAGCGCATCGAGGTCGGGTCGATGACCTTCAGCAGTTCCTTGCCGATCGCAGCGGTATCGCCGGCCGACACCTTGCGGTCGGACACGATGCCGTCGAAGGGTGCGCGGACCACGGTGCGGCCGACCTGCTGGCGGGCCGTCGCCACGCGCGCACGCGCGGCCGAGACTTCGCTCTGGGCGGTGTTGCGGCGCACTTCGGCGTCGTCCAGGGCCTGGGCCGAGGTCATGCCGGAGGCGCGCAGGGTCTTCAGGCGGTCCAGTGCGCGGGTCGACTGCTCGAAAGCCTGGTCGGCCGCGCGTGCGGAGGCCTCGGCCGACATCAGGGTGTCGCGGATCGAGGTCTCGTCGAGCTTGACCAGGACGTCGCCACGCTTGACCGGCTCGCCGTTTTCCTTCAGCACTTGCAGCACGACGGCCGAGACTTCGGCGCGCAGGTCGGCCTTGCGTTCCGGCTGGACCGAGCCGGTGATCACGGGTCCCGAAGCAAGCGCATTGCTCTGCACCGTCAGCACGTCTTCCGGCGACACCAGCAGCTGCACGGCCTTGCCATCCTTCTTGGCATCGGCCTGCGCAGTCGCGGTTTCCGGCTTGGCGGGTTCCTTGGGACCTTTGCCGCAGGCGGCGAGCGCCGAGGCGATGGCAAGGACGAGTAGGGTTTTGCGCAGCATTTCGTGGATCTCCCGGGTGGACTCGTAAGCTGTAAGTATAAGAATATGAAAAACCAGCGCGCAGTATCCGTGAGGCGGTTTGGGCCGTCAATCGAGGATCGGCAGAGCGTGGTTTTCGTGGGATGAACTGCGTATTCGTGCGACGAACTGCAGTTGGCAGAGATGAAATGCGTCCGGAAATGGACAGTGGGCGGACAGGGTGGACGTCCGGCTGAACGGGGGCTGTGCTGGTGTGCGACGGACTTGGATCCCCGCCTGGGCGGGGCCCCAAGTTGACTTTAGGCTCTTATTTCACAAACAGGTGATAAACCAGGTTCCCCATCAGGACACCGGTAACGATCCCCCCGCCGATCTCGACCAGGGTATGCCCCATGCGCTCGCGCAGCGTGCGGTGGCCGCTGTCCCCGCTTGCCGCGGCCAGGCGGTTGATGGCGGCGGCCTGGCGGCCGACGTGCTGGCGCAGGCTGTTGGCGTCGATCATCACGATGAAGCACAGGGTGACCGCCACGCCGAACGCCGGGTGGCCGATGCCTTCGCGCAGGGCGATCAGGGTCGCCATGCTGGTCACGGTGGCGCTGTGGTTGCTCGGGAAGCCGCCGTTGCCGACCAGGTTGAAGGCCCAGCGGCGCTGGCGCGCGCTATTGATCAGGAATTTGATCGGTCCGACCACCAGCCAGGTCAACAGCGGGGTCAGCAGGTAAGTGAAATCCATGTGAGTTCCGAAGGTTAGTACAAAAATAATGCCGGGCAACATTATCGCAGAAGCTATGCGCCTGCCACAGTGAGAAACTTGTAATATCCTGTCCAGTGTGGTTTATCAGACAACGCAGTATATAAGGGGAACTCGATGCAACATTTCAAGCTGTCATTCGTGGTGACGGTCGTCCTGCTGGCGCTGGCAGCCTGGTGGGGCTACAGCCACGGCGGCGCCGGCGGCCTGCTGCAGGCCTTGTGGATCGCGGCGGTGCTGGGCGTGCTTGAAGTCTCGCTCTCCTTCGACAACGCAGTGGTGAATGCCTCCGTGCTGCGCAACTGGAACGCGTTCTGGCAAAAACTTTTCCTGACGATCGGCATCCTGGTGGCCGTGTTCGGCATGCGCCTGCTGTTCCCGCTGCTGATCGTCTCGGTGGCTACCGGCCTCGGCCTGATCGATGTCTGGCACATGGCCACCAGAACACCCGACGAATACGCGCGCATCCTGACCGCCCAGCACGCCGAGGTGGCGGCCTTCGGCGGCGCCTTCCTGCTGCTGGTCTTCCTCAACTTCCTGTTCGACGAGGAAAAGGAACTCCACTGGCTGGGCTGGATCGAAGAAAAAGTCGGCCAGCTCGGCAGCGAAGGCCTGGCCATCCTGCTGACCCTGCTGGCCGTGTTCGGCTGCATGAGCCTGATGCCCCAGCAGGCCAAGCTGCCGGTGCTGATGGCCGGCGTGGTCGGCGTCATCGTCTACGTGGGCGTGAACTGGTTCAGCGGCCTGCTCGAAGAGGAGGAATCGGACCCGTCGGTGGGCAAGATGATCTCGCAGGGCAGCATCGGCGGCTTCCTCTACCTCGAGGTGCTGGATGCCTCGTTCAGCTTCGACGGCGTGATCGGCGCCTTCGCCATCACCAACGACGTCGTCATCATCATGCTGGGCCTGGCCATCGGCGCGATGTTCGTGCGTTCGCTCACCGTGTTCCTGGTGCACAAGGGCACCCTGGAAGAATTCGTCTACCTCGAGCACGGCGCCCACTACGCGATCGGTATCCTGGCCCTGATCATGTTCGCCAGCGTCGAATACGAGATTCCGGAATGGTTCACCGGACTGTCCGGCATCGCCTTCATCCTGGTCTCGCTGTGGTCCTCGATACGCTACAAGCGCCACGAAGAACTCGGGTCCGCTTGAACTCAACCCCAAAACGAAAGGAAACACTATGGCGATCAGTCTGCAAAAAGGCGGCAACGTCAACCTGTCCAAGGAAGACCCGACCCTCAAGAAAGTCATCATCGGCCTGGGCTGGGATCCGCGCGCCAGCGATGGCGCCACCTTCGACCTCGACGGCAGCGCCTTCCTGCTGCGCGGCGACGGCAAGGTGCGCGGCGATGCCGACTTCATCTTCTACAACAACCTGCTGTCCAGCGACGGCTCGGTCAAGCACACCGGCGACAACCGCACCGGCCAGGGCGAAGGCGACGACGAGCGCCTGCTGGTCGACCTGACGAAGGTGCCGCCGGAGGTCGAGAAGATCGCCTTCTCCGTGACCATCCACGAAGCCGACCAGCGCCGCCAGAACTTCGGCCAGGTCGGGCGCGCCTTCATCCGCTGCCTGAACGCCGACGGCGAACGCGAGATCGCACGCTACGACCTGTCCGAAGACAGCTCGACCGAGACCGCGATGATCTTCGGCGAGCTCTACCGTTACGGCAGCGAATGGAAGTTCCGCGCCGTCGGCCAGGGCTATAACGGCGGCCTGGGCCCGCTGGCGCGCTCCTTCGGCGTCAACGTCTGAATCCCGGTCCGGCACGCCTGCCGGACATGAGCTTTTGACAATCCGCGCGCTCATCGTCAGAATGGGCGCCGGATTCACTCACCCTCACGACCATGCCCTCGACTTTCCCACGACGCGCCAGCGTCCTCCTCATCTCCGTCGTCGTTGCCGCCATCGTGCTGTTCGCGCTCTACATGGCGATCGTGCTGCACTGGTCGTATTCCGAAGGCGAACGCGCCGGCTACCTGCAAAAGCTGTCGCGCAAGGGCTGGCTGTGCAAGACCTGGGAGGGCGAGATCCTGCTGTCCAGCATGCCGGGCGCCATCCCCGAGCGCTTCGCCTTCACGGTACGCGACGAAAACGTGGTCAGGCAGCTGCAGGCGGCCATGGGCCAGCGCGTGCAGCTCAGCTATGCCCAGCACGTCGGCCTCCCGACCACCTGCTTCGGCGAGACCAGCTATTTCGTCGAGAAAGCCGTGGTCGGCGGCCATAATCCGGTGTCGCCGAACCCCGGCAACTGATACGAAAAAAGAATCACAGAGCCATTTCCCCAAGCTTTACGATATATCTGTGGCAAGCGCCAACCGAGAGGGCGAAGGATGAGAGTGCGGCTTGCCGGAATGGCGCTGGCATGGGTGGCGATGGGTGCGGCGCAAGCCTCCACCATCGTCGACTACTCGCTGCTGCGACCCGAAGGACGGCGCCACTACCTGGTGGCCGAACCGGACCGGCTGGCGCGCAGTAAGCGCCCCACCGTCATCCTGCTGCACGGCCATGGCGCCTCGGCCGGCTTCATGGTCGGCCTCGATTCCTTCGGCACCTATCGCTCCCAGGACTGGATCCGCCTCGCCGAGCGCGAGCGCGTGATGCTGATCGCGCCGGACGGCATCAAGGGCAGCGACGGCAAGCAGGCCTGGAACGATTGCCGCCTCGATGCCGCCAGCAACGCCACCAGCGACGACGTCGGCTTCATCGCCGCCCTGATCGACACCGCGGTCAACGACCTTGGCGCCGATCCGGAGCGCATCTATGTGTACGGCAGCTCGAACGGCGGCGGCATGGCCTACCGCCTCGGCATCGAACTGGCGCCGCGGCTGGCGGCGATCGGCGTGCAGAGCGCCCTGATGGCGATGCAGACGCGCTGCCGGGCGCCGGCGCATCCGATCTCGGTGTTCGCCTCGCACGGCACCGCCGACGAGATCGCGCCCTACAACGGCGGCCGGGTCGGCCACTGGCTGCTGCGCGACCGCGGCAGCGGCATCAGCGCCGAGGAATCGCTGGCCGTGTGGCGCCGCCTGGCCGGCCTGCCGGAGACGCCGCTCAGCTTCCGCATGCCGCACCTGCAATCGTCCGACCCGACCTCGGCCACGCGCTATGTCTGGGGCAACGATCCGGCGCGCGTGCAGATCCTGTTCATGCGCATCGACGGCGGCGGCCATACGGGCTCGTCCAAGGTCGAGGAACTGCCGTGGATCCTGCGCAAGATCGTCGGCAATATGAACCACGACGTCGACACGGCCGAAGAGGCCTGGAACTTCTTCAAGGATAAACGGGTCACGAGCCCGCGCTGACCGGCATCCTCAGCTCGCAGGCGAAGCTGCCGTCGGCCTCCATGCGCCAGTTGCGCGGGTAATATTCCATGCAGGGCCTTGTGTCGAAGGCATAGCCGCTGGCCGGCAGCCATTCGCGGAACAGGGTCTGCCAGGCGGCCGGGATCTCCCAGGCCTGGCCGGCGAACTGCGCCACCGCATAAATTCCGCCCGGCAGCACCGTGATGGCGGTCCCGGGCGGGGCGACGAACGCTTCCCCTACCTCGACGCCGGCATCGTAGCGGCAGTCTTGCGGCGCGGTGCCAGTGGGATCGTCGAGGGCGATGCCGTAGGTCGGCTCGCCCAGCAGGCCCTGGCGCTCCAGCCAGGGCGTGACGGTCTCGCCCCAGAAGCGGCCGGTCTCCGGGCCGTAGGGGCCGACCTTGCGCAGGGTGGCGAGCCGCACCGGCGGCAGGGTGACGATGGCGACGTCCATTCCGGTTCTCCTTTTTTACGTGAAAACCGGATTCCAGGTCCGCGCGACGTCCGGCCCAACTGGAAGTTCCGACAGGTAGGGTGGGCGCGCCCACCCTACGCAGTCAGCTCTCGCCGCGCTGCTTGGCGACCGCATCGGCCAGCCGCGCCACCGCCTGCTGGGCCGACGGCAGTTGCGAGAAGCGTCCCAGCACTTCGCGCGCCAGGTCGGCCGATTCGGCGCGCTGCTTGGCTTCGGCCTGGCGGGCGTCGATCTGTTCGCGCAGCGCGCCCAGTTCCGCCACCTGCTCTTCCTGGCGCGCCGACTCGAGTTCCACCAGGCGGCGCTTGGCATCGGCCATTTCCTGGGTTGCCTGCAGCGACTTGCGCTGCATGTCGGCGGCCTGCTGGGCGTGTTCCAGCAGCACGCGCTGGGCGTCGCGCTTGTCCATCGCGGCGCGGGCGGCGGCCTGCTCGGCCAGTTCGCGGGTCTGCGCCAGTTGGGCGCGTTCTTCCTCGGCCTTGGCGCGCGCCTCGGCAGCAAGCACGGCAGCGTGCTCGGAACCCAGGCGAGCCGCGGCGGCCTCGTTGGCGCGGGCATCGGCGGCGGCCTGCTGGCGCTGCGCGGACAGCTTCTGCTCCAGCAGCAGCAGGGCTTCGCGGGCGGCACCGGCCCCCGCCTGCTCGGCGGCCAGCAGTTCATCGGCCAGGGCCTGCTGGCGGGCTTCGTGTTCGGCGCGTTCGGCCTGGGCCCGCGCCAGCTCGGCGGCGCGCTCCATCCGCTGCTGCTGCGCGGCGGTGGCCGCTTCCTCGTGCGCGGCCTGCTGTTCGGCATGCAGTGCCGCCTGGCGCTGGGCTTCCACCGCCGCCTGGCGGGCCGCCAGCGTACGCTGTTCGGCTTCAGACTGGGCGCGCAGCAGCGCCGCTTCCTCCTGTTCGGCGGCGATGCGCGCCTGGGCGGCCGCGGCCAGTGCGCGCTCGGCTTCCTGGCGCTGGTTCAGGGCGGCCAGCGCTTCTTCCTCGGCCCGCAGGCGTTCGCGCTCGGCGCTCGCCAAGGCCTCGGCCTCGCGGGCACGGCGCTCGGCCAGGCGGGCCGCTTCGCGTTGCAGTGCGGCCTGTTCCGCTTCCATTGCCAGGCGGGCCTGTTCGGCGGCGTTTTCCGCCGCACGCGCCTCGGCCGCGGCGCGGGATGCCGCCGCGCGTTCATCAAGCAGCGCGCGTTCGCGCTGGTGCTGTTCGGCTTCCAGTGCGGCCGCCTCGACCGCCTGGCGGTCGGCCTCGGCCCGCAGGCGCGCCTGTTCGGCGGCCGCGCGTTCGGCATCCAGGCGGGCCTGGGCCTGGGCCGCTTCGTCTTCCTCGGCCCGGGCACGCTCGAGCGCCGTCTCGCGCAGTTTGCGGTCGGCTTCGATGCGCGCCTCGGTGGCGGCCAGGATGCGGGTTTCGGCGTCGCGGCGCGCCGCCAGCGCGGCCAGCGCCATCTCTTCCATGCGCTCGCGGTGCACGGCGGCGTCGCGCAATTCCTTCTCGGTCTGCAGGCGCATGCGCAAGGACTGCGCGGCGGTGCGCTCGTATTCGGCCTGGGCCTGGGCGATCGCCTCGCGCTCCTGTTCGATATGGGCCAGGGCGCGCGCTTCTTCCAGCGCCCTCGCCTCGGCGGCGGCGCGCGCGAAGCTGGACGTCAGCGCAACCTGGTCGGCGCGCTCGCGCTGCAGGGCCAGCTCGAGCGCCTCGGCTTCGGCTTCGGCCAGTTTCTCGGCGGTCTGGCGCGCGGCCTTCTCGGCGCGCTCGCGTTCGCGCGCCAGGATCGCCACCCGCGCATCGGCGCTGGCGCTGTGGCTGACTTCCTCGCGCGCGGCGTGCACGGCGGCGACCCGCTCGGCGGCCTGCAGGCGCGCCTGTTCGGATTGCAGCGCCAGCTCTTCCGACTGGCGGGCCACGCGCTCGGCGATCTCGGCGTCGGCCCGGGCCTGCTCCTCGGCACGGCGGCGCGCCTCTTCCTGGGCCCGCGCGCGCGACTCGGCGTCGAGGCGAATCTGGGTATCGGCTTCGACCCGTGCGCGCAGTTCGGCGGTTTCCTGGCGCATCGCGTCGAGGCGCTCGGCGGCGGCCCTGGCGGCGGCGCGCAGGGTGTCGATGCGGTCGCGGTTGGCCTCGATCGCCTCTTCCGAGGCATGCGCATTCGCCAGCGCGGCGGCGGCGGCTTCGGCGTCGATGGCGGCGCGCTCCTCGGCCAGGTTGCGGGCACGGGCTTCGGCATGGGCGCGGTTCTCCGCCGCCACCGCCGCCTTGGCCTCGGCCTCGACCCGCGCGATGCCCTCCTGGATGGCGCGCTTTTCGAGCTGTTCGCGCTGCGGCTCGATGCCGGGCGCGGCGTGCTCCTGGGGCGCGGGCATCAGGTCGATCGTGAAATCGGCATCGTCGTCGTGGTGGTCGGGGTGATCGGTCATGGGCTGCTCATCGGTGCTGGCGGACTGGGGCTCAGCGTGATTATGCGTCATGGCTGGAAAACCTGTCACGCCGAACTGAGGCGTGAAACCGCTGCAATTCAGCGGATTGTTTCAAACAGGCCAGAGCGGCGGCTCGTCCATTAACGCTATCTGCTCGCGCAGCTCGAGGATGCGGTCCTGCCAATAGCGCTGGGTGTTGAACCAGGGAAAGGCGGCGGGAAAGGCCGGGTCGTCCCAGCGCATCGCCAGCCAGGCCGAATAATGGATCAGGCGCAGGGTACGCAAGGCTTCGACCAGGTAAAGCTGGCGCGGGTCGAATTCGCAGAAGTCCTCGTAGCCGGCCAGCACGTCGGCGAGCTGGCCCACCATCTCCTGGCGCTCGCCCGACAGCAGCATCCACAGGTCCTGCACGGGCGGGCCCATGCGGCTGTCGTCGAAATCGACGAAATGGGGGCCGTCGGCCGTCCACAGCACGTTGCCGGCGTGGCAATCGCCGTGCAGGCGGACCGTCGCGATGTCGCCGGCGCGGTCGAAGCAGCGCGCGACGCCGTCCAGCGCCTGGTCGATCACGCTGGCGTAGGCGGTCAGCAGCTCGTTCGGAATGAAGCCGTGTCCAATCAGCCAGGCGCGCGGTTCGCGTCCGAAGGTGTCGAGGTTCAGCGCCGGACGCTCGATGAAGGGCTTGCGCGCACCGACCGTGTGGATGCGCCCGATGAAGCGGCCGATCCATTCCAGTACCTTGGGGTCGGACAGCTCGGGCGCGCGGCCGCCGCGGCTGGGAAAGACGGCAAAGCGGAAGCCGCCGAAGTGATGCAGCGTGCGCCCGTCCAGCACCGTCGCCGGTACCACCGGCACTTCCTGTTCGGCGAGTTCCTCGGTAAAAGCGTGTTCTTCGAGGATGGCGGCATCGCTCCAGCGCTCCGGCCGGTAGAACTTGACCACCACCGGCTGGCCCTCCTCCAGGCCGACGCGGTAGACCCGGTTTTCGTAGCTGTTCAGGGCCAGCAGGCGGCCGTCGCCCTGCAGGCCGACGCTCTCGACCGCGTCCAGCACCATCAGCGGATCGAGCCGCGAGAAGGGGTGAGTTTCCGATTCATATTCCATGCCGCCATTGTAAGGCCGGCAGCACACCGGCGCACCCCCCGCCCCTGATTTTGCCGAATTTATGCATCGCCCCGCAGCAAGCACCAAGCCAGGGCTAAGCGGGCATTAAGAACCTGTCCCGGTAGGCAAGCGTCGCTGCTGGCGCTTTTTTCCGCCGGTCCGGGGCCGCAGGCGTTACACTGGCGGCTTCAACGAAACAGAATCACCTGGACCACACATGCAACTCGAACAGCCCCTCACCGACAAAGAATTCGACGATCTCGACAACTTCCTGCTGTCCGAACGCAGCCCGGAAGGCGCGATGACGCTGGATACCCTGCACGGCTACCTGACCGCGATCGCGATCGGCCCGGAATCCATCATGCCGGCCGAGTGGCTGCCGCGCGTGTGGGGCGAGGACGGCGCCGCGCCCAAGTGGAAGAACCCGAAGGAGGAGCAGCGCATCGTCAACCTGATCATGCGCTTCATGAACGAAGTGCTGATCACCTTCGAGGTCGCGCCCAAGGAATTCGAGCCGCTCTACGTCGAGCACGAAGTCGACGGCGAAACCGTGATCGACGCCGAAGCCTGGTGCTGGGGCTTCTGGGAAGGCATGGACCTGCGTCCCGGCTCCTGGGACGAGATCTGGGACTCGGAAGCCGGTCCGCTGATGCGCCCGATCTACCTGCTGGGCGCCGACGAGATCGAGGAGAGCGAGCTGGCCGAAGTCGAAGACCCGCGCCTGGCCCACAAGCTGGCCCTGGACATCGAAGCCAACCTGCCGGGCATCCACCGCTACTGGCTGCCGCGCCGCAAGGCCGCCGTCGAGACCGTGCGCCGCGAGGAGCCGAAGGTCGGCCGCAACGACGACTGCCCCTGCGGCAGCGGCAAGAAGTTCAAGAAGTGCTGCGGGGCCGAGCAGGCCTGAGCGGCTTCCCCTCTCCTTCCACCTGCACCCGCCCCGTCATCACGGGGTGCAGGCTGCAGAGGTAGTCGAAGGATACTCCGCGGCGCACCGTGTGGCGCCAGCTCTGCCCCGGCTTCAGGTCGCCCGACTTGATGCCGGCGGCGCCCGCGGTGACGTTGTGGACGACGATGTCCTGGTTCACCCAGGTGATGGTGTCGCCGGGCTTCACGGCCACCACCTTCGGCGTGAAGGCCATGCCTTCGATGACCACACGATGATCGGCCGCGACGGCCGTTGCCGCCCACGCCATCAGGCCCAGCGCCACCACCACGGATTTCATTTCAGTTCCGCCTGGATATGCTTCGCATGCTCCAGGTGGGCGACGAAGGCCGGCCGCACCTTGACCAGCAGCGCCTTCAGCTCGGCGTTGGAGGCGCCCGGGATCAGGGTCTTGTCGAGCGCATCCAGCACCGTCTCGTGGTAGCTCACCTCGTTGTCGACATAGGCCTTGTCGAAGTCGTGGCCCGACAGGCCTTTCAGGCGGTCGCGCGTGGTTTCGCCGCCCTGGGTCAGCGACTTGCTGGTGTCGTTCGCTTCCGGCGTCACGTGCAGTTTCTTGACCAGCGCCACGGCCTGCTTGTTGACGCCCGAATGGTCGGCCACCATCCGTTGGGCAAAGGCGCGCACGTCCTTGTTTTTCGTCTTCGATTCGGCCAGCTTGCCGGCGTCGATGTCGACCGTGTTGGCGGCGACCACGATGGCGGCGATCTGCGCATCGTTGGGATTGGCGGCGTGGACGGCGCCCAGCGGGGCAGCGGCCAGCAGTGCGCACAGGACGGTGGCGAGGGGCTTCTTGATGGTCATGGCAGTCTCCATTGGTTATAGGAAGTGGAACATGCCATTTGATGCAGCAAACCCGCGCCGCGTTCCCGGAATCTTCAGCCCGCTCCGTCCTCGCCCAGCCGGCCCATGACGTTCGCGACGATGCGGTCGCAGCGTTCGCCGTCGAAGCCGAAGGCATCGTCGAGCGCGAAGTCGAGCTCCCGCGCCAGCGCCTCGCGCAGCATGGCCCGCGCGCGGAAGTAGCGGCTGCGCACGGTGGCTTCGGGAATGCCGAGCAGCTGTCCGGTTTCGTCGACGCTGAGTTCCTCGACCGCGCGCAGCACGAACACGGTGCGGAAGACGTCCGGCAGGGCGTCGATCCTGGCTTCGATCAGGCCCCGGGCCTGGGCCCGCAGCGCGGCCTGCTCCGGCTGGCCGGGTTCGCCCGCCTCGCGTGCGGCGCAGAACGCGTCCATGGCCGGCCCGGCGCCCAGTTCGATGACCTCGGCCATCCGCCCCGCGCTGCGGCGGCGCATCAGGGCGGCGTTCATCACGATGCGGGTCAGCCAGGTGGCGAGCGAGGACTCGCCGCGGAAGTCCGGCAAGGCCCGGTAGGCCTGGATATAGGCGTCCTGCAGCGCATCCTCGGCCTCGGCATCGTCGCGCAGGATGCTGCGCGCCACCCGGTAGAGCCGCCGGTTATGGCGCCGCATCAGGCGCGCGAAGGCGGCCTGCTCCCCATCCACCACGCGCTGCCGGATGGCGGCGTCCGAATCGTCGTCGACTGCTGGCTGCATGGCGTTCTCCCTGACATGATTCCGATGAAGTGCTGCCGATTGGATGCAGGCCGCGCCCGAAACGTTCCCGTGAAAAATCGCCAGGTTCAGGCCGGGGCGGTCAGGCGGCTTTCGTACATTGCCGCCAGCATATCCGACTGGCTGACGATGCCGGCGAAGAGTCCGCGCCCGTCGACCACCGGAATGTGATGCAGGCCCTGGTTGGTCATCAGGGGCACCAGCTCGGCGATCGGGTCGTCGATGCTCACCGTCTTCACCTGGCGGTGCATGATCTCGACCACCTTGCCCGGCCGGCTGCGCACGCCCAGCAGGTGGCTGAACAGGCCGCGCAGGCGTTCGCCGAGGGTCTGGTAATCGTCCAGGCCCGCACGATGCAGGAAATCGTTCTGGCCGACCATGCCGACCACGCGCTGCGCCTTGTCCAGCACCGGCAGCGCGTGCAGGCCGTGCTGGCGCAGCAGGCGCCAGGCTTCGGCCAGCGGCATGCCGGGGCGGACCGTCACCGCGTCCTTCGACATGATCGCGCCGCAGGTGACGACGCCGAAACGGCGGCCGTAGGCCTGGACTTCGGTCTCGAGCAGGATCTCTTCGAGGTCGTCGCGGCTGATGTCGAGCACCTGGCCGTAGCGCGCCAGCGCGGCGTCCAGGTCTTCCTTCGTGAAGCCGAGGCGCGCGGTCGGCACCGGGTCGCGGGTCGCGTGCACGTTCTTCAGCATCGACTGCTGGGTATGCGGATAGCGGCGCCCGGTCAGGTTGTTGAAGACGAGCGCGACCAGCACGATCAGGGTCGAGTTCAGGCACACCGGCATGAAGGCGAAGCCGAAGCCGGCCGCATGCACGGCCGGGCCGCCCAGCACCGTGGTCAGCGCCACCGCGCCGCTGGGCGGGTGCAGGCAGCGCAGCAGGAACATCACGAGGATCGCCAGCGAGCCCGCCAGCGGCGCCGCCAGCAGCGGATTGCCGATCGCCTTGGCGCAGGCGATGCCGACCAGGGCCGAGATGGTATTGCCGCCGATGACGGACCACGGCTGGGCCAGCGGACTGGCCGGCACGCAGAACAGCAGCACGGCCGAGGCGCCCATCGGCGCCACCAGGGCCGCCGGCAGGGTGGCGGTGCCGAGCAGTTGCATGCTCAGCCCGGCGGTGAGGAGCAGGCCGATCAGGGCGCCTGCCACGGAGCGCATCCTTTCGGGACGCGGTACGGAGTTACGTTGCGGCACGAAGGCGCGCATCCATTGCAAAGTCTGGTCCAAGATAAAACTTCTACGAAAAAAACATCACAATATGATATATTATTTGGCTCTTCCTTGCCAGGACCCGATCAGTGAAAGCAGTGAAAGCAGTGAAAGCCCCACCCTCCCCGCTCGCCAAGTCCGACTTCGCCGCGCTCTCCGAATTCCGCTACCAGATGCGGCGCTACGAGCACTTCTCGGAAAACGCCGTCCAGGCCGAGGGCATCACGCCCCTGCAATACCTGCTGCTCCTGCACATCAAGGGCTTCAAGGGACGCGAATGGGCGACCGTCGGCGAGCTGGCCGAGCGCCTGCAGGCCAAGCCGCACGGGGTGGTGGCGCTGGTCTCGCGCTGCGAAGCCGGCGGCCTGGTCGAGCGGCGCGCGAATGCCGACGACCGCCGCCGCGTCGAAGTGCACCTGCTGCCGCACGGCGAAGCCATCCTGACGCGCCTGGCCGAGATCCACCGCGCCGAACTGCGCGCCCTGCAAGGCGTGTTCACGATTCCCAACCTCGATTGAGTCCCACGATGTCCGCTCACCCTCATTTGCCCGACCGCCGCGACTTTTCCGGCGACCTGCGCCTGCTGCTGATCGCGGCGATCGCCGCCGTCATCGGCGGCCTCGCCGTGCTTGCCGCACACGTGCTGCTGCTCCTGATCCGCTTCTTCACCGACCTGTTCTTCTACCAGCGCTTGTCGCTGGCCGAGCTCTCGCCGGCCAACCACGGCCTGGGGGCCTGGGTCATCGTCGTGCCGGTCATCGGCGGTATCGTGATCGGCCTGATCGCCCGCTACGGCACCGAGCAGATCCGCGGCCACGGCATTCCCGAGGCGATCGAGGCGATCCTGTTCAAGGACAGCGCGATGTCGCCCAAGGTCGCGGTGCTGAAGCCGCTGGCCTCCGGCATCGCGATCGGCAGCGGCGGCCCGTTCGGCGCCGAAGGCCCGATCATCATGACCGGCGGCGCGATCGGCTCCCTGATCGCCCAGCACTTCCACCTGACCGGCGGCGAGCGCAAGTCGCTGCTGGTGGCCGGCGCCGTGTCCGGCATGACGGCGGTGTTCGGCACCCCGGTGGCGGCGGTGCTGATGGCGGTCGAGCTGCTGCTGTTCGAACTGCGTCCGCGCAGCCTGCTGCCGGTGGCGGTGGCCTGCGCCGTGGCCGGCTTCCTGCGCCCGCTGGCGATGGAAGCGGGTCCGCTGTTTCCGCTGCAGACCATGCCGGTGGCGCCGATCGCGCTGCTGTCCTGCGTGGCGGCCGGCATCCTGTGCGGGGCGCTGTCGTGGACCATGTCGACCATGCTGTACAAGGTCGAGGACTGGTTCCACCGCCTTCCGATCCACTGGATGTGGTGGCCGGCGCTGGGCGCCCTCGCGGTCGGTATCGGCGGCTACTTCCAGCCGCGCGCCCTGGGCGTGGGCTATGACGTGATCGGCGACCTGCTGCACAACCACCTGGCGCTGGGCGCGGTGCTGGCCCTGCTGGCCGTCAAATTCCTGATCTGGCTGATCGCGCTGGCCTCCGGCACCTCGGGCGGCGTGCTGGCCCCGCTGCTGATGCTGGGCGCCGGCCTCGGTTCCCTGCTCTCGCCCTGGCTGCCGGGCGCCGAGCCGGCCCTGTGGCCGCTGGTCTTCATGGCCGCCACCCTGGGCGGCATGATGCGCGCGCCGGTGATGGCGGTGGTGTTCGCCTTCGAACTGACCCACGATTCGAATGCCCTGCTGCCGCTGCTGGCCGCCGCCGCCGGCGCCTACGGCTTCACGGTGCTGACCATGGGCCGTTCGATCCTGACCGAGAAGATCGCCCGCCGCGGCCACCACATCTACCGCGAATACGGCATCGACCCGCTCGAGCGCCACAGCGTGGCCGAAGTCATGACCAGCCAGGTCCAGAGCGTGGATGCCGATGCCACCGTGGCCGAGGTAATGGCGTCCCGGTTCGGCCCCGGCCAGGAGCACCGCGGCTTCCCGGTCACCCATGGCGGCCTGCTGGTCGGCATGCTGGACCGCGATGCGCTGGACGGCCAGCCGCCCGCCAAGCATGTCGGCGAACTGTTCGGCATCAACAGGCCCCCGGTGGCGCTGGCCAGCGAGACCTGCCGTATCGTCGCCACCCGCCTGGCGGTGCATGGCATCGAACGCCTGCCGGTGGTGGCCAGCGCCGCCGAGCCGCGGCTGCTGGGCATCGTCAGTCGCAGCGACCTGATCAAGGCGACCGCCGGCCTGCACGCCGAGGAGCACGAACGCCGTGTGCTGCGCCGCAATCCCTTGTCCCGGCGGCAAGCATAGCGCTGTGCAATCATGTACGATAGGCAATACGCACACCGCGCCATTGCCTATCCATCTTGAGGACAAGAACATGATGAAACCGCTCAAGCGGCCCCTTGCCGCCATCGCCGCCGCCGCCGCCCTGGTCTCCGCCGCCCACGCCGCCGCGCCGATGGCCAAGACCCCGGCTCCCGGTTACTTTCGCGTGATGGTGGGAGACATCGAAGTCACGCCGATCAACGACGGCACCTTCGACCTGCCGGTCGATCAAGTGCTGCACCAGAAACCCGAACTGACCAAGGCGGCGCTGGAAAAGCACTTCCTGAAGCTGCCGCTGGAGACCTCGGACAACGCCTTCCTGATCAATACCGGCAGCAAGCTGGTGCTGGTCGACACCGGCGCCGGCGCCCTGTTCGGACCGACCGTGGGCAAGTTCCTGCAAAACCTGAAGGCCGCCGGCTACCAGCCGGAACAGATCGACGAGATCTACATCACCCACCTGCACGGCGACCACGTCGGCGGCCTGTCCCACGACGGCCAGCGCAACTTCCCGAATGCCGTGGTCCGCGCCGGCAAGCCCGATACCGACCGCTGGCTGAGCCAGGCGAACATGGACAAGGCCCCGGCCGACGAGAAGGCCGACTATCAGGGCGCGATGGCCTCGCTGAATCCCTACGTCAAGGCCGGCAAGTTCAAGGCGATCGAGGCCGACGGCCAGCTGGTGCCGGGCGTCTCGGCGCTGGCGGAACACGGCCACACCCCGGGCCACACGACCTATGTCGTCGAAAGCCGTGGCCGGAAACTGGTGCTGATCGGCGACCTGATCCACGTGGCGGCCGTGCAGATGGATAACCCGCAGGTGACGGTCGCCTTCGACAGCGACGAAAAGGCGGCCTACGCCGCCCGCAGGAAGGTGTTCGACGACGCTGCCAGGAAGGGCTACCTGATCGGCGGCGCCCACCTGCAGTTCCCGGGCCTGGGCCACCTGCAGACCGAGGGCAAGGGCTACCGCTGGATCCCGGTCAACTATACACAGATGCGATGAGGCGGATGCGCTGATCAGGATCCGGCCACGCCGGCCAGGATCGCCGCCAGTTTGTCGAGGTCGACCGGCTTGACCATGTGGTGGTCGAAGCCGGCTTCGAGGGCGGCGCGGCGGTCCTGCTCCTGGCCGTAGCCGGTCACCGCCACCAGCAGCATCGCGCAGGTGCGCGGATCGGCCCGCAGGCGGCGCGCCAGCTCGTTGCCGTCCATTTCCGGCAGGCCGATGTCCAGCAGGGCCACGTCCGGGCACGCCTGCCACGCGCGCTCGAGGGCGCGCAGCGAATCGTTCTCCACCATCACCTCGTAGCCGCAGGCTTCCAGCAGCATCGCCAGGGTGGCCGCGGCGTCGACGTTGTCGTCCACCACCAGCAGGCGCAGCAACCGGCCCTGCAGCGGCGGCGCGCCCGCCGCATCCGGCTCCTCGCCCGGCGCCGCGGACTGCATCAGCGGCAGGGTCACGACGAAGCTGCTGCCCCGGCCCGATCCGGCGCTCGCGCATTCGACGGCGCCGCCGTGCAGCTCGACCAGGTGCTTGACCAGCGCCAGGCCCAGCCCCAGTCCACCCTGCGAGCGGTCGGCCGAGCGCTGGCCCTGGGCGAACAGCTCGAACACGCGGTCGCCCAGTCCGGGTTCCATGCCGATGCCCTCGTCGCGCACCGCCAGCTCGAGGTGTTCGCCACGGGTTCGGGCCTCGACGTCGATGCGGCGTTCCTCCGGCGTGTACTTGGCCGCGTTGTTGAGCAGATTGGCCAGCACCTGCACCAGGCGCGCCTTGTCGCCGAGGACCGTGGCCTCGGGATCGTCGAGCCGCACCGACAGGGCCTGGCGGCGGGCTTCGAACAGCGGGCGCACCTGCTCGATCGCTTCATCGACGATGGTGCGCGCCGCCACCGGCGCCCGCGCCAGCGTCACCAGCCCGCGCGTGACGCGCGAGACGTCCAGCAGGTCGTCCACCAGGCTGGTCATGTGCTTCACCTGGCGCCCGATGATGGCGCTGCTCTGGCGCACCCGGTTCTCGTCGAGGCGGCCGATCTTCAGCAGGTCGGCGGCGGCGCTGATCGGCGCCAGCGGGTTGCGCAGCTCGTGCGCCAGCATGGCCAGGAACTCGTCCTTGCGCTGGTCGGCCGCGCGCAGCTTTTCCTCGGCCTGCTTGCGCTCGCTGATGTCGAGGAAGAAGCCGACGATGCCGCCGTCGCGGGTCGGATAGGCGCGCACTTCGAACCAGGCGCCGCTGGCGCCCGGCCCCAGGTGCCGGAACTCGGTCCTGCCGGGCGTGCGGGTACGCATCACGTGATGGTAGAGGCGGCCGGCTTCGGTATCCAGGGTCTCCGGCCACACTTCCCAGTGGTTATTGCCGATGACCTGGTCGAGCCTGCGCTTGGCAAAGCGCAGGCCTTCCGTATTGATCTGCAGGACGGTCCAGTCCTGGTCGACCAGGATGAAGCCTTCGGCGATCGAATCGAGGATGACCTGGCTGCGGTCGCGCTCCGCGCGCAGGGCTTCGTGGGCGCGCGCGAGGTCAATCGCGCTCCACAGGCGCTCCGACATGCTGCGCGCCAGCGCGATCTCGGCCTCGCTCCAGCGGTGCGGGTGCTCGTGGCCCAGCGCCAGGAAGGACAGCAGGCGGCCCGACTTCACCAGCGGCACCAGCAAGCTGGCGGTCACGCCCATCGCCATCAGGTAGGCCTGCTGGTGGGCGGCGGTGCGCGGATCGATGCGCACGTCGGTGATGGCGATGACGTCGCCGGCGCGCCCGGCCCTGGCCACGTCCTCGCCGAAGGCTTCGATCGCGAAGGTATTGCCGGAGAGATCGGAAGTGCCGTGGCACTTCCAGTCGCGCGGCACGTAGAAGGTGTTGCGCTCGTCGTCGACCTCGCCGTACATCACGCGCTCCACGCCCAGCTCCTTGCCCAGCAGGGCGCTGGCGGTGGCGATCGCCTCCTCGCCGGAAGTCGTCGGGCGCAGCGCGTCGGCCAGCGCCAGCTCGAAGGCGGCGCGGCGTTCGGCCTCGACGCGGGCGGTGGTCTCGATGCAGGTGCAGTACATGCCCATCACCCTGCCCTCGCCGTCGTGCAGCGGCGAATACGAGAAGGTGAAATAGGTCTGCTCGGTATAGCCTTTGCGCTCCATGGTGAGCGGCATGTCCTCGAAATAAGAGGACTGACCGGCCAGGGCGCGCTCGGCGATCGGACCGAGGTCGTGCCAGATCTCCCACCACACGCGATGGAACAGCTCGCCGAAGGCGGATGGATGCTTGTCGCCGAGGACCGGAATATAGGCGTCGTTGTAGAGGAAGACCCGCTCCGGCCCCCAGGCCAGGAACATCGGGAAGGTCGAGCTGAGAGCCATCGACACGGCCGTGGCCAGCTCGGGCGGCCAGGACCCGGGCGGGCCGAGCGGAGACGATTGCCAGTCGTGCGCGCCGAGCAGGCGCCGCGTCTCGCTGTCGCCCAGCCCGGCGGTAATGCGCAGAATGTCAGCCATGACCGATTATTCCATATTTCATGGCGAAATGATTCACGATTTCAACATTGTGTCATGCGCACTGCCGATGCTTTACGACTTACAGCTTAATGAAGTGCTCGCGGTAGTAGCGCAGTTCTTCGATCGATTCGACGATGTCGGCCAGCGCGGTATGCTTTTGCGCCTTCTTGAAGCCCGAGGCCAGTTCCGGCTTCCAGCGGCGGCACAGTTCCTTCAGGGTCGAGACGTCCAGGTTGCGGTAGTGGAAGAAGGCTTCCAGCTTCGGCATGCCGCGCGCCATGAAGCGGCGGTCCTGGCAGATCGAGTTGCCGCACATCGGCGATTTGTTGGCCGGCACCCACTGTTTCAGGAAGGCGATCAGCTGCTCTTCGGCCTGGGCTTCGTTCACGGCCGAGGCTTTCACGCGGTCGATCAGGCCCGACTTGCCGTGGGTGCCCTTGTTCCAGTTGTCCATCTTGTCGAGCGTCTCGTCGCTCTGGTGGATGGCGAACACGGGGCCTTCGGCCAGGATGTTCAACTCGGCGTCGGTGACGACCACCGCGACTTCGATGATGCGATCGTTGTCCGGATCGAGGCCGGTCATTTCCATGTCGAGCCACACCAGGTTCATGTCGTTGGGACGCGGAGTGACGGCGGCGGCTTGGGTTTCTTGTGACATAATTCGTTCTTTGGCTAGGTTTGATCAGTCGGGGCCGGAGCACCAGCGTTGAGTTCGTGCTCCGACCCCGAAAAACAGGATTTTCTCACAGGCACACGATGCTTTCATTCGCGTTTTCGGTTTTGTTCGTCATATTTTTCATGCTGACCCTGGTATTGCGGTACTGGCTTGCCAGCCGGCACGTCCGCCACGTCCTGCGTCACCGTGATCAGGTGCCGGCCGAATTTGCCGACCGCATCCCCCTGCACGCCCACCGCAAGGCCGCCGACTACACGGTCGCCAAGACCCGCTTCGGCCTGATCCACACGGTCTGGAGCGGCCTGGTGCTGATCGGCTTTACCTTGCTGGGCGGGCTGCAGGCGCTGTCGACCGCGCTGCTGCACCTGCTGGGCCCGGGCATGGCGCACCAGATCGGCCTGGTTGTCGCCTACGCCGCCATCGCCGGCCTGCTCGACCTGCCCTTTACGTACTGGTTCCAGTTCGTGCTGGAGCAGCGCTTCGGCTTCAACAAGATGACGCTCAAGCTGTGGCTGGCCGACATGGTCAAGAGCACGCTGGTCGGCGCCGTGATCGGCCTGCCGCTGCTGTGGGTGGTGCTGTTCCTGATGGAGCGCACCGGCACCCTGTGGTGGCTGTACGCCTGGCTGGTGTTCAGCGGCTTCCAGCTCTTGATGATGGTGATCTACCCGACCGTCATCGCGCCGCTGTTCAACAAGTTCACGCCGCTCGCCGACGACAGCCTGAAGAACCGCATCGAAGGCCTGATGGCGCGCGTCGGCTTCGCCTCGAAAGGCCTGTTCGTGATGGACGGCAGCAAGCGCTCGGCGCACGGCAACGCCTACTTTTCCGGCTTCGGCGCCAACAAGCGCATCGTCTTCTTCGACACCCTGCTGGAGCGCCTCGCGCCCGCCGAGATCGAAGCCGTGCTGGCCCACGAACTGGGCCACTTCAAGCTCAAGCACATCATCAAGCGCATCGCGGTGGCGTTCGCGCTGTCCCTGGCCTTCCTGGCCCTGCTGGGCTGGCTGAAGACCCAGGTGTGGTTCTACACCGGCCTGGGCGTCATTCCGCTGCTGGGCCAGAACAACGATGCGATGGCGCTGCTGCTGTTCATGCTGGTGCTGCCGGTGTTCACCTTCCCCTTCGCGCCGCTGACCTCGATCACCTCGCGCAAGCACGAGTTCGAGGCGGACGCCTTCGCCGCCAGCCACAGCGATGCGCGCGACCTGGTCTCGGCCCTGGTCAAGATGTACGAGGACAATGCCTCGACCCTGACGCCGGACCCGCTGCACTCGGCCTTCTACGATTCGCATCCGCCGGCCTCGATCCGCATCCGGCGCCTGGCTGAAGCCGGTGCGCTCTCCGGCATGGCCGGCATGGAGCCGGCATGAACACCGCGCTGCCCTTGAACGAACGCCACTGCAGCCACGGCGCCGCGGCGCTGGACGATGCCGCCGTCGCATCCCTGCTGCCCCAAGTGCCCGACTGGCATGTCGACGGCAACCGCCTGGTACGCGAGTTCCTGTTCCGCGACTACCACGAGACCATCGAGTTCGTGAACGCGCTGGCCTTCATGGTGCATCGCGAAGACCATCATCCGGACCTGCAGGTGGCTTACCGCCGCTGCACGGCCGCCTGGACCACGCACTCCGCCGGCCACCGCCTCAGCGAGAACGACTTCATCTGCGCTGCGAAAGCCGACGCGCTGTACGCGGGACGGGCCGGCGCATGAACAAAAACGCTGAACTGACCGGCACCATCGTCGCCGCCCACGGCCGCCATTACCTGGCCGACGTCGACGGCGAATTCCTGCAGTGCGTCACGCGCGGCAAGAAGACCAACGTCGCGGTCGGCGACATCGTGCACCTGAAGCGCACCTCGAACGACCAGGCCGTGATCGAGAAGATCGCCGAGCGCACGACCCTGCTCTACCGCTCCGACCAGTACAAGTCGAAGCTGCTGGCGGCGAACATCACGCGCCTCTTCATCGTCGTCGCCACCGAACCGGGCTTCGCCGACGACCTCGTCTCGCGCGCCCTGGTGGCCTGCGAAGCGGCCGGCGTCGAGCCCCACCTCATCCTCAACAAGGTCGACGTCGAAGAGCTGCTGCCGCGCGCCCGCGAGCGCGCCGCGCTGTACGCCAACCTCGGCTACCCGCTGCACGAGGTCTCGGCCAGGGCCGATCCGGAAGGCACCGTGGCGACCTTGATGCCGCTGCTGCTAGGGGAGTCCTCGATCTTCATCGGCCAGTCCGGCATGGGCAAGTCCTCGATGATCAACCTGCTGGTGCCGGAAGCGGACATCGCCGTGCGCGAGATCTCCGAAGCCCTGGACACCGGCAAGCACACCACGACGTTTACCCGGCTGTACCGCCTGCCCGGCGACAGCGGCGGCAACATCATCGATTCGCCCGGCTTCCAGGAATTCGGCCTCTACCACCTGACCGAAGGCATGCTGGAGCGCGCCTTCGTCGAGTTCAAGCCCTTCCTCGGTGGTTGCAAATACTACAATTGCCGTCACCTGGCCGAGCCGCAATGCGCGATCCTGAGCGCGGTCGAAGAAGGCAAGATCGCGAAGATCCGGCATCAGCTGTATGCGCAATTACTACACGAGTCTGAACAGACCTTGTATTGATGGAATATAATTCAGACGATCCCCGTATCCCCGACCTAACATGGCTGTCCAGACTCCCATCAAGCACTTCCTGCAATTCTCCGACTTCACCCGCGACGAGTTCGAGTATGTGATCGAGCGCGCGGCCGTCATCAAGCGCAAGTTCAAGGCCTACGAGGTCTACCACCCGCTGGTCGACCGCACCCTGGTGATGGTGTTCGAGAAGAGCTCGACCCGTACCCGCCTGAGCTTCGAAGCCGGCATGCACCAGCTGGGCGGCGCCGCGATCTACCTGAACACCCGCGACAGCCAGCTGGGCCGCGGCGAGCCGGTGGAAGACGCCGGCCAGGTCATGAGCCGCATGTGCGACATCATCATGGTGCGCACCTTCGGCCAGGACATCATCGAGCGCTTCGCCGCGCATTCGCGCGTGCCGGTGATCAACGGCCTGACCAACGAGCACCACCCCTGCCAGGTGCTGGCCGACGTGTTCACCTTCTTCGAGCACCGCGGTTCGATCACCGGCAAGACGGTGGCCTGGATCGGCGACGCCAACAACATGCTGTATTCGTGGCTGCAGGCGGCCGAGGTATTCGGCTTCCACCTGAACGTGTCGACCCCGAAGGGCTACGACATCGACCCGGCCCTCGTCAAGACGACGAATTACACCTTCTTCGAGAACCCGCTCGACGCCTGCCAGGGCGCGCACCTGGTCAACACCGACGTGTGGACCAGCATGGGCTACGAAAAGGAAAACGCCGAACGCCTCAAAGCCTTCGACGGCTTCATGGTGGACGGCCCGAAGATGGCGCGGGCCGCACCCGACGCGCTGTTCATGCACTGCCTGCCCGCCCACCGCGGGGAGGAAGTGGCTGCCGAAGTCATCGACGGCCCGCAATCGGTGGTGTGGGACGAAGCCGAGAACCGGCTGCACGTGCAGAAGGCGCTGATCGAGTACCTGCTGCTGGGCCGCATCGAGGACAGGTAAAGCGACCACCAACCCTGATTTTTTACCGCAACGAAGTTTGATCGTCGGCCGGGCCCGTGCCCGCGCCGGCTGACCATGAAATCCCCTCCACGCCTCACATCACTGGAACTCCCATGAGCGACATTAAAAAAGTAGTCCTCGCCTACTCCGGCGGCCTCGATACCTCGGTCATCCTCAAATGGCTGCAGGATCACTACAACTGCGAAATCGTTACCTTCACCGCCGACCTGGGACAAGGTGAAGAGCTGGAACCGGCGCGCGCCAAGGCCATCAAGTTCGGCATCAAGCCGGAAAACATCTACATCGACGACGTGCGCGAAGAATTCGTGCGCGACTTCGTGTTCCCGATGTTCCGCGCGAACACCGTCTACGAAGGCGAATACCTGCTGGGCACCTCGATCGCGCGTCCGCTGATCGCCAAGCGCCTGATCGAGATCACCAACGAAACCGGCGCCGACGCCATCTCGCACGGCGCCACCGGCAAGGGCAACGACCAGGTGCGCTTCGAGCTGGGCGCCTACGCGCTGAAGCCGGACGTCAAGATCATCGCCCCGTGGCGCGAATGGGACCTGCTGTCGCGCGAGAAGCTGCTGAAGTACGCGGAAGACGCCGGCATCGAGATCGACATGAAGCACAAGAACGGCGGCGCGCCCTACTCGATGGACGCCAACCTGCTGCACATCTCCTTCGAAGGCCGCCACCTGGAAAACCCGAGCGCGGAAGCCGAGGAATCGATGTGGCGCTGGACCGTGTCGCCGGAAGCGGCCCCTGACCAGCCGGAATACCTGGACATCGAATACGAGCGCGGCGACATCGTCGGCCTGAACGGCGTCAAGATGACCCCGGCGCAGGTGCTGACCGAGCTGAATCGCCTGGGCGGCAAGCACGGCATCG
>Ga0308169_10000879_pt1 | contig 38784 bp, 34 predicted proteins | sample PhyBR1_2_FD_202139 | JGI IMG/M metagenome (GOLD analysis project Ga0308169, IMG submission 202139) | Phyllosphere microbial communities from UC Gill Tract Community Farm, Albany, California, United States - DLSLSB.R1 | ecosystem: Host-associated > Plants > Phyllosphere > Unclassified | place...
TGTCGCGCGGCGCGTTCGGATGCGTGACCACCACGTGCGGCACGAATTCCGCCAGCCGCTCCACGGTCGGCTTCTCGTTCTCGTCGATGTTGACCACCACGTGGGTCGGCGCCAGCTTGCGGATCTTGTCGATGTTGACGTCCTTGGTGCCGCCGACCTTGGGGATCGTGGCGACCACGTCGCGCGGATGGATGCAGAAGCCGGTACGCCCGGCCAGCCTGCCGGCCAGGCCCAGCTCGCACAGCAGTTCGGTAATCGAAGGCACCAGGCAGACGATGCGGGCGTCCGGCGCGGGGTCGTGGCGCTGCCCGAGCGCGTCGATCAGGGCGGATGAATGGGGATTCGATGGCTTCATGCCGCTATTGAAACACTGTTGTTTATCCGGCGCCAAGTCTCGGCGTAGTTGTTGCAATGGGTTATGATTTCGAGCTTGTCAATATTCTCCATCGACCCGGGCTACCATTGAACATCACCGGCACCTTCGGCGCATCCCGCCACGCGATCCGCGACCTGCAGCTGTTCCGCGACGCCGACACCCCGGCGGTGGCGGCGCTGCTGGCCGCCTGCCCGGTGGTCGGCGTCAGCAAGGGTGAAGCGGTCGAGGACGGCCTGCGCGCCCGCCTCTACGTTGTGCTGTCGGGCTCGCTCGGCGTGCAGCCGGCCACCGCCGCCGGCGAAGGCGAGATCCAGCGCATCCTGCCCGGCGAAAGCGTGGGCGAGCAGTCGGTGCTGGACGATGCCGCCAACCTCGACGCCATCACGGCGCTCGAAGACAGCGAATTGCTGGTGATCGAGCCCGACATGGTGTGGCGCCTGATCGACGAAGCCAACGGCGTCGCCCGCAACCTGCTGCGCATGCTGTCCTTCCGCATCCGCGCCGCCAATGCCCTGCTGCGGCGGCGCCAGAAGCTGGGCGAGTTCTACCGCCAGCTGTCGATGAACGACGGCCTGACCGGGCTGTACAACCGCGCCTGGCTGAACGACATGCTGCCCAAGCTGGTCGCCCGCAGCCGGATGGACGGCGCCCCGCTGTCGCTGGTGATGATCGACCTCGACCATTTCAAGCGCTTCAACGACACCCACGGCCACATGGCCGGCGATACCGCCCTCGCCACCGCCGCCGCCGTGATCCGCAACGCCCTGCGGCCGTCCGACTTCGCGGTGCGCTACGGCGGCGAAGAGCTGATGGCGATCCTGACGAACACCAACCGCACGCTGGCGGAGATGGTGGCCGAACGCCTGTGCGGGCGCATGCGCGAGGCGGTGGTGTTCGACGACATGCGCATCGCCCTGCCCCACATCACCGGTTCCTTCGGCGTCGCCAGCCTGGGCGCCGAACAGGACGAGCGCAGCCTGGTCGAAGCCGCCGACGCGGCCCTGTACCGCGCCAAGCAGACCGGACGCGACCGCATTCACACCTGAAGGTTCCATAACATCGCTTGCGGCTGGGCTGGGAATGAGCAGGCCGGCAAGTTAGAATGGCCCGTCGCAACTTATGAGTAAACCCGGAGTACCTCCGTGAGCAACCACACCTTCCTCTGGCACGACTACGAAACCTTCGGCGCGGTGCCGCGTCGCGATCGCCCGGCCCAGTTCGCCGCGATCCGCACGGACGCCGAGCTGAACGAAATCGGCGAGCCGGTCATGATCTACTGCCAGCCCGCGCCCGATTACCTGCCGGATCCCCAGGCCTGCCTGATCACCGGCATCACGCCCCAGCACTGCCTGGAGCATGGCGTGCCGGAGCACGAGTTCGCGCGGCAGGTCTGCGAAGCCTTCAGCGAGCCGGGCACGGTCGGGGTCGGCTACAACACCATCCGCTTCGACGACGAGGTCACGCGCTTCCTATTCTGGCGCAACATGATCGACCCGTATGCGCGCGAATGGCAGAACGGCTGCGGCCGCTGGGACCTGCTGGACGTGGTGCGCATGACCTATGCACTGCGCCCGGACGGCATCCAGTGGCCGATGCGCGAGGACGGCAAGCCCAGCTTCCGCCTCGAAGACCTGACCCGTGCCAACGGCCTGGCGCACGAGGCCGCGCACGACGCCCTGTCCGACGTGCGCGCCACCATCGCGATGGCGCGCCTGATCCGCAGCAGGCAGCCGAAGCTGTTCGACTTCTGCCTGGAACTGCGCCGCAAGGACAAGGTGGCCAGCGAAATGGGCCTGCACCTGGAGCGCAGCCAGCGCCGCCCCGTCCTGCACGTGTCCGGCATGTTCCCGGCCGAGCGCGGCTGCCTGGGCCTGGTGTGGCCGCTGGCGTCCCACCCGACCAACAAGAACGAGGTGCTGGTCTGGGATTGCCGCCACGATCCCTCCGAGCTATTCGCCCTGAGCGTGGACACGATCCGCGAGCGCCTTTTCACGCGCGCCGCCGAGATGCCCGAGGGAGTCTCCCGGCTGCCGATCAAGAGCGTGCACCTGAATAAATCGCCGATGCTGGTCGGGAACCTCAAGACCCTGAACCCCGCGCTGGCGGCGAAATGGGAGCTGGACGTCGAACAATGCCTGGCGCACGCGCGCATCGCGGCCGGCGGGCCGGACATGAGCGCGGTGTGGCAGAAGGTGTTCCAGCGCCCTGGCGCCGAGCCGGGTGCCGGTGTCGACGTCGACGAAGACCTGTACGGCGGCTTCGTCTCGCAGGGCGACCGCCGCCAGCTGGAAGCGCTGCGCATCGAGCAGCCGGCGCAGCTGGCCCAGCGCCAGCCCAGCTTCGAGGACGAAAGGCTGGCCCAGCTGCTGTTCCGCTACCGCTGCCGCAACTTCCCGCACACGCTGCAGGAGCATGAACTGGAAAGCTGGGAGGCGCACCGGGCGGCGCGACTGTTCGACGGTCTGGGCGGGGCCCGCACCATCGAGCAGCTGTTTGCCGAGATCGATGCGCTGTCGGAGACCGCGGATGAGCGTGCCGAGGAGATCCTGGGGGCGCTCTACGATTACGCGGAGTCGATCGCGCCGCAACGTTATTGATTGATGCGTGGGCTCGGGGAGCCCACGCCTACGCCGGTTACGCGCGATACTGATTGATCGCGTCACGCGTCTCCATCGCCACGCGGCGCGCCGCGGCGGCGAAATCTTCATCGCCCTGCGGCTGCGCGTACAGGATCGCACGCGAGGAATTGATCATCATGCCGGCGCCGTCGGCCGTGCGGCCCGATTTCACGGTCGCCTCGATGTCGCCGCCCTGGGCGCCGATGCCCGGCACCAGCAGCGGCATGTCGCCCACCAGGGCGCGCACCTGGGCCAGTTCCTGCGGGAAGGTGGCGCCGACCACCAGCGCGCACTGTCCATGCCGGTTCCACTTGTCCGCCACCAGTTGGGCCACGTGCTGGTACAGCGGGCGGCCGCCGACGTCGAGGAACTGCAGGTCGGAGCCGCCCGCGTTCGAGGTGCGGCACAGGACGATCACGCCGCGGTCCGGCCATTCCATATACGGCTCGACCGAGTCGAAGCCCATGTAGGGGCTGACGGTGACGGCATCGGCGCCGTAGCGGTCGAAGGCTTCGCGCGCATACTGGCGCGCGGTGGCGCCGATGTCGCCGCGCTTGGCGTCCAGGATCAGGGGGATGTGCGGATAACGCTGTTTCAGGTAATGGCAGACCGTTTCGAGCTGGTCTTCGGCGCCGAGGGCGGCGAAATAGGCGATCTGCGGCTTGAAGGCACAGGCCAGGTCGGCGGTCGCGTCGATGATGGCCTTGCAGAATTCGGCGATGCCGTCCGGCCGGTCGCGCATCTGTTCTGGCAGGCGCTCGAGGTCGGGATCGAGTCCGACGCACAGCAGGGAATCGTTGCTGCGCCAGGCGGCATTCAGCTTGTCGATGAAGTTCATGGCAGGCCCTTGTCTCTTGTTGCAAACCCACTATTGTACCGCGCCGCGTCCACGCTGCCGACCCTGCATATGGGCAGGACGCCACAGCACGGCCAATTCGGGTATATTTTTATCATTCGACAACTGGCGATGGACACCCGACGATGCAAAAGACGAACAAGCCCACCTCTACGACGCCTTCCCTGTTCACCCGCCTGGCCGGCATGCTGCTGGCCGCGGTACTGGCCGGTTCCGCACTGTCGGGCTGCGGCTATAACGAATTCCAGGCCAAGGACGAGGCCACCAAGGCGGCCTGGAGCGAGGTCGTCAACCAGTACCAGCGCCGCGCCGACCTGATCCCGAACCTGGTCAACACGGTCAAGGGCTATGCCTCGCACGAGAAGGATACGCTGGAAGCCGTCACCCGGGCGCGCGCCGCCGCCACCAGCTTCCAGATCACGCCGGAGGTGCTGAACAATCCGGAAGCCTTCCAGAAGTTCCAGCAGGTGCAGGGCGAACTGAGCAATGCGCTGTCGCGCCTGATGGCGGTGTCGGAGAACTACCCGAACCTGAAGGCCGATACCCAGTTCCGCGACCTGCAGTCGCAGCTGGAAGGCACCGAGAACCGCATCACCGTGGCGCGCCAGCGCTACATCGCCTCGGTCCAGGAGTACAACGTGCTGGCGCGCAGCTTCCCGACCAACCTGACGGCGAAAATGTTCGGCTACCAGCCCAAGCCGTCCTTCACCGTCGAGAACGAACACTCGATCTCGACCGCGCCGAAGGTCGACTTCGGCAAGTGACGGGAGCGTCGCGATGAACCAGCTGCTGCGCCTGTTCCAGGGCCTTGCCCTCGCCTTCGCCCTGCTGCTCGCCGGGCAGGCCCATGCACAGCTCAAGCCGGTGCCGCCGCTGACCGCGCGCGTCACCGACCAGGCCGGGATGCTGACGGCCGAGCAGCGCCAGAACCTGGAGCGCGTGCTGGCCGACTACGAGACCCGGACCGGCAGCCAGATCGCGGTGCTGCTGGTGAAGTCGACCGAGCCGGAAGCCATCGAGCAGTACGGCATCCGCGTCACCGACGCCTGGAAGCTGGGCCGCAAGGGCGTCGACGACGGCGTGCTGCTGCTGGTCGCGCGCGACAACCCCTCCTCGCTGCGGCGCCTGCGCATCGAAGCCGGGCGCGGCGTGCAGGGCGTGCTGACCGACGCCCAGTCCAAGCGCATCCTGCAGGACACCATCGCGCCCCACTTCCGCCAGAACGATTACTACGGCGGCCTGGTGGCCGGCGTGGGCGCCATCTCCGCGCTGCTGAACCAGGAAAAATTCCCGGCGCCGCAGGCCCAGCAGGGGCAGGCGCAGCAGCAGACCGAAAGCGATGACGGCGGCCCCGGCATCGTGATGAGCATCTTCTTCATCGTCATCGGCATCATGGTCCTGCGCTCGCTGTTCGGCCGGCGCCGCAGCCGCTTCGTGCAGCCGGGGCCCGGCGGGGGCTGGAACAATGGCTGGAACAGCGGCGCCGCTGGCTTCGTTCTCGGCAATATCCTCAGCAATATGGAAAACCAGCGCCGCGGCGGTGGCGGTTTTTCGGGCAGCGGCGGCTTCTCCGACAGCGGTTTTTCGGGCGGCGGCTTTTCCGGCGGCGGCGGGACCTTCGACGGCGGCGGCGCCTCGGGAGACTGGTGATGGACGCACCACAACATCAACCCGGCCGCCTGCGCCGCGCCCTGCGCCACCTGCTCAGCACCCGTACCGAGGCGGCGCGCATCTTCCCGCCCGATACGCTGACGGCCATCGCCGAGGCGATCACGGCCGGCGAGCGGACCCACCGCGGCGAAGTCCGCCTGATCGTCGAGAAATCCCTGCCGCTGTCGGCGGTCTGGGCCGATGTGACCAACCGCCAGCGCGCGCTGGCCCTGTTCGCCGACTACGGGATCTGGGATACCGAGGAGAATTGCGGCGTCCTCATCTACGTCAACCTGGCCGACCACAAGGTCGACATCGTGGCCGACCGCGGCATCGACCGCCGGATCGAACCGGCCACCTGGCAGGCGGTCTGCCGCACGATGACGGCGGGCTTCGCCCAGGGGCGCTTTCACGAGGCCACCCTGGATGCCGTCGGCCAGGTCAATGCGCTGCTGCGCCAGCACTTCCCGACGAATGGCGCGCGGCCGAATGAGTTGCCGGACAAGCCATTGATGTTGTAGCGGTCATGCCCGGGTGGGCCGGTACAATGATGGCATTTTCAGCCACCCAGGAAAGCCCGCCATGAAACTTGCCCAGAAAGTCGCCATCGTCACCGGAGCCAGCCGGGGAATCGGATATGCCTGCGCCGAACGCCTGGTGCGCGAAGGGGCGCGCGTGATGCTGGTCGACGTGCGCCAGGAGGGCGCGGCGGCGGCCGAAGCGCTCGGCGACCATGCCCGCTTCTTTTGCGCCGACGTCAGCCAGAAATCCGACGTCGACGCCATGCTGGCCGCGACCCTGTCCGCCTTCGGCCACGTCGACATCCTGGTCAACAATGCCGGCGTCACCCACGCCGCCAGTTTCCTCGAGCTGGCCGAGGAAGATTTCGACCGCGTGCTGCGCGTCAACCTGAAGTCGATGTTCCTGTGCAGCCAGGCGGTGGCGCGCGAAATGGTCAAGCGCAATGACACGGACAAGCGCGGCTGCATCATCAATATGTCGAGCGTGAACGCCGAGCTGGCCATCCCCAACCAGATCCCCTACGTCGTCTCGAAGGGCGGCGTGAACCAGCTGACCCGGGTGGCGGCGATCGCCCTGGCCGAACACGGCATCCGCGTGAATGCGATCGGCCCCGGCACCATCCTGACCGAACTGGCGAAGAATGCCGTGATGGCCAGCCCGGAAGCGCGCCACACCATCCTGTCGCGCACGCCGCTGGGCCGCTGCGGCGAGCCGGAGGAGATCGCCGGCATCGCGGCCTTCCTCGCCAGCGACGATGCCTCGTATATCACCGGCCAGACCCTGTATGCGGACGGCGGCAGGATGGCGCTCAATTACACGGTGCAGGTAAAGGAATGAAGCGGACCGGGGTCAGCCCATCGATTATCATCTCCGCGAATATCACATATCCAAAAACAAAATTGGACATATATATCGCGCTGCAACATAATCTCACCTGTCTCCACTATTCTCCTCCAAGAAAATAGTTTGAAGCCCGCCGATGAAGCGGGCTTTTTTTTTATTCATCGCCTGCGTTTCGTTCGGGGATTATCGATAGACCGATCTCAACCGAGTTCGTTCTCAGCCAACCGGCGATTGCTTGAGGCGTGTCATGTCCGGGTCACATTCGCCTCCTATACTGGGTTTATCTGCATACACGCAACCGATATGTGTGATCGCAGAAAGGCGTGCCGCAAAGCGGTGCGCCGCACCGAATTCTGCGTCTCTTGGCCCTAATCTTGGGTTGTGCCCGTCCTCCGTTGGCGGGCATTTTTTTTTGTTCCGTATAATTAATGTCGAGAATGCAACGCAACAAATAAAAATGTCCCCAAATGCTTGAACCGGTCAGGGATTTCGCTATCATGAATTTCGCGCTTGCGTTTTTTCATGGAGCCAGTCCTATGACTTTACCTGAAGCGATGTCCCCACCCCAGCAGCAATCCCAGTCATCGCGCCGACGACAGCACTTCGCCGACGACTACCTGGTCCTCAGCGAACTCAACCCACGCGTGGTCATCGACCACCTCGACGATGAAGAACAGCCTCTTCACGTACTGACCTTCGGCAGCGTCCGCGAGATCTGCCCGAAATGCCGGACACACCAGCTCAAGCTCGTCCTGCGACAGCAGTCCGTACGCGTCGCCCATCTTTTCTGCGCCGAATGCGAAAGCTGCTTCGACGCACACTACACCAACGGGACACCCGCGCTCACGATCTGACGCGGTCCCGCCCTTGGCCGACGTTCCGTAACACGGTTCGCCGGTGCCAGGGGCCGAGCTTTCCCGATACGCTACACGTGGCACGGCGCGTTGCCGTGCGGACGTCCTCGCATGCGTCATGGTAAGGTGTGCGTTTTCCGGATACCACTTGTTCCTTACCATGAACGCCATGTTGTCGCAATTGCTGCTCCACCCTCGCCTGCGTTTCGCCTGCCTTGCCTTCGCCGCCCTGATGTACCTGGCAATCGTGGTTACCGGCAATATCCCGGGTGCGCGCACCGACATCGGCCAGCTTGCGTCCGGCGTCGTGCTGCATTCGACCGCGTATGCCATCCTGGCCGGCCTGTGCTTCCTCGGCAGCACTGGCAGCCCGGCCGCGCGCGCCGTCAAGGCCGTGCTGGCGGTCGCCCTGATGGGCGCCGGCGACGAATTCATCCAGAGCTTCTTTCCCTACCGTGGCGCCGATGTGCACGACTGGGAGGTCGATTGCACCGCCGCCATCCTGACGGTCCTCCTGCTGTGCGCCGTGCTGCCGAAATCGGTGCTGGCAACCAAACGCTGAGCCGTGCGCCACGCCGGATTCTCCGATCCCTCCACGTCCTTGACGTGGCTCATGCTCAACCCGGGTCAGCTGGAACGTCGCTTCCAAACGCGCCTCTTATTCCGAGTGGCACGCGGCATCGTCACGCACCTACCTGACATATCCATCCCATCAGAAGGAGTTGATCATGAAGCTAAAACACCAGAGCGTACTCCTGGCAGGCTTGCTGACGCTGGCTTTCGGGCTGTCCGCGTGTAAATCCATGCAAGGCGACAAGGGCGGCATGGAAAGCGGCAGTTCCACCAGCAGCGGCGGCAGCGGCGGCATGTCCGGCACCGGCGCCGGCACCGGCGCCGGCAGCAGCGGATCGGCCGACTGGGGCGGCGGCACCGGCAGTTCGGGCAGCTCAGGCACCTCGGGCAGCGGCACCTCCAGCAGCGGCTACGATGGCGGCGGCACCGCGAGTGCCACCACCGGCCAGGGTTCCATGGGCGCCTCGGCGGCAGGTTCGTCCACGGCGGCCAGTTCGAGCCCGAACGCCACGGTGGTGGCGGTCGAAGTCGTGCCGCGCACGGCCAGCGGCATGGCGGGTGCGGGTTCGGTCGGCGCCGCGGCAGTGGGCGGCAGCGGCAGCAGCGGCACCACCGGCAGCTCCTCGTCCGAGCGCGTCTATCGCGTGACCTTGCGCATGGACGATGGCAGCACCCAGGTGATCACCCAGGAAACCACGCCGGATTTCCGCAGCGGAGACCGGATCAACCTGTCCGACGGCATGATCAAGCACTGAACAGCCGCACCGGGCCGGACGAGCGGCGTTCAACAGACGCGTTCCACCAGATAGCCCCGCTGTGCCAGCAGCTGGGGCAGCCCATTGGCGCCCAGCAGGTGCAGCAAACCTGCCCGAGGAAAGTCACGCTGTCCTCACGCATCGATCGCTCCTTCGATAACGGCCTGGGCCATGCGCAACGCGCGTCCATCCTCCAGCCAGGCCAGCACCTCTTCCAGGTAACGCGCCGCGCCCGCCGGCAGCGCCGGCAACGACAACAGCAACAACGGCAAGCCGGCCCGGGCGAACCGGCCCACCGCCTACTCCGCGCTGGCTTTCTGGGCGCGGGCGCGCTTGTCGAGGACGATCTCGGCGCCGCGCTTGCCGGCCAGCAGGGCATGGTCGGAGTTGTAGTACTCCCACTCGCTGTAGCGGCCGACCAGGGTGATGTCGAACTGCTTCAGCCAGGCCTTGCAGGTCTCGACATTGCGCGCGCGCTGGTGGTCGTAGAGCACGTAGGCGTAGGGCATGTCGACCTGGTTGCTGACGAGGATACGGTCGTCTTCGCGGATCATGCCGACCCGGCGGCAATCCTCGATCGCGCGGGCGATCAGTTCCTCGCCGTCGAGCGGCAGCGGCTTGGTCGGCGAATACGAGATCTCGCAGGTGAAGCCGAAGCCGCCCGGCGGATTGCATGTGGGCGAAGCATTTCCCTGCACGAAGATGCGGTGGAAGATCGTGTCTTCCGGATAGTAGATCCAGTGCTTGTCGGTGACGACGCGCTGATTGTCGACTCCTAAGCCGATGTTGACGCAGCGGATCGACACATGGCGCAGGCCGCGGGCGGCATTCCTCACCTCTGCCGGCGCCTCGTCGCCGATCGCCTTGATCAGCTCCGGCAGCGGCATGGTCGAAATCAGGTCGTCGTAGCGGAAGCGGCGGCCGTCGGCCAGGGCCACGATGTGTTCGCGCGGCAGCACCTGCACGACTTCGGCGCCAAGCTCGATCTTGCCCTTGATGTGCGGCAGGAAGCCGTTCATCAGCGCCTGGAAGCCGCCCTCGAGCGGATAGCCGAAGCGCGCATTCGGCCCGACCGGCTTGGGCGAAGGCTCGAGCGCGCCTTGCACGATCTCTTCCAGGTTCGGCAGCGGCACCCGGCCGCCCAGCCAGGACGTCTCCATCTCGGCCAGCGGCACGGTCCAGAGCTTGCGGTTGTACGGAATCGCGAAGTGCTTCGCGATGCCCTTGCCCCAGACCTTGTAGATGAACTGCTCGAAGTTGTTGACCTTGCCCCGCACCGAGCGGTCGGTGTTGCAGACATCGGCGGTGCCGTCGGCGCAGCAGTCGTCGATGGCCTGGGCCCCGTCGTCAAGCTGGGCGTCGTTGGCGGTGTAGCGGGCCTCGATGGCCCCCATCACGCACTCGGTGACGACCTTCGGCGGCAGGCCGTACAGCGCGCCCTGGAAGGGATAGCGGGTGTACACGCCCTTGCTGTAGACCCAGGCTTCGCGGTTCTGCCAGTGCACGTTATCGCCCAGCAGTAGCTCGTACATCTTCAGCACATAGGGGTCGTTCGAGAACATGATGTGGCCGGCGTGATCGAAGGTGAAGCCCTTGTCCTCGATCGAGCGGCACCAGCCGCCGACGGTCTCGTTACGGTCCAGCAGCAGCGTGTCCGCGTCCAGGTGGCAGGCGGCCGACAGCCCGGTCGGGCCGCCGCCGATGATCACGGTGCCGACATGGCGCGGGCCCTGGCTGCGCAGCGGATTGACGTTCGGCGCGGCGCTGCCGGCCTGCGGCGCGGGCTGGCCGGCGTCGTGCGAGGCGGTGCGCTGCGAGGCCCGGCTTTCGCTGCGCACCGGCGTGGAATCGAGCAGCTCGTGCATGTGCCTGGCCGTGTTGTCCCAGGAAGTGGCGGCCACCACGGCCTTCATCGCCTCGACCATGTGTTCGCGCCGGGCCGGCGTCTGGGCCAGGGCCGCTTCGCAGGCGGCGACGAATTCGCGCGCTCCGCTGGCGATCGCGACCACGTGGCCGTAGGGGTTGGCGACGTCGGCGATCGGCGTGCTCACGATCGGCAACTGGGCCGCCATGTATTCGAGCACCTTGGTCGGGCTGATGAATTTGGTCGCCTCATTGATGGCGAAGGGCATCAGGCAGACGTCCCAGCCGGCCAGCAGGTCGGGCAAGGCGGCATACGGCTGCTGGCCAAGGTAGTGGATGTTGGCGCGGCGCGGCAGGCGTCCCTCGTCGATCTTGACCACCGGGCCGGCCAGCACGAGCTGCCATTCCGGATGGGCGTCGGCGAGTTCGCCGACCAGCTCCGGGTCGAAGCGCTCGTCCAGCACGCCGTAGAAGCCGAGGCGCGGATGCGGGATCTCGCGCTGCTGCGGGTGGCTGCGGCTGCGGTCGAGGGCCTGCTGGAAATGCACCACGTCGACGCTGCTGGGAAAGCAGTGCACGTTGGGGTGGCGGTGCTTCTTCGCCTCGTACAGGCTGGGCCCCCCGGCGAACACCAGGTCGGCGATGTTCAGCAGCGCGCTCTCGCGTTGCAGCAGCTGCTTCGGCGGATTCTTGAAGGAGGCCAGCTCGTCCATGCAGTCGTAGACCACCAGCGCGGGCTGGAGCGACTGCAGCAGGGGCAAGGCCATCGGCGTATAGAACCAGGCGATGACCTGCTCGCCTGGTGGTGCCAGCTGCGCCACCATGGGCTGGAGCAGCCGCAGCTGGTCGTCATGGAAGCCGATGGCATGGATCGGGGTGTGCGCGCGGCACACGGTCACGTTCGGCGCGGGATTGGACCGCTGCATGAACGGGGCGCCGTCATCGTATTCCGGTTCCTCGACGAACAGGATCGGATAATGCTGCGCCAGGCGCGACAGCAGGTGCTGCGGCCGCTGGAATACGAAATCCCAGCGCAGGTGGCTGAAAACGACGATCGTAGTCATGATGGCTCCTCTGGTGGGGAGCCTCGCAAACCTGCTGCGCGTTGCAGGAGCGGCCGCTCGCGACGGTTTTCGAGGCCCCCGTGACTGTGTGGAGAGTATCTCAGGCGCTGTCGGGCCCTTGTCCCTCCTTCTCCACGTCCTGCTGCGGTTGCAGCGGGACGTTGCGGGTTGCGGCGCTGATCACCTCGAAAGGCAACTTGGGGGTACGGTCGGCGTTGAGCAGGCCGTTGGCTTCCTGGAAGGTGTCGGCGAACTGGGTATAGCAGAAGCCGCTGAACATGAAGGTCTCGTTGACCACTTTCAGCAGGCGTTGGTACAGCGCGTGATAACTCTCGGCCGTATGGGCACGGGTATAGCCCCAGGTGCCGTCCTCGGGGGTCGCGTTCGGATCGAAGGCGATGCCGCCGAATTCGGTCAGCACGATGGGCTGGCCGCGGTGCGGGAAGCCGTCCAGCGTCAGGATGCGTCCGCCGGGACGGCGCTGATCGAACAGCGTGCGCACGGGGTCGCTGACCTCGTAGCGCGCCTTGATCTTTTCCGGATCGCTGTCGTAGTCGTGGATGCCCAGGATGTCGGTGGCCGAGGCTTCCCAGCCGTCGTTGCCGATCACCGGGCGGGTCGCGTCGAGGGTGCGCGTCAGGTGGTAGAGCGCCTCGACCGCATTGCGATGCGCCTGGGTCAGCGTCAGGTTCGGCACGCCCCAGGATTCGTTGAACGGCACCCACACGATGATGCAGGGGTGGCTGTAGTCGCGCTCGATGGCCTCGGTCCATTCCTTGACGATGCGCTTGATCGCATGCGGACTGAAGCGGTAGGCCGAGGGCATCTCTTCCCACACCAGCAGGCCGAGCTTGTCGGCCCAGTACAGGTAGCGCGGGTCTTCGATCTTCTGGTGCTTGCGCACGCCGTTGAAGCCCATCAGCTTGGCCAGTTCGACGTCGCGCCTGAGGTGCTCGTCGGACGGTGCGGTCATGAAGGACTCGGTCCAGTAGCCCTGGTCCAGCACCAGGCGCAGCGGATACGGGCGGCCGTTCAGCAGCAGGCGGTCGCGGTTGATGTGAAAGGCGCGCAAGGCGGTATAGGACTTGATGTGGTCGACCACCTGGTCGCCGCAGCGCAGGATCACTTCGGCGTCCAGCAGGGTCGGACGCTCGGGGCTCCACAGCAGTTCGTTGCGCGAATCGTCGATGCCGGGGTCGGACAGCGCGATCTTGCGGTTCGCCTCGCCCTGCAGCAGCTTGTAGTGATCGTCCGCCATCAGGGTATCGCCATGCCAGATCTTGACCTCGACGAACATGTGCTCCTGGATGTCGCCGCCGGCGAATACCTCGCAGCCGATCTCGAAGGTCTCGAAGATCGGGGTCCAGCGCAGGCTCCTGATGAAGGTGCGCGACACCTGTTCGATCCAGACGGTCTGCCAGATGCCGGTGGTGCGCGGATACCAGATCGAGTGCGGCTCCAGCAGCCAGTCCTGCTTGCCGCGCGGCTTGGCCAGGTCGGCCGGGTCGTCCTCGACGAACACGGTCACGACCTGCTTGCCGTCGGCCTTCAGCGCCTGCGTGATGTCGGCCGAGAACGGCGTGTGGCCGCCCTCGTGCTCGGCCACCAGCTGGCCGTTGACCCAGACCCTGGCGAAGTAGTCCACCGCGCCGAAGTGCAGGATCACGCGCTGCTCGGACGGTTTCAAGTCGAAGTCGCGCTCGTACCAGCAGAAGCGGTGGAAACCGGTGTCCTGGATGCCCGACATTTCGGTTTCCGGCGCGAAGGGGACGTTGATCTCATGGGTCCAGCCGGTCACGCCGTCCGGCATCCTGCAGCTTACCTCGTCGTCGAAACGGAAGCGCCACTTGCCGTTCAGGTTGATCCAATTGTCGCGTACCAGCTGGGGGCGGGGGTACTCAAACTGGCTCATTGTTTTCCTTTCCTTGGGCGGGGACCGGGATCAGGATGCGTCCCTTGCGTCCCTCTTTGTTGTAGTTGGAGAGTGCGGTTCGTGCAGCCTGCTGCGCCTGGCCGGCGCGGCACAGCGCCACGCAGGCGCCGCCGAAGCCGGCCCCGGTCAGGCGCGCGCCGAGCACGCCCGGGGCGGCGCGCAGGGCATCCACCAGCAGGTCCAGTTCGCGGATCGAGACTTCGTAGTCGTCGCGCAGGCTGTCGTGCGAGGCGTTCATCAGTTCGCCGAAACGCTCGGCCGACACGCCCTTTGCAGCTTCCAGCACGCGCAGGTCTTCCAGCACCACGTGGCGCGCGCGGCGGCGCAGCGGCTCGGGCAGCTGCTCGACGAGCTGCGGGTCGGTGACGTCGCGCAGGGCCTTGACGCCCAGCTTGCGCGAGGCTTCCTCGCATTCGGAGCGGCGCTCGTTGTACTTGCTGGCGGCCAGGGTGCGCGGCACGCCGGAATCGATCACGATCAACTCGCTCCCGGCCGGCATGTGGACCAGCCGGTGCTCCAGGCTGCGGGCGTCGATGAACAGCATGCTCCGCTCGTCGCACAGGCTGGACGCCATCTGGTCCATGATCCCGCAGTTGACGTGGGCATAGTCGATCTCGGCGCGCTGGGCGATCTGGGCCAGTTTGACGTCGTCGAGCGAGAAGCCGAGCAGCTGGCGCAGCGCGCGCAGGGTCGCGACTTCGAGCGCCGCCGAGGACGACAGGCCGGAGCCGACCGGCAGGTCGGTGGTGACGAACACGCGCAGCGGCGGGATCTCGACTCCGGTGGCCTCGACCAGGCGGATGCAGCCCTCGATATAGCTGCCGAAGCCCTGCGGCGCGCTGCCGCCCTTCGCCGCGAAGGTCACGTTGCCGTCCAGGGTGCCGGAGTACAGGTGGTGCTGGTCGTCCTGGCTGTGCGCCAGCGCCACCGAGGTGCGCTGGGGCGTGGCGACCGGCAGCATGAAGCCGTCGTTGTAGTCCGTGTGCTCGCCCAGCAGGTTGACCCGGCCGGGAGCCGATGCGCACGCCTCCGGGGCGCCGCCGAAGAAGGTTTCTGCACTTGTCATGTCAACTCCAGCCAAAGCGGCCGCACACGGCCGCCGATGTTCGCCGCCGGCCATTGCGGGTCCAGCGTCAGGTTTTCCAGCCCGTTCGCGCCGAGCAGGAAGCTGTCCTCGATCACTATGCCCTCGAAGCCGGGGTTGAATGCGAAGGCCATGCCGGTCTCCAGCCCGGTCGCGGTACTGGGGCTGGCGGCCAGTTCGCAGGCCTGGTAGCCGGCGATGCCGCCCAGGCGCCGTTCGCGGATCGCATCCGACCGGTTGGCGTGGCGGTAGGCGGCATCGAAAGCGTGATACACCGCCGCCAGCGACTGCCCGGGGCGCACCGCGTCCAGTCCGGTCGCCTCCAGGCGCAGCAGCTCCTGCTGGGCGCCTGGCGCCGGCCCGAAGCTCGCCGAGCGGGACAGCCTGGCGATCAGGCCGTGCTTGCGCGCGCAGCAGGACAGCGTGGCGCGCGCACCGAGGATTTCATGCGAAGGCGTGGGCCGGCGCCACAGCCCCATCCGGCGTTCGCCGGCGGCCAGCACCAGCGCCGGCTCGATCCCGCGCCGCAGCAGCGCGCGCGCGCCCTCCCCCGCCAGCCGGTATTCGGTCCAGTCAGGGCGCGCCGCGCGCAGCGCCTCGCCGATCGCCTCCGCCGCTTCGCGGCCGAGCTGGCGGTAGCGTTCACTTTCCTCCGCGCCCAGCACCATGCGGCGCAGCTTCAGGCTGGCCGGCAGCGCCAGTTCGCCGTTGTGCGGACGGTCGGACAGTACTACCCGCCCGGCGGCCGCGCCCAGCGCATAGGTCTCGTGCAGCTCGGGCTCGGTCCAGGGCGCGATATGGAAGGTGAAGCCGGCCGGGATCTCTTCCTGGCGCAGGCGCTCGGCCTCGACCTCGTCGGTGAGCACGCAGGCTTCCTCGGGCGTGACCAGCAGTTCGGCCACGCAGGCCTCGCAGCCTTCCGGCGCGAACGGCGCGCCGCCCGCGGTCGCCCAGGCGAACCAGCCGGCGCCGCGCAGGCGGATCGCGCCGGCGCCCGCCTGGGCCAGCGCTTCGCGCAGCAGGGCCAGCTTGGCGGCGGCTTCCGCGCCGCGCACCGCCAGCGGATCGGCGCTCACGCTCATGCGCCATCCTCCAGGTTCACTTCGACCTGCTGCAGCTCGTAGGCCGTGGTTTCGGGCAGCACGTCCATCGCGAACATGCCGGCCGCCAGCTCGGTGCCGGCCAGGTACTTCAGGCGGTCGCGGGTGCGGTACGGCGGATAGAACTGGCAGTGCAGCTGGGTTTCCGGGTGCTCGGCGCCGTCGGTGGGCGCCTGGTACCAGGCCATCAGGTAAGGGAAAGGCCGGTCCCACAGCTTGTCGAACTTGAGCAGCACGGTCTTCAGGGCGCGCGCCAGGCTCGCGCGCTGCGGCGGGGTGAGCGCGGCGAAGTCCTTGCAGGGCGCGGTCGGCATCACCCACACCTCGTAGGGATAGCGGGCGCAGGCCGGCACGAAGGCGATCGCATGCTCGTCCTGGAACAGCACGCGCTTGCCGTCGGCGGCTTCGTCGCGCGCCATGTCGCACAGCAGGCTGGAACCGTGCTGCAGGTAGTACTCGCGTTCCTGGGCCAGCTGGCGCGCCGGCACCGAGGGCACGAAGGGATAGCAGTAGATCTGGCCGTGCGGATGGTGCAGGGTCACGCCCACTTCCGCGCCGCGGTTCTCGAACGGCAGCACGTACTGGATGTGCTGGCGGCCGCCGATGCGGGTGGTGCGGTCGCCCCACACCTGCAGCAGCAGCTCGATGCGCGACAGCGGCAGCCGGCCCAGCGCGGCCTGCGGATCCTGGGTGAACACCACCACTTCGCAATGGCCGTTGGCCGGCGCGGTCGGCACCGTCAGCACCGGCGGATCGTGGGAATCCAGCGCCAGCGACGGGAAGCGGTTGTCGAACACCGCGATCTCGTAGTCGCCGGCCGGCATCTCGGTCGGGTGCTGGGGATCGCTGGTCGGGGCCAGCGGGTTGTACTGCGGCGGCGGCTGGTAAGTCCTGTTTTGCCGGAACGCCGCATAGGTGACCCACTCGCCGCGCAGCGGATGCCAGCGCAGGTGCGGATTCGCATTTTGCGGGTCGGGAAACGGGCTCGGCGCAACCAGGCCGGCCGGGATCGGCTTGTTACTGTAGAGGGTGAGTGGTCGTCCGTCGGGCTTTACGAGTTCTTGGATGTGCATGTCGATGATGGCAGTCATGTCGGGTCAGTGACCGATCCTATCATGGCGTTTTCGACACATTTTCCAAGTGTCAGTGCGGGGTTTTCCGGCCATCAACAAGCTCATGCGGAAGGCTTCCGGCAACGACAGGCCCGGGCGCCCCCTCTCCTAGGGAGACCGTGGAACGGGGGCAGTTTTCCCCTATGAAGCGGGGAGTCTTGTAGGCTCAGACCTACAGAATGGCTAGAAAATTTCGCAGGTTTTGGCGAGGCTTTCGCCTACATGTCAAAACGCGGGATCGAAGCGGGCGGCGGGGGCTGGAAGCGGTCCCGGACGCGTCGCCGCGGGACCGCGATGGTGAACCCTTACTGCGCGAGTTCGGCCAGCACGGCCGTGTACATCTCGAGGTTCAGCAAGAGTTGCTTGAGGGTGATGAACTCATGCTCGGAATGGCCGGTGTAGACCGTGCGCGGCATCGCCGGGCCGAAGCTGACGGCGCGCGGGAACAGGCGCGAGTTGGTGCCGCCGCCGATCGCGACCGGCTTCGGATCCTTCACGCCCGTAAAGTACGAGAACACCTTCATCAGCACCGGCAGCTGCGGCGCGTCCTGCTGGATCCAGGGCTCCCCGATCTGCACCTTCACGTCGGCCAGCTGCATCGCGCCGTGCGCGCCCTGCCATTGCGCCAGGGCGGCGTTGATCTCGTTGGAGAGCTGCTGGGCAGTCTTGCCCTGCGGGCGGCGGATGTTGACCGACAGCTCGGGACCGTCCGCCTTCTGGCGGATCACGGTCGGGGCGAAGGTCATCGGCCCCATGAAGCCGTCGCGGTAGGCGATGTTGCCGAACTTCTCGCCGAAGTAGCCGGTGCCGACCATCTCGTTGAGGAAGTTGACCAGGGCGCCGGAAGGCGTGTCGGGCCAGGCCTGCACGGCCAGCGCATCGGCCAGCATGCTGATCGCGTTCAGGCCGTCCTCGGGTTTGGACGAATGCGCCGACACGCCCTTGGCCACGATCTCCAGCGCGCCGCCCTTGCGTTCGAAGGTGTAGCGCATGCCGGTCTGCTTCGCGGCGCGCTGCCGGATCTGGGCTTCGAGCGCCGGGCTGGCGTTGGCGATGGTCGCCTGCGCGTCCTCGGGAATCTGGCTGCCGAAGAAACCGCCGCCGAACTGCGCAACGACAGGCGCGCCCTGCGCCGGCTGCGCGCCTTTCGGGAAGGTGACGGCGACCGTGCCGTAGCCCTTCTCCGCGGTCACCGCCGGGTACTCGGCGTCGAGGGTGATGTTCACCTGCGGCAGCGGGTGGGTCTTCACGAACGCGGCCAGCGGCTCCCAGTCCGATTCCTCGGCCATGTAGACGTAGAGCTCGATGCGCCTGGACAGCGGCAGCTGCAGGTCCTTCAGCGACTTCATCGCATACAGGGCGGTGGCGATCGGCCCCTTGTCGTCTTCGGCGCCGCGCGCCAGCAGCTTGCCCGGTTCGCTGGTACGGTCCAGCTCGAAGGGCGACTTCTTCCACTTCGACGGGTCGACCGGCTGCACGTCGCCGTGCGCGATCATGCCCACGCGCTCGGCGGCATCCGGCGCGCCCAGGCCGATCACGACCACCTGGCCGTAGTCGGCGAAATCGAGGCCGAGCCGCGCCGCCTCCCCCTTCAGGAAATTCTTGAAGCCGATGTGCTGGGGATTGCGCTCGACGGGCAGGTCCTTGTCGGCCACCGTGTTGTAGCTGACCAGTTTGGCGAGGGTGTCGACGACCTCGTCGCGGTAGGCGGTGACGGCATGCTTGGCGGCCTTGACCGCGGCCTCGCCCGGTACGGCGGGGGCGGCGGGTGGCGCGGGTACGGCATTGGCGGCGGCGGCGGCGGTGCCGGCGGCGAAGGCCAGCAGCAGGCCGGCCAGGGTCTGTCTTGTTTTCATTGAAGCTTGTCTCCTTGTTGCAAAAGCGCAAGGAGTCTAGCACGGGCCCGACGGGCCGGCGCGCGCCGCCGGCAGTGCGGAATCGGTTATCGTATGGGGAAACGAACAACGGCAAAAAGGACAGGCATGAGCTACAAGACCATCCAGCGGCTGCACCCGGCCATGCGCGACGATATCGGCGACCTGATCACCCAGCGCCCGGTGCCGGGCCCGCACATCCACCAGGTCGATCCCTTCCTGTTCCTCAACCACCACGGTCCCCAGGTCTACCCGCCGCACAACGGCGGCCTGCCCTTCGGCCCGCATCCGCACCGCGGCTTCGAGACCGTCACCTTCATCCTCGACGGCATGCTGGCCCACCGCGACAGCGCCGGCCACGAAAGCGTGATCGGCCCGGGCGGCGTGCAGTGGATGACGGCGGGACGCGGCATCGTGCACGCCGAGATCTCGCCGCGCGAATTCATGGAGAACGGCGGCCCGCTCGAGATCCTGCAGCTGTGGGTAAATCTACCGCCGGCGCTGAAGATGACGGCGCCGCGCTACGTCGGCCTGCAGCGCGACCAGATCCCGGTGGTGGAAACCGACAGCGGACGGGTGCGCGTGCACCTGGTGTCCGGCGAATTCGAGGGCGTCAAGGGCCCGGTCGACTCCCTGACCGGGGTCTTCATGAGCACCGTGGAGATGCAGGCGGGCGGCCGCCTCTACCTCGACAATCTGCTGGACCGCAGCGTCTTCCTGTACGTGGTGCGCGGCGTCGTCACCATTGCGCCGGACACCGTCAGTCCCTTCCACCTGGCCGAATTCGACACCGTCGGCGACGAGCTGGAGATCATCGCGGAAAAGGACTGCGTGCTGCTGCTCGGGCACGCCGAACCGATCCGCGAACCGGTGGTCGCGCACGGTCCCTTCGTGATGAACACCCGCGAAGAGATCAACCAGGCGATCCTGGATTACCAGGCGGGACGCTTCGGGGACCCCTTCTGAGAAATGAATCGCCGGCCCGGTCCCATCGGCCAGGCCGGCCGCTTGATGTGCCGGTGAAACGTGTCAGCGGCTGAACTGGGTCAGCTGCACGTTGTCCGGGAAAGCCTCTTCGTCGATCTCCACCCGCGCGCCGCTGTTTTTCGCCACGAACTCGGTACGCGACAGGGGGAGCAGTTGTTCGCGCTTGCCGTCGACTTCCATGAACATCTTGCTGTCGCGGCTGGTCAGGCGCAGCATGCGGCCGTCCTGCAGCTTGAAGGAGCCGGTGGCGTCCGCGGCCTGGCCCGGCGTCAGGTGGATCAGCCGGCTGGTATTGCCGTACACGGTCACGGTGCTGCCGTCGGCGCTGACGGCCACCGGGGCGGGTTCGGCCAGGGCCAGGGATGAGACTGCGGCGGCGCCGACGAGGGCCAGGACTTGTTTGATGCGCATGATTGCTCCCATTCACTATTCGATATAAATCACGGACCGAAGGCGCCTCATCCAAACAATTCATGATTGCGCTACGGGTCCACCGTTTTTCATATCGCCGCATCCAAAATGTGCGGCGAGTGATGGAAGTGTATTCACGCCCTCCGCAAGCGTCAGCCGGTATCCGCCGAAGCGTCGAAAACGCGGGATGAAATGCCAAAAACCGGCGCCAAAGCGTTGGCAATATGTATAGAAATCAGACCAGCAAAGGCAGGCGCGCGTCGGCGGAAAAGTCCACCGCACTCCTGGCACGCGCCAGCATCTGGTCGACCAGGGGGCGCGAATCGCCGCGCCGCCACTGGAAGGAATAGGTGAGCGGCCTCAAGACGTGCTCGTCGCTCAGGATGCACACGAGGTCTTCGCCGACCAGCTTGTGCGCCCATGCCTCGGGAAGAATGCCCACGCCGACCGACGCGATCAGCATCCCGGCAATCGCCCCCCAGTTGTTGCAGCTGATCCGTTCAGCCGCCGCGATCCCGTGCGCCAGCAGCCAGTCGTCGATCAGGCGCGTCGTCCCGGCGCCGGGCGGCAGGGCAATGATCGGCTGCCTGGCCCGGATCATCCCGGGCACGCTCCCATACTGCGCCACCGCCGCCGGCGTTGCCGTCCATACGAACTGCGCCTGCGTGATCGGCTGCGACAGCATGGTCTGGCGTGACGAGCGGCCGGCGATGATGGCGAAGTCGAGCTCGCCGTTATCCACCTTGGCCTCGAGCACTGCGCCAACGTCGACATAAGGTTCCAGCACCAGCTTCGGGTACTGCGCCCTTGCCTGCGCGATGAAGCGGGGCAGCCAGGTCAGGGCGCTGAGCTCGCCGACACCGAAGGCGCAGCGGCCGACCAGGCCCGCACCCGGGGCGAAGGTATTGCGGATGCCGGCGGCGGCGTCGAGCAAGTCCAGGGCCCGCGGCAACAGGCCTTGCCCGGCCTCCGTCATGACCGCGCGATGGCCGCTGCGATCGAACAGGGTCACGCCGAGCGACTCCTCGAGCTCGGCAATACGTTTCGACAGCGAAGAGACCGACAGGTGCAGGCGCTCGGCCGCAATGGCGAAATTGGCGCAGGTGGCGGCCCAATAGAAAGCCTCGAGTTGTTTGAACGTCATGCCAGGAATTTGTTCGACAAAAGGAAACAAGTTTATCTGAAATTTTTCGCTTTTCATGGATATTCATGTCGCTAATATGTGACTGTCATTTTCGAAAGGTCTGCATGAGCAAGAAGCGCTATGCCGTCATTGGCGGCGGTATCAATGGACTGTCCGTGGCCCGGCAATTGTTGCTGGACGATCCGGACGCGTCGGTCACGGTATTCGAAAAGGAGACGGCGGTTGCGCAGCACCAGTCGAGCCATAATTCCGGTGTGGTGCACGCCGGCCTGTACTACGAACCCGGCGGGCTCAAGGCGCGCCTGTGCCGCCGCGGCGTCGAGCTGGTCAGGAACTACTGCCTCGAACATGCCATTCCCTACGACGAGTGCGGCAAAGTGGTCGTCGCCCTCGGCGAGGAAGAACTGCCGCGCCTGGATGCCATCTACAAAAAATCGCTGGACAACAAGGTGCCGGGCGTGCGCCTGGTCGGCGCCGAAGAGCTGCGCGAGATCGAGCCCAACTGCATCGGCATCCGCGCCCTGCATTCGCCGCATACGGCCATCGTCAGTTACGGACAGATCGCCCGTCGCATCGCCCAGGAGATCGAGGAAAAAGGCGGCAGCATCCGCCTGAACGCACCGGTATCCCGCCTGGTCGAACGCGGCAGCCAGATCCATGTCGAACTCGAGAGCGGCGAAGTTCACCCGGGGCATTTCGACTTCGCGATCGCCTGCTCCGGCCTGCAGTCGGACCGCCTGGCCCAGCGCTCCGGGGACGGGGCGACCCCGAAAATCGTGCCTTTCTTCGGCCAGTACTACGTCATCGACGAGGCCTTCAAGTCGCACGTCAAAGGCCTGATCTATCCGGTCCCGGACCCGCGCTTCCCCTTCCTCGGCGTGCATTTCACGAAGCGCATCGACGGCCAGATGACCATCGGACCGAACGCCTTCATTTCGCTCGGCCGGGAAAATTACGACGGCAAGCGTTTCAGCGCGCGCGACATCGCCGACTTCCTCACCTATGGCGGCTTCTGGAAATTTGCATCGCGTAACGTCCCGGCCACGCTGCGCGAGCTGAAGACGGTCCTCAGCGAATCGGTGTTCGTGCGCGAAGCCGCCAGGTATGTGCCAAGCCTGTCCGAGGTCGGCGTGACCCCGGCCGTGCGCGGCATCCGGGCGCAGGCCATGCAGGGCGATGGCTCCCTGGTGGACGATTTCGTCATCCGCCGCCAGGGAAATATCACGCACATCCGCAACGCACCGTCGCCGGGCGCCACCTCGTCGATGGCGATTGCCGAGTACATCGTGCGCGAAGTGATTCCCGGCCGCTGAAGCGCGGCCCGCGAGCGACCCTATTCACCAGATTTCAGATAACAGATAACAACCAGGATCCAAGGAGACATTCATGGAGATGCGCAAACCCGATTGGGAAACGCCGGAACAGGCGGCCAGCCGCCTGAAGCGGGTGGCAACCGCGACCATCGTCGGCTCGATGCTCGAGTGGTACGACTTTTACCTGTACGCGACGATGGCATCGATCGTCTTCAGCAAGGTGTTCTTCGATTCGTCGAACCCGACCACCGCGTCGATGATGGCGTTTTCCACCTTCGCCATCGGCTTCGTGGCACGCCCGCTCGGCGGTGTGTTGTTCGGCTACTTCGGCGACCGCTTCGGCCGCAAGAAACTGCTCTACGTGACCTTTTTCCTGATGGGTGTCTGCACGACCGCCATCGGCCTGATTCCTTCCTACGCAACGATCGGCTTCTGGGCCCCGCTGCTGCTGGTCGTCATCCGTATCCTGCAGGGCCTGGGCGCCGGCGCCGAGTTTGCCGGCGCCTCCGTGACCTCGTACGAGCATGCGAGCGACGACAGGCGCGGCCGCCAGGGTTCCTGGCCCGCGCTCGGCCTGAACCTCGGCCTCCTGTTGTCGTCCTTCACGGTGTACCTGCTGACCCTCGGCGGCGACAAGTTCCTGCAGAGCGGCGGCTGGCGCATCCCCTTCCTGCTCAGCTCCGTGCTGGTGATGGTGGGTATGTGGGTGCGCAAGCGCCTGCCGGAAACGCCGGCGTTCGACCGGGCGGAAGCCGGCGGCGCCGAGAAAAAGCCGTTCAAGGAACTGTTCAGCACCAACCGCGCCGGCCTGATGGTGGTCTTCCTGGTGGCGATCGGCTACAACGCCCTGAGCTACATCTTCAAGACCTTCTCGCTGGCCTATCTCACCCAGTTCAAGGGCGTCTCCGCGAACGTGACCTCGCTGTCGGTGACGTTCGCGAGCCTGGTCGCCATCGTCGCCGTGCCGACCTTCGGCTGGCTGTGCGACAAGTACAGCAGCAAGAAAGTGCTGATCGTCGGCGGCCTGCTGTCGGCACTGTTCGCCTACCCCTTCATGGCGCTGCTGTCCAGCGGCCAGAATTCGCTGATCTATGCGGCCCTGATCGTCGGCACCGGCATCCTGGCACCGATGATGTTCGCGCCCCAGGGCTCCTTCCTCAGCCGCCAGTTCTCGGTGCAGAGCCGCTCTACCGGCATGGGCACGGCCCGCGAAATCGGCACCGCGATCGCAGGCGGACTCGCGCCACTATGGGCCTTGTCCATGGTCGCCAGGTCGCCCGGCCATGCCACCGGGGGCGTGGTCCTGATCCTTGCCGCTTCGGGCCTGATCCTCTCGCTGGGCTCCGCATTCGACCAGGGACACCGCTTCAGCAAGCACAAGAACTGAGCGGGATCGGCGCGGATGCATGGGTTTTCGGGTCCTGCGCGCCCCGGTGCGAATATCCGCTAGAGTTGCGGGATCGATCATCAGGACGCCACCCATGCATCCAGTCCCCCTCGTCGCCACCAGCCGTGGCTATCCGGCGACCGGCTATCCGGTCGAGAACATCCATTTCGGCTCGATCGCCGTGGTCGACGCCGCCGGCCGCCTGCTGTACTCGAGCGGCGATCCCGACGCCATGGTCTTCACGCGCTCGGCGCTGAAGCCCTTCCAGGCCCTGCCCTTCATGCTGGCCGACGGCCCGGCGCGCCTCGGCCTCACGCTCGACGAACTGGCCCTGCTGTGCGCCAGCCACTCGGGCGAGGAAAAGCACGTGGCGGGCGTCCAGTCCATCCTCGGCAAGATCGGCCTCGACGAAACCCATCTCGAATGCGGCTGCGCCACGCCGCTGTACTACGACGCGGTCGGCTTGCCGCCCCCGGCCGGGCGGCGCTGGCGCACCGTGCACCACAACTGTTCGGGCAAGCACAGCGGCTTCCTGGCCTGGTGCCGCCTGCACCACGTGCCGACCGCCGGCTATGTCGACCCGGATCACCCGCTGCAGCAGGCGATCCGCGCCACCCTGGCCGAGGCCGTGCAGATGAACGAGGACAGCCTGCCGACCGGGATCGACGGCTGCTCGGCGCCCAACTACGCGATGCCGCTGGCGCGCCTGGCCCACCTGTATGCGCGCCTGGCCCAGGGCGGCCGCGATGCGCGCCTGGGCAGCGCGCTGGGCGACCTGTTCGATGCGATGACCAAGCGGCCGGACCTGGTGTCCGGCGAAGCGCGCACCGACCTCGCCTGGATGACGGCCGGCCGCGGCGACTGGGTGGCGAAGATCGGCGCCGACGCGGTGCAGGCGATCGGCGTGCGCTCGGCCGGCATCGGCATCGCGATCAAGGTCGCGGACGGCGCAGTGCGCGCCCTGCATCCGTCCACCTTCAGCGCGCTCGAGCAGCTTGGCCTGCTGGATGCGCAGCGGCGCGAACTGCTCGAACCCTGGCGCGCGCCGGCGATCCTCAATGCGCGCGGCACGCCGGCCGGCGAGGTGCGCGCCGTGTTCACGCTGCAGCCGGGCTGACGCCGGCGCAACTGTACTGCCTGCGCCCGCGCCCGACTGTATGCACGCGGTGGGCGCAAGCGCTGCTATCCTCGCCGCATGAATCCATTCCCGCCCGCAACAAGCCTCACCGACACCTTGATGCGCCCCCTCAAGGACTTGCGGCTATCCGTCATCGACCAGTGCAACTTCCGTTGCACCTACTGCATGCCCAAGGAAGTCTTCACGCGCGACTACCCATTCCTGCGCGCGGCGGAGCGCCTGTCCTTCGACGAAATGACGACGCTTGCCCGGACCTTCGTCGGCCTGGGGGTGGAAAAGATCCGGATCACCGGCGGCGAACCGCTGCTGCGCAAGGATCTGCCGCGCCTCGTCGAGGCGCTGGCGCGGCTGGAGACGCCGGCCGGCAAGCCGGTCGAGATCGCGATGACCACCAACGGTGCCCTGCTCGCGGCGCAAGCGCGCGCGCTCAGGGATGCGGGCCTGGGCCGCGTGACCGTCAGCCTCGACGCACTCGACGATGCCGTGTTCCGCGCCATGAACGACGTCGACTTCCCGGTCGCCCGGGTGCTCGACGGGATCGAGGCCGCGCTGGAAGCCGGACTGGCGCCGGTGAAGGTGAACGCGGTGATCAGCAAGACCCGCAACGCGCACCAGGTCCTGCCGCTGGCGCGCCACTTCCGCCACAGCGGCGTCAACCTGCGCTTCATCGAATACATGGACGTCGGCGGCGCCGAAGGCTGGCGGCTCGACCAGGTGGTGACGGCGGCGGAGATGCGCGCACTGATCGACAGCGAGTTCACGCTGGTCCCGCAGGCGGGGCATGCCAGCGATACCGCCAACGGCTTCCGCTACGCCGACGGCGGCGGCGAGGTCGGCTTCATCGCCAGCGTATCGACGCCGTTTTGCGGCGACTGCACCCGCGCCCGCGTCAGCGCCGACGGCAAGCTGTTCCTGTGCCTGTTCGCGGCGCGTTCGGTCGACCTGCGCCCGTGGCTGCGTGCCGGCCAGACCGGTCAGCTGGCGCAGACGATCCGCGCCGGCTGGAGCACGCGCACCGACCGCTATTCGGAGCAGCGCGGCGCGCTGCGGACGCACGGCGGTGCGGGACGCTATCCGGTGGTCCGCATGTCGCTGGTCGGCGGATAGGTTCCAGGAGCGCTCTCAGGCGCCGAACCAGCCGGCGCACAGCCCGCGCCCGGCCGCCGTCAGCGTCACGCTGCCGCCGCCCTCCTCGTGCGCCGCCACCTGCACCCAGCCGGCCTCGGACAGCAGGCTCAATTGCCGCGTCAGGACGCTCATCGGGCGCCGCGTGCGCTTGCTGGCCCGCGCCAGCGAACAGGGCCTGGACGGCGTCTCCTGCGCCATCCGCCACAGCTGTTCGAGCAGGCCGGCCAAGGCCGCCTCGCCCTCGTTCATTTGTTCGTCGATCGTGTCCATCGCCGCAGCATACTGCGGCCGATGCGCGGGCACAGCCCCTTCGCGACTGTATCCTTTTCTTGCGGGCGTTTCTGTACCGCAGAGTTCGCCGTGGCAGCGCCTACACTAGCGGCCTTTTGCCGTATCCGAAAGCTTGACCATGTTTGACACGACGATCGACCAGCTCGCCGATTCCGGCGCCCAGAGGGTGGTACAGGCGCGCACGCGGCCCTTGTCCTTCCTGACCGGCAGCGCAATGGCGGGCGCCTACGTCGGCTTCGGCGCGATCCTGATGTTCACCGTCGGCGCACATGCCGACCCCGCCTGGGCGCGGCTGGTGATGGGTGCGGTGTTCGCACTTGGCCTGACCCTGATCACCTTTGCCGGCGGCCACCTGTTCACCGGGCTGACGATGCTGATGGCGCTGGCCTGGCTGCGCCGCAAGGCCAGCGGCGGCGAGGTGCTGGGCGTGCTGGCGCACTGCTGGATCGGCAACCTGGCCGGCGCCGTGGTGCTGGCCGCGATCCTGAAGCTGGCCGGCGGCGGCGTCCTGCTGAGCGACGGCGCGGCGCTGTTCACCAGGACAGCGGCCGCCAAGGCGGACGCCCCGGCGGTCGCGCTGCTGTTCAAGGCGATCCTGTGCAACTGGCTGGTGTGCCTGACGGTATGGATGTGCGCGCGCACCGCCAGCGACACCGCCAAGCTCGGCCTGGTGTTCTGGCCGGTGATGATGTTCGCCGCCTGCGGTTTCGAACATTCGGTGGCCAACATGTTCACCTTCGCCCTCGCCCTGATGGCCGGCGCCGGCGTACCCCTGGGCGGCATGCTCGCCAACCTGGCCTGGGTCACGCTCGGCAACGCCATCGGCGGCATGCTGATGGTGGGCGCGGGCTACTGGGTCCAGTCGCAGGCGGCGCTGGCGCCGCGCGCCGGGACCGGAGCCGCTCCGGCCCCGCTGCGCGAACGCTAGGAAGCTTCCCCGGCCAGTTCGGCCGCCAGCCGCCCGAGCCGCTTCACCGCGGCTTCGACGCGGGCGCTCCACGGATAGCTGTAGTTCAGCCGGATGAAATGGTTGAAGCTGCCGCGCGCCGAAAACATATTCCCCGGGCCGACCGTGATGCCCTCCTCCAGCGCGCGCGCATACAGCGCCATCGCGTCGACCTCGCCGGGCAGCTCGACCCACAGCACATAGCCGCCTTTCGGCTCGCTCACCCGCGTGCCAGCCGGGAAGAAGCGCAGCACCGCCGCGGACATGATGCGCGCCTGCTGGGCGAGGGCCTTGCGCATCTTGCGCAGGTGGGCGTCGTAGCCGTCGTTCTGCAGGTATTCGGCGATCGCCAGCTGCGGCAGCGAGGACGTCGCCAGCGTATTCAGGAACTTCAGCTTTTCCACCTCGGCGGTGTAGCGCCCCGGCAGGCACCAGCCGATCCGGTAGGCCGCGGTCAGGCTCTTCGAGAACGAGGCGCAGTGCAGCACCAGCCCCCTGGTGTCGAAGGACTTGAGCGAGGTCGGATGGCTGTCGCCGTAATACAGCTCGTGGTAGACGTCGTTCTCGATGACCGGAATCTCGTGCGCCGCCAGCAGCTCGACCAGCGCGCGCTTGCGCGCGTCGCTCATCTGGAAGCCGAGCGGGTTCTGGAAGTTCGGCATCACCATGCAGGCCGCGATCTTCTGCTCCGCGATGAGCGAGGCCAGCGCGTCCAGGTCGATGCCCTCCCGCGGATCCGTCACCACCTCCACCGCGCGCATGCCGAGGCGCTCGATCGCATGCAGCATGGCGTAATAGGTCGGCGACTCGACCGCGATGATATCGCCCGGCCGCGCCACCGCCTGCAGGCAGAGGTTGATCGCCTCGGTCGCGCCGACCGTGACGATGATTTCGCCGGGGTCCACCGCCAGCCCGTTCTCGAGGTGGCGGCGCGCGATCTGCCGGATCAGCTGGGGGTGTCCCGGCGGCAGGTCGTTCATCACGCTCCACTCCTGGTGCCGGCGCGCGATCGCGTTGGCGTACCGGCTCAGGCGCTTCCATGGATAGCTCGACGGGTCGGCATACGGCGAGCCTAGCGGCACCGCGCCGCCGGTGTGGATCGATCGCAGGGTCTTGAGCACCAGCCGGCTGACGTCGACCTCGGACGACAGCATCAGCGGCGCAGGGGCGTGCGACGGCGACGGCAGCAGCTTGACCCGCTGGCGCACGAAATAGCCGGATTGCGGCCGGCTCTCGATGATGCCGCGACTCTCGAGCAGCACGTAGGCGCGCAGCACCGTGGTGATGCTCAGGTTGTGATGCTGGCTGGTCTGGCGTACCGAGGGGATTTTTTCGCCTTCGAGCAGGACGCCGCTGGCGATCTGGCTCTCGATTTCGGCGGCGAGGGTTTCATACAGTGTGGGCACGCCGGGAGTATAGCCCAAGGCCCGTGACGCTGCCGGAGGCGGCCGTTCCGTACTGTGCTCCTTTCTACACAGGGATTGTGTGCACGCAGCCGACGGGCAACCGGGATTACTCTGGCGCTTCGACCCGGACCGGCACCACGTCGCGCCGGCCGTGTCGCCAGATACAGGAACACAGGACACATCGTGGAAAAACAAGAGAAAGAAGGTTTCGTCGCTCCCTACACCCATGCCGCGGCCGGCTGGGGTGCGGTCAAGCAGGTGGCGATCAACCTGTTCAGGGAAAAGGTCAGCGGCAGTAACTACAAGACGCTGTTCAGGCAGAACCAGCCGGACGGCTTCGACTGCCCGGGCTGCGCCTGGCCGGACCGCGCGCATGCCTCGACCTTCGAGTTCTGCGAGAACGGCGTGAAGGCGGTCGCCGCGGAAGCGACTAGCAAGCGCGCCGGGCCGGCGCTCTTCGCGCGCCACACCGTGGCCGAACTGATGCGGCAGTCGGACTATGAACTGGAGCAGCACGGCCGGCTGACCGATCCGATGGTCTACGACCACGCCAGCGACAAATACGTTCCGATCGCCTGGGCCGACGCCTTCGCCCTGATCGGGCGCCACCTGCAGGCCCTGCCCGATCCGAACCAGGCGGCCTTCTACACCTCCGGCCGCGCCAGCAATGAGGCGGCCTTCCTGTTCCAGCTCTTCGTGCGCATGTATGGCACCAACAACTTCCCGGACTGCTCGAACATGTGTCACGAACCCACCAGCCGCGGCCTGCCGGGCACGGTGGGCATCGGCAAGGGCACCGTCACCCTGGAAGACTTCGAGCATGCCGACACCCTGCTGATCTTCGGCCAGAACCCGGCCACCAACCACCCGCGCATGCTGGGCGAGCTGCGCGCCTGCGCCAGGCGGGGCGCCACCATCGTCTCGATCAACCCGCTCAAGGAACGCGGCCTGGAACGCTTCACGGACCCGCAGGCCCCGCTCGAGATGCTGACCAATTCCAGCACCAGGATCGGCACCCTGTTCGTGCAGCCGAAGCTGGCCGGCGACATGGCCCTGATCAAGGGCCTCGCCAAGCGCGTGGTCGAGCTGGACGACGCCGCCCGCGAGGCCGGCCAGGCACGCATCATCGACGTCGGCTTCATCGCCCGCCACAGCACCGGCTTCGAGGCCTTCGCGGCCGACCTGCGGGCCGAGAGCTGGGACGACATCCTGACGGAGTCCGGCGTCCCGCGCGAACGGCTGGAGGAGCTGGCCCAGGTCTACGTCAAGGGCAAGCGCGTGATCGCGACCTGGGGCATGGGCCTCACCCAGCACAAGAATTCGCTGGCGGCGGTGCAGCTGCTGTCCAATCTCATGATGATGCGCGGGAATATCGGCCGCCCCGGCGCCGGCCTGTGCCCGGTGCGCGGCCACTCCAACGTGCAGGGCGACCGCACCGTCGGCATCGAGGAGCAGCCGTCCCAGGCCTTCCTCGACCGCCTCGGCAAGGCCTTCGACTTCGAGCCGCCGCGCCACCACGGCTACGACGTGGTCGAGACCATCAAGGCGATGCTGGACGGCCGCGTCAAGGTCTTCATCGGCCTGGGCGGCAACTTCGCCATCGCCACCCCGGACACCCCGCTCACCTTCCAGGCCCTGCGTTCCTGCGCGCTGACGGTGCACGTGACCACCAAGCTGAATCGCAGCCACCTGGTGCACGGCAAGGATGCCCTGATCCTGCCGACCCTGGGACGCACCGAGATCGACCTGCAGCAGGGCGTCGCGCAAGGCGTGACGGTCGAGGATTCGATGAGCATGGTGCACATCTCCTACGGCATGAACAAGCCGGCCTCGCCGAACCTGCTGTCGGAACCGGCGATCGTCGCCGGCATGGCCGCCGCCACCCTGGGCAACGCCAGGGTCGACTGGAACTGGCATGTGGCCGACTACGCGCGCATCCGCGATGCGATCGAGCGCTCGATCGCCGGCTTCCACGACTACAACGCGCGGGTGGCGGTGCCGGGCGGCTTCCATTTGAAGGTCGCCTCGCGCGAGCGCGAATGGATCACCGCCAGCGGCAAGGCGCAGTTCGTGGTGCAGGCGATCGACAAGGACACGCCGATCCACCGCGCGCGGGCGCGCCACGGCGAGCGGCTGCTGGTGCTGATGACGACCCGCTCGCACGACCAGTACAACACCACGATCTACGGCATGGACGACCGCTACCGCGGGGTGTTCGGCATGCGCCGGGTATTGTTCGCCAACCGGCTCGACCTGGACATGCTCGGCTTGCAGAACGGCCAATGGGTCGACATCACCAGCGTCTGGGACGACGGCGTCGAACGCCGCGCCGAGCGCTTCATGCTGGTCGAATACGACATCCCGCGCGGCTGCCTTGGCGCCTACTACCCCGAGACCAATGCGCTGGTGCCGCTCGACAGCGTGGCGACCGGCGCCGGCACGCCGACCTCGAAATCCATTCCGGTGCTGCTCAGCGCCTGCGCATGACGTCGGGCGCAGCAGCGCTCAGGTGTATTCGACGAAGCCGTCGCGGCGGCAGAAGCTGGCCAGCTTCAGGCCGGCCTGGGCCGCGATGTCGATCGCCAGCGAACTGGGCGCCGAGATCGTCGCCAGCATCGGGATGCCCATGCGCGCGGTCTTGCGCGCGAGCTCGTAGCTGGCGCGGCTGGACATGAAGACGAAGCCGCCGCGCAGGTCGGCGCGCGCCAACGCCAGGTGGCCGACCAGCTTGTCGAGCGCATTGTGGCGGCCGACGTCCTCGAACACGGCGGCGATCGCGCCGTCCAGCCCGCACCAGGCGGCCGCGTGCACGCCGCCGGTCTCCTGCATCAGGGTCTGGTGGCGCGGCAGTTCGGCGGCGGCGCGCGCGATGGCCGCGCCGGGGTCCGCGGGCAGCGCCGCCGGCGCCATCTTGTCCGGCGCCAGGTCGAGCAGTTCCAGGCTTTCGATGCCGCACACGCCGCAGCCGGTGCGCCCGGCCAGCGCGCGGCGCCGTCCCTTCAGGCGCTGGAAGGCTTCCTGGGCCACGGTCAGCTCGACCTCGGCCGCGCGCGCATGCAGGCGCAGCTCGATGTCGTAGATCTGCGCAGGGCTGTCGACCAGGCCCTCGGTCAGCGCGAAGCCGGCCGCAAAGGCCTCGAGGTCGCGCGGGGTGACCATCATGACCACCTGTGAAATGCCGTTCACCACCAGCGCCAGCGGCATCTCCTCGGCCACGCTGTCCTCGCCCGCGCCATGGCTGGCGCCGCGATGGCGCACGATGGGCCGCACCTGGAAGCCGGCCGGTTCTGCAATCGATTCTCTCATGGCCCCGATGTTAGCCTGACGGCATCCGCCGTGGCGCGCACAGAATCCCGCGCGGCACGGGAACACAGTCACGTTTTCTCGAACCGGGGTCAGGTGATTTCGAGGCGCAGGCGCCGGGTCACGGCGTCGAGCACCTGGGCATCGCCCCAGTAGGCCGTGTGCGACAGCGGGTTCCAGCTCTTCAGTATCCAGGTGACCACGCCCTGCCCGGCATTGATGGCGCGGTCGTCGACCAGTTCGGCGTAGCCCGGCGAGAGCGGCTGCAGCGGCCAGCCCAGCGCGTCGTCCGGGTCGTAGAGGTTGATCCACTCGAAGCCGGGGGTCGGCCGCGCGATCGGCTTGATGTCCATCTGCTTGTGGGCGGCGCAGAAGATCGGGATGTTGCAGCCGGTGGTGACGAAAGCGCTGCAGGTGGCGCCGGCCATGAACTGCCGGTCGCTCTCGCTCAGGCGCGCCCCCAGCGCGCGCATGGCCCAGGCGTCGACGTCCTTCCACACCCCGGCCAGCACCTGGCCGCCCGCCAGCGCCTTTTGCGCATCGTAGATATAGCTGGACAGCACCTGGCAGCCCAGCGACTGCGCCAGGAACACCACCCGGGTCGAGGGGTCGTGCCTGGCCACGCCCAGCAGCTGGCGCGCGATCGCCGCCTGCGCCAGTTCATACACCGAGCCGTCGATCTCCTTGCGGTTCTCCAGCCCGGCGGCGTCGCCGAAGCCGAACAGCAGGAAGCGGCGCAGGTCGGCATAGTGCAGGCGGGTAGTGTCGCTGACCCTGGCCCACACGGTCTCCTGGTTGGGCTTGAGGATGTCCTGGTAGTAGATCGAGCGGAAATCGACCTGGCCGGATAGCGGCCCCAGTCGTGCAGCCACGGCCTGGAACAGCTTTTCGGCGTAGTCGCGCGGCGTCTCCCCCATGCCGTGGACGGTCAGCAATGCGGCTTGCGGCATCTTCCCTCTCCTTACTCATCGTTATGTCCATTCTGACACGACAGGCTCTTTACAACTCAACTTGCATAAACTAAACTCGATAGATTCCTATCGATTCGAATTCTAACGATGAGCGATCTACCTGAATCTCCGATGGGAGAGCGCTTCTCCGCCGCCGTGCACAACACGGCGCGCGGCTGGCGCCTCCTGATCGACAAGCAACTGAAGCACCTGGGCATCGGCCAGGCCGGCTGGATGACCATCGCCATGATCGCCAAGTCGCGCGAGCCGATGTCGCAGCGCGCGCTGGCCGACCTGGTCGGCGTCGAAGGCCCGTCGATGGTGTCGATGCTCGACCGCCTCGAGCGCGAAGGCCTGGTCACGCGCGCGCCCTCGCCCACCGACCGCCGCGTCAAGCTGGTCCACCTGACCGATGCCGGCACCACCCTCTACCAGCAGGTGCGCGAGAAGGCCAACACCGTGCGCCTGGCCCTGCTGGGCGATATCGACCCGGCCCGGCTCGAAGCCGCCACCGAGCTGCTGGAACTGCTGCGCGCGCGCATCGAGGAGCAGCTGTGAGCGCAGCCACCGTGAACGCGGCGCCGGCCTCCCGGAATCCGCCGATCAACCGCACCATGATCACGATCTCGATCATGCTGGCGACCATCATCCAGGCGCTCGACGGCACCATCGCCAACGTCGCCCTGCCCCACATGCAGGGCGCGCTATCAGCCTCGCAGGACCAGATCACCTGGGTGCTGACCTCCTTCATCGTCGCCGCCGCCATCGCCACCCCGCTGAACGGCTGGCTGGTCGACCGCTTCGGCCTGAAGAAGGTATTCCTGGTCTCGGTGGCCGGCTTCACCGTCGCCTCGGCCCTGTGCGGACTCTCGATGAACCTGACCGAGATCGTCGTCTCGCGCATGCTGCAGGGCGTGTTCGGCGCGGCCCTGGTGCCGCTGTCGCAGTCGGTCCTGCTCGACATCAATCCGAAAGAGAAGCACGGCTCGGCGATGGCGGTATGGGGCATGGGCGTGATGATCGGCCCCATCCTCGGCCCGACCCTGGGCGGCTGGCTGACCGACAGCTACAGCTGGCGCTGGGTCTTCTTCATCAACCTGCCGATCGGCGCGGTGGCCTTCTACGGCATCTGGCGCTACATCCACGCCACCACCCCCGCGCGCCGGGTGCGCTTCGACATGTTCGGCTTCCTGACCCTGTCGATCGCGATCGGCGCGCTGCAGATGCTGCTCGACCGCGGCGAACAGAACGACTGGTTCCAGTCGCTGGAGACCTGGGTCGAGCTGGTGCTGATGCTGCTGGCCGGCGCCTACTTCATCGGCCACACGCTGACGCGCCCGGCCGGCCAGTCCTTCGTCGACTTCCGCCTGCTCAAGAACAGCAACTACGTGACTGGCCTGCTGCTGATCTTCATCGTCGGCATGGTGCTGTTCGCGACCCGCGCGCTGATGCCGACCATGCTGCAGGGCCTGATGGGCTATCCGGCGGCGCTGGCCGGCCTGGTGACGGCGCCCTCCGGCCTGGGCACGATGGCGGCGATGCTGGTGGTCGGTCGACTGACCGGCAAGGTCGACTTCCGCCTGCTGCTGGGCGCCGGATTCGCCATCACCGCCTTCTCGCTGTGGCAGATGACCCAGTACACGCTGGTGCTGTCGCAGTCCGACATCGTGTGGCCCGGCGTGATCCAGGGCGTGGGCCTGGGCCTGGTGTTCGTGCCGCTGTCGGCCGCCACCTTCGCCACCCTGTCGCCGCAGATGCGCGCGGAAGGCACGGCGCTGTACAGCCTGGTCCGCAACATCGGTTCCTCGATCGGCATCGCGATGGTGCAGGCCCTGCTGGTGCGTAACACCCAGATCGCCCACGCCTCGCTGACGACCCAGATCACGAATGCCAATCCGGCGCTGAACGATCCTTCCAGCGTCTACAACATGGGCAACCAGCTCGGCGCCGCCATGATCAACAACGAGATCACGCGCCAGGCTTCGATGATCGCCTACGTCGACGACTACTGGCTGATGATGCTGCTCACAGCGGCCGTGATTCCGCTGCTGATCCTGATCCGTCCGCCGAAAGCCGCTTCAGCCCCGGCCCCGGTCGACGTGCACCTCGATTAATTTGGAAAGCTAGAACAAGTGCGACACACCTCATTCATCCTGAAACACAGCTTCACCGCCGGCGCCGTCCTGGCGCTGCTGGCCGGCTGCATCAGCGTGCCGGCCGACAGCAAGCGCGCCGCGCCGATCGACCTGGCGGCAAAGGCCCAGCACGCGCCCGGCATCGCCCTGCCGCAGGACGCCTGGCCGGCCGAACAATGGTGGCTGACCTACGGCGACCCGCAGCTGAACACCCTGGTCCAGCAGGCGCTGCACGACAATCCGGGCCTGGCCGTGGTGCAGGCGCGCGTCGCCAGCGCCCAGGCCATCGTGACGGCCGAACGCGCCGACGAGGGCGCCCAGGTCGGCCTGTCGACCGGCCTGAACCGCCAGCGCTATTCCTCCAACGGCTTCTTCCCGCCACCGATCGGCGGCAACTACTTCAACGACGCCAACGTGCAGCTGCGCGCCTCCTGGGACGTCGACTGGTGGGGCAAGCACCGCTCCCTGGTGGCCAGCGCGCTGGGCGAAGAAAATGCGCGCAAGGCCGAAGCCGCCCAGGCCGCGCAGGCGATCGCCGCCAGCGTCGCCCAGAGCTACTTCCGCCTGCAGATGCTGTGGGCGCGCCAGGACAACGTGAACGCCCTGGCCTCCGTGCAGCGCGAGCTGGTGGCCGGCCGCAAGGCCCGCATCGCCCACGGCCTGGCCAGCGCCGACATGCTGCAAAGCGCCGAACTGGATCTCGGTACGATGGAAGAACAGTCGGCGCGCTTCGCCACCCAGGCGGTGCGCGAGCGCGAGGTGCTGCGCGCGCTGATCGGCGGCGACACGCAAGCCCTCGCCAACCTGGCCCGCGTCAAGCCGGCGCCCGGCGCGAACGCCCTGCCGCGCGAACTCGGCATGGAGCTGCTGGCGCGCCGTCCCGACCTGCAGGCCGCGCGCTGGCGCGTGGAGGCCCAGCTCGGCCGCGTGGCCGCCAGCGAGGCCGCCTTCCGTCCCGACATCAACCTGGTGGGCGCGCTCGGCCTCGACGCGGTCTCGCTCGGCAAGCTGCTGCGCTGGCCCAGCCGCACGCCGCTGCTCGGCGCCACCCTCGACCTGCCGCTGTTCGACAGCGGCCGCCTGAAAGCCCAGCTGGGCGTGGCCCGCGGCAGCCGCGAGGAGCTGGTGGCCGAGTACAACGAGGCCGTGCTGGCCGCGGTGCGCGAAGTGGCCCAGGAGGGTGCGACCCTGCAGGGTCTCGACCAGGAAGCGCAGACCCACCGGCAGGCCGTGGAATCCAGCCGCAAGCTGCTCGACAGCGCCGAGGCGCGCATGAAGCGCGGCCTGCTGGAACGCGCCGGCGTGCTGCAGGCGAAGATGACCCTGCTGCGCCAGCAGGACACCGACCTGCAGCTGCTCGACGCCCGCCTGCAAACCCAGGTGGCGCTGGTCAAGGCGCTCGGCGGCGGTTATCGCGCGCCCGCCCCGGCCGCCGCAACGACGGCCATCGCATCGAACAACACCAAATAATCCAGAACCCAAGACCATGAGCATCGAGAACAACCAAGTCCCGAACAAGGGCAAGCGCCGCGCCGTCCTGGCCGGCATCACCGTCGCCTTCATCGCCGCCGGCGTCGCCTATGGCGTCTATTACACGCTGGTCGCCTCCAAGCGCGTCGAGACCGACAATGCCTACGTGGGCGGCAACCTGGTCAACGTGTCCTCGCAGGTGACCGGCAGCGTGGTCGAGATCCGCGCCGACGAGACCCAGCTGGTGAAAGCCGGCGAAGAGATCGTGCGCCTCGACCCGTCCGACGCCGAAGTCAACCTGGCCCAGGCCGAGGCGCGCCTGGGCACCGCCGTGCGCCAGCAGCGCGAACGCTATTCCAACGTCGAGCAGCTGAACGCGGTGGTCGAACAACGCCGCGTGACCCTGAAGGCGGCCCAGGACGACCTGGCGCGCCGCCTGCCGCTGGCGGCCGGCAATGTCGTCTCCGGCGAAGACGTGGCGCATGCGCGCCGCGCAGTGCAGGATGCGAAGGCCGCGCTGGACGTGGCGCTGAAGCAGGTGGCGGCGGCGCGGGTCGCGGTGGCGGGCGTGGCACCTAGCGAGCACCCGGCCGTGCTGGCGGCGAAAGCCGATTACCTGTCGGCCTGGCTGGCGGCGCGCCGCAACGCCATCGTCGCGCCGGTGAGCGGCTACGTGGCCAAGCGCAGCGTGCAGGTGGGCAGCCGCATCGCCCCGGGCGCGCCGCTGCTGTCCATCGTGCCGCTGGACCAGCTGTGGATCGACGCCAACTTCAAGGAATCGGAGCTGCGCGACATCCGCGTCGGCCAGCCGGCCACGATCGAGGCCGACATCTACGGCAGCAAGGTGGTCTATCACGGCAAGGTGGTGGGCCTGGCGGCCGGCACCGGCAGCGCCTTCTCGCTGCTGCCGGCGCAAAACGCGACCGGCAACTGGATCAAGGTGGTGCAGCGCGTGCCGGTGCGGATCTCGCTGGATCCGAAGGAACTGGCCCAGCACCCGCTACGCGTGGGCCTGTCCGCCACCGTCGACGTCGACATCAGCAAGCAGGAAGGCGGCGCCCTGGGCACGGTGGCAGCCCCGAGCCCGACCTATACGACCAATGTGCTGAACCAGCCGTTGCAGCAGGCGCAGGCCGCTACGGATGCGATCGTCGCCAAGAATATGGCGAATTGAGTCGGCTTTAAAACCGTCGTCCCCGCGCAGGTGAACTGACCCCGGAAAAGTTGGACATCAACTGTTCGGGGTCAGTTCACAGGCGGGGACGACGTTCGTGCGCTGACGTTCATGCGCCAAGGTTCAGGCAGTCACCGGAGTAAGCGCCCGCCCACTCCTGAAGTAACTCCGCAGATTATCCAGCATCAGCTGCGCCATCGCCGCCCGCGTCTCCTGCGTGGCACTGCCGATGTGCGGCAACAGCAGCACGTTCTCCAGCCCGAAGAAACGCTTGTCGATGTCCGGCTCGCCGTCGAACACGTCGAGCGCGGCGCCGGCGATGCGGCCGTCCTCCAGCGCCGCCAGCAGCGCATCCTCGTCCACCAGCGAGCCGCGAGCCACGTTCACCAGCCAGCCCCGCGGCCCCAGCGCGTCCAGCACGCGCGCATCGATCATGCGCGCGGTCTCGCGTCCGCCCGGCGCCGCCACGATCAGGATGTCGACGTCGCGCGCCAGCGCCGCCAGGTCGGCTTCGAAGCGCCAGG
>Ga0308169_10000880_pt1 | contig 38776 bp, 35 predicted proteins | sample PhyBR1_2_FD_202139 | JGI IMG/M metagenome (GOLD analysis project Ga0308169, IMG submission 202139) | Phyllosphere microbial communities from UC Gill Tract Community Farm, Albany, California, United States - DLSLSB.R1 | ecosystem: Host-associated > Plants > Phyllosphere > Unclassified | place...
TTCTGTTTTTTTTCTGAACATTATGGGGAATAATCTTGAAAAGCTAGATGATGCACTCTTTTCACTTTCAGAACTTCAGATTCTTAATATTAACGAGAACAGCATAAAATATATTCCGGATGAAATAAATAAGCTTAAAAAGCTCACTACTTTTTCTATGAACCTTAATCAGTTGACGGATCTTAATCCTGAGTTTGCCAAACTTCAAAGCCTTAAAGTCGTACAGCTCGATGCCAATAACCTCAGCGTTTTTCCAAAAGCTCTGACAGAAATTTCGGGACTCGAAGAAATTAATTTACACAGCAATCAAATCAGTATGGTTTCTCATGTTGAAAAAATAAAAAGTCTTAAGTTTCTGAATCTCTCATCTAATCAGATTAATGATCTTAATGAAACAAGTTTTCCAAGTAAGCTCAAATATCTTGAACTGCAAAAAAATATGTTGATTACGCTCTCCAAAAACATTTTAGCTTTAAAAAATCTGGAGTTCCTTAACGTAGGTGAGAATAAAATATCCGAGATTTCGCCTCAAATAAAGAATCTAAAGAACATCGTCAGTCTTAATCTGGCCAATAATCAGCTACAATCATTACCAAAAGAAATTGCTGATTTAAAACATTTGAAAACACTTATTCTCACAGGAAATCCTATCAATATTACAGAAGTTGAAGATCTCAGAAAAAAAATGCCTGAGACTCAGATTTATTTTTGATGACATTCTTAAGCATAAAAAAAGATAAACTTAATTATAAAGACAATAGAGATACGCTTATAAAGTTTTGGAATGTATTGTAACTTACAATAATCGCATTTTTTCGATTATTGAAATTGTCATTTTGAGACATTTAATTTCAACGTCCAAATTTATCAGGTTATATTTTGAAAACACAACGATTTTTAATAATTGTTAAGTAATTGTAGAAAGATAAACTTAATTTATGTGAATAATATTTTTTAGTTAGAAAAAAAATGTTAAGTTTGTAAATAGTTTTCAACTGAAAATTAGAGCAATAGGATACCAAGTCTATGATTTAATTACAGTTTAAAAATATACTAAAAAACACAATTATATAAATGAAAAAAAAGTTTTTAGCAGAACTGTTATTAAGTTTAACTGCATTCTAATATGGAGAAATTTTCTCTCTAAAAAATTACTAAAATCGATTTTCTATTAGAAAAACTGGTTTAAGAACCTCTGTTTGTTACATATTTTTTTAATTCGTTTTAGTAGTTTTAACCTAATAAATTTTTAATTATTACAACTAGCCTTATCGTTTCTCAGATATATATGTCACGTTGACGTGACGAGAGTAATGATAGTTCTCATTAATGAGATGTGAAAAATAGTTAAAAAACTTTTTTTGAAAAAAAATTAATAGCCTAGAAGAAATTTAAAATTTTTTTAAGGCATTTAAAAGTTTAAATATTACACAAATATAATTATTTTAAGATGAAGAAAAATTTATTTTTAGCAGGACTAATAACAAGTTCAATAGCATTTTCTCAGAATACACAATTAAGGAATGATGCTGGTGCTCCAACAACCACAAATGGTTTCTATGAAGCCAATACTCCAGTAAATTATCCCTTTGGTGCAAGTAACTGGTGGCATCTATTAGACGTAAGACACAGCAATCCGAATAATAATTATGGAATGCAGTTTGCCGGAAGTTTTTTTGACCAAGATTTATATTTTAGAAAAACTAACAACAGTAGTTCTCAACCTTGGAGAAAAGCTGTTTTAGAAGCAACTCCCGGGAAAGTAAAAATTGGTGTAAATGATCTAACAGCTTCAGATGCCAATTTGAGAATTTTTCAGAATGAAAATACATTTATAGAAGTTGTCAATTCACTTGGTCGACTTCAGATAGCTAAATCCTCTTGTAATGGCTGCTTTGCAACTGAAGCTTTACCGGGAGATGTGGTGATAAGAAACTTGGGAAATTCGCATAATATTTTATTTTCTATGCCAAACAACAATAATGATGGAACTTCATATATTGGTATAAATGATGGAACAAATAATACTTGGGTAAAGTTCTTCAATAACGCCACAGCAAGATTCAACGGAAAAATATTTGCAAAGGAAGTTGAGGTAAAAGCAAATGTGTGGGCAGATTACGTTTTTAAAAAAGATTATAAGCTTAAAACTTTGGAAGAAGTTGAAAAGCATATTGCGGAAAAAGGACATTTACCTAATATACCTTCGGCTGGTGAAGTAATTGAAAAAGGAATTAATGTTGCCGAAATGGACGCTAAACTTCTTGAAAAAATAGAAGAATTGACTTTGTACTCAATTGACCAGAACAAGCGATTACAGTCACAGTCTGAAGAAATTAATGAACTTAAAAGACAGGTTCAACTACTTATTTCAAATCATAAATAAATACATGATGAAAAAAAAGTTACTCTCAATTTTGTCCTTATTTATAGGCTTCTTTGGATATTCTCAGACGGAAGTTTACTTTAAATATGATGAAGCAGGAAATCAAAGATATCGTGGTCCCAATGTCAATGGAAAACAAACACCTAAAGATGTTTTGTCTTTAGAAAAAAAAATGGAAACAGCTATTTTACAAGAAATAGCTCCTGAAAAACAGGAAATGGATTCAAAGGAATTCTGGAAGCAGATCAGGCTTTATCCTGTCCCGGTAAATGATATTCTAACGATGGATTGGACAGAAGAAGTCGATGCATTGATTGAAACAGTTTCTTTATATCAGCATAGTACAGTTCACTGGAAATTCCAGCAGCAAAACCTTCCTAATCTTAACAGGCAGTTGAAGATAAACATGACTGGTTACGAATGGGGGGTATATGTACTCCATGTCAAATTGAAAGATGGAAGAGTATTCAGCAGGAACATCACAAAACGATAAAAAATTATTTAATTAACACCTTATTTCAAGAATATGAGATTATTCTATTCACTAATCATATCCTTACTTTCGGTACTGGGATATTCTCAAACGATATTACATCAACAAGAAAATACAACAAGAACTGTTCAGGATCCACAAATGGTGGTTCTTGGTCAAGGATTTCGTGCAACATCAGGTATTTCTAATCCTTTTATAGCGAAAATTGGCGGACCTGCAACAGAAAATCCAGGGGGTGGGCCTGCAGATTCTCAGGCAGGAGCTAATAATCCTTCGGGAGCCGCCGATGCATTTCATGATACCAAAGGAAATGTCGATGTTTCAGGTTCAGGACAACTTCAATATACTTTGCCAATCGCTTTACCTCCGGGAATAAAAAGCGTAGCTCCACAAATGAATCTTATGTATTCCGGTGGTCTTGGGAATGGAATTGCGGGTTACGGATGGGGACTTACCGGAATAACTTCTATATCAAGAATCGGAAAAAACATCGAAAATGATGGTAAAGTTGAAGGAGTTAAATTGGACTACTCAGATTTTTATAGCTTCAATGGACAGAGATTGATTCTTAAATCAGGAGAATATGGAAAAGACGGAGCCGAATACGTAACAGAAAAATATTCTAATGTCAAAATAATATCAGTAGGAACTGCACAGACTGCTACACTACAGCCTATGTTTTTCGTAGTAACTTTTGAAGATGGTTCCCAAGCTTGGTATGGGGATACTCAATCTGATAATCCCGAACTTAATACCTATAATGGAAGAACATCAATCGATTATAATATTGTAAAGTGGAAAGATGTTCAGGGAAATTATATCAGTTATTCTTACGAATATACTACAGGCAAGATGCAAGGCGGTGTAAGCAGGATATCTTTTATACAATGGGGAGGGAATGAAACATTAAATAAACCTCATTTTAACAGAATTGATTTTACTTACATCAATAGAGATCTTGTAGAAGATTCTTATACAGCCGGTTTCCGTTTCGTTCAAAACAAATTATTAAAAGATGTTATTGTAAAAACAAACGGAAGTCAGTTTAAGAGATATAGTATAGACTATGACAATAATGGAACAAAATATCAGTTTGTAAAAAAAATTACGGAATATAATTCCCAAGATCTCCCAGCTAACCCTGTTGTTTTCAATAATGAATATAGTCCTGCAGGAACAAACATATTTAATTCAAATACGAGGTATGATGATATCTACGGAAATAATATTGTAACCGGAGATTTTAACGGAGATGGTAAGCTTGATTTCCTAAAAGGAAATACATTAATGCTTGGAAGATTAGATGGAAATAATAATTTTATTAATGTTTCTTATGAGGGAGATTTCTTGTCTGTAATAAATACTCCCAAAAATAACATTTTTTTAGATAGGCAATCATTTGCTACGTATGTTTATGATTATGTGAATCAAAAGATTACCATAAATTATTATGCGCTTAATTCTAGTAATGTTCTTGAAAAATACAATTCATTTATATTAAATGGCATTCCTTCTGCTGTTTTTACAGAATCACCTTGTTATCCTGCTTATAATCAAAATTATTGTAATTCAGGTTTTAGTGTAAGTATGTCTGCAAAAGAAGGAGACTTCAACGGTGACGGTATTTCAGAACTAGTATTAAATATTGGGGGAAGTACCAATTGTCGTTGTGAAGATTATTATGGTTCTAATCAGTCAGATAATACAATAAACACTCCGGAAGCTTATGTCTATGTTGATACTAAAAATAATTTCACTAAAGTTGTTTCAACTGATTATACTTTATTTAATGTTGGAGACTTTGATAGTGATGGAAAGTCTGACTTGATAGATCTTAGTGGCGGAAGTAATATTTACTCATTTAATGAAGTCACAAAAGATTTTGAATTAAAAATACAATCTTCTATTCAAATTGCTTACGAAGGAAGGAAGTTTGGTGATTTTAACGGAGATGGTAAAATGGATATCTTAGCTCCGGTTGGAATTGATTCTCCAGATTGGAGAATGTATATTTCCACAGGTAAAGGATTCAAAGAATTTTATTACTCTAATTTATATCTTTACAAACCAAGTGAACAAGGTCGTCCAAGAAAAAACAGAAGTACTATCAGAACTTATTCTGCATCAGACTTAAATAAAGATGGGAAAAGTGATTTGATAATTTTTGAATCACAGAAATGGTTTAGAGACGGTGTGCTTGATTGGAATAACCCAGACTCAAGCTATGGATTCAATTACCTGAGAAACGATGGTGTTGATAATGATGGTAAGCCAATCTTTAGCAATGCTTATAATATTGCTCCAGTTGAATTAGATTGGGATGGGGAAACTATCAATTATTCAATGTATGGAGAGCATTATATTCCGTTATTTGGATCTTATCGTATTGCTCAAATGAATACTGAGTTTGCAATTATTCACAAAACAAAACTCATTACCTGGGATTTAGGAGGAAAACTAAATGTCGCATCAAAAGTTCAGTCTGTTACTCAAGGTGGAGTTAATACTATTATTGAATATTCAAATTTGGTAAACGGTAATGTTTATAAATCATATTACAATACAAACCCTGTTTCATATCCTTATTCAAATATCTTAGAAAATATTAACTATAGTGTAGTTTCTAAACTTATTCAAGGTGGAAGATGGCAGGAATTCAGGTATAGAGATTTTATTGGGAATTTAAATGGAAGGGGAGTAATTGGCTTCAGACAAACAGCAAGATCAACTTTCATAGCAAATGGTTTAGAAAATACAAAAATTTGGAGCGGTTCAGAAATAAATCCAACAAATGAAGGACTTGCTTATAAAGATTGGTCTATAAGAACCACAGATGAGTCTAAAATTTTCCCAGACAATCTCTCAATAAACAATACTCAATTATTATCATTCAAGCAATATGATTTTAAAATAGATAAACTATTGAATGGAGCAGTTGTCACAACTGTTGCTGAGGCGGACAAACCTAAAATTGTCACAGCAATAAACCCATATATTACAACAAGCAAAGATTTTCTAAGGAATATAAAGACCGTTCATACTGTAGAAGCTTATAATAATCTTTATCTTCCGACCAAATCTGTAGAGAATATAAACGATGGGTACGAAATTTCAACTACAAATTTAGAGTATTATCCTTCTGATATTACACCTGGTAACAATTACAATATTGGAAAACCTAAAATAAAAATATCAACTATACAGGCTTATGGAGATACAAAATCTCTTAAAGAAGAATATGTTTATGAAAATAATTTAATAAAAAATCTAAAAACATGGAATAGAGATAATACCGGATATCTTCAGGAAACTTATCATTATGATGGTTTTGGAAATATCACACAAAAAATTATTACTAACAGCGTAGATTCTCAAACCCAAACAACAACATCAGAATTCGAAGGTAAAGGAAGATTTTCTATCAAGAATACAGATAATCTTGGTTTGGAAACTAATATTACCTATAACAATTGGGGGCAAGTTCTCACTCAGACGGATCCTTTAGGTAATACCGTTACCAATACATATGATGCGTGGGGGAAATTACTGAAAACAAAAAATAATCTAGCAGGAACAACGACCTACACTTACGATTTGATTTATGGTTTTTCAGTACCTCCTGCTCCTTCACCAATATGGGGAACGAAAGTGACTGCATATTCACCCAATGGTAATCAGAATATTACTTATACCAACTTATTAGGTCAAGTATTTAAAACTTCAACTAAGGCATTCGGACAAGGACAATTTATATCTATAGATACCCAATACGATGAGTTGGGAAGAAAAATAAATGAAAGCGAACCATATTTTGAAGGTCAGAATGCAAGCCAATGGAATACCATTGCTTTTGATGACTCTGTTTTCCCGGCAAAAGTAACTGTAACTTCTTTTAATGGAAAACAAATAGAAACTACAGTTATTGGATCTTTAACAACCGAAAAAGAAGTTAACGGATATGGAAGAACAACAACCAAAATCACTGATGCATTAGATAATATCATTTCATCAACAGACAAAGGAGGTACAATTAATTTTTCATATAACGCTGCAGGAGAACAAATTCAAGCCAAATATGCAGAGAATGTTGTAACGACAAAATATGATGCTTGGGGAAGAAAATCTGAATTTAACGATCCATCTAATGGTTTATACAAATATGAATATGACGGATTTGGACAATCAAAAAAAATCATCAGCCCAAAGGGAACTAAAGAATATTTTTATAATAACTTGGGCCAAATAATTTCTCAAAAAGAATTATCTACAGATGCAGGGCAAGCTACCAATAAAATTATTTCGTATACGTACGACAATAAAGGAAGATTAACTTCTAAAGAAGGAACATCTAAAGGTAAAGCTTATAGCTCAAATGTTTCATACGACCCACAAGGAAGGGTGATTTCTTCATCAGAAAATAGCAATGGAAAGTATTTTATACAAAAAGGACTGACTTATGATGATAAAGGAAGGATAATTTCATATGAAAAACAGTTATATTCTTCAGGAATAATGACCAAAGTGAACATTGAAAATGTTTATAGTTCCTGGAGTGGAGTGCTGTATCAAGTCAAAGACAAAAACTCAGGAAAAATTCTTTGGGAATTAAAAGAAGCGAATTCGAAAGGTCAAATATTAAATGCTCAACTAGGATTAGCCAATATTAGCAATATATATGGTACTAATGGTTTCTTAACCAACATAAATCATTCTTCTATAGTTAAACCTAGTCTTTTACAAGTTTCATATTCATTTGATGCTATTAAAAATGAATTAAGAAACAGAACAACAGGTGGTGATTTTAATATTACTGAAACATTTGATTATGATGATAATAATCGTGTAGTAAATTGGACAAATCCTGTTACGGGCGTAAAACCCCAAAGCAACAGGAATGTTTATGATATTAAAGGGAGAATAACTGAGAACGATCAGATAGGTAAAATGAAGTATGAAAATTCTTCTAAGATCTATCAACCCACAGGAATGACCTTAAATGCAACAGGAGAACAAAATTATAACAATGATTTAATTCAAACGATTGTTTATAATGAAAATAATGATCCTGTATTCATTGATGGGATGAAAGGAGATGTTGCCTTCCAGTATGGTTTAACAAGTATGAGACAAAGGGTAACCTATGGCGGAAACTTCACAGCAGACGGAGATGGTAAATACACCAAATTCTACAGTGAAGACGGAAGCTTTGAAATCGTTAAAGACAATATAACAGGCAAAGAAAAACATATTCTTTACATCGGTGGAAGTCCTTATGAAAGTAATATTGTATATTTAAAAAACTTTAATGAGAGTAACGGTTCTTTTAAATTTTTGCATAAAGATTATATTGGAAGCATTTTAGCCATTAGCGATGAAGCAGGAAATAAATTGGAGCAAAGACATTTTGATGCATGGGGTAATTTCACGCACTTACAGATAGGAAGTGGGGCTATTATCACCGATCAGAACGTCATTATGAACTCGTCTAAGGATCTTATTGTTGATAGAGGATACACCAACCACGAGCATTTCTTAGAAGTTGGTATCATCCACATGAACGGTAGATTATATGACCCTTTATTAAGAAGATTCTTAAATGCGGATGAAAATATTCAGGATCCTTTCAATACTCAGAATTATAACAAGTACGGGTATGTATTAAATAATCCTTTAATGTTTAATGATCCAAGCGGAGAGGCTTATGGCCTAGGTGAATCGATAATCATTGCTGCTGCAGTTGCAATATTTACTTCAATAGCTACAGATTATTATTTGAACAGACCTATCAATGTGGGTGAAATGTTCCAATCTGTTATGATGGCTACGATGTCGGCTGCTGTTTCTTTTGGAGTGGGCTCCATATTCGCCACAGCGGCGGGGGGGCCTACAAAAATTGCATCAGCTATAGGTGAAACATGGACTATAGTAGCCAAAGCCGGAGCTCACGCCATTACACAAGGTACTATATCTTATATGCAGGGAGGTAAATTCTTGGGCGGCGCACTAAGTGGCTCATTTGCCAGTGTTTCAAATGATTTGCTGGGATTAGCTGTAACTAAAGTAGGAGCTAATAACATATTAAGGAGTGACGGCTTTGCTTTATTTAACGGAGCTGTAAGTGGTGGTGTTGGTTCTGTTCTGGGAGGCGGGAACTTCTGGATGGGTGCTGGGCAAGGGTTAATTGTTACTGCCTTTAATTATTTAGCTCATAAACCTAAATCGACTGAGTACAATAATAAATCTTTAACTAAATGGGCAAGAGAAACTTTTAAAGGAGTTGAAGGAGCATCTGATGTAAAGGTCAAAACAAATAAAGCACCTAAGGGAAGGATTTATAAGGAAGGGAAAATATATGGAAAAGATTCATATGGTAACTTTACAATACATGAATGGGGAGTCCAAGATGGAAATACACTTTACATTTCTCAGCATACATATAATCAGGGAATGCAATGGCTCTATTTAGTCACTGGCCATGAACTAATGCATTACTCATTTGACCTTTTGTTTCCTAAAGTAAATGCAGCATATCAGCATGTAACTATTTTAGATTGGCAGGTAAAACAACTTAGAGCATGGGGAATTTCAGATGGTTGGATGTTTGAACAATCGAATGGACCATTAAATAGTCTCTTAAATAGATATCCAAAAGCAATGGACAATATAAATACAAAAGGGTGGTCATGGGAAAAGACAGGAATGAAATTAAAATATTAATAACTATGAGATATACTTTTTTTATATTTTTTATTTGCATTAATTTTAGTTGTCTAAATGTATCGGCATCAAAAATTATAAGTTGTACAACAGATTATCTAACATATAATAATTATGATAGTTTGTCAGTATTAAATGAAATAAAACATATTCCTAATATTAAAAGAATAGATGATAAATCATTTAATTTTTATTTAGAAAATGGAGTAGGTTTTGAAGAAATGAAACAAAATAAAATAATTTTTTTACCACGAAGAGAATTCTTTAATAATAGAAATTTAGAAGGTTCTATTCCACTATATATTATAGGATATTTTCAGACTAATAATATCAAGCAATATTTAATATTAGAATCTGATTTAGGAAAAAATTCAAATTTGTATATAGCCAATGAGGTAAAAGATAAAATTAATTCAATGTTTTTGGCTCATTCTAGTTATAGTTCCGGCTTTGATAGTGAGTCTGTTAAAACGAAAAGATTATCCAACTACATTTTTCAAATTAATGTTTACCATACTTCTGATACAACCGAAAATAAAGAACATTCTTCTGAAAAATGCAACTTGTACCTTAAACTATTTAATGATGGTTATTTAAAGGCTTCTACTAATCTCATTAATGATAATAACATTTATTAGATTGAAGTTCACAAAAAATATCCCGCTGCGCAAAGTCTCCCGACTTTGAGCTAATAATCCAAATAAAGCCTCACATAATGTGAGGCTTTTATGTAATAAAAGAATTCAGTTTTCAATATGGAAGCAGTTACTTATGAGTATATTCATAATGAAATAAAAATCTCAACCATAACAAAAAAGCGAGTTTTCAATATAAAATTCAAGCATCCAAAATATCCAATTCCCTAAGCTGGTGCGAGTATCTTGCTCGTACACGGCAGTAGATAACATGCAAACCTGGTTTTACTAAGTTTTTATTAGAGCAATTTTAACTTTTGGTACAAGAGATGCGTTACAACAATTATATTTGAAATATGGCTGGAAGTATAAATAAGGTTTATATAAGCGTGAAAAATAATATAATAATTTACAATACTGATATTGTAGATTATTATATTGTAAACAGGACGAATAAAGACATAAGGATCTTATGTAATCCTGATTTTTTCAGACGTGAAAAAGATAGTCTCATTATTAATACATGGTTTAATCCTAAAATTACCATTTATGAGAATGAAAAAACTATGGAGCCTAACTTACTAAATGTTAATTATAAATCTAAAATTTTAGATAGCTTAGACAAAATAAAAAATGAATATGTTGAGATTAATAATTTGAATGATACTAATTCCTTACAATTGGATATTTTAAAATAATACATTAGAATTATAAAAAAAATGATTCTATAAAATTATCAACAAAAATTAATTTTGAAGGTGAATCTCGTTTTTATGATCTTTCACAACAAGAAGGATACATTCTTAAAAAGGATAAATACTATATTTTAAAAATATGTATAAATGAAAGTCTAAATCTAAAAATTAAAAGCTTTTTAGAAAAAGAAAATATTTATCTAAAAAGAGTTTGTAGTGATAAAGTAAAATTAGTTTTAATAAAAACCAATTATTCGGAATAGTACCCTTCCACTATGCAAAGTCTGTGGCTTTGAGTTAGTATAAAATACTTCTGAAAAAATTGACAATATTCCAAATAATTAAATCAGAGTAGGAATCCTCCTATTCTGATTTTGTCTACACATTTTTAGTTTTACATTATCGGCATTTTATTAGAATGGTTTTTAAATTAAGAGTAAGTATTTTATTAATAATTTTAAGTTGGTTTTATCTATTTGTATAAGTACTGCATGAATCTCATCTGTTCTAAGATATGTGATCTTATAATTCACAACCATTTTTTTTTCTTAAAGTATGTGTAAGGCAAAATAGCCGAAACTACCATTATCATCACGGTTATAGGATACCCATATATTGTATCCAGTCCGGGGATATTTTTAAAATTCATTCCGTATATTCCGGCAATTAAAGCAGGAAGGGAAACGCATAAAGTGATTACTGTAAGTACCTTAAATATATAATTCTGCTCCAGATCTATTTTGTTTTTTATATTTCCCCGCAGATTATCCAAACGCTCAAAATTGAACTGAATATAGTCAGAAATCACGGCAAGATCATCTAATTCCGATTCTATGCGCTCTTTTGTATGTGAATCCTGATCTTGGATATTTTTCTTATACAGGTTAAAAACTCTTATCGTTTCGATTAAAGATTCTTTTAATAGCAAACTGTTGAAACTATAAGTCGTTATCTGATCTGTAATTTTTTTAGAAGATTCATTTTTCAGTAGTACCGAATTTGCAAGGTCTTTTATTTTTTTTGCTTCGCTTTCGGTAATATCAGCATAATAGTCAGAAATAAATTCAAGTTGAAACATCAGGATTTCTATCATATCTGATATTTCGTGCAACTCGTTGAGTTTATAAGTGTATTTTAAATTAAAAAATCGATCAATAGAAGAGTTTGAAAAGAAAAAAAGACCGCTATCACTCATTATAAAGAATATTGGCGATTCCACAAGTTTGTTTTCTTCTTTTGAACAATAATAGGGGATAGAGATGTGGAATGCCGTCTGATTGTTTTTTACTAAAAAATGCGAACTGATTTCGATATCTTCATACCGCTTCATAAGTGAACAATTAATCCCGAAGTTTTCTCCGGCCCAATTTATTTGCTGATCAGTATAATCAATGAATTGAATGGCATAAAAATCCATCTGTTCAGGTAAAATTTCGTTCGTGCTATTTACCTTAATAATTTCTTTGTTTTTAAGTAATATTTCAATCATTTGTGATACGTTATTTTATGTTGCAGTATGATGCTACCTAATATAGTAAAATTATAATAAATAAAGCTGTTAGTTTTTTGATTTTCAAATGGATAAAGCCTTTTGGTGTCAATATATTTGTTACGATTTATTCAGAAATCTACTAAAAAAATCACCCCATAGAAATTTATAGGGTGATTTGTATTATTTGTCTAGAAAAGTTCCAAACCGCTCGAAGTGGCAGGTATATCCGTTAGGGTTTTTCACCAGATAATCTTGATGATAATCCTCGGCGGGCCAAAATTTGGTGTAAGGTTCCAATGTGGTTACCACTTTTCCTTCCCATTTGTTTGATTTGTTGACGATAGCTATTACTTCTTCGGCTATTTGTTTTTCTTCGTCATTTTGGAAAAAAATAGCTGATCGGTAGCTCGAGCCTCTATCGTTACCTTGTCTGTCAACTGTAGTAGGATTGTGAATACGGAAAAAATAATCTACTATTTCTTTAAAATCAGTTTCGGCCGTGTCGTATGTTATCTCAATGCCTTCTGCGTGACCGGGATGGTTGCCATAGGTGGGGTTTTCGTTTTCCCCTCCGATATAGCCTACTTCGGTGTCAACAATTCCTTTTCTTGTTCTGAACAGATCTTCCATTCCCCAGAAGCATCCGCCTGCGATATATACTTTTTTACTGTTTGCCATATTGTAATTGTTTTCTTGTTTATATAATTTATTTTCCTTTTTTGCCCACCTTATCGTTAGATTTTCATCATTTTGTTACTTCTTTTAAGTACTTTATTGTACCATCCACATTGATGTGAAAATCTGCGAATACGACATTGTTTTCTTGATCTATAAAAATAAACCAGGGCGTTCCGCCGGTGTGGTAATCTTCCATTATGGTAGATCTTCCTTTTCCAGGATCGTGCCCGAACGGAATCTCTAATCCATATTTTTTCTGTGTTTCCAAAATTTTGTCGAAGGTATTGGCGTGTGCTCCTTCAAAAACAGTTTGAACAGCAAGAAACGCAATCTTATCGCTGTCTTCGAATGCATCAACTAGCTTTTTCAAAGACGGAAGCCCTACACTATGACAACCGGGACACCAATGCTGGAAACAATATATAACTTTATATTTTCCTTCATACTCGGATAATTTGATGGGATTTTCCAGTTTGGAACCTTGCGAATCTATCCATTGTTCTACTCTTAATTCCGGAGCTTTTATTAATTGATTTTGTGTATTATCCATTGCTTTTGTTTTTATGCTAAACCTTAGAAAACAGTAATAGTTATCATTACGATCAAAGTTTCAGCGATTGGTAATGGTCTATTTTTAGTCTGAAGCTACTGTTCTTATCAAATCAATTGATTCTGAATTGATACAATATCTCAATCCGCTTGGTTCTGGGCCATCCGGGAAAACGTGTCCCAAATGTCCGTCGCAATTATTGCACATTACTTCCACCCGAATCATTCCGTAGGAACTATCTTTGTGATACTTTATTGCATTTTCTCTGATAGGTTGCGTAAAACTTGGCCATCCTGTTCCCGACTCAAATTTTATAGTAGAGTCGAATAGTTCATTTTTGCAACAAATACATTTATATTTTCCGGCTTCGTGCGAGGTACAAAAAGCGCCACTTCCGGCTCGTTCTGTCCCCTTTAGACGGGTAATTCTAAATTGTTCCGGGGTAAGGATTTTTTTCCATTCTTCCTCTGTTTTTTCTACTCTTCTATCGGGTGTAGGGTTTCCGTGTGTTGCGAATTTTATAACATTATTCCAGTTTATCATAATTTTTTTATTTTAATTTATTATACAATTTACTTTAAATAGAATCCGTTTAATAGCCTTCATCAGTGGGTGTTTTGTTTTCTGATTGACGAAAATTTTGTAATTCTTATCAATTTGCCAGCCATAGATATATAATGATCCCAAGCATAATAATGGTTTTAACATTACACCAGCTAAGCCTGAATTTTGGGGTTAATCTTTTACAGCTTTCTGTTGAGCAATCTGCTTTATACGCACTATTTTCTTTTTGTTTTGCTTTTAGTTCTTCTAAAAATTTGTTGGAAGTAGGTTTATCAAAGGTCTCAAATCTTACTTCAGTATTTCGATTTTCCATATACTTATGTGTTTAGTTCTTACTTATACAAATTTACCTCAAATGAAAATCGTTCAGGTGTTTGTCTTTCAGAAATTGGTGTTTAGTTTTACGATTTACAAAACAATTTTAAGAACTTGGTATTATTAAAAGGTGAAATAAATACTTGAAAGAATTCAAAAGAAATATAGGCATTTTTTCCTCTTTTATTACACAAAGATAACAAGCAATGAGACGGAATAGGGTGTTTGGGAATCTCTAATTGGTGTTTGGTTTTCAGGAAATTAAAGAAAAACTAACCAGTTTTGCTATTAGTCCGGAATTCATCCGGCGTCATTTTGTTTTGTTTTTTAAAGAAATGTGAAAATGCCTGCGAATCTGAAAAATTCAATTCGTAAGCAATGTTTTTTATCAATTCATCGGTGTGCATCAATTGGCGTTTGGCGTATAAGTTTCTCCGGTCGGCAATCAGTTCGCTTGCTTTCTTATTGTAGCAACAGCCAAATACTTCAGCGATTTTTTTTGGAGAAATTTTTAAGATGCTTGCATAATCGGAAACCTTCATTAGGTCTTTAAAGTTAGTGTTTACCAAATATTGAAATTCGCGGATCAGCCTCAAATCTTTAAAATCAATGGGGATATCAAATTCGGTTACTGCGTGGTTTTTTTGACTGAGTAATAGGAAACGCTGAAAAGAATTTCTCGTCAACGCTTCTGAGATAGGATTGTTTATATTTGTTATCTCTAAAAGTAAATCCTGCCATAGTGTTTCAAAAATAATAACTTCTTTTTCGTTTAACATAATTTTTGGCAAATGATCCACTGTGTGAAGTCCATAAAAAATCATTAAATATTCCCCCGTATTTTTGAGCGAGTCGATAGGATTGATAAATGTTTTGTTGAATTTGATTACCCGAAATGTTCCTGATAGAGCCTCGAGCTTCATATAAAATTCTGAAACAAATAATATACAGTTTTTGCCTATTTCAATTTCGTGGCCATCCACTTTTACATTGCTTATTGCTCCTATATTCCATATAATGGTTAATTCCTCATCCAAATCATTTGGCATAAGTGTAAAAGGGGTTTGCAGTCTGTCGATGACATTTATATTTTGTGTAAACATAGTTTACTAAAGATTTAATTTTTAATTAAAAATAGTGAGAATTATTCTAGTCTTTATCTTCAAATTGTTTTTCGCTGTTTTCATTTACTATTGTTATGAAAAATCTACAAATAATATACAGGTACAGCAGGCTGAAGGGCAGTGCCATAATAATCAGTAGGTTGCTAATGGCGTTTAGTAAATCGCTTGTGCCGGATGCCGAAATACCAAAGGCGGTAGCGGTAATGATGCCTCCCCAGATGAGTTTGTGGTTTTTTGAAGGGTTTTCATTTCCATTGTCACTCAACATTCCCAATACAAAAACGGCGGAGTCAACCGAGTTGATAATGGAAATAAGTACCAATAATATGGCGATAACAAAAGTGAGCTGATAGAATGGGTAATTTTCCAAAAACACAAACAGCGAAGTGTATAAATTGTCAAATTGCCCGGTGTTGCTTTGGCTCAATACATCAAAGGCGTTGTTGGCAAAAACCGAAAACCAAATGAGCGTAGCAAAAGTGGGCACCAAAATGGTGGCAATTATAAATTCTCTTACCGTTCTTCCTTTTGAGATACGGGCGATAAATATGCCTGTAAAGGGAACCCACGCCAACCAAAATGCCCAATAAAAAACCGTCCATTCTTTAGTAAAACTTTCACTTGTTTCATAACCGCCAATAGACAAACTCATTTTCAAAAAAATGAATGACGTATTGATACATTGCGGTAAATAGCTGCGAAAAAAATGGGGCAAAATCTAAAAACAAGGCAATGAACAACATCAGCAGAATAGAAAAACCAAAGTCAAAATCAGCTAAATATTTGATGACTTTTTGGATGCCCGTCAATGCTGAAAAGGTAGCTATAAGACCGATAAGCAGCACCGTTGCCAGCAGTGTGTAGTTTCCCAGTTCTATATTGAAAGTGTGGTTGAGTCCGCCGACAAGTTGTGCAGAACCTAGCCCCAACGAGGCTATGACACCGGTTATGGTAATCAATACAATAAATACAATGGTTGTGTTTTTTAAATAATTGCTGTTGGATGCGGGAACAAGGGCGTGCAGCAAATTGGGCACTTTTCTGACATAAAGGTTGTAGGCTACAATCAACCCGAATAAACTGTACATTGCCCAAGGCGTAAAACCCCAATGGAAAAAAGTGTATTGCAGTGCCAGCACTTCTGCATTGGCAGTGGCAACAGGCGGATTGTTTAAATAATAGACCGGCTCCTGCACGGCTCTTAACAACAAGCCAGATCCCATACCGGTACTGTACAACAAGGCTATCCAGCTAAAATAAGAGTATTCGGGTTTTTTATTGCCCAGTCTTTTTTTGCCAAGCGGCAGAAATAAAATAACAAGTGATACGACTACAATAAAAGCCCCAACGAACAAATAATAATCGCTGAATACGGACAGCAAGCTGCTATTTCCGGTATTTAAAAAATGAATTAACGCTTCTGAATTGACCATACCGGCGATTAGGAAAAATAGCCCAAATAGTATTCCGTAAAACAGGATTTTGTTTTTTAGCAGCTGGTGAAATGTTCTTTTTATCAAAATATATTGTTATTCTTTAATTCAATGGTGTTAAGTCTTCCAGCGTAGTGGGTAGCAATTCGCTTACGGTGGGATGAATGTGTACGGCATCCCGCAAAACGGTGTAAGGCTGTTTGGCATACATCAGGTTGGTGAGGGCACTGATAATTTCATCGCCGCCAACGCCCAACACGCAAGCACCTAAAAAGAGTTGGGTATCGGCATCTATAATCGCTTGCATAAACCCTTTTGTTTCTCCTTTTACCTTAGCCCTGTTTATTTTGGTCATTGGTCGGTGCGCCAACAAAACCTTGTATCCTTTTTGTAAAGCTTCTTTTTTTGTTATTCCAACTCTGCCTAAGGGCGGATCGGTAAACAAACCGTATGTGGTAATCCTGTCGCTGATTTTTCTTGTTTTTGCTCCGGATAAAAAATTCTCTACCACCTGAAAATCGTGGTAGGAGGTATGTGTAAAAGCACCTTTGCCATTGCAATCGCCCATCGCGAAAACGCCCGCTACATTGGTTCGTCCATAATCATCTACCTCAACAAAGCCTCTTTCATTTACTTTTATATTGGTGTTTTGCAATTGCAAAGTGTCGGTGTTGGGCATACGACCAATGGCAAGTAAAATATGTGATCCTGTTACCGAAACCGATTTGTCTTTAGTGGCGTTAACGGTAATAGAGCCGTCCTTATTCTGCGAAGTTTGTATATTGTCAGCGTTAACAATAATATCAATACCGTCTGATTTTAAAATATCGGCAACCGCCTGACTTACATCTTCATCTTCAACTTTTATCAATCGGGGTCCACGCTCTACAATGCTTACTTTACTACCAAAGCGTTTAAACATTTGTGCAAATTCAACACCAATAAAGCTGCCGCCGATAATAATCAGATGCTCGGGCAACTTGGTGGTTTGCAAAATATTTTCGTTGGTGAAATAAGGCGTATGCTGATACATTTCCGGTACACGCGGTCGGCTGCCTACATTGATAAAAATGTTTTTGGCGGTTAATGTTTCGCCGTTTACAGCTATTTCATAATCGTTTACAAAATGTGCTTCGCCTATGTAAAGCGTGATGTTTTTATCGTCCTGAAACCCTTTTTCTATGCCGTTGCGATCTGCTCCGATAATGGCTTCTTTGCGTTCTTTTATTTTTCGCATATTCGCCTTTCCGGACTGCGGAATGTCCACCCCGTAATCTTCGGCGTGTGAGATATCCCACATTTTGCGGGCACTTGCTATATACGTCTTTGTGGGAATGCAACCGTTGTTGACACAAGTGCCGCCCAATTGACCTTTCTCAATAATGGCAACACGTCCGCTTTTGGCAAGACTGAAAGCCAACGGTGTACCGGCCTGACCGGAACCTATGATAATGTAATCGTATTGTTTCATCTGTCTTGTTTTTTTCCGGCGTAGCCTATGTGTTTAAAATTTCTATATTTTTAAGTTTTACTCGCTCACTTTTACGCCTTTCCAAAAAGCAACGTGGTCTTTTATTTCCTTTGCAGCTTCTGATGGCGATTTGTAATACCAGGCGGCATTAGCATCTGTTTTGCCATCTACATTTACAGAATAATAAGAGGCTAATCCTTTCCAGGGGCAGGCGCTTTGGTGGTCGGATGCTGTAAAATATTCCTTTTTTAAACTTTGTGGTGGGAAATAATGGTTACCCTCTACTACAATAGTGTCGTCGCTTTCTGCGATAATTACATTGTTAAATACTGCTTTCATAATGCTGTTTTTTAATTATTTTTATGATGCTTTCAACCACATTGTTTTTTAAAAGAATCAATTTTAATACTGCTTTCGTACCAATCTATTGTCCTTTATAATGCTTGAAACCAGCCATACATACTTCTCATCTTTTGTATCCCAACCAAGTGCCTCAAATTTATTGCCAAATGGACAGGTCGGAAAATCGGGAAAACCAATGCGGAATATATACCTCTCAGGTGACTTATTGAATATTTCTTTTTTCACACGAGGCAAGCCGTATTTGGTTTCCGCATCACTTAAATGATGAATATGTGCATTGTTGGCATTAAACTTTTCTCGTACTTCGCTTGCTTCTACAGTTTCGAGGGCAGAATAGGCATCTACCAAAAATCCTTTGATGTTTTCGCCCGTAAGTGTGATAGCAAACAAGTGTTCACTTCCATTGTTTTCTCCGTCTGTGCTGAATGTGTACGAATCATCAATGTTAAAGGCTTCCATCCCAAAGCCTTTATTCAATTGGTCAGAAAACAATTGTTTGTTTTTAATTCTAAACTCGTGTGTATAGCCTTGCCTGTTTAAATCGGCAATGGTGCTTACTAAATCTTTTGGATTATTCATAATTCTTTTTTTTTATTGAATTAATAATTTTCGTTCAAATGTTGCAGTTTCTCTTTATCTGTCACATCAGCAAATTCTTTTAACAGCAACTTGAGTTTCGGGTCAATATTATTTTTGCAAAAGGGCTTTTGGGGATTGGAGTAATAATAATCAAGTATCTCCTGACGAGAGCGTTTAAAGGCTCCGAACGGAAACACTTGGGTAATGATTTGTTTTGAAAACCCGCTTTGCAAATTTTTCAGAATAGCTTTCGCTTCCAATTCCTGATTTGTAGAAAAGGTATAAACAGCCGATCGGTAAAGGTTTCTCCTGCTGTGCATAACGGTGCTGCTATGCGTTCTTAAATGTATTTCAATGAGAACTTTAAGTGAAATTTCCTCCGGGCTGAAATGCACAATTACCGCTTCGGAAAAATCTTCCAAACCGGTATTGGTCGCTACAAAACCTTGTTCTACCACTTTTACCCCAATCAACGATTGAAAAATGGCTTCTGTACACCAGTGACAGCTTCCTCCAAATGCTATTTTTTCATCTGGTTTTTCCATTTTTTTGTTAATCAATTTACTTCAATTTGTTAATTGTGCTTTTCTTATTGCTTCTTCTCAGATGGATACTCTTCTGTTAATTCATCTATCAAATACCCCAAACGGAGCAGTGCATTATTAGGGTCAGAGCCAAAAATTGAATACTCCACAATGCCGTTTTTATTAACTACTACCCAATGTGGTGTTCCGCCCGCGCCATATTCTAAAAATGTAGTATTAAACTTAAAATCCTTATAAAATGGGAAGCGGATAAACAACTCCTCCTTAAATTTTTGAAATCGTTCTACCGGAAAATCTACTCCTTCAAAGTTGGTGTGAATGCCTAGCACATTTAGCTTTTCGCCCTTTTCATACACGTTGCGATTGGCAAAAGGAATGGCTCTGCCCACACATCCGGGACAACCGAAACTAAATATCAAAATCAACAAAGGTTTTCCAATAAAATCTGCTTTATCGGGAACGGCATCTCCAAAAATGCTTTCCAGAGTCCAATCGGGAAGTGGCTTTCCAATACTGATTTGATTAAGATCTGAATTATTGTTCATCATCATCCTTTTATTGCGTGTAATAAGGTGTGTTGCCTTGTACCGCAAATATTCTTGCCCAAATATCCATTAAAAGCGTACACATAATAATGGTTTCAATTTCGGCTTCGTTAAAATATTTCTTTACTTCGGCAGTTGCGGCTGGCAGTTTTTCATAATCCACATACGAAATGGTGGAAGCATAATTCAGGGCTGCTTTTTCTTTGGCAGAAAAAAGATCGCTTTGGTTATACGCCATAATATTGTCAACTTTATGAGTATCCATTCCCGTATTTCTTGCATCGTTAGTGTGAAAAACTGTACAATAACTGCATTTGTAGCGAATAGAAGCCCAGAGACGAACCTGCTCGGCAATTTGACGATCGAGCGGCAAATCTGCATAACTGAACGAACCGTATTTTTTGGCAATTTGCGTAGGCAGGTCCAAATAATTGGTTACGTTTTCCGCATAAAGCTTTTTCTTAAAATCAATTTTGCCAAAGGACTGGTTGACGATGTCTTTCTTCTCGGTTTTATCTTTCTCGTTCATATCATTTTGTGCTTTTATAGTGATGTTTAAAGCCATAAAAATTAGTGTAAATAACATTAATTTATTCATAATTTATTTGCTTTAGATTATTCTTGTTCTGTATATTTTTCAATAATATCCTGCCTTGCCGGGGTCCAAACGGTAACCATTTCGCCGGTGGGCGACAGGCACTCCATATTGTGCTCAAAATTGGAGGTTACCTTTACCGCTTGTCCCGGAAACACTTTTATTTTTTCGGTACCGTTCGTAGCTTCAAACTCGCCACCAGTTACGATGTTTACTTCCTGGTTGCTGTGGTGGTGCGTGCCGTCGAACCCTTTGCCGCTAAACCATAGTTTGGCCACCATCATTTCTTCTGTGTATGAAAGAACTTGTAGTGTTACGAATTCGTTTAGTTTGTACTTTTTATTTTGTTTTTCCATTGCTTATTTATTTTAAATTGATTATCTCTTTTTTAGGAAAATTAATCAGCATCAGTCCAAAACCTAAAAACATAATGTCTTTAAGCCTATTGGCATTAGGCATAGGCAATCCGTCAACTATTTGTAGCCACCCACCAGGAGCAGGGGTGGTAAACCAAAAACTAATCGTTACCAGAAACATAGCCGTCATACCAAGTGTAGCATAAATTCTAAGTTTTGAAAACCAGATACTTAAAACAATTAAGGCAACGATTATGATTTCTGAAACACCGATAATTTTAGCTGTTGTTGAAACAGACCATACATCATACATCCACGAAGTGAAAGGACTGTTTTCTACCAATACCTTAATTCCATTTGCTTCCGGGGGCGTAAATTTTAAAAGTGCTATCCAAAGCAAAATCACTACTGTTCCTAAAAGTGAGATGTAATATCCAATTTTATATATTTTTGATTGTAATGTTCCATTCATAGCTTTATTTTTTTAAATTGATTTTTTATTATACTATTGGCTTACTCCACATAAGGAAGCAAACCGGCGAATTTATCAATTGATATTCAGCATAGTTTGAATCGAGGGTTTATTTTCAGTGGTTGATGTTTCCTGTTTCGTTTTGTTGTTTGCAGGAAAAAAAATATAATTGTTGTTATCATGATAAATAATAATTTATTCATTCTTAAAAGTGCTATTTATTGATAACCAATTCAGTTAAAACTCAAACGCCAAGTGCAGCCCGCCATACAGTTCTGTTCTTTTAGAAAGCACTGAACCGACAACGGGACCAAAAGAGAACCACTTTTTGGGTCTAAAATTAATTTCAGCTTCATTATAAATGCCGAAAAAACTATTCTCTCCTTCTTTTTTGGGAATAGTGTAATTCAGTCCTAAATGTAGTGTGAGAAAACGATTGGTATTCCATGAGCCAATCAAGGCTAAATCATCATTAACTTCTGCCGAGTTGATAAATTTATGCGTGTAAGAAAGGCCGCCGCCCCATTCTTCATTAACCCAATACGTAACGTGAAACTCCATTTTGAACAAGCCTTCCGACAGAGAGGGGGCATAACTGTATATTATAGATGGACTGAATTCCCAAACACCTTTTTCGAATCCTCCATTTTTTTCTTGTTGTGAAAATCCTGTAAGCGGGAGGCTCAACATAATTAAAAATAGAACTATTTTTCTCATATTATCGTTTTGATCTGTCCAATTATTTCAAGTATATAATTGCTCATGGCATCTTTACAACACCATATCACCGCCATCAACTACCAGCATACTTCCCGTCATAAAAGCTGCCATATCCGATGCGGCAAACAGTACCACCCTTGCAATATCGTCCGGCTCGGCAGCCCTGCCCAGGGGTATATTGAGCCTGATGTGTTCCAAGGCTTCTTCAGCGCTTTTACTGTCGTGCTCTAAATGTTCAACCGCAGGGGTTTGCACCAGCGTGGGTGCTACGGCCAACACACGAATGTTGAATTTTGCAAGGTCGCGTGCAAATGCTTTGGTAAAGCCATAAATAGCGTGTTTGGATGCTACATAATGCGCCGAGTTAGTGGCTGCTTTAAGGCCGGAAATTGAATTCATATTGATAATTACACCGCCATCGGTGTTGTGCTGCATCAGTTTTGCGGCCTCTCTTGCGCCGGCAAAGGCTCCACGCAAGTTGATGTTCATTAAAAAGTCGTATTCCTTATCGCCAATATCCAGAGCGCTCATTACGGGGAATACGCCTGCATTATTTACCCAAATATCCAGTTGCCCCCATTCTTTTTGAGCAAGTGCGGCAATTTCGGTGGCTTTTGCCGTGTCGGCGACGTTGTAAGCAACACCTATTGTTTTTACTCCGTATGCTTTTGCAAGATCGGTTGCTGCTTTTTTAACCACATCTTCCTGCAGGTCGGTAAGCACTACATTGGCGCCTGCTTCTGCCAACCGTTTTGCAATGGCCAGGCCAATACCTTGGGCAGCACCGGTTACTACAGCGTTTCTGCCTTTTAACGAGTATAAATCGTGTAGCGATTTATCAGCGAAATTAATTTTTTGCATAATTTTTGTTTTTATTTGTTTGTTTATCTGTTTTAAATATTGTTTTGATGGATGATTTACTTCATTTCTAAATTCACCAACATCATCTCTGAATTACAAGGTAATCTTACAATGCTAATGATCCGGCTTCGGCAACTGCATGGTCGTTTTCTACCGAACTTCCGCTTACGCCTATTGCGCCTATAATTTCCCCCGCAGCATTTTTAACAGGCACACCTCCGGGAAAGGTAATGAGCCCTCCATTGGAAAGTTCGATATTGTACAGGGAGGCTCCCGGTTGCGATAATGCTCCGATATCGCCCGTATTTATATCGAATAACTTGGCCGTTTTTGCTTTTTTTATGGCGATATCCAAAGAGCCGAGCCACGCACCATCCATCCTTGCAAATGCCACGAGGTGTGCACCTCGATCTACTACGGCAATATTCATTAATGTATCCATTTCTTTAGCCTTTGTTTTGGCAGCGGCTATTATTTTTTCTGCTTGTTCTAATGTAATGTCCATTTTTATATTTTTAAAAGTGATAAGATTTATTCGGCTTCCATTCTTTCTGTTTCGATCACCACATTGCCGGTTAAGGTGTTGTGTACCGGGCATTTAGCGGCTATTTCGGTTAATCGGATGCGTTGTTCTTCCGTTAGGTTTCCGATAAGTTTCAATTTTTTTGAAAGATGATCTATGTTGCCGGGCTTTTCAACATCAATCATCAGGTCGTCGCTGTGCTTTTTGGAATAGGTAATGTAGGCATACACTTCCTGCAAATCCCAACCTTTTCTTTCGGCATACAACTTTACGGTCAGCACCGAGCAAGAAGCCAGGGCGGCACTCAAAAAATCGTAAGGCGCCGGCCCTAAATCGTTACCTCCAAAGCTTTCCGGCTCATCGGCAATGAGGCTGTGCTTGCGGGTTTGCATCAAGGTGGTAAACTTATCTTCTTTTACATTTAAGTGCGCCACCAGTTGTTCGCCTTTTGTGTCGAGCATTTCGTTTTCTGCTTCTCCAAAATAACGCTGAGCCCATGTACCAATCATATCCCCCGCGTATTGACTGTCTTTGCTATTGGTTAATAAGTGATCGGCACCGTCTAAACTGATAAAGTTTTTAGGGTGAAAAGCAGCGTGGTACAATTCACGGGCATTCTCAATGCCCACGCTGTTGTCGTGAGGAGCGTGCATGATAAGCAAGGGTTTGCGAAGCGATTTTACAATGGCTAATAAATCGGTCTTGTCAAAATCTTTACAAATTGGGCATCAATCTTAAAGGGGCGACCCTCAATTTTTACTTCTACAGGTGCTTTGCTTTCCAAATCTACTTGTTCGGAAAACAGGCGTTTGGCGTGCGATACTGAAGCCGGCGCACCGATGGTGGCTACTGCTTTAATGTTTTCCAATTGGGATGCCGCCACAATGGCTGCCGCACCGCCCAAAGAATGTCCTACCAAAAGTGAGGGAGCTTTAAAGTGCTTACCGAGGTAATCACTTACCGAAATGAGATCGTCTATATTGCCCGAAAAGTGGCTTTCTGCAAATTCGCCCTCGCTGTGTCCCAGTCCCATAAAATCGAAGCGAACCACGCCAAAGCCATAATTGGTAAGGGTTCTGCTAATGTTGCGCACTGGTGCTAAGGTGCTGTTGCAGGTAAAGCAATGGGCAAAAATGGCATAAGAATGGGGCTTCTGGTTGGCCGGAAGTTCCAAGTAAGCGCAAAGCTTATTACCTCGTTTGTTAATGATTTCAAGTCTCGTTTTATTCATGTTTTATCTTTTTGTTTCCCGCAGATTTCGCTGATTTTCGCTGACTTCTATTTCTGCGTTTGTCTGCGTCATCTGCGGGAGTATATTGTTTTTTATTGCCCGCTGATCTCGCAGATTTCGCTGATTTTTTTTCTGCATTTATCTGCGGGAGACTATTATAATCCGTTTACTTTCCTAAATATGCCATCCTTAATATTTGCCACATTAAAATTTACTAAAATGCCCAGTTTTAACTTCGTTATTTTTAAATAAGTCAACACTTGTTTATGATGTACTTCTGCGAGGTTTTCTACCGATTTGACTTCAATGATTACTTTATTTTCTACTAATAAATCTAACCTAAACCCCAAGTCCATTTTAACTTCTTTATAATGAACGGGAACAGGTACCTCACGTTTTACTTGCAGTCCTTGGTTTAGAAGTTCCCATTCCAAACCAGCCACATAAACGCTTTCGAGCAAACCAGCACCCAACTCATTATAAATATCAAATATGGCTCCTCTTATTTTGTAGGAAATATCGTTTTCAGTCATTGTTTTATTCTTTTAATTTCCCGCTGATTTTGTTTCTGCGTTTATCTGCGTTATCTGCGGGAGTATTTTTTTATTGCCCGCAGATCACGCGGATTTCCGCTGATTTTTTTTGCGTTTATCTGCGCTATCTGCGGGAGATATATTGTTTTTAATTTCCCGCTGATTTCGCGGATTTCCGCTGATTTTTATTTCTGCGTTTATCTGCGTTATCTGGGGAGACATTAACCTGTTCTGTATGCTTTTTGCAATTCCTGAGGTGAGTTTTTAAGCCATTGCGAAGCATTGAAACCTTTCTTTCCGTCGCCATTAAGCTTCGTAAAATACAGATGCTCATCCCATCGGGCTCCAAATTCTAACCTGGCAAGTTTCACAAACTTTTCGTTCCTGCGGAGGCGATGTTTTTGGTGATAGTCTTCGGCAGGCCAGAAATGACTTTTTGGGTCTTCGGCCTCAATCACTTCAGGAGCGTTCTCCTTTCCAATTTCTTTAATCAGGTCTTCTACAACTTGCTTCTGCTCTTCATCAAAAACAAAAAGTAGAGGGCGGTATTGTCCTTGTTTGTTGCCGGGAAAAGACCAAGTCTCGGGATCGCCCAGCAATTCTTTATAGCTGATCTTGTCTTTATCGTAGATGACTTTTACAACTTCCGCGTGCCCTTTTATGTCGTGATAATTTGGCTCCAACGTTGGTGCGCCTGCGTAGCCAACACGGGTTTGCACCACCCCGGGCATACTTCCAAAATTAGAATCAGGACCCCAAAAGCAACTCATTCCGAAAATCGTTTGATTTAATTTTCCAGTTTTTACTGCTTCTTCGATTTCTTGGGGAGTTACAAACTTATAGTCTTCAATAAGGTCGTCCGCTTTCGTTTTATTATCTGTCATTTTTGTCCTTTTTTTTATTAGTTTAATTCCACTCCAGTTTTTTTCTTTCGTTCCAATAATCTGTTGCGGCAATGCTGTGTTGGTATAACTGATCGATTTCTTCTGTAGTTAATTTAAAATCATTTGCCCGTAAGTTGGCCTGTAAATGAGCCTTGTTGTTTGCACCGCTCAACACCTGGGCGTTGGGAAAATGATCCATACAAAAACGCATTGAAATGGCATCTGTTCCTACGTTATATTTTTTGGCCAGCACCATCAAAAGAGCATACAGGTTTTCATATCGGGGATAGTGTCCATTTGGTATTAGGCGCCCGTTAGCCAACGCTTCTTTTATGATGAGCTGCGGCTGTTGCAATTGGTCTTTTATTTTCAGTACCGAGGTATCCAAAATATTAAAGGTCGATTGGTAGGAGCCGAACAAGGCTTCGCCGTCAACAGTAATTTCCATTGCCTTTTGTAAAACTTCGAGCTGGTTGCTGCCCGTTGTAGTTAGCCCGATAAGGAGGCTGTGCTCTTTTTTGAGTTGATGCAAACGGTTCAAAATTGCATGATTGTCGAGCACGCCCGTGTCGAGTGTTGCCGAGTGTATCTGATAAATTTTCAGATTTTGCAGCAACGTTTGGGAAAAGGCCCATTGCTGGTTCAGTTTTTCCAGCGAATGTTCCTTTACCTCGTGTACTTTGGCATTGGGGTCAAAATTGGCCACATAGGTATAGCCCCACTTGGTGGAAACTACAATTTTGGGGTCGTTTTTCTTTTGAAGCCAGCTTGCCAAAAGGTCTTCGGCAAGTCCGTATCCCGGCGAGGTGTCAAAAAAGCGGATGCCCCGGTTGTAGGCTTCATCAAGCACCTGATTTCCTTTTTCGATGAATTTATCTGCGGAAAAGGAAATCTCCATATCGCTTTGCTTAATATTGATGTACTGTGGCCGCCCAATGGCTGCAGTACCCAATCCTATTTGGTTTGTGCTTTTCATTTGGTCGTTGTTTTAGCATTTATTTAAATTAGATTCCGTTTAATTTTTTAAGCGGGAACACTAATACTGAAAAGAAATCTATGACAATTAATAATATGGTGATCAATATTTTAGATACAAAGATGAGTTGCTCAACTTGATTGCAATTTTAGTCCTGAGTTAGTATATTAGTTTTTGTGAAATAGCAGAATTCGCTAAATGGTTTTTATGAATATCATTTGTATCCATTAACTAAAATTGTAAGTGGTTGGATGATCACTCCTTTTTACTAAGTAATACTATTAAAAGTAATATATTTTGTTGAAATGAGTTGAAATTAACTTTTTTTATCACTTATTTTCTTTGAAGTTAGTGAATTATTTATAAATAGATTAAAATTTCAATAATTTTTTATCAATGTTTTAATAGAGTAATGTTATGTTAAATTATCAACTTTGCTTTTAATTTCGAGAATTTACTGATGCTAGACTGGTATCAGTACAATATTTACGGTTATAATTTCACTATATTATCCTTTTACATTTTTCTAACTGATCTTATGACGATTTCAATTCTTAGACCGATCAATCTTTCAATTTGCTGGCGGGTGAGAGGAAGTTCACAGTCATATGGTTAGACTTTAAAACTAAAACCTGTAAGACTATATGAGAAAACTACGATCTGAAATTGTGGAAGTTATAAATGTAGTGAATGAAAAGTAAGAAGAATGGGAGAAACTTCGCTTAAGTTGCATTTTCCTGATCCTATTGCATTCAGCTCGTGAAATGAAAATGAGAGAAGTTTTTACTAAATAGAGGTCAATCAAAACAATTGAAGCGTCAGAGAACTTACCAGACATTACAATTCAGCGATATACGACAAACTAGGTTTTAGTAAAGATAAGGAAAAGATAAAACAACTGGCACAAAAGGGCCAATTGTAGAAAGGCCGTACGACGCTGCAATATCCTATTATTCTTGCAAAATCTTATAGGCCAATTTGGGAATTACTATCAAACCCCTTCAGTTAAATGTAATATGAAAGATTCTATATCTTCATTTTGTTTGGAATATAATAGGTCAGTTTTACCGTATTTTAAAAGATTTCTTGCAATGAAAAAGTGCAAAATAATAGAATGTTTACTGATTATACAGCCTGAGAATCTCCACCAATTCGGGTACGGATCGTATTTTCAGCTTCTCAAAAAGCCTGTTTTTGTAAGTGCTGATCGTCGATGAATGGAGATTAAGTTGATTAGAAATTTCTTTGAGGGGAAGACCTTCTGCAAGCTTATTGGCAATTTGCAATTCGCGGTCGGATAGTGCTTCAAAGGGTGAGTTTTTTGTCGCACCATTTAACGATTCTAAAAACATCGCTTCTTTTACATCTTCACTTGCATACCGGCCTGTACTAAGCATCGCTGTCAGAGCAGTTTCAATTACTGCACTGGAGCTTTGTTTGCTAAGATAGCCACCGGCACCCATCTTTAGATAACGCATTGCGTACAACTCTTCATCTTGAGAAGAAAATATGAGAATTTTTAATTGGGGTTTGTGGTTTTTGATGTAATCTATCGCTTCCTGAATAGAACCATTAGGCATATTGACATCCATAATGGCCAGATCCAATTCTTCCTTCAAAATTGCTTTGTACAGTGATTTAAAATCCTCCACTTCGGAGATTATAGCATCAGGCAAGAGGCGTTTGATAGTTTGTATTAAACCCATCCTCACAATACCGTGATCGTCTGCTACAATAATACGAACGTTTACTTTTAAGCCCATTATTCTATAAATTTATGTAAAAAAAGGGAAACTGTAGTGCCTTTATTTTCGGCGGAAATGATTTGGATGTTTCCATGCAGCAAGGATATGAAATTTTTAACGATTTTCAAACTTAATCCGGCTCCTTTCTCGCCAGCAGTACCTTGAAATACGGGGTTATCATAGCTGAAGATTGTCGATAAATATTTTTCGTTCATTCCCGTTCCGAAGTCGATCACATTAAGTATGATCTGATCACCTGATGTAACCTCCTGTAAATAAATATCTTGCTCCGGCAGAGAGTATTTAATCGCATTGTTGAAAATTTTGTCTAAAACATATTCCAGCAGCAAGTGATCGGTTGTAATAAATGCTGCGGGATCTCCTTTAAAATAAAATTTGATGCTTTTTTCTTTTAATTTAGCAGCGTATTTTTCTTCTAAATGGTAAAAAAGATCCATCACCATAATTTTCACAGGTTTAATCTTAAATTCCCCGTATTGTGTTTTTAGCCACGCGGTGCTATCCTTAACACTTTGCAGATTTTTTCGTGCATCGCTTTTTACCTGCGGCAACAATTTAAAAAAATCTTCCTCACTTATAGTTTTTTGCTCCAACGCTTCTATAAGCCACAGAAAGTTTCCAAACAGTTCTTTTGAATCATGAGACAATATCGAGATGAGTCCGTTCTTAAAACTGATTTCGTTTTCCAGTTTTTCGATTTTTAATTGTAGTTCGTTGACAAGGTTATTCATAAATTCAGTATCAATACTTTAAAAAAATAGGCTCCGGTATTTTTTTTAGCATAGTTTATTACTTATCTTTTTTCGATTTCTATACCAAACCATTTTTGAATCATATCAGACAGAATTTGTTTTAATAAAGGTTTGGTTAAAAAGTCTGACATTCCTGCTTGCAGACACTTTTCTTTCTCACCAGGAAAACTTCCTGCCGTTAGTGCAATAATAGGTATTTCTGTATTTTTTTCCAAGGCTCTTATTTTCTGAGTTGCTTCAATGCCATTGAGATGAGGCATCTGAATATCCATTAAAATAAGATCAGGATTCTCTTTTAGGTATTTTTCAACAGCTTCATTGCCATCTTTTGCTTCGATGATCAAAGCTTGAGGAATAATATCCTTCAAAAAAGTTTTGGTAAGAAGTAAATTGATAGCATTATCCTCAGCAATTAAAATTTTTATTTCGCGCTTACTCACTTCACTTGCGACAGTTTTTATATTCTCCGGTTCTTTCTTTTCAGAACTCTTCAAGGTGGATAAAAGCTGGTACATCTGTTTCATACGAATCGGTTTTACAAGCCGATTTTCTATTTCTAATTCGTCACATGCTTCCTGTAAATTAGTATCATCGGAAGAGCTGCACAAAACAAAATAGGGCGCTGCATGAGTGACGTCGGGAATAATATCCTTCATTTTCCTAATGGTTTCAATGCCATCCATAATAGGCATGTGATAATCCATAATGATCACATCGAATTCAGACTTCTCCATGATCATTAGCAAAGCCTTCAGCCCGCTATCGCATTCCGTTACTTCGAGATTTTTTCGTTCCAGCATCCTTTTCAGGATTTTCCGGTTGTTTTCATTATCATCAACAATCAAAACTCTCTTAATATCAGTGAAACTTACATCATGTTCCTCTTCCTCTGTATCAAACTGAATATCAAAGAAAAAATCACTGCCTTTTCCCTGATCACTTTCGACTTGTAAAACACTACCGGCAAGTGCCAAGATTTGGTTGGAAATGGTGAGTCCCAGACCAGTACCACCATATCTTTTAGTAATACTGCCATCTTCCTGTGAAAAAGCATTGAAAATCTCAGCCTGTTTTTCACTGTTAATTCCAATACCTGTATCGCGAACTCCAAACCGGATTTGTTTTTTGTCTCCTTCTAAATCATCTAAAACTTTAGCATATAAAGTAATCTCACCTTCCTCGGTAAACTTTATAGCATTGCTCAAAAGATTGACGAAAACCTGTTTTAAGCGCATCTCATCAGTCCATACATATCTAGGAATGGTGTCGTCAATATCGATGAGCATTTCTAATTGCTTATTAGTATTACTGTACGCAACAATATTGAAGGCTTCTGAAACCATTTCCTCGACCTCTACTTTGTCGAGGTTTAGCTTAAGTTTTTGCTTTTCTAATTTTGAGAAGTCTAAAATATCGTTGATGATGCTGTGTAAAGAAACTCCCGATTGATTGATAATTTCCAAATACTGTCTCTGTGTTTCGTCCAGATTGGTGTCCAAAAGGAGCTCTGTAAATCCGATTATACCATTTAACGGGGTTCTGATCTCATGACTCATATTGGCCACAAACTCCGACTTTAAAACATAGGCCTTTTCTGCTAGCTCTTTTGCTTGCAAGATTTTATTCTCCACGTTTTTTCTTTCGGTGATGTCAACTTCATTTACCAAAAACCATTTCGACGCTTGGTTCACTATTTTATTGACGAAATCTTCCTCTGCTTTATCTAAATTTTTCGCTTCCCTGTCAAATAAATTTAAATGAGCGATAAGATTGTCCTCAAGACCCGGGATAGCATAACTTCTATGAAATTTAAATTCCGATTTCTTAAACTCATAAACCGAAGTTTGATCATCAAAAAGAAATTGAGGATTCTGAGGATATATCTGATTGGGGGACGCGTCACTGGAAGCGAGAACATAAACTTGTCCTTCCGAGGCAATACTCATGGTACAAATCTCCATATTAGCCATCTGAGCAGCTGCGAACACTAAAAAATCAAAAACATTGGAATATTTTTTTTTCAATGCATTTAATTTGTCACTATACTGCTGATCCGGCGATTGATTATTGCTATTAAAGTGGTCCATAGAGAAGAGTCTTTTTATAAGATATTGTTAAATTGCCGTAAAGCTATAATAAACATTGATAGAGTAGGTCGTATTTTCTTTCCCGACCAAACTTTGGGCACCGGCAGATGGTATGGTGTATCGTACGTTCAGTTCGCGATCCAAAGCAGGTGTTCCGTTAAAGAGAATTTTTTGGGGTGTTTTGGATAAGGGAGCATTTACAGAACTTCCATCAATGCCAATTTGTAATATGTTGGAATTAATGTCGGTCTGCAGGCCGCCTTTCTTGAAATAATTTTCGTCAGATTTTACATACAGTTCAAAACTCTCATTATTGGACAAAATAATTTGGTTTGGAATCATTTGTGACTGACCATTGGTGTATTGAGCAGCTGTATTAAAATTAAAGTTTACATTTCGCCCGGAACTGGGGATGGTGATCTCCGACCGAGGAAGCACCTTTAGCTGAACAGCTGTATTTTGCAAACTGTTAATTGAATTATCTGTACTAATGGCATTAAAGTTCAATTCAAAAGTATAAGTTCCGGCTTCAAAAAAATTGTTCTTAAAATCGTCCGCAGACACATAAAGCTCGGGGGTAAAGCTGTTTCTGTTTCCTGCTACAACACTGAGATTAGCAGGGGAAAAATTCTGAAAATTGGCAGATAAAGCTTTGGTCGTGAGTGCAGATCCATTACTACCCAATTTAATGCTTGCTATATTTCTGGTTCCCGGAACACCTTTCGACGAAGTGAACTGAATATTTGCGGAAGCTTTCGCCCAAAAATTAAAATCAACTGTATGCGCAATTTCCGTATTTTCTAAACTGAATACCTGCGTGCCTGTAGTCCGGTAGTTATTCAGAGAAGATATTTCTATGTATTTTGTTAAAGATGTTGTGAGCCATCTGATGGATGACGGAATCACTAAAATTGTTTTAAAATTACGTGGCGTGAAATCATTATAATTTTGACTGATATCCATGGAGTAATTTCCTGCTCTGAATATATTTGCAGCAAACTGTGCGGCAGGAATTTTAAACGTGAAATTGATATTTCCCCGATTGAACCCACCGCCAAGAGTTGACACTGACGGTTCAAACCATTTTACAGCGCTTGTACTGAACGACTGAAAACCTGGTAAATAGCCAAAATATCCAGTAGACGGCAGCTGTCCGCCCATACTTTCTAGCTGCCACAGTAGAACGGAACTGGGTAAAGAAGATGAGGAAGAAGAGTGCGTAAAGGTTGGTCCAGACGTAGAGTTAAATGTAGGAGCTGTTGGTGCAAATCCGAAAAAATTATAATCCCAGTTTGTTCTGTTGGTATTCATTACCCTTGTTGGTAATGAAGTAAATTCACTCCTGTTAAAAATATTATTTTCAGGAATAGAAAGGTAAACATCCTGAGCTTTCGTGGCTGTTGATCCGCAGCACACGGTAAAAATTCCTATTATAAAAGCTCTCATCGTTTTCATATGTCTAAATTTAAAACTTTTTCACCTTTATGGTGGTATCTTTCTTCTTATATTCAAATACTACGGTTTCTGAGTAACCTTCTTTAGTCACCTGAATAGTTTGGTTGGGTTGAATATAGCTGTATTTGTCATTTTCAATGTAGAGGTCGTATTTTCCATCTTTCAGGAAAAACTCAAACTCATTTTTTTGGTTAACCACGGCAGTGTAGATCGCTCCATCTTCACTTTTTGCGTACACTACTATTCCTGTTACATCCGTTTCCAAAACATCGTAGGCTTGTTTGATCTCTGTTAATTTCCCACTTACCCTGATGTTTTTTACCAGACCTACTTTGCGGTTGATATTTTTATCCACCATAATCACAGGATCCATCATTAATCGTGCACCTGCACTTTCGTTTACCTTCAGTGTGTAAATACCTTCAGGCACATTCTGAAAAACTACTTTTCCGTTCTTATCTGTCAGTGCAACAAAATTGTCCAGTTTCACTATTTCATTTGCAAGAACCACTTCACCTGTTTCCAGAAGTCCGTTGAAATTTTTATCATCAAATAACTGGAATGTCACTTTATGATTTCCAAGAGCCGTAGCTGCGGTAAAATATTTTTTAATCCCGACTCTGAACTGGTAATAACTGCCACTACTTGCATAAGCAGCTGTAGATTTATAACCTGAAAAATTAAAATAACCTGTGGATGACCAGGAAGGTGAAATTTTATATTCCAGATTACCACTCATATTGCTGTTTAAATTCTTATATAGTTCCGAATAGGAAGTTCCGGCTGAAAGAGATCCAATCAGATTATTACTAAGCATCTGGAAATTATACGAGGCGTATACATTATAGTTAGCGAAATTACGGTCTACATCGTAATAAGAATTTAAATCAAAAACGGTGGTTGCGTTCCATTGGGCTGTCCCGTTTAGGGAAAAAGCTTTATACCTGTAAGACAAGGTAGTTTTCAGGCTGTTGAACCAATCATCTTTATTGTTCTCTTTTGAATACGAATATTCTGCCGTCCAGTTTAATCCGTGAGCACCTAATGTAGTACTTATGTTGGCCTCCATTCTGTAAGAAAAAAGTTCCTGCGATGAATAAAAATTGGCTGTTTTTTGCCTTTCAACCTTTGGAGACAGTAAGAAATTCCACTTCTTTAAAGAAAGCTGGTAGCCTGTTCCGAAAGCTTCTGTACTGTTAAAATAATAACGCAAATTGGCGGTATTCGCAGTTTGGATTGGCGTATTTTGGAAACTCAGAAACTCTGGGTCTACCTGTGAATTCTGATATTGCATAAAAGCACGCTGAGAAGCAGATAATTGTAGGCCTATTCGCTGATTTGAGAAAAAAGATCCCCTTTTGATCCCTGCATAACTTTTGGTAGCAAAAGAATTAACAGATTGTATATCCCATTTCCCGATTTTCCCTTCGTAATTGGCTCCCATTGAAGCTCCTTCGTTTTCATCTCTATTTACAAGACCTTTTTCGTGGCTGAGACCAACCTCCGTGCGGATCGTATGTTTATCGTTAACCAAAAAAGAGGTTACTGCGTTTGCCAACTGCGTATCTACGTTAAAGCGTGGATCATGGTCAAATATATAGGATACTTTCCCATTAAAAGATTTATCATTCCCGAAACCATATTTTGCACCCACGATGGTAGATCCTTCTATTTGTTGGAAATAAGTACCAGCAAGGTTATAATTATTTTCCAACGCAAGAATTTCAATCTGATTATTTTTACCAAATTTGGTAGAAGCTTTTCCACCTCTCCCGAAAACCGGGTAGTCGTAATCGTTACTATTAACATTTCCAAGTCGTAGTACTGTATTTTTTCTTTCCAACTCCAGCCAGGTATCATATAGATTATAGCGGCCGTCTTCATGATAGTAATCTGCACCTATATTGAAACGAGATTTCAAATCTTCAGTCACTCGAAATGCTGTGTTTCCTCTCAATTGAAGAAAATTGAAACCTGAACTGTTTTCGTTATAGGAAATTTCTGCAAAATTAGTTCCACTCACCCCCTCGTTTCCACGGGCAACTTGTCTGTTGTTTGATAAAATGACTAAGTATAGCGTGTTACTTCCCACGATTTCATTATTAAGCAGGTCTGTGGCAGTTGCATTAATATTAAACTCCGGGAAAAGTGTATTCTGTTTTCTGACCGCAATTTTGATTTCAATCGTTTGTTTTTCTAAACCTTCCAGAGATACAGTATGTTGTTTTGGCATCATTTCCAAACCATCAGGAATAGATTGCAAATCAATCTTAACGGTTCTTTTGCTATAACCCTGGTTTTCTACAATCAGCATAATTGAGGATTCGGGTGCAGCAGGATTAATGAAATTTTCGTATGTAGCCGTATAAATTGCGATATTTTTATTCTCTTCTTTGTCAGCGAAGAAAGAGGCGCTTTCAGTTCTGGTGACCGTTGGGGTGGTATACGAAACCTGGAATTTGATCTCATTGGATATTAGTTTCATAAAATCCAAGTTGGCGATCAGTTTCACAGGAAGGTTTTTGGATTGACCAGCTCCTAAGGTAAAGTCATTTTTGGGATAGAAAAGTAAACCCGGATATTTTTCCTGAGGTATGATATTCTGAATAGTAATTTCTTCAGAACTTTTATTCTCAATAACCAGGAAATTAGTGAAAGTAGAACCCTTCTCAACAGCTACACGGTTATTTTCAAAATGAATTTCTATATCCTTCTTTTCCTGCGCAAAGGCAAATGAAAATTGCAGAAGAAAAAGTACAAAAAATAATATTGTTCTTCTTCGGACTGATGTCGGTGTTCCATTTTGTGGTTTCAAGACTTAATTTTAAAATTTAAAGTTTTTTTCGCCTACGCGTAAATCATTGGATCCTGCCATTTTGATAATAGCCACGCCAAGAAAGTTCCCTGAAATGTTCTCCGGTAAAGAAAACTGAACGACCTGATCGGTATTGGGAAGCATAGAGATTGAAATTGCGGGTAATTTTATTTCTTTACCATTGTCGGTATTGGTAAGTTCAAACTCAACGGTAGCATCATTGATGGTATTTCCATCGTTATGGATGCTTACTGCGACTTTTTTGTTTGCTGCACTCTCATTACTTCCCTCTGCTATATTGGTAATGTCTAAACTTTTTTTCTGGTTCCCAGGCGGTGTATAGAAGATGTGAAGTCCAACCTCAAATAAGGTAATAATACCAATCCCGTTCTGAATACGTGCCTGATCTGCCTGCTGAGGAAGTTGAGTAAAAAACAACATGCTGTTGGTTACGGTAGACTTTGATGCGTTTGCCGGAATCTGCATGGTTACTACAATTTCCTTTGTACTTTTCGCGGGAACCGTTACAGCGTTTTCCAAGGTAGACAGCCAAGCGGCATTAGAAGTTTTTGAACTGCCTGCTTCAAGATAAACTTTATTTCCGTCTTCTTCTCTAACCCAATCTTTATAGTTGAGATTAAAAACATAATCCTTATCCGAGCTGTTTTGAAGCGTAACTGTTTGTGTTACTTTTTCTCCTGGATTACCGGTAAAAAACAATCGCGTAGGCGACATAGAGATACTTTGTGCCAGAATTGAAGAAGACCCTGTAAGAATTAAGAAAATGAAAAGGTGAATTAACTTGCGCATGGTGTAAATTGTTTAAAAATAAAGATTCCCAAAATTACTGAAAACGTAGCTAAAGGAATCTTTAAAGCTGAAAATTTTTATTATAAAGCAGTTGCAGTATAAGTTACTGTTTGCGTGTAAGTTCCCGCTGGTTTACCTAAAATATCAGCAGAAGATGATTTCGCTGCAGGAATCGTGTAATCTAAATTCAGTGTTAATGCGCTTCCAAGTGGTGCATTTGTTACTAAATTTTGATCAGTTGCAGATAAAACGACAGCATTTTTTGTTCCGCCCATTGTTCCGGCAGCTGCGGCAGCTTTGATTGTCAAAACATTTACAGGGATTAAGTTGGTTCCATTCATGAAATTTGCACCTCCAGCTTTTACTTTAACGTTAAAGTTCTTGGTTGAAGTAACCTTTAAAGAGTTTGCTTTAGTAATCGTCTGATCAGAGTTATAATCTGCTGCAGTAGCATAATTGAAGTCAACCGTATTACCGATTGCAGTACTTCCGGCGTCGATTGAGATTACATCGTTCAGGGTAATGTTTACTGTAGTTGTTGCGGTTGTATTTTGAGCCTGAACATTGTTAGTTCCTAATATAGTTGCTCCGATAGTTAAGGCTGCGATTACGATTAGTTTTGTCATGATAGTAAGTATTTTATTTTTATTCTTGTTTAATTGTTCCCTTTTGAACACTACAAATCTACGGCGGCGCTAAAATTTTCTTTGTAGTTGAAAATGGAAGTTGATGTAGTAAAATAACTACATGAGTTATTCATTTGGGGTAAATAGAAATTGAATGTCTGCTGTCTTCCATTAACGCAATGACAAACAAAGAATTTTAAATACTAAATTGTTTTTAGGTTATACAAAGGCGTAAACTTAGCAGCGAAATACAAAGTATTTTCAATGATAACAGATTACGAATAATCATAATATAAAAGCCAATTTCTCTATATCGCTATCAATACATACAAAATCAAAGGCCTCCTGTAGGAAGCCTTCGAACACCAAATCACAAAATATTAATATGAAAAAAGTTTACTTATAAAGCTGTTGCAGTATAAGTTACTGTTTGCGTGTAAGTTCCCGCCGGCTTACCTAAAATGTCAGCAGATGATGATTTCGATGCAGGAATCGTGTAATCCAAATTCAGTGTTAATGCGCTTCCAAGTGGTGCATTTGTTACTAAATTTTGATCAGTTGCAGATAAAACGACAGCGTTTTTTGTACCACCCATTGTTCCGGCAGCTGCAGCAGCTTTGATTGTCAAAACATTTACAGGGATTAAGTTGGTTCCATTCATGAAATTCGCACCTCCTGCTTTTACTTTAACGTTAAAGTTCTTGGTTGAAGTAACCTTTAAAGAGTTTG
>Ga0308169_10000882_pt1 | contig 38616 bp, 32 predicted proteins | sample PhyBR1_2_FD_202139 | JGI IMG/M metagenome (GOLD analysis project Ga0308169, IMG submission 202139) | Phyllosphere microbial communities from UC Gill Tract Community Farm, Albany, California, United States - DLSLSB.R1 | ecosystem: Host-associated > Plants > Phyllosphere > Unclassified | place...
ACAGACCGAGAGCTACTTGAGCCATTCCGAGTCGGTTGTCCTGTCGCTCAACCCCTTCTTCATCCTCGAGTGCGTTCTGGTTCCTCCTTGTCCCGCTCTTCGCCTAATGCGCACGGGCATGGATTGGTCAGCTGCGACGAACTCGGAGCGATGCTGACCATCTAGCGCTGCCTGCAGGGATGACCCGACACCCGCGCGCGGCAACCAGCTCATGCGCGCCACGTCCCTCATCCTCGCCTCGCTCTCCTTCATCCACGACTTGCGCACCGGCCAGCTCGAGCCCGACCAGGTCCGCGGCACCCCTCTTGACATGAGTCAGTACCAGAAGCTGTTCGGCACGGCGCGCATCCCGACGCGCACGGGCTGCGAGCTGCGCATCGACTCGGAGAGCCGCCACATCGTCGTCCTGTGCCGAGGGCAGTTCTACTGGTTCGAGGTGCGTCCCTCTCCCTGCCTCTTCACGTCGACACGAGCGACGCACGCTGACTCTGGACCGACGGCGCAGGTTCTCGACTCGAAGCACCGACCCGCCCTCACCGAGCGCGCGCTCCTTTCAAACCTCACCGCCATTGTCGCCGACGCCGGCCGCACGCCGCCGAACCAGGTCGCGCAAGCCGCCCTCGGCGTCCTGTCGACCGAGCGCCGGGCAACCTGGGCGTCGTGCCGCGCCGGGCTCATGAAGAACGAGGGCAACTCGATGTGCCTCGACGTCATCGACAAGGCGCTGTTCGTCGTCGCGCTCGACGACACGAGCCCCGAGACGGCGAGCGAGATGTGCAACAACATGCTGTGCGGCACGTACAAGCTCGAGAAGGGCGTCCAGGTCGGCACGTGCACGAACCGCTGGTACGACAAGGTGCGTCCGCTCTCCTTCTCTGGCCCTCTCCTCTAGCTCGTCTCGACCTCGAGCTGACTCCCTTGGCGCGCGGCCTACAGCTCCAGATCATCGTTGCGGCCAACGGCGCGGCCGGCGTCAACTTTGAGCACAGCGGTGTCGACGGCCATACGGTTCTGCGGTGCGTCCTTCAGCTTCCCTCGCCTTCCCTCTCCCTCTCGACCTCCTTTTTGCAGCGTGCTGACTTTTCTCGACGACCCTCGGCAACAGCTACGTCGCTGACGTCTACACCGAGCTCATCCTTCGCTTCGCCCGCTCGATCAACCCGGCCGCGGCCGGCCTCTTCAAGGCCAAGCTCTCGCCATGGGCCAAGGGCGGTCCGGGCAAGAAGGCGGCACCGTCCGACGCCGTCAAGGACGGCGAGCCCGAGGAGATCGACGTCGCGCCCAAGAAGCTCGAGTGGATCATGACCCCGGAGCTCAAGATGGCCGTTGTGCGTCCTGCTCTCACTCTTCTCGCGCCGTCGTTCTGTGCTCGACGAGCCGAGCTGATGTTGAGTCCCTCCTGCGTGCAGCGCTTCGCCGAGACGAGGCTCTCGGACCTCATCTGCCAGAACGAGGCGGTCGCCCTCGAGTTTGACGTCTACGGCAAGAACGCCATCACTCGTGCGTCCTCTCTCCCGTCCTCGCCATTCCTACAGCCTTCCTCGCACCCTCGACTCACGCTCGATCCCCTTCGTGCGACGCAGAGCACGGCTTCTCGCCCGACGCGTTCGTCCAGATGGCGTACCAGGCCGCCTACTTCTCGCTCTACGGCCGCACCGAGTGCGTCTACGAGCCCGCCATGACCAAGGCGTTCCTACACGGCCGTACCGAGGCCGTTCGCTCTGTCACGCCCGAGTGCGTCCCTTCCTCTCGCTCCTTCTCCCGCCGCTCGAGCCGAGGCTGACTCGCTTCCCCTCTCGTGCAGGTCGGTCGCCTTCGTCAAGACGTTCTGCTCCGAGGCATCGCCGAGGGAGAAGATCGACGCGCTGCGCAAGGCGTGCAAGGCGCACACCGACCTCACCCGGCAGTGCTCGAAGGGCCTCGGCCAGGACCGCATCCTGTACGCCATGTACTGCCTCGCGCAGCAGGCGCGCGAGAAGCGGCAGCGCGCCCTGTCGAACGGCGACGCGAGCTCGTCGTCGAGCGAGACCGAGTCGTCGGACGAGGCGGACGAGGTGAGCGTCAAGATCGCCGAGCGCATCCCCGAGCTCTTCAAGGACCCGGGCTACGCCCAGCTCGGGCACAGCACGCTCAGCACGTCCAACTGCGGCAACGTGTCGCTGCGCCTGTTCGGCTTCGGCCCCGTCGTCGGCGACGGCCTCGGCATCGGCTACATCATCAAGGTGCGTGCACGCTCTCTCCCGCTTTCTCCCCTCTCTCCCTCTCTCCTTCCTCTCTATCCTCCCTCTCGCCTCTCCTGCTCCCTCTCTCCTCTCCCTCTTCCGCTCTTTGCGTCCTCGCAGCGAGCTGACTGTACTTTGACCTCGTCGTCAACAGGAAGACTCGATCTCGGTCGTCGCCTCGTCCAAGCACCGCCAGACGCAGCGGTACCTCGACGCGCTCCAGGCCTACTTCGTCGAAGTGCACCGTCTCCTCAAGCAGCTGCACCAGGAAGCGACGCGCAAGCCCAACTCGGTGCGCTCGCACCTCCTCCTCCTCATCCTCATCCTCCTCGTCTTGCGCTCTCGACCCGGTGCTGACTCGCCCTGACACTCTGCCTCGCCGTCCGCAGCGCTTCGTCGACCACTTCGCCGGCGAGATCGACGCCAAGACGGGCCAGCCCATCACGCACCTGCACGCCGACACGCGCCGCGCCGAGGACGAGCTGTCGTACTCGGACGGGTACGGCTTCTACGGCGCTCTCACGCAGGACGTCGAGAAGGCGCTCAGCGACCGGCATGGGGCGGCGGCCAAGGAGGGCGGGACGGCGGCGGCCAAGAGGAGGGGGATCGTGCCCGGGACGAGGATCCGGACGGTCGAGCTCTGAGGAGTACGAGGCGAGTCGAGCGGGTTTGTCCTTCCTGTACATCGAGCAGTGCCCAATGCAGTATGCAGTCGTTCTCTCTCGAGCTTCTTCTCTCTTCGTCGAGCACGAGAGAGCGCATGGAGAGGCACAACAAGCCGCTCGAGAATGCACCGAGTCGTACAAGCTATGGACACACGCGCTCGCTCGCTCCTGCTCCCTCCGACCGCTCTCGTCGTCGCCGTCGCCCCAGCGCTCAGACCTTGGCGCCCTGCCCCTGGTAGCCCACATCGTAGCCTCGTCCCGGCGCGGGCTGGCCGCCGTGCGGCGCGGCGGCGTACTGCGCCGAGGCGGGCTCGTCCTTCTCGGCGGGGTCGGCGGCGTACGAGACCTCTGCGAGCGTGCGAAAGAGGGGAGCGGGTCAGCTTTGATCCACATGAGGAAACGAGGCGAGGCGGAGGGGAGGATGAGAGGTGGACGTGCTGCAGATGTGACACTGCGAACACGGCTCGAGGGTCAGCTCAAGTTGCGCGAGGAGAGAGCGAGGGAGCTCACCATCCAGATGTGCTTGCTCCCGAGCGGAATACTGCGACGAGGCGAGCGTCAGCGGCCGCCAAGTCGACCAGCGTCATCATCAGTCCGCCTCGAGGCGACGACTCACAGCGGGACCCAGAACAGCTCGAAGCGCTTGCTGCGCTTGACCCGGACGCACGACTGGTTGTGGCAGTTCTGGCACGGGCGCACCTCGTCGCCCTCCTGCTTGAGCCTGCGCGCAGCGAGAGCCGGGTCAGCGAGTGCGCGACAGCGGGGCGAGTGCGGCTGAGGGATTGGGGGGAGGTGAGGCGGGTGGGGACGCACTTGCTGTTGACGCCAAAGACGATCGGGAGGCACAGAAACATGGCTTGATGTGTGAGAGAGCGAGCTGCGGAGGAGAGAGCGGAGCATGGCGGCGAGGTGGGGAGCGGCGACCGTCGCCTCGCGAGCCGTCGGCTGTCTGGCCGGGACGTTTTCGCTGGACAGTGTGCTTGCTCTCTCATGTAGGCTGTTCCGACCGGCGCGGAGCTTACAGCATGAGGAATCGCAGAGGAGAGGCCCGAGAGCTGAGCGCTCGCGGCGCGGAAGCTCGAGCGACGGACGAGGCACAAGAGTACAGGATGAGGACGAACGACGAAGAGTTGCAGTGCCAGCTAGATCGAGAGTAGGAAGAAGAGGGAACGTCGAGCGAGAGGGAGGAGGAAAGGGACGCAGACGGCCGAGGTGGACGAGCGAAACGGGGCGAGCGCCGCCCCCTTCGCCGCACCCGAGCCGCAAACTGCTCCCACCCTCCCACCGATGTGTCGCCCGAAGATGAACGAGTCGAGGCGCTGAAACCTGCGACGTCGAGGGAGGACGAGGGGAGGAGGAAGAGAGTCAGCACAGGGTCGCTCGACGAGGAGGGTCAGAGCGCGAAAGGGAGAGGAGCGCACGACTTTGGCGACGTCCATCATGACCTGCACGAGAAGAGGGGGGTTAGTGTGACGGCGAAAGAGGGCAGAGACAGAGGGAGAGGGACGCAGAAGCGATACCTGCTGCGACGCCGGCGAGCTCGACTCGCTGCGGCCCCATCGAGACCAGGACATGAAGCTGGCTCTGCGGCCTCTTCAGCTTGTGAAATAGGGGCTATCGAGCTGCAGGGCGAGCGAGGACGCCCGCGTGTTGCTCTTCGAGCCGTCGGCAGCCGCGGCGCTGCAGAGGAGCCGAGCGCTCGTCGAGAGCACGAGCACCGGCGTGCGCCGCCGGGCGCAGCGCTCGGCAAGCTGGAGCAGCATGCCTGGGACAGCGAGCGCGCGCGGTGCAGAGCGAGGCGGCGCGGCGAGCGAGGCGTGAACGAGCGGAGAGCGCGCTGGAGGTGATGACGCGAGAGCGAGTGCACGGCGGCGACGGGCGGCGGTGGTTCGAGCACGAGCGGGTGCGCACAGAGCGCAGAAGCAGGTCCTGGCCTTGCTCACACTGCACAGAGGTGTGTGGAGAGGCGAGGAGCGGGTACAAGGGCGGGTCGAGGTCCCGAGCTCGACTCGGCGGAGGCGGCGAGCGGCGACGAGGCGGTCTCGCCCTTCTCGCCCATCCCCCTGCGCTCGTAGACACCTCCGCGTGCTCTACACCCCCCGACACTCGTCGCACACCTCTACCCATCATGGCCGACTCTGCTCCCGCGGCTGCCAAGTGAGCCCTCGGCCCCTCCTCCCCCCTCCGCCTCCTCGCCTTTTTGCCCCCGAGATGGGCCCGCCCTCGCCCCGACACGCCTCGCCGCCCATCGCCACTGCGCCCACGCGAAAGAGCGCATCCACAAGGCCCCGTCGAGCCACGCAGCAGCCCTCCAGCGGGTCGGTGGCGACCTGCAGCGCGACCAGCGAGCTGACCCTCTCGTTGCCTCGTCTCCTCTTTGTTCCCCCTCCTCTCGCAACAGGCCCGAAGCCCCCGCCGCTGAGGCGCCCGCCCAGACCGGCGGCCTCGAGAACCCGGAGGAGGCTCTCATCGAGTCCAAGTGCGTCCTCGCCTCCCCCTCCTCCTCCTCGAGCCGGACCCGAGTCGGCGGTGGGGCAACAAGTCGCTCACTCGCTCTCCGTCTCTCTCTGTGCACAGCTGGGACCAGGTTGTCGAGTGCGTCCATCTCTCGCCGCTTCTACCCGAGCGAACCGCCGCTGACGTCGCTCCCCCACCTGCAGCAACTTCGACGACATGAACCTCCGCCCCGAGCTCCTCCGCGGCATCTACGCCTACGGGTGCGTCCCTCTCTCCCTTCTCTACGACGTCGTGCACCAGCTGACGCTCCTCGTTGTGCAGTTTCGAGCGTCCCTCGGCCATCCAGCAGCGCGCCATCATGCCCGTCGTTGCCGTGCGTCCACCTCTCGCTCGACCTCTCCTCTCGACCTGCGTGCTGACGCTCTCCCTCCCCTCGACACAGGGCCACGACGTCATCGCCCAGGCCCAGTCGGGTACCGGCAAGACCGCCACCTTCTCCGTCTCGATCCTCCAGTCGATCGACGTCTCGCTCAAGCAGCCCCAGGCCCTCGTCCTCGCCCCGACCCGCGAGCTCGCCCAGCAGATTCAGAAGGTCGTCGTCGCCCTCGGCGACTACATGAACATCGAGTGCTTCGCCGCGGTCGGCGGCACGTCGGTCCGCGAGGCCATGGCCAAGCTCCAGGACGGCGTCCACGTCATCGTCGGCACCCCGGGCCGCGTCTTCGACATGATCCAGCGCCGCGCCCTCAAGACGGACCACATCAAGATCTTCTGCCTCGACGAGGCCGACGAGATGCTCTCGCGCGGCTTCAAGGACCAGATCTACGACGTCTTCCAGCTCCTCCCGCCCACGACCCAGGTCGTCCTCCTGTCGGCCACCATGCCCGCCGACGTCCTCGAGGTCACGACCAAGTTCATGCGCGACCCGATCCGCATCCTCGTCAAGCGCGACGAGCTCACCCTCGAGGGTATCAAGCAGTTCTACATTGCCGTCGAGAAGGAGGACTGGAAGCTCGAGACGCTCTCGGACCTGTACGAGACCGTCACCATCACCCAGGCCGTCATCTTCTGCAACACGCGCAGGAAGGTCGACTGGCTCACCGAGAAGCTCCAGGCGCGCGAGTTCACCGTCTCGGGTCCGTCCCTCTTTCTCTCTCTCTCTCTCCTCCTCGCTGGGGCCGCCTCCTGACTCTCCATCTTCCGCTCACAGCGATGCACGGCGACATGGAGCAGGGCCAGCGCGAGGTCATCATGAAGGAGTTCCGCTCGGGCTCGTCGCGCGTCCTCATCACGACCGACCTCCTCGCCCGTGGTATCGACGTCCAGCAGGTCTCGCTCGTGCGTCCCTCTCTCTCTCCCTCTCCCCCTTCACGTCGAGCCTCTCCCTGACGCTCTTCTTTCCTGCGTGCAGGTCATCAACTACGACCTCCCGTCGTCGCGCGAGAACTACATCCACCGCATCGGTCGCGGCGGTCGCTTCGGTCGCAAGGGTGTCGCGATCAACTTTGTCACCACCGAGGACGTCCCGGCCCTCCGTGACATCGAGCGCTTCTACAACACCCAGATCGACGAGATGCCGATGAACGTTGCCGACCTCGTGCGTCCCTTTCTCTCGCGCTCGAGCCTCCTCGTTGACGGCGAGCTCGTGCTGACCCTCTTCCTCCTCTCGCCTCGCAGATCTAAGCGTGCCGTCTCGTTCGTCCTCGCACGACACGTCGGAGGGAGGGTGGGAGCAGTCTGCGGCTGCGGCGCAGGGCGAAGGAAAGGAGGCGGCGCCCTCACGACTTGAGCTCCTCCGCCGTCAACCGTCGACGACCCTCCCCCTCCTCCACCCTCTCTCTTCTCCTTGCACCCTAGAGTCCCTCCTCCTCTTCCTCGCAGCCCTGTGCTTTTCCTCTGCACCCCCTCCTCCGTACCCTTTCACCCACCCCCACCCGCTAAAAGCCTGGCGACCCGCCCCTCTTCCTCTCCCTCTCGCTTTACTCCTCCCTCTTCTATCTCCCCATCTACCCCTCTTTCACCCTAGCTGGCACTGTAACCCTTCACCTTCCGTCCCCCACCGCCTGTTCTGGTGCCTCGTCCGTCGCTCGAGAGGCTTGCTCGCTGAGAGCGTCGACGCTCGGACCCCTTCTTCACGCTCCTCGCGGCTGCAGGCGTCTCGGTGCTGTGAGATGCATGAGAGCAGAGCGCGACGTCTAGCCAGACCGTCTTCGGCTGCTCGTCCGACGCCTCTCGAGACTGCGAGGTGCCAATCGCCGCTCTCTCCTTTGGCCTTCTCCTCGGCGGCTCTCACCCTCGTTCCAGCGCACGAAATCGCACGTTCTCGTCCCCATACATGCTTGCGCACAGGCTCGAGTCGTGCGCTCGGCGGTGAGCTCGCTGCGTGCGCAAAGCTGCCTGGCGTGCGCGCACGAGCCTCTTCCTCGGCTCGCGCCTTCCTCGCGCAGCTACAGGGCTCGAGCTGCTCGCCGCTTTGCATGACTCGCTTTGCTTCGCTCTCATGCAGCAGCAGCGCGCGCGGACGCCGGCGCTGACGCTTTTCCTCGGGCGACGAGGTGGTTCGCTGGCCTTACCTCTGCCCGATGTCTCGCGCTCAAGCGCCGTTCGACCTGCTCGAGTCGAACCGACCCGAGCCTCTCACGTCAGAACACCTGCTGGTGCCTCTCGAGACTACCTGCAGCAACTCGGCGACGATAAAGAGAGGCGAGAGCGTCCGCTTTCGCTGCGCTCCAGACGCTCGACAAGCGTACGAGTACCGACGAGCGAGCCTCGAGCGCTGGCATCGTCGAGTGAGAGCTTCTTCATGACAGAAGCCCATCCTCGTCGAAGAGAACAGAGGGGTGCACGTCTCGAGAGGAAGCGGCGAGGCATGTCGCTGAGACGAGCTCGCCCGGCGCTCGGGCCCCTCGCCCGGCGCTGGCGGCAGTCTCGCCTGCCTCGATGCTCTCCACCGCGCAGCACCGCCATCTCATGATGCTCGAGCACTCTGCTCTGGCCAGCTGTGGATCCGGACGTGCCCGAGAGCGGCGCACGGGCCTCGATTTGGATCTGGGCCGTCGGGCGAGCCCGCTCATTGGCCAGCGTAGTTGGCGCTCGCCGGCTCTTGCTCGACACAGCACCGTCGCAGAGCTGTCGAGAGGCGCTGCGAGGCGCTCGAAGGGTATCGGGAGCATGGTGCACTCCCCTCTCTGCAGTGCTAGCCGAGAGCGACATCTCTCGAGCGCGATCGAGCCAGTGTCGCGACCTCTCGAACGAGAAGCTTGCTCTCTGGACCCTGCAGCGTCGGCGGCGAGCTCTGCTAAGACAAGAAACGCATTATTTGCAGGCTCGGGAAGAATCCGGACGAGGACAAGAGACAGTACAGCCACCTCCTTGCGCCTCTTCGCGCCGCACTCCACCTGCTCGAGACGGTGTCCCTCGAGCACTCGTCGCGACGAGCGACAGCGCTCAGACCGAGCGCTTCTCGACGAGGCCGTCCGAGTCGAAGTCGCGCTTGCCAGCGTGCTCGTTGTGGCCGAAGCGGCCGGCGTTCTTGTCCTGCGCGGCGGCGTAGTAGCCCTCCTGCGTCTCGTCCTGGAGGTTCTCGGCCATGATGCGCTTGCGGTACGAGTTGGACTTGATGATCGACGAGTTGCGGTAGAGGAGGTCGACCTGCTCGAGCGAGAGACCCTTCGTCTCGGGGATGAAGCTGCAGAATGGCTCGTCGTCAGGAGAGGAGGGAGAGGACAGGGGGAGGACGAGGAGCAGAGAGCGACGACGCACAAGAAGGCGAACAGGGTCGCAAGCACGCAGCAAGCCCCCCAGATGAAGAAGACCTTGGCGCCGAGGCCTGCGCGTCCGGGACCCTGGTCGACGAGGTAGGGCGTCGAGTAGCCGATGGCGAAGTTGAACAGCCACTGGGTGCCGGTCGTGAGCGACACAGCCTGACCACGAACGCGGTTGGGCACGATCTCGCCCGTGATGACCCAGGCGTAAGGCTGCAGGAGCGGCGAAAGTTCAGCCGGTCGCCGAGGCGGTCGAGAGGGAGGAGGAAGAGGACGCACGCCCCAAATAGCAGCGAAGAATGCAATGTAGATGCAAACGAAGGCAACAAGTACCTTCTGGCCGGCGGGGTCGCCGTCACCGATGACGGTGCCGGTGATGGCGACGATGAGCTGGCAGACCGACATGCCGATGGCGCCCGAGATCATGGTCCAGCGCCGGCCGAGCTTGTCCACCATGAACATGCCAGGAACCGTGGCACCGACTGTAGCGGCGAGGGAGGCAAAAGGTGGGAGGTAGAGAGTCAGCGAGACGTCCGAGAGGATCTCGAAGCGAGGCGAGGAACGCACCGTTGACAACGTTCGTCGCGATCGTGATGAGGAAGGGATTAGAGATTCCACTATTTTGGAAGAAGGTCGTGCCGTAGTAGAAGACTGCGCAGGAGGAGAGGCACGAGGAGGAGAGGCACGAGGGGGAGGAGAGGGAGGGTCAGCTCGACCTTCTCAAGTTGAACTTGACGGCGCCGACGGCCTCGTCGCTGCTCGAGGGCGTGCAGAAGAGAGGGACGCACTAAAGTTGATTCCCGAGAGCTGCTGGAGGGCCTGGAGGGCGCAGCCGGTCCAGACACGGAGAGGAAGGCGCTGCTCGTCTGACTTGAAGAGGAGGCGGGCGTACGAGATCTTGCCGAGGGTCGACTCGTGGTGCACGTTGGCGGCGATGTTGGCGTACTCCTCGGCGACGTAGGGCGAGTTCTCGGGGAGGCGGAAGAGGCGAGCGAGAGAGGTGCGAGCGCGCTCGTCGCGCCCGGTGACGAGGAGCCAGCGCGGCGACTCGGGGAGGAAGAACAGGCCGCCGGCGAGGATGGCTGCCCACACGAACTGCGAGCGGACGAGGAGAGAGTGAGCTGGGCCCGAGGAAAGCCGTCGCGCCGCTGCCCGCAAGAAGAGGCTCGAGCGCGCAGAGGGGAACGCACCTGGATGCCGACGGGAATCTGGTAACAGCTCGCGTCGTTGCGGTCCTTGGTGCGCTCGACGACGATAGCAGCGATCAGGAGACCGACTGTGAGAGGAGAGCAGGAAGGAGAGTCAGCGAGCGGCCCGTCGGGACGCCGAACGGTTCTCGCAGGTCCTCTCGACCTCGAGCGAGGCTGTGAGAGTCGGACGCACTCGTGATGAACCACTGGTACGCGCTGACGATGAAGCCGCGCCAAGCCTTGGGCGCGCACTCGGACTGGTACTGCGAGACGAGCAGGGAGAGGAGGTCAGCAAGAGCTGCTTGTGGCTCGAGGGAGGTCCAGGGAGCGCTCGACGTACGATAGGCACGAGGCACGAGACGCCGCCGACGCCGAGACCGGCAAAGACACGGCCGACCGTGAAGAGCGGGACGGCACTCGCCGCCGTCTGCATCGCGACGCCGGCGCAGAACAGGACCAAGTAGCACCAGATGCCGACGCGGCGACCGAGCTTGTTGCCGACGTAGCCCGAGCAGATGGCGCCGACGAAGGTACCGGCGGAGAGGATCGAGGTCTGCAGAGAGGCGGCATCAGCGCCGCTCGTGCTGCGAGTCGAGCAAGACGAGCGAGCGGGGACTCACGATGAGCGAATCGGTCGAGGTGCTGAGCTTGTACTCGCCGTTGGGCTGGAGATCGCCGTACTGAGTCAAGAAGTAGGGCATGGCCTTCAAGCCCGAGATGTAACCGGTGTCTGCGAGCGCGCGAGGAGGAGTTGGCGAGGGGCGAATCAGCCGACGCACGAGGGCTTGGACACAGGCGCAGGAGAGTGTTCCTCCTCCGGCACCTCATGAGTATCAAGAGAGGCTCAAACGCACCATAGCCGAAGAGGAAGCCACTGCGAGCGCATAGAGGACGAGGTCAGGTCGTGCAAGAGGAGGTCGAGCGAGGCTTTGAAGAAAGGCCTGAGCGGCGCAGCGTCGGCCGACCGCCATGCTTTGCCGCAGACTCGCCGAGCGGGCAGGAGAGAACATGAACGCACCCGAATGCAGAGAACCTGTCGAGAGGCGAGAGGAGCGTCAGCAGGAAGTCGGACGAGAAGGCTTGACGCGGAACCGACGCACATGCCGCAGGCGAAGGCCATGACCTTGGAGGGTCGCTGGTCGTGCGCGTCCATGATGGTCGTCGACGCAGTGGTGGTGGTGGTGGTGGAGAGAAGCGAGCGAGGAGCGTCTGGGGAAGAGAGAAGCGAGGCGGAGGAGCGGGGCAAACTTGGGGGCCAAAGTGGCGCTAAGCAGCGGAGCGGGTCGTTCCTGGAAGGGGCGAGCCGGACTGCAGCGAGCCAGAGAGGCTGTCGTCCGAGTGGGACGATGCGCGGGTCGCAACCAGCCGCCCGCGCAGCTGGAGCGCGAGAAGAAGGTCGGCCTCGGAAGGAGACAGAGTGGGGGCAGCTCTGGGCGCGAGATCGATCGTCTCGAAGCGATGCGTCACCAGGACAAAAGCGTCCGGAACAGAGACGACCGACGACCGCAAGCGAGGCTGTGGTCCGTTTCGAGGCACGTGCGGGCTCGAGCCCGCCGCGGCAGCTCGTGAGCCGGTGCGGACGAGAGGCGAGTCGCCCTCGTCGCCGCCCGCCCCTCGACGCCCGCTGCTCCCTGCTCCCGCCAAAGCGCTTTGAGCTGCACTCCAACCGGCACACCATGTCCCCCGCCCCCTTCAAGGTCGTCTTCGTCGGCGCAGGCGAGGTGCGTCCTCCCCATCTCCTCCTCCTCCTCGCGGCTCGGCGAACGTCTGGACGGCGGCGGGAGGTTGAGGAGCAGAGCGAGCGAGGGCGTGGAGCAGCCAGCGAGGGCGGGGCAAGCCTCTGCCGAGTTGGGCGACGATGCAGGAGGGCGAGAAGGAGTCGGCGAGGCGGTGCTGCCTCGTCGCCCTCCTCGTCGCCCTCTCGCTGGAGGACAGGCCACAGCTCGAGCCCCTCTCCGATCTATAGCTGACTCTATCCTCATGCTCGTGCATCGTAGATCAACTTCGGCTCTGCAGAGGGTCCGTGGAACCACTCGAAGCGCATCGAGAGCTCGTTCGGCTCGTCGCTCCAGGTTCTCGGCATCGTCGACCCGGACACGGCGCGCGCCGAGAAGCAGATCGAGCTCAAGAAGGCGGCTGGCGTCCCCGGGTACGACCACACGGCCATCTGGCCGACGCCGGAACTCGCAGGCGAGGCGCTCGGCGCCGACTGCGCGGTCGACCTCGTCATTGTCGGCGCGCCGCCGCACTTCCGCGGCTGCGCCGCCCCGCCAGCCGACCTCGACCTTCGCCTGCTCGCCGCGCTCCCCAAGACCAAGCACTGGCTCGTCGAGAAGCCCGTGAGCGCGGCGCAGCCCTCGAAGCTCGCCGGGCAGAGCAAGGTCCTCGAGGCGTACAACGCGAGCGGCGCCATCGTCGGGTGCGGCTACATGATGACTGCGCTCAAGGGCGTCGACATGATCAAGAAGATGATCCAGGACAAGGGCTTGACGGTCATGGGCACGGCGGCTCGGGTGCGTCCTCCTCTCTCCTCCTCTTTTCGGCGTCTGCGTCGCTCTTTTGACTGACTCTGCCTCGCTCCCTGCAGTACTACATGGCGTACGAGTTCGCGACCAAGCCGGCGTGGTGGAACAAGGTCATCTCGTGCGGGCCCATCGTCGAGCAGGCGACGCACCTCGCGTCGCTCTCGCTCCTCTTCGGCGGCGCAGCTCGGCTCAAGTCGGTCCGCACCCACACGGTCGAGCACTCGGACGCGCCGGGCAAGCTCTCCAAGCTCGGCTTCGACGAGGAGGCGACCGTCGTCCCCGAGTCGCGCATCCCGAGGTACACCTCGGCCGTGTGGAAGTACAAGGCCGGCGCGGTCGGCTCGCTGACGCACGTCGTCGGCCTGCACGGCAACACGTACGACACCGAGTTCGAGGTCATCTGCGACGGCACGACGTTCCGCCTCGTCGACATGTACACCTCGACGCCGCGCCTCTTCATCCGCCAGTCGGACCAGAGCTCAGAAGGTGCGTCTCTCTCTCTTTCTCCCGCCCGAGCCTCTCCTTCTTTGCGCTCCTCGACTTTCGAGTGAGCTCCGCGGCGCACGATGACTGACTCGCCCCTCTCCTCCTCGCCCGCAGTCGAGGTACACGCATTCGCGAACGACGACCCCTTCCAGACGCAGATCGACCGCCTCCTCGCCGGCACGCCCTCATGCACGTACGAGCAGGCCCTCCAGACGTACGAGCTCACGTGGGCGATCCGGGAGGCCGGCGAGCGCGAGCGTCTCGAGGATCAGGAGGAATGAGGAGGCTCGTGCGCTGCTCGATCGGGAGCGACCTTAGACGACTTGTAGACGTTCCTCTCGCACTTTGTATTCTCACGCTGTCGTGCACACACTCATCTCTCGAGATGCCAGAGGTTGTCGAGAGAGAAGAGCTCGATAGCAAGAGGGACAACAACAAGTGCTCGTGACCTAGGACGACGAGGAGGAGGATCTACAAGCCCGGCTGCGGCGAGCCGTTCGGCGGCGTGAACCACGCAAAGAGAGCGTCGAGGTCGGTCATGAGCCCCGGAGCCTGCCACGGCGCCTGGAGCGCGAGCGACGGCATGCCCTCGCTGCTCTCGGGCGGCGCGGCGAGCTTCTCGAGGAAGCTCGCAAAGTCGGGGTCCATCGGGACGGTCGACACCTCGGTGTTGCCCTTGGACTGGACGTCGGCGACGGCCGAGATGATGGCGAGGCAGCGCGAGGCGAGCGGCTTGAGGAGGGCGTGCTGGACCCGCTCGAGGACGCCGCGCGACGACTGCACGGCGACGATCCAGTCGACGGCGGCGGGCGCCGAGGGGCGTACGCGTAGGGCGATGAGGGGGACGAAGGCGGCCGGGAAGAGGAAGTGTCTGCGAGAGGGACGGCGAGGAGGAAGGAGGAGAGGAGGACGAGAGGGGAGGAAGGTCAGTGCCGAACCGGCTCGAGCGGAGCAAGAGAGAGGAGAAGGGAGCGCCGAGACGCACAGGCAGTACCACCACTCCATCGCGCTCCTCGGTCGGGCCTCGGTGAAGCGCTGCACCGAGCGGATCACCTCGCCGGCGCACGCGACACACCGCTCAAAGATCTGCTCCTCCTCCTGCGTCGCGTCGCCCTGGCCGAGCGACACCTTGAGGAACGTCTGGCGCAAGATGATCATGCGCAAGTTGTCGAGGCGCCAGCACAGCTTTGCGCGCGCAAAGTCGAACCAGGGCGCCGAGTCGCGGAAGAAGTAGGGCGAGAGCGACGCCTGGAAGACGTCGAGGTCGCGGTACAGGCGCTGGATGTCGGCGGGCGTGATCGTGTGCTGCTGCGCCGTCGTGAGGTACTGCACGACCGAGATGGCGAACTGGGCAAAGTAGACCTGGTGGAGGAGCGACGAGTAGGGCGTCGCCGTGTCGACGCTGTGCGGGCGCGAGAGGGCGGCCGGCGTGAAGTAGGCGTCGTGCACGTTGGCGAGCGGGAGGACGTCGACGCCGGCGGTCGGCAGTGTCGAGGGGTGGCTGAACGTGATGGACGAGCCCGACTCGAAGCAGAACAGGGTCCACCAGACTCGACGCCTGCGTGCGAGTGGACGCATGTCAGCTCATGTCTCTCGCTTCGTGTCTGACGAGAGGGACGAGCAGGCTCGACAAACGCACCTCTGCTCCTGCTCGAACAGCGACAAGTTGCGCGCCGACGACTCGCAGTGCAGGCCGATGTTGATCGCCATCCTGAGCGCGATGCCGATGTAGACGCTCCCGCTCGCCGTGTGGTTGAGCTGTAGCGCGAGGGAGGCCGAGTCAGAGGAGAGCGGCGGGCGAGAGGAAGGAGAGCGAGGGAGAGAGAGCGGACCTTCTGAGCGTAGTTGGCGAGGAGCGTGAAGGCCTGCGAGCGAGCGACAGCGTCAGCACGAGCTGCTCAAATGCAAGGTGAAGTACATGGAGAGAGAGGAGGGAAAGCGGGCGCACCTGAACCGCCGTGAGCGAGTTGCTTTCGAACAAGTGCGGCTTGATGCTCGCGACCGTCTTCTCGTACAGGGCGACCGCCTCGCCGCCGTCGTAGCCCTCGGCGCCGACGACGCACATGCTGCCGAGCCCGAGGATCGTCTGGTGCAGGAGGTTCCAGCTGCGCGCGAGCAAGAGGGGGGGAGGGAGAGAGTCAGATTCGAGCGCGGGGTCGGGAGAGGTGCGTGCGCGAGAGGGGACGCACGCTGAGCCGCCAGGTCGAGGGACGATGTCGGCGAGTTGAGCCTGTGCGAGAAACGGCGGAAGGAGGGTAGGCGAGGGCGAGGAAGGGTGGGAGGGAGAGGGAGCGAGCGTCAGGACCTCGACCGCCCGGTCGAGGAGGGAGAGGAGGGAGAGCTTGAACGCACCCTGAACGACGCCTCGTGCACAATCGGGTACTGGAGGTGGTAGCAGGCGAAGTACGAGTTGACGAAGAGCGCCATCTGCTCGGGCAGGATCTGACTGTCGACGAGGGGGTCCGAGCGGGGTCAGCGAGCCGCACGAACGGCATCGAGAGAGGGCGAGCGAGGGACGCACGTCGCAGATGCGATCGTCGAGGTCGGAGAAGCTGCTGCCTTGCCCGCCGCCGAGCCGTGCGCCGAGAGGTTGACGTCGCCCGCGCAGCGCTGGAGGAAGTTGAGGAGCGCAGCACCCGAGAGCGATCCTGCAGGGCAGCTGAGGGTCAGGCCTGCTCGTTCCGAGGTACGAAAGCCGCAGAGAAAGAACAGGACGCACCGAGATAAGCGCCTGATCCTCCACCGGGCTCGACCGACAGCGCGCCCATGCCGTCGCCCTCCTCGGGCTCGGTCGTCGTGTCGACCTGCGCGCCGGCCCCGAGCTCCTGCCCGCCCCCGGGCACCATCGACGAGCCCGACGCCGACGAGAAGGCGGTCGGGACCGACACGAGCGGCGGGCGGCTCGCGGCGGCCGAGTTGGCGAAGGGCGAGCTGCCGCTGTACGAGGGGAGGTGCGCGGCGGGTGCGACGAGGTCGGACGCGGGCGGGAGGTGCTGCGCGTGCGACGAGGGCCCGGCGATCGGGTTGAAGGTGCCGCCCCCGGGCGAGGACGAGACGGCCGAGGCGGGCGAGGCGTGCATGGTCGCGGCGGCCGAGGGCGGGAGAGGCGGAGGAGGGAGCGACGGCTGGTGCAGCGCCGGGGTGTGCGACATGGGCGGCGGCATCGAGGCGGGCTGGTGGAGGCTGGGGAGCGGCGGAGAGAGGAACGAAGGTGGAGGGGAGGGCTGACGGGCGGTCGAGCCGCTGTCGTCGGAGCGGCGCTTGACGGCGAGGGGCCGGTTGCGGCTCAGACGGTCCTCGAGCTCGGCGATCCTGCGCTCAGCCGCGTCGAGGTTCCTGTGTGAGGGGAAGGGCTCATCAGTCAGGGCGGGCGAGGAGGGGAGGTGCGCGCGGCGAGGAAGAGGCGCGACGCACTTGCGAGTGAGGGGGGTGCGCACGATCTTGACGTAGACGCAGTCGTGGTGGTGCTCTGCGCAGAAGACGCACGAGGGGACATCGCGGGTGCACTGCAGGCAGGAGCCAGGGGTCAGCCAACGTTGCAGCGCTCGGCGGGGACGACGACGAGGACGGACGCACCTTGAGCTTGCGGCGGCGGCAGTTCTCGCAGGCGTACTTTGCTCGGCCGCCCTCGAACAGGTCGTCGTCCGGGTTGGTGCTCGCTCCACGCTGCCCTGGCGGCGGCGAGGCCGTGGCCGACATCGGGGACGGCGGCGAGGCGAGGCGAGGTCGGCGGTGGACGAGGCGGCGCGGGGCGGGGGTGGCTGGCTGGCGCGGGGCCGTGTGTGTATGCGGTGTGCGGCGAGGTGGACGGTGTCCTTGCTGGCTGGCTGGTGCGCCCTGTGCGAGACGAGAGGAGGGCGGGTCCGCTTCGGTTCGCTGGCCTCCGCCCCTCGCTGCGCCTCTCGCGCGCGAGGGGAACGCTCCACTCCGAGCTCCGCGTGGGGGCTGCCCTGGCCCTCTGCCCTCAGCCTCGATCGACCGAGCCAATTCCCCGTCGCTTCTCGGGCGAGACTCGCTCGGCGTCGGACACCGCTCGCTCGCTCGCTCGCCTCCTCCTCGTCCAGAGCCCAGCTCACCGTCTACAGCTCACGACCGCCATGAGCTTCGACGACCTACAAGCACAGCCTGCCGACCCGGCTGTCCTCGCGCGATCCCTCCTCGACAAAATCTCGTCGCCGGCGAGCGGTGACGACGAGCTACCACCTCGACGCTACCTCGTCGCTCTGGCCGGAATCCCAGGCTCTGGCAAGGTGCGTACTCGCTCACACCTGCAGTCAGCAGCGCTTCATGAGCTGACCCCGAGCTGCACCCGCCCGCAGAGCACCTTCTCCGCCAAGCTCCTCGACCACCTCAACTCGCCCTCCTCCTCCGACCCTTCCTCCCCGCCGGCCGTCATCCTGCCCATGGACGGCTTCCACCGCACCCAGGCCGAGCTCGCGGCCGACCCGGACCCCGAGCTGAGCTTCCGGCGACGCGGCGCGCCCTTCACCTTCGCGCCCGACAAGCTCCTCGACCTCGTGCGCCGCCTGCGCACCGACGAGCGCCTCACCGCGCCGGCTTTTTCGCACGCCGACAAGGACCCGGTCGAGGGCGCGATCGCCATCGAGCCGCACCACCGCATCGTCGTCGTCGAGGGCAACTACCTCCTCCTCGACGAGCCGGTGTGGACCGACGTCTCGCGCGAGATGGACGAGCGCTGGTTCTACCGCGTCCCCGAGGACGTCGCCCTCAGGCGCATCATCAAGCGCCACGTCCAGGCCGGCCTCGCGCAGGACGAGCAGGCCGCAGAGGCGAAAGCGCTCGAGAACGACGTCCTCAACGGCCGGCACTGCGTCGCCCACATGCTGCGGCCGGACCGCATCTTGGAGGAGATAGATCACACCGTGCAATAGACTGTATTCCACCCTTGTCCGAGCTCCAGGAGAGAACGTCTCAACGGCTTTGTCGGCTCGCACGGTCTCCTTCTCGCGCTTCGCTCGGCCCTCTCCCGCTGCAGCTGCCGAGCTTCCTCGGTCGGGCTTCGTCTTCCGCTCTCTGCGCACAACACAGCGGTCGACAGTCGAGCGTTCGAGAGCGTCGATGCGGCGTGCGCCCACGCAGCACGACCAAGGTCGAGCTGCGAGCGGCTCCACCTGTTCCGACGCTCTCTCTCGTCCGCCTCAGTTGCCCGCGGCTTTCGACGCTCTCGCAGCGGTGCACAGGCGTCCAGAGCGGGCATCACGCGGCGTGCCGACCTCGCAGCCGCGGCTCACGGCTGCGCGGACGCCCACGAGCCGGGCGGACAGAGGCGTCCGCTCCCCCATGATGCGCTCGCTCGCTCGGCGTGCTCGCAACCGGGAGCGCACAGCTGCCCCACCGCCTACTACTCCCTGCTCTGCTTCACTTCATCCACGCACGCCTTCCTTCGAGCCACTCGTCGCCTCGCTCGCGCTTCTCCACCTCCACTCGCTCACCCGACCGCGCCCCACCTCGCTCCGCCTCTCTCGCAATGTGCGTCTCGCCCTCGCCAGCTTCCACACGGGCAGAGAGTTGACGCACACCTTCGACTCGCGCACATGCAGGTCTTCTCCCTCGGACGGCGACTTCCCGCGCCCGACTCCTCAGCTCTCGGACAGCGTCATGGAGTGCGTCTCCTCCCTCTCCCTCAGGCTGAACCGCGCACGCAGCTGACTCGGGCTCCTCCCTGCAGCCTCTTCTCGATGAAGGGTCGCGTTTCGGCCATCACGGGCGGCGGCAGCGGCGTGAGTCGTCCCGCTCTTCCTCCTCGACTTCCCTCCCTTCCCTCCTTTTGCGGCACTGCCGCCCCTCGTACTCGCCCTTCGCTCGCCGCGCTCGAGCGCACGAGCGCGTCGAAGCTCCTGTGAGCTCAAGGGATTAACTCGAGCGCACGCTGCAACAGATTGGCTGGGCGACGGCCGAGGCGATTGCCGAGGCGGGCGGCGACGTCGCCATCATCGGGCGCAGGAACCAGGACGCCAAGGCCGAGGAGCTCTCGAAGCGCTTCAACATCCGGTGCAAGGCGTACCAGTGCGACGCGACCGACGCCGAGGCGATCGAGAAGACGATCGACGCCGTCGGCAACGACTTTGGCCGCCTGGACTGCTTCGTCGCCAACGCCGGCGGCGGCGTGCCCGGCAGCATCGACGAGAACTATGCGCTCGACTCGTGGAAGCAGACGATGGACGTCAACCTCAACTCGACGTTCTGGTGCGCGCGCGCGTGCGCAAAGTGGTTCAAGAAGGCGGCCGAGAGCGGCGTCAAGGCGTCCTTCATCGCGACGACGTCTATCTCGGCCCGCATCGTCAACGTGCCGTACGACCAGCCGGCGTACAACAGCTCCAAGGCGGGCGTCGTCCACTTCTGCCGCTCGATCGCGCGCGACTGGCGCAACTTTGCGCGCGTCAACTGCATCTCGCCCGGCTTCTTCGACACGGCGTGCGTCCACTTCTCTCTTTTACGTCCTGTGTTGAACTCGAGCGTCTGTCCCAGCCCGCGCCGAGCGGCTCGAGCGCTCGTCGAGCTTGACCTTCCCAAGTCGCTGACTCTCTCTCTCTCTCTTCCGCCTTCTCGCAGCATGGGCCCGTCCGACGCCGAGGTCGAGAAGGTCGTCGAGCGCTTGAGCGTCTTCGGCCGTCCTGGCAACGTCAAGGAGCTCAAGGCGGCGTACCTCGTGCGTCTCTCCTCTCTCCTCGCCTCGCGCTCGAGCCGCTCGAGCTGACCCTGCTCTCTCGCGCTCGCAGTACCTCGCCTCCAACGCGAGCAGCTACACGACCGGCTCCGACATCCTCGTCGACGGCGGCTACTGCCTCACGTAGATCTCGCTCTCGTCGCTCCCCCTTGCAGTCGTTCCTCGGGCAGGTCCTCTCGTGCATTTGTACTCGATTCTCCAAGTCGCTCTCCTGCAGCCGCACGATAAATGAGAGAGTGACGTGCTGTGCATTGCGTGCGAATAAAGAAGGACGAGAGCCTGAAAGACGAAGAGGAAAAGGGAAGAGGGAGACGAGCCCGCTGCGCTCAGGCCCCGATGCGCGGCATCGTCGCCACCCGAGGCCGCTCGTCCCACAGCCGCTGCACCTTGCGCTCGAGCAGCCTCGTGCGCTCCTTCTCGGCCCACAGCTGGCTGCGCGGGTCCCGCCGCACGGCCTGCCACGGCTTGGCGGCTGCGCTCGAGCCTCCTGGCGCGCTCGTCGCCGGCGCCGCGCGCGAGACGTCGACGAGGCGCGGCGTCGCCGAGACGAGGCGGGCCTCGCGGAGGAGCTGCGCCGAGCGGATGGCGAACGAGGGCGAGGGGAGCGACTTGGGCGCGGCGCGAGAGGAGGAGAGGAAGGGCGAGGAGGAGGCGAGGTCGAGCGGGTCGTGCGGCTCGGGGGTGAGGGGCGGCGTCGGCGGGAGGTCGTACGAGGGGAGGGCGTCGACCTGGACGAGGAGGTCGTGCGACTTGATGTAGGCGTTCTCCTGACGGAGGAAGCGGACGGCCGAGCGGAGGGACGTGATCTGCTCGATGAGGTACGACGTCTCCAGGCTGCCCTCGTAGATGGACGGGTCGAGACCCAGGCCCGACGACGAAGTAGTTGTGCCTGCGCGCGAGGAACGAGAGTCAGTTCCCATCGGCGGCGCCGAAGGTAGAGCGAGAGGGACGCACCCTGCTTCTCTGCCGCCGCCGCGCTCTGCTTGAGCTTGTCGAGCTCCTGCTCGAGCTTGTCGAGGTCGCGCTGGAGGACCTCGTTCGCCTCCTCGTAGGCGCGCTCCTGCTTGCGGCTCTTGGCGAGCTCGCCCTCGAGCTGCGCGAGCGCCTCGGCCTGCTTCTTGACGCCCTCGAGGCGCTTCTCCATGAGCTCGATCTTGACCGACGCCTCTTGGTGAGCTTGTTCCTGTAGAGCGGACACGGCGAGGAAAGGCATGAGCGAGGCTCGCGGGTGAGGCAAGAGGGAGAGCGTGGACGCACCTTGACACGGACGTCTCGAACAAGCTCGCGCATCTCCTCCTGCATCTGCACGACCTTGCGCTCGGCGTCGACATTGATGGCGGCGCTCGACTGCAGCTCGGCGACTCGTGCAAGCCAGGGCGCCTCGAAGGACACTGCGCGCAGAGTGAGAGAGGCGTCAGCGTCCTTTTGATCCTCAGGAGCCGAGACGACGAGGAAGAGAAGGGGGGAAAAGGACGCACGCTTGACGACGTGCTCGGGCTCCATCGCACTCGTGACGGTCGTGCCGATGTTCTGGGCGAGCTGCACGAGCAAGGCGTTGATCTCGTCGAGCGGCCGAGGCGACTGCTTGCCGAGCTCGACGGCGGCGACGTCCTTGGCGATGCCGTGCAATGTCGTGAGCTGGAGCGGCTCCTTTGTCGAGCGAACCTCGGCGCAGTAGTGCTGGACGTCCGAGGCGAGCTGCGCGCAGGAGGAGAGGCGGGTCAGCGAGGAGGCGTGCGAGTCTCGGCGACCAAGGGGACGCACCTTCAGAACGGCGCCGGCGATCGTGCTGCTGTTGAAGGCGAGCGTCTCGAACCCTTGCGCGTGGTCGACGCTGAGCGCAGACGAGGTTGAGCCGAGGTCGTCGAAGCAGCGCAGCAGTTTCCTGTGGGGCGTCGAGCGTGAGCTACGGCGAGCGAGCACAGCGAGACAGCGAGACAAGACGCACTTGGTGAGGACCTTGGCGTTGCGAGCATGGTTGACGATGTTCTGGAGCGGCTTGAAGAGCGCGTCGTCGAGCTCGCCCCCTCCGAGCTCGACCTCGACATCTGCAACGAGACGGTGTCAGCTCGTGACAGCGAGAGCAGTATCAGCAAAGAGGGACGCACCAGGGTCACGTGAGATGGCGGCGATGGTTTGCTTGACGAAGCCCGAGGCGGCGGCGATCGTGTCGAAGTCGAGGTCGAGCGTCGTGACCGAGGCGAGCTCGCGCTCGGCGAGGTCGAGCGTCGGGTCGAGCCCTTGCAGATGCGTCTCGGCGAGGTGCTCGGCCTGGGCGATGAACCTGTAGCGGCGCGAGGACGAGGAGTCAGCGTCGCTCGGCGGGCGGCCCGAGACGAGCGAGCGAGACGCACCCGTCAATCTCCTTGCCGCACTCGCTCTCGCGCAGCTCCTCCTTGCGCAACGCCTCGATGAAGCCGTCGACGCGACGCTCGGTCCCGGCAACCTCGCGGTAGACCCGGCCCATCTTGAGGAAGACGTCGGGCGGGCAGCGCTGCAGGTGGGCGGCGAAGCGCTTGTTGAGGGCCGCAAAGTGGGCGAGCTTGGTGCGAGCCTGTTGCAGGAAGTGCGCTCGGGTCAGCTCACGGAGCACTGGGATGGGCGGCGAGCGAGAGGGAGATGAGAGAGAAGGCGCACCTCGCAGATGCGGACGAGCTCTTCCGGGACGACGCCGTCGAGCGCCTCGCTGACGCTGTGGTTCTGCTCGATGAAGTTGTTGACGAGGTCGGCTTTGTACGCCATGCGCTCGAAGAAGAGGAGGGCGTCGACGGCGTCGGCGTCCGAGTCGGAGAAGGACGGGAGGAGGTACGGCTGTTGCAGGGAGACCGTCAGCTGCGCGCTCGTCGGCCCGAGGATGCGTCACAGAAGCGAGCTGCACGCACCTTGACGATAGACAGGTGCTCTGCGGCTTGCTGCGCCTCGAGCTTGCGCAACTCGAGGTCGATCGCCTTGACCTGCGACTTGAGGACGGTCGACTGGAGCTTGAGGTTGAGGTTGAGCATGGCCTGCGACTGGCTCGTGAGCGACTGCGACTCGTTGGCCTGAGTTGCCTGGTGCTCGTGGAGCTGGTCGAGGTCGCTGCGCGCAGATGGGGAACGTGAGCGGGCGCGCTGACAGCGAGGAGAAGGACGAGGCGATGACGACGACGCACGTCTGCAGGCTGAGGACGAGCTCGCGGAACTGGCCGATCGTGCCCTCGTAGTCGACGCAGGCGTCCTCGAGCGAGCTGTTGCGGCGGCGAAGCTCCTGCAGGTGGAGGTCCTTGCGGTCTGTGCGCGCGCTCGCCGTCAGTCATCCACTCGTTCCCTCGTCGTCGGCCGAGCAAGAGGGCGAACGCACCGATCTCGTCCTGCAGCTGCTTCTCCGTCTCGAGGTGGCTCTCCTCGAGCTCGTCGGCGAGCTCGCGAAGGGCCTCGAGCTCGTCGACGTCGGCCTTGAGGACCTCGTTGTCCTGCGACGAGACACAGCGAGCGTCAGCTGTTCGTCCCGCGAGGAGAAAGAGGAAGAGGAAGAGGAAGAGGGAGGAGGACGCACGTCGTGCAGCTTCATATTGCGCTCGGTGAGCTCCTCGAGCATGTCCTGCGCCTCGGCGGCGATGTCGAGCTGCGCCTTGAGGTCCTCGATCTTGGCCTCGGCCTCCTCGAGCTCGACAGCCATGTTGTCGAGGTCACCTGTGAGCGAGGTAGAGCGAGTCAGGACCCGATCGAGAGCATGTCAGCGAGGAGCGAGGGGACGAAGGGGGCGCACCTTGCAGATCCGCCGAGAGGTCGAGCTCCTTCTCCATCGACTCGACCTTGCGCTTGAGCTCTGCCTCGCTCTCAGCCGTCAGGTCCCGCAATCTGTACGGCAAGCACATGGTCCCACGTCAGCTTCGCTCACAGCGCGAGGGTGAGACGGAGAAGGCGAAACAGGCGACGCACCGGACGAGCGCGTCCTTGAGCCGCGCGTTCTGCTTCTCGAGTTGGCGGAAGGCGAGCGACGAAGGTGCGCTGGCGGAAGAGGGCGCGCCGTCTCCTTCTTGCTCGGCCGCCGAGCGCGCGATCTCGGCGTCGCCTAGGCCCTCGAGGCGTGCTGCGATACGATGGAGAGACAGTCAGCGACGACTTCTCGACAGTCGCTGCGAGCGGGAGAGAGAGAGGAGGAAGGGAGACAGGCAGACGCACCGTTCTCCTCCTTGACGACCTCGACCTCGACCTCGAGCTCACCGACCCTCTCCTCGAGCTCCTTTAGCCGCGCTCGCGCCTCGTCGAGCTCCGTCTCGGCGATCTCCTTGTCGAGGAGGCTGTGCTCGACCTGCTCGGCGAGGTCGTCGTACGACGACTGGGCCGAGTCGCGCGAGGCGGCGAGGTCCTTGTTCTGCGAGCGAGCGACGATGTGCGAGACGAGCTATCAGCTCGCTGGTCGTACGGCCTGAGGATGACGAAGGAGAGGGAGAGGAAGGCTGACGCACCTCGCGCTTGAGCTCCTTGACCTCGCCCGCGAGCTCTGCGACCCTCGCGCGCGTCTTCTCTCGCACGCGCTCCCACTCGCCCGCCTTGTCGCGCAGCGCGTCGAGCTCGCGCAGGCGCTCGCGGTCCTCGGCTCGACGGCGCTCGAGGATCGACAGCTTGGCGAGAAGCTCGTCGTGCTGGCGCTGCGGGACGGTCTGCGGTCGGGTCGCGAGAACGAGAGGTGGGCGAGGGTGAAGGATGTGGGAGGGCCGTGCGTCAGTACAAGCACTGGGTGAGGAGAAAGAGAAAGAGAGGAAAGGGACGTACCGCCTCGACGGCCTTGGCTGCACCTCGCGCACCCGTGTCCCTGAGTGAGAACGGGTCGCTCACCGCCTCCTCGTCCCGCTGCCGCTCATCGTCGACCGCCTGCTCTTCCTGGCCTGTTCCTTCCCGCTCAGCGAGCCAGCCCTGCCCGTCCTGCCCTTCCTCCTCCTCCCGACCGAGCCCTTCCCTCTCGCGCGCGAGCCCGCCCAAACCGCCCGACCTCGCGCTCGCGCCGCTCAGCGTCCGCCGCATGGACGCCCCAGCTCCCTCAATCGCACTCGCTGCGCTTCTCGGCCGGCTCGCGAGCCCGCGCGCTCCGCTCGCGCCGCCCGCGCTCGAGCTCGACGACGCCGATGCGCCGGAGAGCTGTCGGCGCATCGCCGCGCCGCCCAGTGCGCCGCCCGGCGCCGAAGGCCCTGGGCCGCCGAGCGGCGTCGTGAGGCCCGCGCGCGCACCGGGCGTGCGCAGCGCTGCTGCGCCCGAGGACGACGAGGCCGAGGTCGGCGTGGCGGGCACGACGCGCGGTCGTGCCGGCGCAAAGTTGGCCGCCGCCGCTTTCGACGGGCTCGGAGACGGGCTAGGCGTAGGGCGCGCGAGCCTGCTCGTCGAGGCTGGGCCAGCGCTGGCGCCGACGCTCGTGCTGGTAGTCGAGCGCGGCGTGGGCGGGACGAGGCCGGTTGGTCGTGCGGCGGCGAGGCCTGCGCGCGGCGAGGGTGGCGGGAGGAAGGACGAGGTGCGGCGGGAGGTCGAGGCGGCTGACGAGGGGCGGGACGAGGCGCTCGCGCGGGAGGACGAAGGTGCCGGCGCAGCGGTCGGCGGCTTGACGGGCGACGACGCGCGTGCCTCGGCGAGCGAGTGCGACGCAGTCGAGGAGGCGACGGAGGATGGGCGTCGAACGGCGCCGGATGCGGATGAAGGAGGGCGAGTCGCGCCGGCCGGGGCGAGGGATGGACGGCTCGAGGGTCGCGAGGAGGACGACGCGGGCGTGAGGGCGGCGGACGAGGGGCGCGGTCCGGCTGCGCGGGACCTGGGTCGAGATGATGATGCTGAAGGTAGTGCTGGCACCTTGAACTCGGGCGAGGGCGGCTGCGAGCAGGAGGCACGAGGTAAGCGTGTGCCCAGAGCGAGTGCGAGACGAGGAGCGGGCGACGCACCTCTGCTTCTTCTGCGCCGTCGAGGACGGTCACCATGCGGTCCTTGACGAAGACGCCGCAGCCCTCGGCGCACGAGAAGTAGCGCGTGCCGGCGACGCTGCCGTCGTTCTTGCCGCCGGGCGCGTCGAGCTCGACGCCGACCCACTTGCCCGGGGCGAAGGTCGTCTGGCCGACGAAGCGGACGTGCCCGAGACCGGCGGTGACACGCACACGGGCGTTGAGCGGGATGACGAGGGGCGTGGACGACATGGTGAGGGTGCGGGGCGGTGCTGGGTGGGGAGGAGGACGAGGTCGAGAGGGCGGGGGCGCGGCTAGTGCTGGGCCGGGTACGCGCTCGTGTCGGTGCTGATGGTGGTGCAGTCTTGCCCCTCGCGGCGGTGCTGCCCGGGGCCCGGGGCGGGTCGGCGGGTGTTTGGCGAGGCGGACCTCGGAGCGCGTCGGCGGGCGAGAACCAGCTCGCGCGCGGTGTGGTCGGGTGGTCGAGGCGGCTTGATGAGCTGATGTGCTCCTAGTGGAGTGGCAGTGGGCCGCGCGAGCGTGGTGGACGGTGCGTGAGAGGCTCTGCGGACGAGGTGCCGCCTCGTCGTCGACCCAGACCTTGACCTCGCGCATCGCGCCCTGCAGCTATGCTAGCATGCCCAGTCTGACTTTGACTGCATCATTGAGCGTCCACAAGAGCGCCCTTTGCGGCTCGGTGACTCTCCAGCTCGTCGTCTCTGAGGCTCGTCGCCCTCACAGCGCTGCTCGAGTCGGTACTGCCAGAGTTGCTCAGCGTGTCTATCTGCTACAGCCTCCTCACGCTGTACTGCTCGCACCGTCCGCCTCGCCCTCCCACCACTCGCCGCTCCTCGCGAGCCGCACGACCTCGCCCACCGCCTCGACGATCGCCTCGTGCTCGACGGCGTGGATCCGGCCCTCGAGCCCTTCGAGGCTCTCGCCCTCGACGAGCTCGACCTCGCGCACGACGACGGGTGCGCCGGCATCGAGCAGCGGGATGACCCGGTGCACCATGAGGCCCGTGTGCGTGATGCGCCGCCCGCCGGCCTCGGCGAGCACGTCCTCCTCGACCTCGCTGCCGCCGACGCTCGTGCTCGCGGCGCCGTCAGCCGGCGGCGCCCCGAGGCCCTCGAGCGTCGCGCTGATGTCGGACGTCGCCGAGCGCAGCGCCGAGGCCGACGGCGTATTGAACGCGTCCCACGCGTCCTTGATGGCGTGTGCGCCGGGGAACTGGCCCGGGAGCGCAGGGTGCAGGTTGATGATCGGGATCGGGCGGCCCTTGAGCGAGTCGTGCGGGGCGAGGAGCGAGGGCGAGTAGGGCGACGAGCCGGGCGTCGCGAGGCCGGACGCGATCGAGGCGCCGGTCGGGTCGACAGAGGGGAGGGCGGGCGACGAGGAGGTGGGAGGGGTGTCGGCGCCGGCGTCGGACTCGTCCCAGTCCCGGACGAGCGCCTCGAGGAACCGCTCGCCGAGGATGAGCATCCACCCGGCGAGGACGACGACGTCGGGCCTGGTCGCGCGGATCTTGCTCGCGAGGTCGAGCTCCCAGTCCTGGCGCGTCTTGCCCTCGTTGCCCGGCTGCTTCTTCCATCGCAGGAGCGGGAACGCCTCGGCGGGCGTCGGCGAGGGGGCGAAGGTGCGCGCGCGCGTGAGGCCGTAGGCGTCGGACCGCGACGAGAGGACCGAGGTGATGGCGCAGTGCGACAGGGAGCGAGGCTTGGATGTCGGGAGCTGGGTCGCGTCGAGGAGGGCCTGCAGGTTCGAGCCTGCGGACGAGGGAGCAGAGGTCAGCCTGCGAGTTCATCTGTGCGCGAGTCAAGCCGGCGCTGCTAAGGATGAGGTCGGGCTGACGAAGTCTGCCAGCTTGCCAGTCCATACGCAGAGCCCTCTACGACAGCTGCGAGCTGTCGTTCGCTCCATCCAGGATGTCGCCGTCGCGTGACGAGATGAAGGAGATGAAGGAGGGGGGAAAGATGGGGAGGGGGTTTAGGAGGACAGGGGACTCGCCTGAGCCGCTAATGAGCACCGTGCAGCGGAACTTGCGCGTGCTCGCTTGTTCTGGTGCGGCAGAAGTCATCGCGGCGGTGTGGACGAGAGAGGAGGAGCCGAGTTGGCTCGTCGCTCTCCTGCTCCTCCGTTCACCGCTCACCCGCCGCTCAGATGATGCTGCATGGCCGGACACTGCTACCAAAACTGGCTTAGGCCCTGTCTGCCGCGCGGGCAGAGCTGTGCAAGGCCTGCCTGCTCACCTCGCCTCCTCGCTCGTCCGGCTCGGCGAAACTCAAGTCGTCACCCTCGCTCAACCTGCATGCCTGGGCCTGCTGCTGCTCGACGCACTCTTAATCTTCCGCATGGTCGGGACCGCCGCCGTAGCGGGGAGTGCTAGCGCTTCCTCGCTCGCTCGACGCACTTCTCCGAGCAGACGGCGTGCTGCCGGCGCCGCCGCAGGCTTCGCGCGCTCTCGACGCTTGAAGGTGAAGGAGGGAGGAGGTCGACGATACAGCCATGTCGACGGGGTCCTTAAGCGTCCTGGGCACGGAGCCAGCTCGAGATGCTTGTTCTCGCGCTCGCTCCTCTGCTCCGCCTTTCCTCCGTTCGCTGGCCTCCCGCTCTCACTTTGCCGGTCCAAGGTTGTGCTCGACAGGTCGTCTGTCATGTCAGGAACGCCGTGCCGGGTCCAAAAAGAAGTCGCGCCGCCGCCTCGGGAAGGTCGACCGACGCGCTGCTGCGGATTCCGTCGTTACGAGTGCCTGGCAAAAGCAGCCCAACGCGGGGCTCGAACCCGCAGCCTCCTGATTGATTCAAAAGCTGAATAGAAGTCAGGTGCGCTACCGATTGCGCCAGCCGGGCAAAGTTCAGGCGAGCGAGGCCGAGCATGCGTACGAGTTCGGCGGAGAAGAAAGACCTGGGGCGTGCGCTGCGAGTCGGGCCTTCTTCGGCCGGCGCAGCACAGCAGTCGAAGAGTACAGTCATGTCGAGTGCAGCTGCACCGAGCGCAAGCCACTCTGGAAGCCGAGCGAGCGAGAGGGAGAGTGCCGCTCTGCCGCGCACGGACCTCTCTCTTCGCTGCGTCACCTCACTCAGCGCGCATTCGTGGCTATCCTCTCGCGGCGAGCCTGTCGCTTTGTTCGGGTCAGTGCGGCGATTACTGCACCGCCGTCTCGCCGCCGACGACGGCCAGCGAGTTTCTCCTTAGCGCGGTCGATCGCGCCTTTGTGCTGGTCCGGGCGTGCTCTGCGGTTTGTGATCAGTGTCTGTCGTACTTACAGCCCTCCTTGAGCATCCACGAGCCTTTTCAAGCCGTCGAGACCAGCGCCGAAGCCTAAGTAGGCCGCACGAGCCCCGAGACTCTTGCGGCTGAGCTTCCTCTTGACTGCGGCTCAAGCGTGTTCCTCAAGTTCGCTTCCTGCTCTTTACCTTCGCTTGTAGCTCGTCTGTGCGACCAGCCACACCGGGGCCTTGTCCTTTCTGCCTGCCGACCGTGAAAGGCATCGTGCGCGACTTGAGAAGGTCCAACGCTCGACTTGCCGACTGCGCCGCTGTACTGTCTGCGCAGGCCTCTCGGCGTACGCAGTCATATCCAATGAGCATAGATCATCTCCTTCGAGAACCCCATCCGAGAAAACAGAGTCGCTGCGAGCGGTTGAAGCGCCGTCGCAGTTGGCGCCGACTCCGGTCGAGATCGAAATCGCCGCAGTAGGTGCTCGAGGCGACCGGCTACAAGGCAAGGAGCGAGCGCTACCGAGCTTCAGCAACGTCCAAGACTCTCCTGCGGGCAAGAGCTTATCGCCTGCCAGGCTAGGCGCGTTCCACGAGCAGAGCGAGGATCGAAGGGTGCGGTCGGACCTCCTCCGGAACGCGTTGTCGATTCTCTGACAGTACGGACTGCTTAGCAGCCTCCCACCTCGGCCTCATCTCCTCGGTGCAGCTACTGAGCGAACCCTGAGCTCGCCGCCACGGCTGTGCTTGGCCCTCGAATCGCAGTCGGGGCGGCCGTGCGGCAGGTTTTGTACGCTCGCCGCACTCAGACGCTTCTCTCAGTAGCTGCAATGGAGGCTCAGAAGTCTCAGCGAAAGCAGCAGCAGGTTCCTGGACGAGCGCCGGCAGAATGGACTGCAGGTACGCCTGATGACCCGCACCTCGAGGAGGTCGGCGCGGCTGCGACTGAGCCGCGAGCCGAGAAACGCGAAAGAGCGACGCAAAGCGTCCTAAGTATCCAGTAGCTGTATTGGAGGACGCTGCGATGCAAAGCTCGCTGCACATGTGCCGTGCGCAAGCCGACGAGGACCGGGCAGGCCCAGAAGCGCAGAGCTCGACGCACTCCCGCAGCTCCCTCCCCCCTCGGCCCGCAGCCTCCTGATTGATTCAAAAGCTGAATAGAAGTCAGGTGCGCTACCGATTGCGCCAGCCGGGCAAAGTTCAGGCGAGCGAAGCCGAGTATGCGTACGAGTGCGGCGGAGGAGAAGGCCTTGGGGCGTGCGCTGCGAGTTGGCCCTCTTCGGCCGGCGCAGCACAGCAGTCGAAGAGAACAGTCATGTTGAGTCCAGCTGCACCGAGCGCAAGCCACTCTGGAAGCCGAGCGAGCGAGGAAGAGTGCCGCTCTGCCGCGCACCCCGGACGAGAGGTCGTGGGCCTCGCACGGGCGTTGCGCCGACCATGAAAGGGCCCAATGTGGCCAGCAGAGAGCCTCGAGAATAGCATGGCGAGCGGCGCGTGGCAGTCTATGCGGAGCGAGGGATGGGAACGAGGGAGAGAGGAGGCGGGCGAGCATTACAAACGCAAAGGTAAGGCATCGCTAATCAGGCTTAGGCCGGGCTCGCCTCGTCGTCCCCCTCCACCTCGCCCAGCTCTCCTCACCACCGCTCGCTCCTCGTGCTGCTCGTCCGACCAGTGCGCACGGATGGCCTCGATCCAGGAATCGCTACCACCTCAACGTGCGCCCTGCCCTCTCCCTGCGTCGCCTCGTCGCGGTCTGTCCCCCCACCTCGGTCTGACGCCCTCATCTCCCCCCGCGCTCGCAGTGCACGGCTACGCGCCCAGCAAGGCCGAGAAGGACGCTTACCAGTACCTCTTTGAGCGAGGTGCGCTCCACTCTCGCCCACTGCGCCCTCGCGCTGAGCTGACCCGCCTCCCCCTCCTCCCTCCTCCTCCTCGCCCACCCTCGTCACTCGACCCTTCTCGCAGCCGACACGCAACAGCTGGGCGTCCTTAGTGCGTCCCAATTACTCCTACAAGTCACCTGAGCTCACGCTGACCCATGGCACCCCCGCAGCGGGCGACCTCGCCGTCCCCTTCTTCTCGCACTCTGGTCTCCCGCCTCTGCTCCTCGGCGAGGTGTGGCAGATCGCCGACCCGGACAACTCGGGCTTCCTCTCGCCCGACCGTTTCGGCGTCGCGTGCCGCCTCATCGGCCACGCCCAGCAGCGCAACCGCGCCGGCGCTCCCGAGGTCAAGCCAGAGTGGGTCACCAAGGGTGCGTCGAGCTGTTCCTCTCTTTCCCAGTACCCGACGCCCCCTCTCAGCAGTCCGACTGACTCGAACGTCACGCAGCCGGCCCGCTCCCGAGCTTCAACAAGTACCCGATCCCGGCCCGCCTCCAGCAGCTCGCCGACGAGTCCCTTCGCTCCTCGTCCTCGTCCTCGCCGGCGCCCGGCGGCCCTGCCCCCTCTTCGCCCGCCCAGCCGAGTCGCCAATCGTCGCTCGCCCCACCCGCGCCCGCCGCCGCCGGCCTCACGACCATCTCGCCGACCGACAAGGCCAACTATGCGCGCGCGTTCGCCGGCGCCAACGGCGGCCAGGTCGCAGGCCTGCTCGACGGCGACAAGGCGCGCGAGATCTGGGTCAAGACGCAGCTCCCGTACGACGTGCTCGGCCAAGTCTGGTGCGTCTGGCCCTTCCCCTCTCGGCCCTCCTCGCTCGACCTCCAGCTGACTCGCGCTCGCCCTGCTCCCAGGAACCTCGCCGACACGCACTCGCGCGGCGCCCTCGACTTGACCGACTTCACGATCGGCATGCACCTCCTGCACCTCGTCCTCGACGGCTCGCTCCCGGCCTCGTCCATCCCGACCGTCCTCGACCCCAAGCTCTACGCCGCCGCCGCCGGCCTCCCCGCGCCCGGCACCGGCGCCGGCCCGACCTCGCCCCAGCAGCAGCAGCAGCAGCAGCAGCCGACGCAGGGCCCGCAGAGCCCGCTCCGCCAGGCGTCGCTCCCGGCCGCTCAGCAGCAGCGCCAGCCGCAGCAGCCGCAGCAGCAGCAGCAGGGCCCGGCGTGGGCCATCACGCCCGCCGAGCTCGCCGACTCGAACACGTGGTTCGACTCGCTCGACTCGCAGTCGGGCCGCAAGGGCCACATCGACGGCGAGCAGGCCGTCGGCTTCTTCGGGCAGAGCGGGCTCGGCGTTGACCAGCTCGCCAAGGTCTGGTGCGTCCGGCTCTCCCTGCTCTCCTCGTTTGGCACGACCGAGTGCGAAGCTCTGAGTAGCTGCTCATGATCTCCTTGACGCAGGGACCTCGCCGACGTGCAGAACGCCGGGCACCTCACGCGCGAGACCTTCGCCGTCGCGATGCACCTCCTCAAGCGTGCCCTCTCGTCGCCCAACACACCCCTCCCCGACACGCTCCCGACCGAGCTCGTCCCGCCGTCGATGCGCCAACAGCAGCAGCAGCAGCAGCACCAGCCGAGCGGCCCGCAGCGCGACCTCCTCGACCTCCTCGACGAGGACGACGACGCGCCCTCGTCGGCGCAGCCGCCCGTCCAGGCCATGCAGCCCCAGCGCACGGGCACGCTCAGCCCGCAGACAACGGGCCAGCAGCCGCTCGCGCCCATGCGCGCCATGAGCCCGCAGCTCACCGGGCAGCAGCAGTACCCGCAGCGCGCCATGAGCCCGCAGCTCACCGGCCAGGGCCAGCGCGCGCTCAGCCCGCAGCCGACCGGCGGCAGCGCGTCGTACACGCTGCGCGGCACCGTCTTCCCGCAGCCGACCGGGTCGGGCTTTGGCGCCGGCGCCGCCTCGAGCTCGGGTTCCGGGTTCGAGAGCAACTTTGCGCCGGGCCAGTCCTCCCAGCAGCAGCAGGCGCCGCAGCAGGCGCCGAGGGCCGCCGCCGCCGCCGCGACGTCGTCGTCCTTCTTCGACGACAACGACGACGCCGACCTCGCCGCGTCGGCCTCGGCGCTCTCGGCGCAGGAGGACTCGCTCCGTCGCGAGGCGTCGACGCTCGAGTCGCAGCAGGGCCAGTCGGGCAAGACGCGCGCCCAGCTCGAGACGCAGGTCGAGGCGTCGAACCGCGAGGTCGCCGCCCTCCAGGAGCGCATCAGCACGGCGCGCGCCGCTCACGAGGCCGAGCTCGTGCGCGTCGACGAGCTGCGCACGCGGCTCAAGGACGGCTCGGCCCTCAAGGAGCGCGCCAAGGCCGACCTGATCCGCGCCGAGTCGGACCTGTCGGCGCTGCGCATGGAGAAGTCGGAGCTCGAGGGCGAGGTCCTGCGCGACAAGGAGGAGGTGCGCGACCTCAAGCGCCGCGTCGGCATCGTCGAGGAGGAGAAGCGCATCCTGCGCGCCGAGATCGACAAGGCCAAGAAGGAGGTGCGCCAGGGCAAGGGCCTCGCTGCCATCGCGCGCAAGCAGCTCAGCCAGGGCGAGACCGACCGCGTCACCCTCGAGCGCGAGCTCGACGACGCACGCAACCCTCCTCTCGCCCCCGAGCCCGCACCCGTCGCGGCGCTGCCCTCGTCCTTCGCCGCCGCCCTCCCCTCGCCCTCGTCGACCTCGATCGACGCCGCCGCCGAGGCCGCCCTCGCCCGCACAGCACCGACCGCCGCCGCCGCTCACGCCGCCGCCGTCCCGCTCCCCGGCACGCCGGCCGGCGCCGCCGCCCTCAGCCCGGCGGCGAGCAGCGTCCGCTCGATGAACCCGTTCGACCGCCTCATCGGCAGCGGCGGCGTGTCGCCCCAGCACACGGGCTCGTCGCCGTCGGCGTCCAAGAACCCGTTCGCGTTTGCGTCGGCGCCGGCTCCTCAGCAGCAGCAGGCGGCACCCGCGCAGGAGGAGCAGACGCTCTCGCGCGACGCGGCGCCGGCCTCGTTCGGCGACTCGACCGAGCGCAACGAGGCCGACAAGGACGAGGCGTCGACGAGCCTGCCCCTCGCGGCTGCGGCCGCAGTCGGCACGGGCGCGCTCGCGGCGCTCGGCGCGGCCGGCGCAGGCATCGCGCACGCGTTCGGCGTCGGCTCGGACGAGGTCGGCGACAAGGACAAGGAGGTCGACTCGAAGCGCGAGAGCGTCGAGGCCGACCCGTTTGGCGTGCCGACGAGCGGCGCGTCGGCAGCGGCGCCGGCGCAGGCTTCGTTCGACGACGGCTTCGGCGACGACTTTGCCGCCACCTCGTCGTCCGCCGCTCCTGTCCCGGGCGCGTTCACCTCGACCGACGACGACGCGTTCGGCGACGACTTTGCGGCGTCGGCGCCGCCCGTGTCGGCCGCCGTCGTCGACGAGCAGGACGCTTCGGGCTTCGACGACGAGTTCGCCGCGCTCGACGCCGCCGAGGGCGCCGTGCCCGCCTCGTCGTCGTCCGCCGTCGCACCTACTGAGACCGACCACGAGCGCGTCCCGGCTCCTGTCGAGGGTACGCTCGGCGAGATCGAGCCCGAGGCCGGCTTTACCGACGCCGTGCGCGACCTCGACGAGCACCACCTCGGGCCCGACGCCGTCCAGGGCACGCTCGCCGACGTCGAGCCCAACGCAGGGTTCGACGAGGCGTTCCGCGAGGTCGAGGAGGGCGAGTCGGCGGCGCCGGTCGTCGACAAGGGCAAGGCGCGCGCCGTCGACGACGACGCCGCAGACGAGGGCGACGTCTTCGGCGAGTCGGCTGCGGCACCTCTCGACGGCGACGACGTCGAGTCGGAGCGCGGCGGCGCGTCGACGCTCTCGGACACGTCGGACGACGAGGACGACGGCCCCGAGGAGGCGTTCGGCGCGCCGGCGACTCGCCCTCGGTCCCGCTCCGGCGCGTCCTCGCCCGACGCGAGCGGCTTCGCGACGCCTGCGGGCGCGACGTCGACGACCGACCTCGGCGCGTCAACGACGAGCGAGATCGCCGCTGTCACGGGCGAGTCGTCGTCGGCTCCTCGAGACCTCGAGGACGGCACCGGTCCCACGAGCGAGCTCGCCGCTCGTCGTGAGCACGAGCCGACGACCAACTCGGAGTCGGGCGAGAGCTTCGTCCACGTCAACGTCGGGCCGACCGGCACCGCCGAGAGCGAGCACATGCTCGAGCCGCAGGCGCCGGCGAGCTTCGAGCCCGCCTCGCCCGCCGTCAGCCCTTCGCCCGGCGCCGGCTCGGGCACGCGTCGTGCGGCACCGCCGCCGCCGCAGCGCTCGGCCAACGCGGCCGCCCTGACGCCGCCCGAGGTGCCGGCCTTCCCGCCCGCCGTCGCGGTCGACAACGGCTTTGCCGACGCCTTCGTCGTCCCCTCGTCGGCCTCGACTGCGCCTGCGCCCACCGCATCGGCCGAGGACGACTTTGACTCGGCGTTCGCCGGCCTGAGCAACTCGTCGGCGGCATCGCCCTTCCCCGCCTCGTCGTCCGAGCCGACGACGGCCGCTCCTCCCGCCGCGCAGCCGCTCTTCGACTCGTTCGACAGCGAGTTTGACGACTTTGGCGGCGGGGCCGAGAATGCGGCGCGCACGGCGAGCGACTCGGCCATGGTCAACTCGGCGGTCGGCGCCTCGTCCGACTTTGACGATGCTGCGTTCGCCGACTTCGACTCGTCGTTCCCCGAGACGGGCACGATGGGCACGGTGAGCTCGACGGCGCAGGTGCCGGCTCAGCAAGGCGGCAGCCTCGACGACGACGATGCCGCCTTTGCGAGCTTCGACGACGCCTTTGCGGCGACGCCGATCCCGGGCTCGACGACGGCCATGGACGCAGGCCCTCCTCAGCTCGGCGCCCCCATCGGCGTCTCGAGCACTACCGCCGCCGCACCGTCGAGCGTCAACTCGACCCCGTCGTACGCTCCCCCGCCCGGACCTCCTCCTCCTCTCGCCGCCGCTGCCTCCGCCGCTCGCACGCCCAGCGTCGACGAGTTCGCCGGCGACCCGGACGAGGTGCGCACGATTCGCCAAATGGGCTTCAGCAAGCAGGAGGCGCTCGACGCGCTCGAGAAGTACGATGTGCGTCCTCTCTCCCTTCCTCTTCCTCCTCTCACTCGCTCTCGCTCTCCTTCGCTCTAGCCGAGCTGACGATCGCGAATTCCTGCAGGGCGACGTCAACCGTGCCGTCAACAGCCTCGTCGGCTGAGTGCGTCCCCTCCCCTCCCTCCCGCTCTCTGTACCCACTCCTCGACCCGTTCTGCGAATCCAAAGACTCTGTTTCCTCTCGCCCCTCCCCTCGACTGATCGGCGGCGAGCTTCGGCGGACGGACAGGAGTCGGAGAGACGGACAGGAGAGGTGCCTCGTGCGTCCGTCGGCGAGTCCGCGGAGGCATCCCCGGCCGGTTCGCGTCGCTCTCCTCTCTCGCTTCCCTCATCTCGAGCTTCCGACACAGCTGTCGACTCGCTCGACGTTCTTCGCTCTGCGCTTCTCGACCATGGCGCCGCACCACCTCGTCGCGCTCGCCGCGCTCGCGCCTCTTCTTCTCGCCCGGGCGGCGGTCCAGCCTATTTGGCCTGGCGGCAAAGGCCTCGTCTTCCGCGCCGGCGACGAGTGCAGCTTCCGCTACAAGGTCGACACGACGGGCACCTGGACGAGCATGGCCGTCGACCTCATGTCGGGCAGCAACTACGCTATGGTCCGTTCTCTCCCTCTCGTTCACCTCCTCCTCCTTTCCTCCCTATCCAAGCTTCAGCTGATGCCTCGATTCTACGCAGGTCGACGTGGCACGCCTCGCCTCGAACTTGGACGGCACGGTTGGCGACGAGGACGGCACCGCCGAGTTCAACTTCACGTGCCCGCAGGTCGACCCGCCGGCGCCGATCTACTTCATCGAGGCGACCCAGGACGACAAGGACCCGGTGTGGACCAACCGCTTTGCGCTCGCTGCGCCGAACGGGACCGTTGTGCGTCGCCGAGCTCTCCTCTCCCTCGTGCTCGTCCGGGTCGAACCTCCCTGACCTTCTCTTTTCCGCCCACCCAGGTCCCGGCGCACCACAACGAGCAGCCCGACGACGAGTCGATCCCGTGGGGCGTCGGCGCGCTCGTCAACGGCACCGACCCGCTTACCGCCAGCCCATTCCCGACCCCGATCATGCCGACCAACTGGCTCAAGCCCTTCGTCCTCGACAACGCTACCTCAACGTCGCCCGGGTCCGACATCCCCGTCACGCCTTCGTCTACGGCAAGTGCCGCATTCTGGGGCGCTGCAGCGCCGGCCGAGACGTCGACGACGGCCAACATCACCGGGTTCCAGCGCGCCCAGTCGTGCACCAAGTCGTCGCAGTGCCCCGAGAGCGCGCCCTGCTGCTCCGAGGAGGGCTTCTGCGGCACGGGCCGCAACTGCCTCGCCGGGTGCGACCCGCTCGCGAGCTTCTCGCCGGGAGCGTGCGCGCCTGTGCCGGCCTGCGTCGGCGGCGAGGTCCGTGCACCCTCTCTTCCTGTCCTCCTCCCTCGCGGTGGAGATGACGGCTCAGGCCCTGACGATCCCTACGATGTCACGCAGTATCAGCTCAAGGAGGTCAACCGCATCCTCGCCAACTCGTCGACCTGGAACGGCGACGCAACCGCTTACGACTGGCTCGTCGACAAGCGTGCGTCCTCCTCTCTCTCTCTTTTCCTCCCTGCTCTCCTCTCGAGCCATGTCCTGACGCAATGCGACCCTCGTTGTGCGCAGTCGGCAACCCGGACCTCGGCGTCGTGACGACCAACTCCGAGTCGGGCAAGACGTCGCTCACGCTCAGCCTCACCGAGCACGGCAACGGCACCGTCGTCACTTCGACTCGCTCGCTCCTGTACGGCAACGTCACGGCGCAGATCAAGACGGTCGCAGGCGCCGGCATCCTCACCTCGTTCGCGCTCGTGAGCGGCACGGGCGACGAGATCGACTTCGAGTGCGTCGTCTCCCCCAGAGCTCGACCTTCTTCCTGCGCTGACTCCTTCTCGTGCAGGTTCACAACCAACTCGAGCGACCTCGCGCAGTCGGCCTACTTCTATCGAGGCGACGTCGACGACTGTGCGTGCTTCTCGAGCAAGAACCTGACCTTCTCAAGTTGGCCCGACTGACCCGGCGCTCCTGTTTCTGCCGACGCAGATTCATCGGGCCAAGCGCTCAACATCTCCGACCGGGCCATTGACTTCCACACCTAGTGCGTGTCGCCCTTCCTCTTCGCGCACGCTCGCCGCCGTCCTGACCGATCGCGCTGCTCGCTCGCAGCACGCTCGCCTGGACGCCCGACTCGATCACGTGGTACGCCTCACTCTCGACTCATGCAGCACCGCACGAAGAGAAGCTGACGCTGCTCGCCCACAGGATCGTCGACGGCGTCGCCCTGCGCAACGTCACGAAGAACTCGACGGTCGACCCGCTCGACCCAACCTCGTTCTCTTACCCGCAGACCCCGTCTCGCATCCAGTTCTCGTGCGTCCCGACCTATCTCGAGCTCTCCTCATGCATGGCCACTTCCTGACGGCCGTTCCTGCTTGTTCAGAATCTGGGCTCCGGGTCGAGACGCGCAGCCCGACGGCCTCGTCGACTTTGCTGGTGGCGCCGTCGACTGGAACGCG